>Ga0316622_100000117_pt1 | contig 37547 bp, 37 predicted proteins | sample OWC_Aug_OW2_C1_D_FD_207646 | JGI IMG/M metagenome (GOLD analysis project Ga0316622, IMG submission 207646) | Wetland soil microbial communities from Old Woman Creek delta, Ohio, United States - OWC_Aug_OW2_C1_D5_C | ecosystem: Environmental > Terrestrial > Soil > Wetlands | place: USA: Ohio... | reverse complement strand
AGGAAACGCTGATGATCCGGCCGGAGTACTGGCGGAAGATCTACAAGCCAGCGTATGCCAAGATCGTGGCGGCCATCAAGAGCGCGGGCTGCTTCGCACACCTCCACTCGGACGGCGTCACGGACGCCATCATGGAGGACCTCATCGAGATCGGCTTCGACGAGCTGAACCCGCAGATGTCCTGCATGGACATCGAGTCTGTCGGGCGACGTTTCGGCGGGCGGGCGTGCTTCCGGGCGGACATGGACCGGCAGTACGTCCTGCCCTTCGGCACGCCGGCGGACGTCACGGCGCTGGTGGAACGCCTCTACGCCGCCTTCGGGACGCAGAACGGCGGCTACATCGGCTACGGCCAGATCAATACCGACGTGCCCCTCGAGAATGCCGAAGCGATGTTGGTGGCCTTCTCGCGCTTCACGTACGCGCCTCATGGCGCGGCACACTAGCACGCATTCGATGGCAATTGCGCATTCCGCGCTTGCCGAAAAGCGCGACTCGGACTAGACTTCCGACGCCTCAATTCGCGCGCGACCAAGCCAGGGCCCCCGGCGCGAGCCCGCGCTCCGCGGCGCGGTGCGTCGGCGCCCACAACAGCGGTACGCCCCTCAACGTCAAGGAGGACCTCATGGCCGACTACTCAGCGTTGCAGCAAGCCGTGATCAGCGGGAAGGTGGCCCAGGTGAAAGAGCTGACCCAGCAGGCGCTCAACGAAGGGCGCAATCCGCAGGAGGTCCTGGACCAGGGCCTGATCCCCGCCATGGACATCGTGGGGGAGAAGTTCTCCTGCCACGAGTTCTACATCCCCGAGATGCTCATCGCCGCCCGGGCCATGCAGGCCGGCATCGGCCTCCTGAAGCCGCTCCTGGTCCAGGCCGGCAGCAAGCCCCGCGGCAAGGTCGTCATCGGCACCGTGAAGGGCGACCTCCACGACATCGGCAAGAACCTCGTGGCCCTCATGCTCCAGGGGAGCGGCTTCGAGGTAGTGGACCTCGGCGCCGACGTGAAGCCCGAGCGGTTCGTGGATGCGGTGAAGACCAACCAGCCGCACTTCATCATGATGAGCGCCCTGCTCACCACGACCATGCTCGCCATGAAGGACACCGTCGAGGCCCTCAAGGCCGCCAACCTCCGCAGCCAGGTCAAGGTCGCGGTCGGCGGCGCCCCCGTCACCCAGCGCTTCTGCGAGGAGATCGGCGCCGACTTCTACTCGGCCAACGCCACCGGGGCGGTCACCAAGGCGAAGGAGTTGCTGCCGGCGTAGCCGGCTGCTGAAAACGCCCACCTGCGGCGTTGGCCCGCCTCGGCGCTCGTTGCGACGTACCGCTCAGTACGCCTCGCTCGGCCTCCGGCGTGCCGCCTTGCAGCTGGGGCTTTTTAAGCAGCCTGAGGGGATCCGAGGGGGCCATGGTCGAGTCGAATTTCGAGCGCGTCCGCACCATGCTGCTGCGCACGGGGGAACCCGACCGCGTCCCCCTCGGCGACATCAGCGTCCACCCCATGCTCAAGGCCGGGGTCTTGGGCCGTCCGGTCAAGACCCCGGAGGACGAGGTCGCCTTCTGGACCACGGCGGGCTTCGATTTCATCCCGCTTGAACAGGGACTGCAGCTGACCGATGTGATCAAGCGGCAGTCCATGCATGAGGTCGAGGCTCACTACGCCGCCGACACGGACGAGACGCAGGTCCGCTCCTGGGCTGTCGAAGGCAAGGGGCTCATCACCACCAGGGCGGATTTCGAGGCGTTTCGCTGGCCGGACCCTGACGCCCTTGACTACAGCGGGTTCGAGCGGATTAGCCGGTTGCTCCCGCCCAAGGTCAAGATCGTCGCCGCCCTGGGGAAGGTCTTCACCTGCGTGTCGTGGCTGATGGGGCTCGAGGGATTGAGCTTCGCCCTGGCCGACGACCCCGACCTGGTGGCGGCACTCTTCGAACGGGTGGGGCGATTCCAGCACCGCGTCACCGAAAACCTCCTCCGTTTCGACGCCGTCGGGGCGATCTGGCATGCCGACGACATCGCCTTCAAGACCCAGCTCCTGGTCAGTCCGCAGGTCCTCCGCACGCACGTATTTCCCTGGTACACCGAGATGAACCGGTTGGCCCACGCCAAGGATCGCCTAGTCGTCTACCACAGCGACGGGGACCTCCAGGAGGTCGTGGAGGATATCATCGGCTGCGGCTTCGACGGACTCAACCCCATCGAGCCGCCGGCCATGGACATCACCGTCGTCAAGCGGCAGTACGGCAAGCGCATCTCCATCATCGGCAACATCGACCTGGGCTACACGCTGACGCGCGGCACGCCCGAAGAGGTCCGGGCCGAGGTGCGCCAGCGCATCCGCGACTTGGCGCCAGGCGGCGGGTACGCCGTGTCGTCCAGCAACTCGGTCCCCGAATACGTTCCGCTGGCAAACTTCAACGCCATGCGGGAGGCGACGTTCGAGTACGGGCGGTATCCCATCACGGTGTAAGGGTGCGGTCTCGTCCGCACCATGGAGGGCATAGCATGAGGAAGTCCGGACTGAAGAGTGCCGGCGCCATCCTGGCGTTGGCCGTCGCGGTGGGCGTCGTCACCGCCCCGGCGCATGTCCAGGCCGCCGAATTCGTCATCAAACTTGGCCATGTGCTTCCCACGAACGAACCGATTCATCAGGCGAACGAGCGCATGGCGCAGCGCGTCAAGGAGAAGAGCAAGGGGCGGGTCGAGATCCAGGTCTTTCCCGCCTCGCAGATCGGCTCCAATCGGGACACCTATGAGCAGGCCCGCATGGGGGCGCCCGTGATCTGCCACATCGACCCCGGTTACGCCGCCGAGCTGGGGGATCTGGATATCGCGATTATGAACGGGCCGTTTCTGTTCGAGAGCTGGGACCAGGCGAAGAAAGTCTTGTCCTCTCCCCTGGTCGGGGCCATGAACGAGAACCTTCGCAAGAAAGGAAACATCCGCGTCCTCTCGTGGGGCTACTATTTCGGCCAGCGCCACATCATCAGCGACAAGGGATATCCGACACCGGCGGACATCAAGAACAAGAAGGTTCGGGTTCCACCGAACGTGATGTGGGTCGAGACCTTCAAGGCGATGGGGGCCGTCCCGACGCCCCTGCAATGGGCCGAGGTCTACCAGGGTCTGGCGCAGGGAGTCGTGGATGCCGCGGAGGCGCCGCTCTCGACCTTGCTGGGCTCGAAGCTGCACGAGGTGAAGAAGGTCATCACGCTCACGGGCCACTTCAAGGCGGTTGTCGGCTTGGCCATTGGCGAGCAATACTTCCAGAGCCTTCCCAAGGACATCCAGCAGCTGCTCGCCGAGGAAGCCGAGGAGAACGGCCGCTGGGTCTCGCCGATCACCATCCAGAAAGAGGACGAATTCAAACAGGCCCTTGCCAAGGGCGGCGTCACGTTCACTCAAGCCGACACCGAGGCGTACCGCAAGGCCACGCTGGCCACCTACAAGGCCTTCCCCAAGTGGACCCCGGGCCTGTACGAGAAGGTCCAGGCGGCCATGAAGTAGGGCCGAGCCGAATGACGACACGCCTGTCCGGCTTGCCGCATTCCGAGCGCCCCGGAAGCTTTCCGGGGCGCTCGCGCTTTCCCCGCCTTCTCCTGGATCGATTCGAGGAGATCGTTGGCGGGGCCGCCTTCGTGGCCATGACGGTCATGGTGTTCGTCAACGTCGTCTGTCGCTACCTGTTCAACGATCCCATCCCGGGGTCCGACGAGCTGGCCACCCTGGCGTTCACCTGGTCCACATTCCTCGGGGCGAGTCTCGGCATCAAGCGGCAGATCCACCTGGGGATCGAGTTCGTCACCCGGCTGTTCCCGCCGAGGGTCCAGGCGTTGTGCGGCGTACTGGTCTCCGCGTTGATCGGACTCTTCGCCCTGCTCCTCCTCTTCTACAGTTGGCACATCATGCGGAGCGCGCACCTGAAGCTCACGCCGGTCCTGCAGTGGCCGTACACCATCGTGTATCTCGCGGTCCCCGTCGGCGCCCTGCTGATGCTGCTTCGGCTCGCGCCCATCGTCCGGATGCAGCTCCGCCGGTTGACGGGCCGGAACGAACGCACGCCGACCGGAGAGGCGGTGCCGCTATGACGATGGGCTTCGTGTTCGCCAGCATGGCGGGACTCCTGACCCTCGGCTTGCCCATCGCGTTTTCCCTCGGGCTGGCGGCGTGCGTCTTCTTCCTGAGCGCGCCCGGGGTCACCCCCGCGTTCATGATTCAGCGGATGGTGGCCACGACCGAGGCCTTCCCGCTGCTCGCCGTTCCATTCTTCATCTTCGCCGGCGCCGTCATGACGCAGGGCGGCATCACCGGGCGGATCTTCGGCCTGGCGGACGCCCTGGTCGGCCACCGGGTGGGCGGACTGGCCCAGGTCAATGTCCTGAACAGTGTCTTCATTGGCGGAATGTCCGGCTCCGGGAATGCCGATGCCGCCATCGATTCCAAGACCTTGGTCCCGGTGATGGTGTCCAAGGGGTACAGCAAGCCCTTCGCGGCGGCCGTGACGGCGGCATCCGGCGTCATCGCGCCCATCATCCCCCCGGGCATCGGAATGCTGATCTACGGCTTCATCGCCGACGTGTCCGTGGGCCGACTCTTCATCGGCGGGATCGTGCCCGGACTCCTGCTCGCCCTCGGCCTCATGATCGTCGTGCACGTCGTCTCGAAGCGCCGCGGGTACGGCCAGCAGCGAGAGCGCCGCGTCCCGTTCCGCGAGGTGCTGGGCCACGTGCGGCACGCGGCTTGGGCCCTGATGCTGCCCGTGCTGATCCTCGTCGGGCTGCGCTTCGGGGCCTTCACGCCGACCGAGGCGGGGGCCGTAGCCGCAGCCTATGCGGTCTTCGTGGGAATGGTCGTCTACCGGGAGCTGCACTGGCGGGACCTGGGACCGATCGTGGCCGAGTCGCTGGCGGCAACGGCCGTCGTGATGCTCATTCTGGCGACGGCCAACGCGCTCATGTGGGCCCTCACCTGGGAACGGATCCCGATGAAGATGGCCCAGGCGCTTTTCGCGCTGTCCGATAACCCCTATGTCATCCTCCTGCTCATCAACATCCTGCTGCTGTTCCTCGGCTGCGTCATGGAGGGGACGGCGCTCCTCATCATCCTGACGCCGATCCTGGTGCCCGTGATCACGAAGCTGGGCATCGATCCCGTGCATTTCGGCCTGGTCTTCGTCCTCAACCTCACCATCGGCGCCGTCACGCCGCCGGTCGGGACGATCCTCTACACCGTCTGCTCCATCGTCGGCGTCTCGGTGGAAGAGTTCACCCGGGAGCTCTGGCCGTTCCTCATCGCGCTGGTGGCCGCTCTCTTCCTCGTCACGTATTTCCCGCCCACTGTTCTCTGGCTGCCGAACCTGGTCATGGGGCGATAGCGCAGCCGGTCCTCTCTGATCGTCGTCTCGTCGAGTCCAATCGTTGGGGTTCTTCTTGTAGGTGCAGTTCTGAGGGTTGCCGGAGGGATCACGCGGGCAGGTGCGCTGTGATTGCGGCGATGATCTGCCCGTAGTCATCCTCGGTTAGATACTGCTGCGCCGGCGGATGGAGGGCAAATGGCTCCCCCCATCCCGCGCCGCCCCGATACTTCGGAACAACGTGATAGTGGAGGTGGGGAGCCAGATCGCCGTAGATCGCGTAGTTGATCTTGTCCGGCCCGAACGCGCGCTGGAGTGCGGCCGCCGCCCGGGCGACATCGCGCGTGAAGCGCTGGAGCGTGTCGCGATCCAGTTGGAAGAGTTCGGTCGCGTGGGCGTCCAGCGCGACGACGCACCTCCCGCGATATGTCTGCTCCCGAAACAGATACAGCGTGGACGCCTCCAGCCTGCAGATCTCGATCAGGATCCTCGTCAGCCGCTCGTCTCGCGCGCAGTAGAAGCAGTCTTTCGGATCGGACCCCATTTGCCTTCCCCTGTTCGTTCCTGAAAGCCGCCTGTTCCTTCTCCAAATTTCCAAACCGCCCTCTGTTGCAGTCGCCGACGCCGTCTCTATTTCAACGCGCGTGGCAGCCACAGCGAGAGGGCGGGGATGTAGGTGACGAGCATCAGCACCGCCAGCATCCCGAGGAAGAACGGCATGAACGCGCGGATCACCTCGCGCATGTTGATCTGGGCGATGGAACAACACACGAACAGGACCGCCCCGACCGGCGGCGTGAAGAGGCCGATCCCCAGGTTCACGACGACGATGGCGCCGAAGTGGATCGGGTCCACTCCGAGCTGCATGGCGATCGGTCCCAGCACCGGCACGAAGATGATCATGGCGGGGGTGAGATCCAGGATGCACCCCGCGACGAGCAGCACGACGTTGAACACCAACAACAACAGAAACTTGCTGTGCACCGTCTGCGTGAGGAACTGCCCGATGAGCTTCGGGATTTCCTCGCTGGTCACGATCCAGCTGAAGGCGGTCGCGGTGGACACCATGAGCATGACAATGCCGTTGATGAGGATCGTTTCGAGCAGCAGCGTCGGAATGTCCCGGAGCGTGAGCTCTCGATAGACGAAGAAGCTGAGAATCACCGCGTACGCCACCGCCACGACGGCGGCTTCAGTTGGGGTAACGACTCCGGCGATGATGCCGCCCAGCACGATGACCACGGCCATCAGGGGCAGGATGCCGTCCGCCAGGACCGCAAGGCCCTGCCGCAGCGTGTACCGCTCCTCCCGAGGATAATTCCGCTTGTTCGCCAGGACCGCGCTGATGGCCATAAGCACGAAGCCGACGAGGACGCCCGGGATCGCCCCGGCCAGGAACAGATCGCCGATGGATTGATTCATGATGATGCCGTAGAGCACCATGGGGATGCTGGGCGGGATGAGAATGCCGATGACCGCGGCAGTCGATGTGACCGCCACAGAGAAGTCTTTTTCGTAGCCCTTCTTCGTCATGGCGGGAATCAGGATCGAGCCGATCGAGGAGGCGTCCGCCGTCGCGGATCCGCTGATCCCCGCGAAGAACATGCTGGCGACGATGTTGACGTACGCCAGCCCGCCCTTGAACATTCCCACCAGCACCGAGGCCAGCCGGATGAGGCGGTCGGAAATGCCGCCGGTGGCCATGATCTTCCCTGCCAGAATGAAGAACGGGATCGCGATAAGCGGAAAGCTGTCGATCCCCGCGTACATCCGCTGGGGGATCATGATGAGAGGCACCGTGCCGTCCAGGATGATCCACAGCGTCGCCGCAATGCCGAGCGCGTATCCGACCGGAACGGTCAGCACGATGAGCAGGACGAAGAAGGCGAACAGGAGGAGATCGAGCATCCTACGCCCCTCCTCGCAGGCCCTTCGCCGTTTGGATCAGATGGATGAGCGCGTACCCCATCGTCAGGAACGCGGACAGCGGCAGGACGGCGTACACGGTTCCCATGGAGATCCGCGATACGGCCGCGGTCTGACGCGACGCGACCTTGAGAAGGTCCGGACTGGTGAGGAGAATCCCCACGCTGAAGACGACGATCAGGACGTAGACGGCCATGCGCAGGGCATCGTACGTTCGTCGCGACACCCGCCCGTGAAACAGATCGAGGCGGATATGCTCGTCGCGGTTCATCACGATGGCCGCCCCCAGGAAGGAAATCCAGATGAAGAGAAATCTGCCCACTTCCTCCGTGAAAGAGATCGGAACCGGCAAGACGTAGCGCGAAAGCACCTGGAAGAGCGTCACAAAGATGAGCAGCAGGAACATGGCCATGGCCACCCGTTCCAACAGCGTGTCACACGCCCGTTTCAACCAATCCATGATGCGTGTCCCTTCGCTCGGCGCGAGCCGTTCTCGGTTGACGCCGCGCCTCACCCCCGCCCGGGCCGTGGTAGAGGGCAGACGCCGCTCCGCCTCAGTACCCCGTGATCCAGTTCCGGTCGCCGTAGGCTTTCCGCCAATTCGAGGCGAAGGCGTTCCAGCGCGTCAGGGTATGGCCGTTCTGGAAGAAGAGCTTCCAGACGCTGGGGGGCGCGGTGATCTCATCGGCGCCCGCGGCGAGGCTCTCGACCAGCTGGGACGCGCTCCGCACGGCCGCCATGAGCTGGGTCGGCAGGTCGTGCTGGTCGTAGATCTCCCGGATCGTCGCGATGAGCTGGTCGGTGGGGTTCTCGTCCACCTCGCCCAGGAGCCCGATGAAGATGGCGGCGTGGTCCGCGCCGGCCTTCGCCGCAGCGATGGCTTCCAGGGTGGAGTGGATTGCAGTGGCGCAGGTGCGGATGCCGGCGGCCTTCAGCTGGCGGATCGCCCGGACGCCCTCGGCGCTGGTCTGCACCTTCACGATCACGCGAGGGTGGAGGGCCGCCAAGGCCTTGGCCTCCTCCACCATCGTGTCCGCCCGCTCGGCTACGACCTGAGCGAAGACGTCCATGTCGGCGATGGCGCAGATCTCCTTCAGGTTCCGCACGTAGTCCCGGTTGATGGCTGCCACCATCGTCGGGTTCATAGTGACGCCGTCCAGGATGCCCCACTGGGCGATTTCCCGGATCTCGGCCGGTTCGCAGGAATTGAGGTAGAGTTTCATCGTGTCACCCTCTGCTGGAGTGCGGCCGGAGGCGGCTTGCGCCTCCGGCCGGCTGCGTTATTTGCCCGCGTAGGAGAGGGCGGTCGACACGACATCCGGACCGACCTTTGCCTTGTTCTTCTCCACGATCGCCGCGGCGGCCTGCTTGAAGGGGGTCAGGTCGAGCTCGTTCACCTGCATGCCTGCCGCCTGGAGCTTGCCGATGACGTCTTTCTCGTGATCGTTCCAGAGATTCCGTTCGAACTGCTCCGTCGCCTTGCCGGCTTCCAGGACGGCCTTCTGCTGCGCAGGGGAAAGCGTCCCGAAGAATTTCTTGCTCATCACCACCAGATTGAGATCGTAGAAATGGTTGGTCAGCGAGAAGTATTTCGAGGCCTCGTAGAACTTCATGGTGTAGAGCGCAACCGGCGGCTGCTCCGCGCCGTCCACCACGCCCTGCTTCAGGGCGGTGTACAGCTCCCCGTAGGGAAGCGGTGTGGCCAGCGCGCCGAGCGTGTTGATCGTCTCGATCATGACCGGGTCGTTGATCACGCGGATCTTCAATCCTTTCATGTCGGCGACGGTCTTGATCGGCCGCTTCCCGTTGAAGATGCTCCGGAAGCCCGTGTCGAAGAACGCAACCAGCTGGAACCCCTGCTTCTCCAGCTCGGCCTTCAGGATGTCCCCGAGCTTCCCGTCAAGCGCGGCGAAGACTTCTTTCTTGTTCGTGAAGATATACGGCAAGCTGAACACCAAGAATTTCGGGGAGTACGTGCTCAGCTCTCCCGATGTCACCTTGACGGCCTGGATGGTCCCGGTGAGCGCCCCCTCCAGCCCCTCGCGCGCGGTCCCCAACTGGCTGTTGGGGAAGATTTTCACCTCGACGCTCCCGCCGGACTTCTCCGCCACGGTCTTCGCGAAGAATTCGTGCGACTTGTAGTGCGGGTTCTGCTCGTTCACCTGGTCGCTCAGCTTGATGAGCACCTTCCGATCCGCGGCGGGAGCGGACACGGCCCCCCACGCGAGAACGGCCAACGCAAGCACCATCGTGACGATCCATCGATACCTCTTCATGGCTGCGACCTCCCTCTGAAAGTGAACTGCGTCCAAGAGTGAGCTGACATGACAACGCGGCATCGCGACGGCCACCTGGGCGCCAAGGACAGCCGGCGGCGCTCTGCGCATGACGGCTCCTTTCCCCTGCCGGTCCCCCTACTTCGTGTGCGTTCGGACGTACTGGAGGAATCCCTGGACGGTCCGCTGCAAGTGGCTGACGAGATGGCGCCCGGCGGCCTCCCCGTCCTTGCGCACACAGGCCTGAAAGATGCGGCGATGCTCCCGCCGCCCGAATTCGATGGTGCCGACCTTGGCGAGGTCCAGCCGAAGATACGGCTCCATCTGCCGCCGGAGATTTGAGATGAGCTTCCGGAGGAATTCCTGGTCGGCGCACGCGCAGAGGCTGTCGTGAAACTCCCAGTCGAGCCGCACCCATTCGGCGGGCGACAGGCCCGGCCGTTCCATGCGCTCCAGGATCTGCCGCGTCCGCGCCACGGTGTGCGGGCTCATCCGCTCGGCTGCGCGGTGCACCGCGATCCGCTCCAGCGCGATCCGCACCTCGAAGATCTCCTCCAGCATCCGGCCATTGAAGGTCGCCACCCGGGCGCCGCGCTGGGGATCCAAGACGACGAAGCCCTCCGCCGCGAGCTGGTGGAGGGCTTCCCGTATGGGAATGACGCTGCAGCCGTATTGCTGGGCAAGTTCTTGCTGCCGCAGGCGCTGGCCGGGTGTGTAGACGCCGTCCACGATGGCTTCGCGCAGCGCCTCGACGGCCGCTTCCTGCCTGGTCTTTGCCGTCTTCATGGCGGCAGAGATAATATAATTTATAAATTATGTCAAGCGGGAATTGCGGCTCGCGTCCTGGCGGAGGTCAGGATGCGGAACCGACCGCCCCGCGGCGGCTATCGGCGCGCACCGGCGTTTCCGGCGGGGTGAACCAACGTGTCGACGGCGCGCCCGCACAGCTCCTGCACGGACATCCGCTCGTAGGGTTCGAATGGCTGGTGGATCCACGGGTTCTCCGGCAAGTAGTGGACGTGGTAATCGGGCGTGCACGTGGAGCACGCCTTGTACCACAGAACGGCCGTGCGGAGATCCACGATGGTGGGGCACGTCTCGCGCAGTTGGCGCTGCACCACGTCCAAGGTCACCCCGGAGTCCACCAGGTCGTCTGCCAGAAGCACGCGGTCCCCGAGGGTTGGCGTCGTCATCGTCATGTGTTCTGCCACGGTCAGCGCGCCCCGCTCGCGTCCGGCGTCGCCCGCGTACGACTGGGTGGAGATGATGGCTAGAGGCAGCTTGAAGATGCGCGACAGCGTATCGCCGATCCGCAGGCCCCCGCGCGCGATGCAGACGATCTGGTTGAAGTGCCAGCCGGAGCCGTAGATCTTCGCTGCCAGGCGTTCGATGGCGTGATGGTAGTCGTCCCATGTCACGTAGAGATCGGCCATGGCGTCTGGTCCTCGTGTGTTGGGCGACGGGCGGCACAGGAGAATTGCACGAAGACACTATGCCGAGGGGCTGCCCCTTGTCAATGGACAGGAAACCGGAGGCGGCCAGATGTTGGAGGCGGCGGACGAAGGAGGATTACCCGCCGACCATCGTGGCGGACGCCCGAGCGAGTTCCAGGATGGGACCGGGAAAGATCCCGAGGAGGAGCGTCCCGGCGGCCGCCAGGAGCAGCGCGATGTTGAGCGCGAACGACGGGCTGGTGGCGATTCCCCCTGACGGCAAGTCCCGCATGTACATCGCTACGACCACCCGCATGTAATAGAAGAGGGAGATGGCCGAATTCACGACGGCGATGATGACCAGCCAGTAGTATCCGGCCTCGACGGCGGCGGCGAACAGATACAGCTTGCCCACGAAGCCGGCCGTGGGCGGGATGCCCGTGAGCGAGAGGAGGAACAACAGCATGATGGCCGCCGCCATCGGATGCTTCTGCGAAAGACCCGTGAAGTCGTCGATCTGGTCTCCCCTGACCGTGCCGTGCGCGAGGAACACCACCATCGCGAAGGCGCCGATCGTCATGAGGGCGTACGCCAGGCTATAAAACAGGACCGCCTCCACTCCCCGCGGACTCCCCACGACCGGGCCGATCAGGATGTAGCCCATGTGGGCGATGGTGCTGTAGGCCAGCATGCGCTTGATGTTCGCCTGGGCGATGGCCACGATGTTCCCGATCGTCATCGTGAGCACCGCCAGCACCCAGAACAGGAGCCCCCACTCGACCTGGAGGCCTGGGAGGCCCAAGAGGAAGACCCGGACCAGGACGGCCACGCCCGCCAGCTCCGTCGCGCCGGCCATGTACGCCACCACCGGCGTGGGCGCGCCCTCGTACATGTCGGGGAGGTACATGTGGAAAGGCACCGCGGCGATCTTGAAGCCGAAGCCGGCCGCCAGCAGCACCATGCCCATGAGGAGGGCAGGATTCTGCAGCACGCCCATTCCCGTGGCCTTCGCGATGGCTTCCAGCCCGGTGCTGCCGGCGAACCCGTACAGCAAGGCCATGCCGTACAGGACGACACCCGTGGAGAAGGACCCCATGAGGAGATACTTCAGCGCGCCCTCGTTGCACCGCTGGTCGCGCTTGAGGAAGCCGCAGAGGGCGTAGGTGCAGACGGACAGCGTCTCGAGGCCCACGAAGAGCGAGAGCAGGTCGTTCGCCGAGGCCATCAGCAAGGCCCCGAGCGTGGCGAAAAGAATAAGCGCGTAGTACTCGCCCTGGGGCACGTCCTGATCTCGCAGAAACCGCATCGAGGCCAGGATGACGATGAGGGCGCTCGCCAGGAACACGAGCTTGAAGAACGCTGCGTACTGATCCACGACGTGAAGGCCGCTGAAGACCACGACGCGGCCGGGCGTCACGAGCTGCTGCCAGGCCAGCACGCCGGTGACCGCCAGCCCTGCCACGCTGAGCCACGCCAGCCAGTCCCGGTCCCGCCCGGACGCCAGGAAATCCAGGACGAGCACCAGCAGGCCGACCGCCGTGATGGCGATCTCGGGCAGGAGCAGCCAGAGGTCGGCAGGGTTGAACGCCTGAGTCATCGGGCGCCCTCGGTGCTGAGTGCCGCGTGCCTGATCTCAAGAGAGGAGTCGGCAGTCTCGCTGCCAGCTGCCCGCTGCCAGCTGCCAGCTTGAAGTGTCGCCACTTTCTTCCCCTGCACCGCCTTGGCGGCGGAACCCTTCTCCACGGTCTGGATCACGTTGGCCACCGAGGTCTCCATGGCCCTGAGGAACGGCGCGGGATACAAACCGATCCAGAAGCAGAACACGATGATGGGGATCAGCGTGGCCATCTCGCGGGCGTCGAGGTCGGGCAGCGTCTTGTTGGCGTCCTTCGTGATCTCGCCGAACATGGTGCGCTGGTAGAGCCACAGCATGTAGGCGGCGCCCAGGACGATGCCGGTGACGGCGAAGGCGCCCCAGACCCAGCTCACCCGGAAAGCCCCGATCAGGATCAGGAACTCGCCGACGAAGCCGTTCAGGCCCGGCAGTCCCATGGAGGAGAACATGATGATGGCGAACAGGGTGGCGTAGATCGGCATCTGCTTGGACAGGCCGCCCAGCTCCGCGATCTGGCGCGTGTGGCGGCGGTCGTAGATGAGCCCCACGACCAGGAACAGGCCGCCCGTGGACAGCCCGTGGTTGATCATCTGGAGGAGGCTGCCCTCCACGCCCTGGGAGTTGAACGCGAACATGCCCAGCATGACGAAGCCCATGTGGCTGACCGAGCTGTAGGCGATCAGCCGCTTCATGTCGGGCTGCACCATGCAGACCATCGCCCCGTAGATGATGGCGATGATGGCGAGGGTGAAGACCAGCGGCACGAAGTGCTTGCTGGCCTCGGGGAACATGGGGAGGTTGAACCGGAGGAAGCCGTACGTCCCCATCTTGAGGAGCACCCCCGCCAGGATCACGGACCCGGCCGTGGGGGCGTCGGTGTGGGCGTCGGGCAACCAGGTGTGGAACGGGAACATCGGGACCTTGATGGCGAACGACAGGGCGAACGACAACCACACCAGGTCCTGGAAGCTGAGCGACAGCCCCAGCAGGCTGATCACGGGCGCGCTGGGATACGCGACCCGCATCAGCTCCAGCACGTCGAAGGTATACGCGCCGGTCTGCGCGGCCGCGTAGAAGTAAATCGCCAGGATCCCCAGCAGCATGACCACGCTGCCGAAGAGCGTGTACAGGAAGAACTTGATGGCGGAGTAGAGGCGCCGGTCGCTTCCCCAGACCCCGATCAGGAAATACATAGGTACCAGCATGACCTCCCAGAACACGTAGAAGAGGAAGAAGTCCAGGGCCAGGAACACCCCCAGCATGCCGGTCTCCAGGATCAGCATGAAGATGTAATACTCTTTGGCGCGGTGCTTGATGGACTCGAACGAGCAGAGGATGGCGATGGGGCTGAGGAACGTCGTCAGCATCACCAGCCACAGGCTGATCCCGTCCAGGCCGAAGAAGTACGTGACCCCGATGCTCGGGATCCAGCTCGCCCGCTCCGCGAACTGCACCGCCGGCGTCGTCTGGTCATACAAGAACGGCAGCGGCAGGGACACCACGAAAGTCGCCAGGGATGTCAGGAAAGCCAGGTTCCGCAGGCTCCGGAGCTGCTCCCGCCCTATGCAGAGCAGCAGGAAGGCCCCCACCAGCGGTAAGAACGCGATGAGGGACAGGATCGGAAAACCGAGGACGTTCCCCTGCACGGTCATAGGGCCGCTCCTTGCGCGGTGCTCGCGGCGTCGTCTAGCAGCCTGGGTAGCAACGAGTTCTCCAGCATCCTGCTAGAAGAAATAGTACAGCGACACGATCACGAAAATCCCCAAGGCCATCGCCAGGAGATAGTTCTGCAGCAAGCCGGTCTGGATCCTCCGAAACGTCTGGCTGCCCCCCTGGATCAGATCGGCAATGGCGTTCACCAGCCCGTCCACGCCGCGGAAGTCAAACTTGGCGGAGACCTGGCTCAGGAAGACGGTCAGGGCGCTCGTGCCGTTCACCGCCCCGTCCACCCCCTTGGCGTCCACGCCCCACAGCCGGTGGCACAGCCGCTTCCCGAAATCCACGAAGATCGCGTCGTACACCTCGTCAATCCAATACTTGTTCCAGAGAAGCGTGTAGATCCCCCGGAACCGCTCAGCCAGGCGGTCCGCCGTGCCGGGGCGCCGAAGATACATCTGATACGCCAACGCAATCCCGGCAGCGGCGATGGCCACCGAGATCACTGCCATGAGCAGCTCCGACGGCCCGTGGTGCTCGGCCGCCTCGCCCGCGCGGTGGAACACCGGTTCCACAAAACTATAGTAGGGGCTGTGGGCGGTCGAGTAGCCGAAGAAACCGGCCACCACCGTGAAGAAGCCCAGGATCATGAGGGGCACCGTCATCACCTTGGGCGACTCGTGCGCGTGATGGAGCACGTGATGATCCACTCGCGACGAGCCCTCGAAGATCTGGAAGTACAGGCGAAACATGTAGAACGCGGTGCCGAACGCTCCCAGCGCCCCCAGCGCCCAGAGCCCCACATGGCCGGAGCCGATGGCGGCGTGCAGGATCTGATCCTTCGACCAGAAGCCGGCCAGCGGGAAGATCCCCGCGTTGGCCAGCGCTGCCAGGAAGAACGTCACTGCCGTGATGGGCATTAGGGCGCGCAAGCCGCCCATCTTGCGGAGGTCTTGTTCCCCCGACAGCCCGTGGATGACGGAGCCGCAGCCGAGGAACAGGAGGGCCTTGAAGAAGGCGTGGGTGGCCAGGTGGAAGATCCCGCCGGCGTATGCCCCCACGCCGCAGCCGAGGAACATGTAGCCGAGCTGCGAGATCGTCGAATACGCCACCACCCGCTTGATGTCGTTCTGGACCAGGGCGATGCTGGCCGCGAAGACGGCCGTGAGCGCCCCCACCGTCGCCACCACCTGCATGCTGATCGGCGCCAAATCGAAGAGGGCGCCGGATCGCGCCACCATGTACACGCCCGCCGTTACCATCGTGGCGGCGTGGATCAGCGCAGACACGGGCGTTGGGCCTTCCATGGCGTCGGGAAGCCAGACATAGAGCGGAAGCTGGGCGGATTTCCCCGTGGCGCCGACGAAGAGCAAGAGGGTCATCCAGGTCACCAGGGTGAGCCCGAAGACCGAATCTCGCTGCAGGATTTCCCGGATCGCATCCGCATGGGGGAAGATCTCGGCGTAGGCGAGCGAGCCGAAGGTCCGCCAGATCAGGAACAGGCCCAGCAGGAAGCCCGCATCCCCGATCCGGTTCACCACGAAGGCTTTCTTGCCGGCATCCGCCGCGGACTTTTTCTGGTACCAGAAGCCGATGAGGAGGTAGGAGCAGAGGCCGACGCCCTCCCAGCCGAGGAACATCAGCAGGTAGTTGTTCGCCAGGACGAGGACCAGCATGGACGTCATGAACAGGTTCATGTAGGTGAAGAACCGGGCGTAGCCGGGATCGCCGTGCATGTACCCGACGGAATAGACGTGAATGAGGAACCCGACGAACGTCACGACCAGCATCATGACGGCGGAGAGGGGATCCACCAGGAAGCCCACGGTTGCCTGGAACTCCCCGACCGGAATCCAGATGTACGCGTCCCAGTTCAGCGTGGCCCCGCCCGCGGCCTCCAAAAAAATCCCGAGGGCGATCAGGAGCGAGAGCCCCGTCGTTCCGACACCCAGCAGGTGGGCGCGCTCCCGGGCCCACCGTCCGAAGATGCCGTTCACCGCCACCCCGAGGAGCGGCAGCACAGGGACCAGCCAAACCAGTTGTAACATAGCTATCAGCTCTCAGTGCTCAAACCGGCAATTTGGCAACTTGGCGATTGGGCAATTAGGCCCGCATTTCCCGAGTTTCCCAGTTGCCGCGTTGCCAAGTTGCCATCCGCGCTCACCACTTCATCAGATTGATCTCGTCCACGTTGACCGTCTTGAAATTGCGATACAACCCCAAGACAATCGCCAGGCCCACGGCGGCCTCGGCGGCCGCAATCGCGATGATGAATATGGCAAATACCTGCCCCTGGAGCATCGTCTGGGGCAGGTAGCGGGCGAAGGCGATGAAGTTGAGGCTGACCGCATTCAGCATCAGCTCAATGGACATGAGGATGGCGATGGCGTTCCGCCGGGTCAGCGCGCCGAAGACCCCCAAGCTGAAGAGGATGGCCCCCAGGATAAGATAATGGCTCAGTGGAATCATGCGTAAGCTCTCAGCTTTCAGCACTCAGCGATCGGCCCGATGCCCAAGGCTGCGTCGCCGCTGCGCCTCTGCGCCCGGGCGCCTCTGCGGCTATTCCTTCCGCGCCAGGATGATGGCGCCCACCATGCCGGCCAGGAGCAATATGGAGGCCACCTCGAACGGCAAGGCGTAGGTCGTGAGCAGCGCCCGGCCCAGGAACGGCGTCGTCTCGGGAAGGCGCGGCGGGCCCGACAGCGCGGGGATGCCCCGCATCGCGGCATAGATCAAGCCGACGAGAATCCCGGCGGCTGCGATCGCGCTCAGAACCACCTGGTCGTTGATGACGCGCGCTGTGGCGGACGAGATCCGGCTGGTTAACATGATGGCGAAAAGGAGCAAGATGGTGATGCCGCCGACGTAGATCAGGACCTGCACCGCCGCCAGGAACTCGGCGTCCAGCAAGACGTACAGGGCCGCCATCCCGCAGAACGTGAAAATGAGCGCCACGGCCGCCCGGACGATGTTCTTGCCGAGAACCACGACGGCCGCCGCCCAGACGGTGAAGACCGCCAGAATGTAGAAGATGCCGAGCTGGATTGTCATCGCCGTCGGAGTCCTCTCATCCGGCCTATCCTACGTCCGTTACTTCCAGATCGTTACCACCAACCCGGTGATGATCAGGTTGGCGAAGGCGATGGGGAGCAAGATCTTCCAGGCAAAGTCCATCAACTGGTCCACGCGCAGCCGGTTCAAGGTCCAGCGCAGCCACATCATCACGAAGATCAGGAAATACACCTTGACCTGGAACCAGACCAGGCTGAACAGGCCGCGGGAGACCTCGGCCGGCAGGCCCGGAATCGGAAGCCAGGGGCCGCGCCACCCCCCCAGGAAGAGCGTCGTCGCGATCGCCGCCACCACGACCATGTTCGCGTATTCCGCCAGGAAGAAGATGGCGAACCGCATCCCGCTGTATTCGACGTGAAAGCCGGCCACCAGCTCCGACTCGGCTTCCGGAATGTCGAACGGCAGCCGGTTGCACTCGGCCAGGGCGCAGACGAAATACACCAGAAATGCCACCGCCTGCGGAAACACAAACCAGCCCGGCAGGAAGCCGAACCAGGTGCCGCCCTGGGCCTCGACCAGTTGCCCCATGCTCATCGTGCCGGCCAGCATCACTGGTCCGAGCAACGAGAGGACCAGCGGGACCTCGTAGCTCACCGCTTGCGCCGCGGAGCGCATGGCCCCCAGCGTGGCGTACTTGTTGTTGGAGGACCAGCCCGCCATCACGATCCCCACGACGGTCAGGGACGAGATGGCCACCATATAGAGCAGACCGATGTTCAGATCCTTGACGATCAAGCCGGGGGCCCAAGGGATCGTCACGTAGGTGGCCAGCGAGGCCGCGAACACGACCATGGGCGCCAGGACGAAGACCACCTTGTCCGCCCGCGCGGGGATGATATCTTCTTTCAGCAGCAGCTTGATCCCGTCGGCGATGCTTTGCGCCCAGCCGTGCCAGCCTCCCACGCGCATGGGGCCGAAGCGGACCTGGATGTGGGCGCTGATCTTTCGCTCCCACCAGATCAGGAACATGGCGGCGACGGCGATGTAGGCGACGATGACGCCCACGACGATCCCCATCACCACCAGGGTGGGGACGATCCAGGGGATTCCCCATTGCGCCGTCAGCGCGTAGAACTGCTCTGAAAGTCTCGCGAAGGTGATCATCTCTCGCCGCACGAGGACCGATGCGGATACGGCAGGGACTCTCCCGCCCTCCGCTACCGGTCGATCTCTCCCAGCACGATGTCCACGCTGCCCAGGATCGCCACGGCATCCGCCACCAGGTATCCCTTCATCATCTCGGGCAGCGCGCTCAGATTACAGAACGCGGGCGACCGCACCTTGTACCGGTACGGCTTGGGCGAGCCGTCGCTCACCAGGTAGAACCCCAACTCGCCGCGGGGGCTTTCCGTCCGGGCATAGACCTGCCCGGCCGGCGGCTTGATCGTCTTGGGCATCTTGGCCGTGATCTCGCCGGCCGGCAGCTGGTCGAGCGCCTGCTCGATGATCTTCACGCTCTCCAGCATTTCTTGTCGGCGGACCAGGAAGCGGGCCCAGACGTCGCACGTATCGAAGACGGGGACCACGAAATCGAAGCGGTCATAGATGGAGTACGGATCGTTGCGGCGGAGGTCATACGAGATGCCCGACGCCCGGAGCATCGGCCCGGACAGTCCCCAGTCCACGACCCGCTTGGCGTCCAGGACGCCGACCCCCTGCAGGCGTTTTTGAAAAAGGATGTTGTCGGTGACCAGGGCGTCGTATTCGGGAATCCGAGGCTTGAACCATTCCAGAAACGCCCGGCAGTTGTCCAGCCAGCCGTCCGGAAAATCGAAAGCCATCCCCCCGATGCGGTAGAAGCTGTAGTTGAGCCGCTGGCCGCTCACCGCCTCGAAGAGGTCCAGGATCATTTCCCGCTCGCGGAAACAGTAGATGAAAATGGTGAAGTTGCCCAGGTCCAGGCCGAACGTCCCCAGCCACAGCAGGTGGCTGGCGATGCGCTGCAGCTCGGCCAGGATCACGCGCATGTGCTCCGCCCGTTCGGGGACCTTCTGGCCCATGAGACGTTCGACCGCCACGACATAGCCGAAGTTCATGGACATGGAGGCGAGATAATCCAGGCGATCGGTGTAGGGAACGACCTGAGGGTACGTCCGGTTTTCCGCGATCTTCTCGTGGCACCGGTGAAGGTAGCCGACGTAGGGGATGCAGTCGGTCATGACCTCCCCGTCCAGCTTCAGCATGAGGCGCAGCACCCCGTGCGTGGACGGGTGCTGCGGCCCCATGTTGACGTACATCTCCTCCATCGTCTCCCCGGTGCGCTCCATCATCACCGTGGTGCCGACGGGAATCGGTGCTTCCCTCGTATCCATAAGTCCTATCGCCTTCGCAGAGCGGGAGCGCAGAAGCGCCACCCCCTCACGATGCCGGCGTTGACGGCTTCGGCGGTGCGGCGGCCGGAGCCTTGGTCTCCTTGGGGGCGCCCTTGGCCGCCTCGGTCTTGGCGACCTTTTCTTCCATGCCGTAGTCGGTGTACGGAACCATGCGCTCGTCCGTGTAATCCTTCCGAAGCGGGTATCCCACCCAGTCCTCGGGAAGCAGGATGCGGCGGTGATCCGGGTGGCCGTCGAACCGGATGCCGAAGAGGTCGTAGCATTCTCGCTCGTGCCAATTGGCGGCCGGCCAGAGATCGGACACGGTCTGAACCGCGGGGTTGTCCCGATTCACCTTGACCCGAACGTGGGCCTTGTTGGGATGCCGGAGCGAGGAGACGTCGTAGACGACCTCCAGGTGCGTCAGCCAATCCACGCCGCTGACGCAGTTGAGATACTCGAACCCGAGATCGCGCAAATGCCGACACACCTCGCGCCCGCGGTCCGGGGTGGTCGTGAGACGCACCTCCGTACCCTTGACCTCGGTCTCGGCGAGCGCGTCACCGAACTGCTGCTTGAGTTGTTCGAGAATCTCGTCCGGCGTCATGTCTCACGCACGGCAATTGGGCGACTTGGCAACCTGGCAATTAGGGACGCTTCCCCAATTGCCGAATTGCCCAATCGCCGAGTCGCCTCTCAGACCCACTCCAGCGCCTTCTTCTTCCAGGCGTAGGCCAAACCCACGAGAAGGATGCCGATAAAGATCATCATCTCGACGAAGGCGAACAGGCCCATTTCCCGGAAGACGATAGCCCAGGGGAACAGGAAAACCGTCTCGACCGCGAAGATGATGTACACGAGCGCGTACAGGTAGTAGCGCACGTGGAATCGAATCCAGCCGATGCCGATGGGCTCTTCGCCGCACTCGTACGTGGTGAGCTTGCGGGGGGTCGGGTTGCGCGGACGGATAATCCGCGAAATGATATCGATGTTGAGGATGACGAACAGGACGCCAACAATCAGAAAGAAGCCGACGTAGGCATAATCCGCTGCCATGGGGCCTCCCCCTCAGAAGCCAGGGACAGACGGCAAATGGAACCGTGAGGCAGGGCGCCTTGTGAAGGATTGCATAGGCGCGGCCGATACCGAGAAAAAAGAGGCCCACAATCGGGCAAAATTTGGGGGCTTTCTAACATCATGGCCGCGCCCTGTCAAGGGAAATGCAGGCGGGACACAGGCCTATCATATCCGGATCCATCCCCGCTGGACGGCATACCACAGAACGGTCACGTACACATTTGTCAACGACCTGCCGGTGGTTTTCGACGAGGCGGTCGTTTGCGGGTATCTTATCTGCGTAGTGGCCGTCCCCCCGGCGCGTCAATGGAGCACGAGTCTCCTTTGGTCGGCCCCCACCGGAAGCAGGTCAAAGCCTCACCCATTTCCGCTCGCAGGCAATGGCGAGGAGAAGGCCGACCAAATAGGCGACGCCCATGTTCCACATCGCCAAGCCGGCCGTCAGGTAGATGATGTAGCGGTCCTCCTTGCTGCTCGCCCCCCCCCGCCCTCCGGCTGCCAGTTCCAAGCCCCCAAAGAGCAGGATCACGCCAAGGATCACCGGCGGAAAGACCTTGAAGAGGGTGGCAACTGAATCGGCAAGGAACAGGCCGACGAAGAGGACCAAGCTCCCGAGGATCACGAGCGCTCCGCCGGTCTTCGCCCCGAAGCGGATGTGGCCAGCCATTCCGCCCGCCCCGTGGCACATGGGAACGCCCCCGAGGGCGGTCCCGACGAGGTTCAGGGCCGCATGATCCACGGCGACGGCCTTCACCGTGATGGGCCGGTCCGGGAAATGCGTGTTGTTCTCCTCGACCGTGGAGATGATCGCGTTGCCGAGCGTGAGGGGGAGCTGGGGCAGGCCGAGGACCAGCACGCCGGTGGCGAGGTCGTTCCAGCCGATCTGGGACAGTCCGGTGGTCGGCAACCGGAAATGGAAACTCATGCGGGCGAGGTCGGCCAGCAGGGTTGGCTCGCGCACCAGGGCGACACCAGCCCCGAGCACGAGCAGGGCCAGCATCGCCGGGAGGCGCGGGTACGAGAGCAGCAAGAGGGTCATGGCACCCGCGATGGCGGCGAGGAGGAGGTCGCCTTGCGTCATCTTCACGCCCTCCACGACGAACCCCAGGCCCAGGCCCAGCACGATGCCCTGCACGACTGGCCGGCGGGTGATCTTCTCGATCCAGCTCACCGCGCCCGAGAGCCCCATGAACCCCCAGACCACGCCAGTGAAGAGGCCCGACGCGAAGATCGCGCCGGGCGTGATAGCCCCGCCCTGCGTTATGGCGGCCGTACCAATGGCCTTCATGGGCTGGATCGGGACGGGGGTCTTGAAATAGAAGCCTGCCCAGAGCTTGAAGACCCCGAATCCGACGAGGATGCCCGCGGGGTCCATGTGGTTGATCGTGATGTAGCCGACCACGAAGGGGATTAACGTACCAAGGTCGCCGAAGGCGCCTGCCATTTCTTGGATGTTGTACTCGTTGCCCGCCACGCGCATGTTGTCTCACAATCACCGAGTGTGTTTTTGGGAGCATAACTCATGGCAATTCACAAAAGCAACCACCTGTGCTCCGCGACCCAGCGCACCGAGGGATCGCCGCCGCGCTTGACCGCAATGCCCTACGACATCATGCTACATCAGAAGGATGCAATTGGATGTGTCCGATCAGGAGAAGGAGGGGAATGATGAAAACGAGATTGGCCGGTGTCATCTGTTGTCTTGTTCTGACTGGCTGGCTGGTTGCGACACCCGCCCGCGCTCAGCAGGTGCCGCATAGCCATTCCATGAGCCACCCGCCAGGCGGCGCGCCGACGCTTTCCGGGCAGGATGCCTTTGGTGCCATCCAAGAAATCGTGCGCACCCTGGAAGCCAACCCCGGTACGGACTGGAGCAAGGTGAATCTCGAGCGGCTTCGGCAGCACCTCATCGACATGAACGACGTCACGCTACGATCCGAAGTGAAGGCGACCCCCGTGCCCGGTGGACTTACGATGGAGGTGACGGGTACCGGCAGGACGGAGCAGGCCATCCGGCGGATGGTCGTGCCGCACGCCGTCGAACTCAACGGAATGCCCGAGTGGTCCGCGACAACGGAGCAGATCCCGGGCGGTCTACGTCTGACGGTAGTGGCAAAGAACCCAGCCGACGCCAAGACCGTCGCGCGCATCCGCGGCCTGGGATTCATCGGCCTCCTCGTCCAGGGTAGTCACCACCAGCCGCACCATCTGGCGATGGCCCGCGGCGAAGCGATCAGCGGCCACGGCCATTGAGTTGATCGAGCGAAAGGGGAATCGCCATGCCAATGTGGGGATACGGTGGAAGCGGTCCATGGAGCGGATTCGGAGGGTTCTCTCCGTTCTTCTGGCTGATTGTGATGGTGGTCGTGATGATCGCCTGTTTCCGGATGATGGGGCGCCACACCGGCCCGTCATCTGCGGAGATCGAAGACCTGCGACGCGAGATTCGGGAACTGAGAGACAAGATCAGGCAGCTCCGCACTCGCACGTAGACCAGGGCCGTGCGGTCCGTCCCTCCAGTGTTGACAGGCTACGGTGTCGAGGCTAGTATGATCATACATTGTATGACATCGCAAATGGAGTTGTCGTGATGGAGAAGCGAAAACTGATCACCATTTCCCTGCCCCCCCGACTTCACAAGGAGGCCGAGCGGATTGCCGAGCGGGAGAACAGAACCAAATCCGAACTGCTGCGGGAGGCGCTCCGCCTCTATATCGACACCAGCGAGGTGAGGCGAAAGACCACCCGGGAGCGACTCTCTGCCTTGATTGACCGGTTTCAGGCACGCACGCAGGATGTGCCCGCTAGAGACATTCGCAAGGTGGTTCGTGACGCAGTGGCGGCGGCCCGAGGTGCCAAAAAGCGTGCCATCGCATGAGGGCCGTTCTCGATACCAACGTGCTGATCTCTGCGACACTCATCCGCGACGGGACAGAAGATCGTATTCTCCGCGCGTGGCAACGCGAAGCTTTCGATCTGGTGCTCTCCCCACAGATCCTCGACGAGATGGGGAGGGCGTTGTCTTATGAGAAACTGCGGAAGGCTCGTTGGATGACCGAAGAGGAGGTTGCGGCACTGGTGCGATCATTGGCTCGAGAGGCGGTCCTCGTCCCGGGCCGAGTGCGAGTCAAGGTCAGCCGCGATCCTGCTGACGACAAGTTCTTGGAGGCGGCGATCGAGGGCCACGCGCAGTACGTGGTGACCGGCGACAAGGACCTGCCTGGATTGAGGGCGTACCGCGACATCCGGATCGTCAGGCCGGCCGCATTCCTATCCATGCTCCGCACTCGCGCGTAGCTTCACGAGGTCCCGCCCTGCACCACATCCCCCTTTCTGCTGTAGGACGCGCATTGTGCAGCCGCCGTTGCAGGCTGCCGTAGCAGAGGTGCCTTCCCGATGAAGGAGCCGACGTCGGACCCGGCAACGGCGACGGTGACGAGGGCGAAGATCCCTCGGACCGTCTGGGCCTTGGGGTTCGTCAGCATGCTGATGGATGTCTCCTCCGAGATCGTCCACAGCCTGCTTCCGTTGTTCTTGGTGTCCACGCTGGGAGTGGGCGCGCTCGCCGTGGGACTTATCGAGGGACTGGCGGAAGCGACCGCCTCCGTCACGAAGCTGTTCTCGGGCGCGGTCAGCGATTGGGTCGGTAAACGAAAGACGCTGGTGCTCTTTGGCTACGGGCTGTCGGCGCTGACCAAACCCGTCTTCGCCATGGCGCCGTCGGTGGGGTGGGTGGTTGCCGCTCGAGTCACCGATCGCGTCGGCAAAGGCATCCGCGGCGCGCCGCGCGGCGCGCTCGTCGCCGACGTCACCCCCCGGCCGCTGCTCGGCGCGGCGTATGGACTCCGGCAGAGCCTGGATACGGTCGGGACCTTCGCGGGCCCCCTGCTGGCGATGGGACTCATGGTTCTCACGCAGAACGCCTACCGAACGGCCTTCTGGGCGGCCGGCGTTCCCGCGGCGCTTGCCGTGGCGCTGGTCGTGTTCGGGGTCCAGGAGCCCGATGGGCGGAAGGCGGGCAGGACGGCCGCGGCCCCGCTCAGCCCGGCGGAGATCCGGCGACTCGGCGCGGCGTACTGGGGCGCGGTGGCCGTCGCCGTCCTGATGGCGCTCGCACGCTTCAGCGAGGCGTTCCTCCTCCTGCGGGCGGAGAGCGTGGGGATGGCGGCTGCCCTGGAGATCAAGTTCGCCCACGTCGTGAACGAGAAGGACGCCTTCCACGTCGCGGCGGAGAAGTTCAAGGAGTTGGTCGAGAAAGAAACCAAGGGGGAACTGACCGTCGCCCTGTTCCCGAACGCCAAGCTGGGCGACGAGCGCACCCTCCTCGAGCGGATGAAGATGGGGATCGTGGACTCCGGCATCATCACCAGCGGGCCCATCATCAATTTTGTCCCCTCATTCGGGGTCATCGACCTTACGTTTCTCTTCCGCGACCCGGACCACGCCTACAAAGTCCTGGACGGGCCCATCGGGAAGAAGCTCCTCGCCGAGATGGAGTCGCAGGGCTGGAAGGGGCTGGCCTTCGGGGAGCGGGGCTTCCGCAATCTCACCAACAGCAAGCGCCCGGTCGTCACCCCCGAGGACGCCAAGGGGCTGAAGATCCGGGTCATGCAGAACCCGGTGTACGTGGACTCTTTCAAGGCGCTGGGAACCAACGCGGTGCCCATGGCCTGGACCGAAGTTCTCACGGCCCTGCAGCAGGGCACTGTGGACGGACAGGAAAACCCGCTGAACGTCATCGTCGCCTTCAAGCTGTACGAGACGCAGAAGTACCTCACCATCACCCGGCATGCCTACGCGCCGGCCCCCATCATCATGATCCTCGCCACCTGGAAGAAGCTCTCCCCGGCGCAGCAGGCGATCGTCCAGAAGGCGGCGCAGGATGCGGCGGAGTTCGAGCGCGCCTGGGACAACAAGATGGAGGCCGACTGGCTGAAGGAATTGCAGGCCAAGGGGATGGAGGTGCGCACGCCGGACCTCAAACCCTTCCAGAATGCCGTGAGGCCGGTGTACGACCAGTATGGCGCCAAATACGGCCAACCGCTCATCGACTCCATCATCAACACCAAGTAATTCGGTGCCGCGCATGTCTGAAGATCGCCTCTCGGCCGTGGGCGGGCCCGCCGTCCGCTCCCGGCTGCTCCGGACCAGCGATGCGCTGAATCTGGCGAGCGAGCGGCTGCTTTTCGTGCTCATGCTCGCCATGATCTTCTTCACCACGCTGCAGGTAATCACGCGAGTATTCTTCACCGCCCTCTCTTGGACGGAGGAGATTACCTGCTTTCTGCTGGTCGCTGCCTCCCTGGTTGGCACGGCGGTCGGCTTCAAGCGCGGCTCCCACATCGCCATCAGCTTTGTGACCGAGCGTCTCCCCGCCAGGCGGCGGACGTTCCTCACGGTTCTTGTCCACCTCCTCGGGATCGCATTCTTCGCGGTGATGGCCAGTTACGGCGTCCTGCTCATGCGGACGGAGGCCCGCCAGATCTCGCCGGCCCTGGAGATCCCCATGGTCTGGATTTATGCCGCCTTCCCGATCGTCGGTGCCCTCGTCATTTTGCACCTGGCGGCGGGCCTGACCGAGACGTGGCGGAGGGCGTGAGCGTGGGCTGGGTCCTTTTCGGCAGCTTCTTCGCCCTGCTCCTGTTGGGCGTGCCCGTCGGCTTGGCGGTCGGACTGTCCGCCCTGCTCATTTTCGTGATCAGCGGCATTCCGCTGCAGATGGTCCCCCAGACCTTCTTCGAGGGAACCAGCTCCTACGCCCTGGTGGCGGTTCCCTTCTTCATCCTGGCGGGGGACATCCTGGCGCGCGGCGGTATTTCGGAACGCATCCTCGCCATCGCCGAAGCCACCATCGGCCGCGTGCGCGGCGGATTGGCCATCGTCGCGACATTCGCCTCGATGTTCATCGCGGCCATCTCGGGATCGGGTGCGGCCACGACGGCCGCCGTCGGCGCCTCGCTGCTGCCGGACATGAAGAAGAAGCAGTACGACGTGGACTTCTCTGCCGGCCTCATCGCCGCCTCGGGCTGCATCGGCGTCGTCATTCCGCCCAGCGTCCCGATGGTCCTCTACGCCGTCATCGCCGGGGAGTCGGTGGCCAAGCTCTTCATGGGCGGTTTCATCCCGGGCACCCTCATGGGCCTCGGCCTCATCGCGTACGCCGTCTGGTTTTCCCGGCGCCGGGGCTACACCGCCAGCGAGCGGCTTCCCGCCCGCGAGGTAGTGCGACGCTTCGTGGCATCTCTCGGCGGCCTGCTCACGCCGGTGATCATCCTCGGCGGCATTTTCACCGGCTACTTCACCCCGTCCGAGGCCGCGGCGATCGCGGTGGACTACACGCTGATCCTGGCCTGGCTGGTCTACCGCTCCCTCGACTTCAAGCGGTTCTACGAACTCGTGGTTGGGGCAGGGGTGACCTCGGCTTTGATCATGTTCATCATCGGGACGGCCAAGATTTTCGGCTGGGGCTTGGCCTTCTACCAGATTCCCGAGGCGGTGGCCAAGGCGATGATCGGTTTGGCAGGGAACAACTCCGTCTTGATCTATTTCATGATCAACGTGATCATCCTGATCGCGGGCTGCTTCATGGAGACGGCGTCCGCCCTGATCATTCTGACGCCTATCTTCCTCCCGCTCATCGCTGCGGTCGGGGGGAACCTCATCCATTTCGGGGTCATCCTGACGGTCGGGCTGGCCATCGGCATGACCACACCCCCGATGGCCATCGACATCTTCGTCGCCAGCGCGATCAGCGGTCGGTCGCTCGAACAGATCAGCCGGGCCATCTGGCCCATGGTGGTTGTTCTCACGACCGCCCTCTTCATCTGCACCTACATCCCTTGGCTGGTCATGGTTCTCCCGCGGTTCTTCATGGGGGGCGTCTGATGCATCCGAAGGTCGTCACCCGCCGAAGCCAATGAGGGATCCCAATGCGTAGCGAGGTGGTCGAGAAAGGGTAGGAGAAGCGCAGCGTGTAGCTCCTCGTTGCGCCCAAGGCGCTGGAGGCCCGCCGTCCGGTGTAGTGACCCCGGGCACCCTGGGTCGCGACGGGCTGGTTGGCGCGCTGCGCGAAGATGGTGACGTCGAGCCGTCAGAGAGCGGTGCTTCGGGCCGACTGACGCCCAGTCGAGCGCACGAGGGCCAGCCGGGCGTCCGTTCGGGGGAGTGGGGACCCTTCGATCTACCAGCGCGCCGATGGATCAGTGGCGGACGGCAACTCGTCCCGGCCGTCGCCCGACCGCTCCAGCCCGTCCAGCGTTGCCAGCGCCTCGTCGATGGCCGGCCGCCGATCCGCGGCTTGAGAGACCATCCGCTCGATCGTGGCAAGCTCTTCGTCCATGAAGCGCAACGCCTGCTTGGCGAGGTCCTCGATCGAGGCGTTGACCGCGTCGGCCCACTGAGCCGCAAGCCGGGAGAGGTTCTTCTCTGCCTCCCAGGGGATCAGCCGAAGGAAATGGCGCTCGATCAGGGGCCGGAAAAACGTCATCGGGATCACGAACCACAGTAAGTCGATGTGCGTGTCGAACGTCTGGCCGACCCGGACGTCCGGCCGCGCCGGCTCCCGGATTTGCGCCTCGAACTGGGCGCCGGCGAAGGAGAGGCCGAGCGCCCGCTCGATCTCTTTGGCGAGCCGGTCCTGGAACGCCCGCACCGTGCGGTCCAGACTGGTCTGCGCCGTGAAGAGAAACTCGGACACGTGCACCTCCCCGTGGGCGGAAAGGCCCGATAGCTCCTCTCCCAGGGCAGCCCCGAGCCACCCCTGAAAACGCCCGGTGATCTTCGCGAGGTTCCCCTTCCAGCCTGCCATCGTCTTCCGGAGGTCTTTCTGCAGCCGTCCGGTCACCTCGCTATGGTACGCATGGAAGCGTTCGCCCGCGGTGCCGCGCACCTGCGATTTCAGCTCCCGGGAGAACACAGAAATCTCGCTCTTCACCGCGCCAAGGTCGCGTCGCTCGCGCTGCAAGACCTCGAGGAGATCCGCCCGCGCCTGTCCGGCCGCGGCCGCGGCCGTCTGGGCCAGGACGAGATACTCCCGGCAGGCCGTTGCGAGCGCGCGGACCTTGTGGGCCACGATCTCGTCGAACTTCTCCTCGTGGCGTTCGGCAATGCGGTGGAGCAGGTGGTCCCGGACGCGGCCCTGCAATTCACGGTGGGTCGGGTGGATCGAGCACGGAAGGATGGGGAGGTCCTTGCCGGTCAGTCGGGCGATCTGATGTCGGGTGAACTCGACGACGACCTCCAGTTGGCTCGTGGACACCAGGTCCGCTTTCGTTAAGAGGATCGCGACCTCCGGGGTGTGCTGGAACACCTCGCCGAGCAGGTGCACGTCCTGCTCGGACAGGGGATGATTCACGCTGACGGCCACGAGGGCGCTGCCGACGCGGGGGAGCCAGTCCATCGACGCTTGCGTGTTGTGGGTGAAGACGCTACCCAGGCCCGGCGTGTCGACGAACCGTACGCCCCGGTATGGCAGCAGCGAGGGAATCTCGACCTCGACCATGGCCACTTGCTTCTCGTTGGCCGGGTTGTGTCGCTCCGTGACGAACTCGGACAGTCGCCGGATGGGAATCTCCTCCTCGTTCCCGGTGAAGCGTCGCACGACCGCGCGCTCTTTGGGTCCGTACCCGATTCGGGTGACGACGGCGGTCGCCGGCAGGACATCCACCGGCACGATTTCGCGCCCGATGAGGCTGTTCAGAAACGAGCTCTTGCCGGCCTTGAACTGGCCCAAGACCGCGACATCCACCACGCCGTCTCCGCGGACGACGTCCAGGGCGGCCCGCAGCCGTGGTCCCAGGGGTTCGATCCCAAAGGTGGTGCACAGCCGACTAATTGTTTGCAGGCGCGTCTCGTTTTGCCTCATGGCCTCGCCCCTCGCCCGGTCATCGTTCGAAGGCCGCGGACTTTCCCAACTCCGCCTCGATCTCGATCAGCCGGTTATACTTCGCGATCCGCTCGCTGCGGCACGCGGAGCCGGTCTTGATCTGACCGCCGCCCATGGCCACCGCGAAGTCGGCGATGAACGCATCCTCCGTCTCGCCCGAGCGGTGCGAGATCACGTAGCCCCAGCCCGCCTTTCGGCACATCTCGATCGCCTGGATGGTTTCGGTCACGGTGCCGATCTGGTTGAGCTTGATCAGGACCGCATTCGTTGTGCGCTCCTGGATGCCGCGCGCGATGAACTGCGTGTTCGTGACGTAAATGTCGTCACCGACAATCTGGATCTTCTCGCCCAAGACGGCCGTGTGCTCGCGGAACCCCGCCCAGTCGTTCTCGGCTAACCCGTCCTCGAGGGACACGATGGGGTACTTCTCGGTCCAGGACTTGTAGAGCGCCGTCATTTCGGCACTGGATTTCTTTCCTTGCCCCGACTTCGCCAGGACGTACGCGCCGCCTTCGTAGAAGGAGCTGGCCGCCGGGTCGAGGGCGATGGCGACATCCTTGCCCGGCTTGTAGCCGGCTGCTTCGATCGCCTGGATGATCACCTCGCATGCTTCGTCGTTGCTCTGGAGGTTCGGCGCGAAGCCGCCTTCGTCGCCGACGCTGGTCGCGTAGCCCTTCTTGTGCAGGATCCCCCTCAGCGCGTGGAATGTCTCTGCGCCGTACCGGAGCGCCTCGGCGAACGTCGGCGCGCCGACGGGCATCACCATGAACTCCTGGAAGTCCACACTGTTATCGGCGTGCTTGCCCCCGTTCAGGATGTTCATCATCGGGACGGGCAGCCGCACGGCCCCCGGCCCGCCCAGATAGGCGTAGAGCGGGAGGCCGGTGCTCGCCGCGGCGGCGCGCGCGACGGCCATCGAGACCCCCAGGATCGCGTTCGCCCCCAGCTTCGCCTTGGTGGGCGTACCGTCCAGTTCGATCATGAGGCGGTCGATCTCCGCTTGGCGGCTGGGGTCCATTCCCTTGAGCTTTGACCCGATGATCTCGTTGACATTCGCGACTGCCTTGACGACGCCTTTCCCGCCATACCGTTTCTTGTCCCCGTCACGAAGCTCCAGCGCCTCGTTCTCGCCAGTCGAGGCTCCGGAGGGAACAGACGCCGAAGCCACCACTCCGTTCTCCAGTCGCACGCACACCCGAACGGTGGGATTCCCGCGTGAGTCGAGGATCTCCAGAGCGTGAATCGCTGCAATCTGTTTCGCCATGTGTTCCTCCTTAGCTCGGATCGTTGGTGAATGCTGCGTTCGTGCTCATGGCTACCCCCCCTGGCCCTGCACGTCTGCGCGCCGCGACTGTAGCCGTTCAGCCTGACGCTGCAGAGTCGCGATCTCTTTGCGGAGGCGCGCCGCCTGGATCTCTCCTGACTGCGCTCCCCCCCGGGCTCCGGCCACGTTCAATTCCAAGACCTTCACGTCCTCGCTCAGCTTGTGGACCTGGTACTGGAGGGCCGCGCGGCGTGCGCTCTCTTCCGCCCACTCGCGGCTCACCTCGGCGAGGCGCCGTTGCAGCTTCTCGTTCTCCAACGCGAGACGATGCAACTCGCTCATCCGGCCCTGCTCGCCATCGTTGCTGACCGATCTGGAACACGCGGCACCTGCCCGCCGGGCGAACGCGACCAGGCGACGCCAGCCCATGCCCTGCCGGGCGAGGTCGCGTTCCGGGCCAAACACCGCCGCCTTTCCCTCTGTCCACTCCAGCGTTCGCGCCCAGACGGCTTCGGCCTCCCCCGGCGCCAAGGTCGGCACGGGCGCTTTGGCGCGACGGAGGAAATCCTGGAAATCGGCCTGGAGGTGTTTGACCTTCGGGATGTGGACCTCCAGCAGGCGGGGGAGGTTGGGATGGACCGGGGCCAAACGTCGCACCAGGTTGAGATGCGGCAGGCAGAGTCCGCGGGACGTTTCGAACGCCCGGGCGAACTCCATGTCCGTGATGAGGTCCAGCAGGAGCCGGAGGTCGCGCCGCTCCGTGGCCTCGGCCGTCCGGCAGGCCGGACACCGGCGCCTCCAACGCCGCGGGGGCCGCCATGCCCATGCCCTCGCCAACCAGGAGCGCTGCGGCGCACCCTCAATGCGCGAGCGCGCGCGCTCCAGCGCCTCGATCCGGAACCGGAGCGCGCGTTCGTACGCGTCGCCCAGACCGGTCGCGGTGGGCGCCACCTCTTTGAGTCCATGCGTGTGAGCGTTGCAGAGCCCCGGAAACGGCGGGGACCCCTTCCGCGTCTGTGCCGCCAGTGCCATGCTGGCACCCAGCGTCATGATCGCCTCGCGGCCGGCACAAAGCACTCGGGTACACACGGGACACCCTGGCTCGGCCAGCGCGTCACGCAGATCGAAATATGCCCGAACCGGGTCCAACGGGGAGGCAGGCGCCGCGCCGGGGGCCTCGCCGGACGGCGGCCCGGCCGGGACGACCCCTTCGCCGTTTTCCATGTGCCGCTGCCTTCTCGCGGGCGCGAGACAATCCTTTCGTCCCAAATCTTACCCAGACCATTCCTCGGAGTCCGGTCCCGCAGATCGTTGACCAAACGGTACGGGCGTCAATCTCTCGACCGCTTCCCGCGCCCGCGCCACGGCGCGCAGGGTGTCCGGGTGGTGTAGGGGGTGCTTGGTATACAGGGCGATAAGTTCCCGATAGGCCACCGTGGCGGCCAGGGTGTCGTTCCTCTCGATGGCGATCGCCCGCATCAAGAAGAGTTCGGCGTAGAGATGGAGGAAGCGGCGGATGGTGTCGAGGCGGCCTGCCCCGTGGAGGGCCGCCTCCAGCGCCGCCACGGCCGCGCGGGGATCGCTGTGGCGGAACATCTGCGTCGCGTGGGCGATCGAAGGGCAGACCGCCTGCAGAATTTCCCGCGAGGTCTCCTGCGGGAAGTCTCCGCGCTCCAGGCGCCGGAGGAGCGTCTCGTGACGGACGAGCGCGGCGGCGCGATCCGTGTCCAACACCGCGTAGTGCGGCTCCGCCCCGATGCCGAACCTGGGCGGTCGCACAACGTAGACCTTCGTCTCCCAGATCGCCGAGCCGCCCCGGTCGCGAAGCCGCGCGGCCGTGTGGGGAGCCAAGGTCAAGACGACGTACTCGTCGGGGTGAGTCGCGAGCCGCGTCGCCGCCAGCGGTGCGCGCGACTCCAGCAGCTTCCGAAGCTGCTCACGAATGGTTGGCACCGGGTGTCGCATGCCGGCTCCCGCTCCAGGCGCTCCTGCCCGAGGCTACCGCGGCTCCACGCTTCGACCGGTGCGGAGAATGGTGACCAGGGCCTCCGTCGCGTCGTCCGCCAACCCCATTTCCCGAATCCCCGCTATGGTCGCCTCGATGTCGTACGACACTCGCCGAATCTCCGCCATCCCATCCCGGACGACGGCGTAGCTTGCCCGGGGGTCGCCATCCAGGGGCTGCCCGACGCTTCCCGGGTTCAGCACCACCTTGGTCCAGGCGCCTCGACTCATCGGCAGGTGGGTGTGCCCGAGGAGCACGATATCGGCCCGCACGTCCGCCACCTCCTTCTTCAACTCCTCGTCGGCAAGGTCCGGCGTGATCCGATAGCTGAAGAGGTGATCCGTCGGCGCAGCGTGGACCGCGTGGAAGCGGTAGTCGTCGAGGCGAAAGGCCGCCTCCGTTGGAAGGTCGCGCAGCCAGGCCAGCTCGTCAGCCGAGAGCTGCAGCCGGTGCTGCGCGAGCGTCGCCAGGGCCAGTTCCCGCTTGTGGGCTGCAGCTCCGGAGTCGCCCCCGTGGCTCAGGGCGGTGTCGTGGTTCCCGCGAATCACGTAAGCCGCGCGCGCGCTGACCCACGCCACGCATTCCCGCGGGAAGGGGCCGTACGAGACGATGTCGCCCAGGCACACCACGGCATCCGCCTCCTCGCGGATCGCCTGCAGTGCCGGCCAGTTTCCGTGGATGTCCGAAATGACAAGTAGCGTCGCCATCCCAGGCTCATTTCACGATCATGACCGTGCAGGGGGCGAGACGGCTCAGGTTCTGCGTCGTGCTCCCCATGACGCGGCCAAAGATGTTGGAGTGGCCCACGAACCCCACCACGAGCAGTTCGAATTTCCCCTCGCGCGCGGCCGTCACGATCGCCTCCACCTCGTGGCCCGGGACCACCCGGCACTGCAGGTCGATCTCTGCAAGGTCCCACGCCGTCTGGCGCGCCTCCTTAATCAGCTTTTCGAAATAGGCGTCGCGCTCGGCCTTGGCCTCGTCGACCTCGCCCAAGGTGGCCGCGTAGTGGGGGAGCTTCTCCTCGACGCAGATGCAGTGCAGTTCGGCATCCACGTGGTCCGCCAGCCGCACCGCGACCTGCAGCGCCTTCCGCGACCCTGGGGAGCCGTCGTACGCAAGGAGGATCTTGTGGAAGACCGCATCGGGATCACGCTCTTTCGTCATCTCATTCCTCCCCCACCGGCACGCCGATCCGGCGTGCCGTCTCGACCCGGGGAGCGCCAGCCGCCGACTTCGGCGGATGGGCCGGCTCCGCGGACGGTTGGAAGAACCGCTGGGCGATCCACGTCGGTACCACGGCGCTCAGCACCACCACTGTGACCAGCACCGAGAACTGGTCCTTCGTGAGCAGTCCGGCATTCAGGCCGTACAGGGACGAAATGGTGCCGAAGGTCAGCCCGGTGCTCATCAACAGCGTCGTGTACGTCGCCCCCTCGGGCAGGTACCGTTTGGCGGCCGGATAGACTCCGACCGCCTTGGTCGCAAGCTTCACGCCCAAGAGTGCCAGCATCAGACCAAGGTTGCTCCAGACCGCCGTCAGGGACACGTTCATGCCGGATTTGATGAAGAAGAACGGCGTGAGCAGCGCGAACGCGACCACGCGGAAACGTCGCTGCTGCTCCCGGTTGGCCTGCAGGACTTTCGCGACCGCCAGGCCGAGGACGAAGGCCGGAAAGACGGCGTGGCTCTCCGCGCGCTCGGCGAAATACATGAGCACGAAGAGCGCCGCAAAGGCACCCTTGATCTCCGGCTCGATGACTCGCCCGCCGTACCGCGGAAAGAACCACGGCTGCAGCCGCGGCATGAAAATAATGAGCGCGACGGAGACGAGCACAAACGGCATAAGCCACCAGGTCGGCCGGACGAAAAGCACGCTCAGAGCCAGGGCGGTGCCGAAGTCCGTCACGAAGGTGGAGGCCATGATGATCTTCCCCAGCGCGGTGTGGGTCAGGCCGGTTTCCACCAGGATGGCGTACACGACGGCCAGGGACGTTGTGGAGAGGGCGACGCCGCAGATCTGCGAAGCTTGCCAGCTCCACCCGAAGAGGTAATGCGCCGCCAACCAAGCGCCCAGGAAGGGCGCCAAGAACGAGATCCCGCCGATCCAGCAGCTCTCCTTCAGCCGCTCCCGCATCAAGTCGGGGTCGACTTCGGCCCCCGCCAGGAACGTCAGGACGATACTGGTAAAGCTCGCCAGGAAATCGATCCAGGGCGTGGTGTGCAGACCGAGCCAGTTGCCTGCGGCGACACCCAGCACGATCTCGATCAGGGCCACCGAGATCCCCAACTCGACTGACGCCATGCTTGCCACGAGGATCAGGGCCCCCATGATCATGGCAATCCACAAGTTCTCCATCAAGCCTCCCCTGTCGTGCCGTCGCGCCGCAGCGCGAGGAACTACCGGTCGGTCGGAGGGGTGTTCCTCTCCCGAGCGGCCTCGGCGGGGGTGCCCGCGTCCAGCCCCAGCCGCGCGGCCTTCAGTTCCGACGTAAGCGCGCACACCTCAAATTCCAGCGCCAGGTGGGCGTGGCGATCCTCCTCACGCTGGGCCAGAAGGTCGTCAACGCGCCGCCTCAACTTCTCGTTCTCGAAGCGGAGTTGCTCGACCGACGGAGGATCGTCCTCGGATGCTTGGTCGGACCCCTGGGCGCCGTCATCCGGCGCGACATCAGGCGGTGCGGGCGGTTCCGAGGCAGCCCTTGCGCGGTCGGGGCCGAAGACTCCGGCGCGCCCGACGAACATCTCCAGGGCCCGGCTCCAACTGCTCCCTTCCCGACCCCTGGCTTCGTCCGCGTAGCGGTAATCGAACTTCCTCACGAACTCGTCCAGCTCCCAGCGCAGGTCCTCCCACCGCACGCGATGCTTGCCCAGCAAGAGCGCGTGGTTGGGGTGCTCCGCGCCCATCTCCAACGACAGCGAAAGGTGGGGCAGGCACAGGCCGGCGGATCGGGCGAAGGCCTCCGAGAACTCCGGCTCGCTGACGAAATCGAGGACGGCGGCGAGCGCGTCGCGCTCGACGCGCTGGGCCATCGTGCACAGGGAGCAATGTGACTTCGTGCGTCGCCAGACCAGGAGCGCCGGCGGCGTGGCGCGACCACCGAGCACACGATTGCGCAGCGTGGAACTCGGCTTGTCGGAATCCGCGGCCTGGCGAGGTGCCGGGAGGCGGTCGAGGGTGTTCTGCAACAGGTGTCGGTAGATCAGGGCCGCCCCCAGGGCGCTGCCGGGAGTCCGCGGCAGCATCCACGCGTGCCAGTTGCAGAAGCCGTGCGACTCGGCCAACCGTTTGCGGGTGACGGGGTCGTTGACCTGCTCGTACAGCAAGCCGTCCAGCGCCTTCAGCGCTCCATGTTCCACGATGGAGCAGACCGGACACCCCGGCTCGGTGAACGCGTCGAGCAGCTGAAAGTACGTGAGGAATTTTGCGGGGGTTTTGCGGCCGCGACGACCCATGCGCCGATCCTGTTCTCGTGGCGAACGTCGCCTCGCGCTCGAACAAAAAACTCCTACCGGCATTGCCAGTAGGAGTTATCACCCCGCCCGGGGGCGGGGACCAGCGAACTCCATCGCTCGTGATTGTCTGTGGGGGGTTATGCCATGCTCAACGCCCAGGGTCAAGCCATTTCTCTGTGTGGCGACACCCCTCCCGGCCATTCTGTGGTTGATTTTTGGGCGCGCTCGTCTTTGGCTGGGTGCCGGATCCCACCTCGGTCCTGATGATGAGGCGCACGAGCGGCCCGACCATGGGCGGTCGGAGCTACAGGGCCTACGATCCGCAGCAGCGCTTGAACTTCTTGCCGCTCCCGCAGGGGCACGGGTCGTTCCGCCCAACCTTCGGCTCTCGGCGGACCATCGTGCCGGGGCTCGCCCCCGACGCGGAAGGAACGTAGTCCGGTGACGGAGCCGCGTTCAGCCATTTGGGGTCCTCGGCATCCTCGCCCTCGGAAGCGTCGCCGACTCTTCCCGGTTCAACGGCGCGCGCTTTCTCGGACTCGATGAGGGCATTGGCCTCTTCGGTCCGGCCCGTTTCATCGAGGATGCAAATGAGCCGCTCCACGGCGCCGTCCCGGTCGAAGCTCGGCTCGTCGGCGTCACTCATGGCCAGGGCGTGTCGGTAGGCTGCCTCGGCCGCGGCCGCGTCGCCGAGCTCCCGATACACATCGCCGGCCTTGATGCGAACCCACGCGTCGTCCGGGAAGCGGGCCAGGTTCTTCTCGACCTGGCGGAGCGCCTCGTCTCTCCTGCCGGCCTCGGCAAGAATCACCGCGCGGTCGCCGAGAAAATACTCGACCTCGCGGACCGCCGCCATCCGAGCGCACAGTTCGGCTGCCTCGTCCACCATGCCGAAGCGCGCCAGGGCGAAGGGAAGCTCGCCGAGCCACCACCCGACATCCACCGTGGAGCGCTCGGTCAACTCGTCGAGGAGATCGGGGCGGGGCTCGCCGGCCCGGGGCGCGACGAGATCCATGACGGCCTGGGCCATCGCCCAGTGTCGCTCGGTCTCCTCGCGATTCGCCGGGGCGTCGTCGCGAAAGGCGTCCAGGGGCAAATGTTGATCAACGAACAGATCAACGCAGAAGAGGTCCGGCGTCCAGCGCTCCCAGAGGGTCACCGCCGCCATCCAGACGTAGTCTTCCCAGATGTCGGTGGCGGTGGATCCTGCCTCCCAGACGTC
>Ga0316622_100000116_pt1 | contig 37567 bp, 25 predicted proteins | sample OWC_Aug_OW2_C1_D_FD_207646 | JGI IMG/M metagenome (GOLD analysis project Ga0316622, IMG submission 207646) | Wetland soil microbial communities from Old Woman Creek delta, Ohio, United States - OWC_Aug_OW2_C1_D5_C | ecosystem: Environmental > Terrestrial > Soil > Wetlands | place: USA: Ohio... | reverse complement strand
GGCGGCCGGGCACACGTCGCCGTCCTCGCGTCCGACGCCTCGTTCGGCATTCCGCCGAGCACGACGCAGTTCGCGCCGATGCTCCGCCGCACCGACCCGCAGCGGTTGCTGCACGTGCAGGCCGGCGTCGACCAGCGAATCCTGCCGACGGTCGGCGTGTCCGGCGGCTTCTTCTACACCGCGTATGACAGCCACGAGGAGCAATATGATGCGCCCGACTTCGAGAACGTGCTGTTCACGACCAAGACCGACAGCAGCGAGGTCGGCGGCATCGGGCGGGTCACGCTCGATATCGGCGACCGTGACTCACTGGCAGTCGGCGGTCAGGTGCGCGGCGACGGCGCCGACATCTCCAACACCGTCAGGGGCAGGCTCAGCAAGCCCGACTTCACCATCGCCAGCGTCGCCGCCGAGAACCTCTATGCCGCCACTGACCGGATCAGTCTCGTCCTCGGCCTGAGTTACGATCTGCTGACCGGCGGCGGCAGCACCACCGGGGAGCTCAACCCGCAGGGCATCGTGTCCATCGACTTCGACCGCTGGGGTGCCACCCGCATCGCCGCCGGCCGCAAGATCCGCTTCCCAACGTTGCGCGAGCTGTTCGATCCGTACCAGGGGAACCCCGACCTCGCACCTGAGAGCACGCTCACCTACGAGATCGGCCATCGCATGTCTCGCGCCTGGGGCTACGCGGCGCTCAATCTGTTCCGCAGCGACGTACACGACCTCATCGCGCCGCGCGGCGGCGAGATGGGCGAGTTTATGAACGTGCAGAGCGCCACGCTACAGGGCGTCGAGGTGGCCTGCGGTCTCATGCCCGTCGCGCGTGTACGCCTGGACCTCAACTACACGTATCTCGACACCACCGGGCATGACGGTGCGCCGCTCGGCGGCCACACGTCCTCCGCCATCCAGCACAAGCCGGCACATCGCTTCAACGGAATTGTCCAGGTGTTCCTTCCATGGCAGTTCGTGTTCCGCACCGAAACCCTCTACACCTCCAGCCAGCTGGACCAGTTCGGCAGCGTCGTCACAGTCGACGGATTCACGCTGTGGAACGTGCAAGTTACCCGGCCGGTCGGCCAGTGGCTGAGCGTTTTCGCCGGCGCCGACAACCTGCTCGACACCGACTACGAGCAGAAGCTCGGCTCACCGGAACCCGGCCGGCGCGTGTTCGCCGGGTTCAGAGCCAGCTACTGACGAAGACGAACACTCGAGCGTGCCGCGGCTTACTCACCCACGACTACGGCTGCGGCAGACACATCGCCGTCCCCGCGGCGGTAAGCAACCCGCTGCTGGTCGCGTTCTGGTTCTTGACCGTGCAGGACCACGTCGTGTTCGTGGGGGGATTGGCGATCAGCCCCTGCGCGAACGGCGGCGTTCCGTCATTGTTGGCGCAGGTCCCGCCCACGATCTTCGTGCCACTCGGACACGTGACCGTGCACGATGAGACCGCCGATCCACCCGACGTTTGGGTGCCTAGACACGTAACGTAGGTAATCGTCGGGATCGATCCGGCCGGCCCCTGTGGCCCCTCGGGCCCTTGCGGTCCTGCCGGACCCGGATCGCCTTGGAGACCTTGAAGTCCCTGCGGCCCATCTTGGCCTGGAAGACCTTGCGGACCTTGAAGACCTTGCGGGCCCCGCGGGCCCACGGGACCTTCGGGACCTTGCGGACCCGTTGGACCAGCAGGGCCCTGCGGCCCTTGGGGCCCTTGCGGCCCGACCGCGGACTCGCGGGCGCCGGGCGTGCATCCCGGGATGTACGCCGAACACTTACCGGCGTCGTCGGCGAGGTACACGCGGCAGAGCTCGGGCGGAGTGATCTGCTCCGGGCTGCTCGTCGCACCAAGCTGGCAGCTCTTCGCCACGCCGGCGGTCACGCACGTCGTTTCGTTGGCGAAGCTGTTGGTTTCCTGCCCGTCAGCATTTCCCCATAGCACCGTTCCGGACACTTCGCTGGCGCTGACGAGAATCGCTCCGTCCTTCCTGTTGATCTTCGCCTTGCACTTGGTGAGCGCATGGCTCGGCGAGGCCACCGCCATCGCGAACACGACCCCGGCGCCAAGCGCCACGCAAACGTGCATACAACTGCTCTTCATCTTGTTCCCTCCTCCAGTGGCCCGCGGGCCGTGCCCGCGCCGTGTTGCGTCACTATATGACATGGCCTATAGATGGGGTCAATTCCGCACAACACCAAAGGAGGAATCATGAGGCGATCTTTCTTCGCGGCAGGTGTGGCAACCGCGGTAACGCTGCTCTTCGGCGCAAATCCATCGATGGCGGATTCAGCGAAGTATCCGGTCAAGGGGCTGGTCAAGAGCGGCAGCGCGACGGGCGCCGGCACCGCGCCCGTGACGGTGGTCGACAACACGGCCGCACCCAGCACCGCGACCGCGAGCGGCAAGGTGTTGCTGCTGTCGCAGGCGTGCTTCAAGGTCGATGCGCTCAACACGGTGACACTGACGGCAGGAACACTCACCGTGTCGTTCGCGGCCAGCAACTCGAACGGCGGCACCGGCTGTCAGAGCTTCGGGCCCGGGCTCGTCATCTCGGAGGGGACTGACGTCACCTGTGCGGCGACCGGAACGGCCAACTTTTCGTGCACCGCCTCCGGTATCGTGACGAAGCGGCAGTAGCGACGCCCGTGCTTCGCTCAGCCACGGTGCTGCGAAGGCCGTCGCAGCACCGAACTCGCACCCTGCTCGTTGGCCTGCTCGCCGCCGCCCTGCTGCTGCCGGGTGGCGCTCGGGCGCAGGTGTGCGTGGGGGACTGCGACGACAATGGGCGTGTGACCGTCGATGAGCTGATTCGCGGCGTCAACATCGCGCTCGGCGAGCTGGATCTGTCACGCTGCTCCCTTCTCGATGCGAACGATGACGACCGGGTCGTAATCAGCGAACTCGTCCTGGCGGTCACGAAGGCGTTGGACGGGTGCACACCGTCTGCGGCGACACCCACGATCACGCCGACGCCCAGCGTCGGGGCGACCTCGACCTCGACACAGACACCAACCCCAACTGGCGTGATCAGCATTGCCGATGCGGTGGCGCGCGACGCGCAAGGCGTGGCGCTGCGGCTGGGCGAGCGGGTCACGATCGAGGGCGTGGTAACCGTGAGTGCCGGCGTGTTCGCCAACGGCAAGCTCAAGATCTTCGCCCAGGGCGGCGGCGCCGGCATCATGGTGTACCATCAGACCTCCGCCGCGGTGGAGGCGTTCCAAGCGGGCGAGCGTCTGCGCGTGACCGGCGTGATCCGTCAGGCTGATCCGACCGGAGGCGACAATGCCGCCAGAGGTACCGTCCTCGTCGATCTGACCAACGAACCCCGCCCGAGCGCTCTCAGCTCCGGCAACCCACTACCGATGCCAGTGCCCGTAACGCTCTCGGAATTGGCGGCGAATGGGGTGGCGCTCACCGGCACGATGGTGCGCGTCGCCTCGCTGCACAAAGTCGAGGGCGAGTGGCCGAGGCTCGGCGATCGCAGCACCCCGGTCACGGTGGGAGATGACAGCGGGATGACGGCCACCATGCGCTTCCAGCGTCTGACCATCACATCGCAGCTCTCGGGCGAGCTGGAGGCGATCGGCAACGGGCGCTTCGCCGCGACGGCGGTCGTCGTCCAAGACGACAGCCTCACCGACGACGGCCTGCTCGGCGGCTTCCAGCTCTGGCCACGCGGGGCGGACGACATCGACGCCGAAATGCAGGGAGCGAACGCGACGAAGTAGGAGCGGCCGCACCGCCCTCAGTTGCCGGCATCCTCGGCGAACAGCGTCCGCATGCCGGCGGCAGCACGTGTCAGGAAGAACAGCACGCTCATCGTCAGCACCACCGCCCCGCCGCTCGGGACCTGGAGTTCACTCGAGATGAACAGCCCGCCCATGTCAGCAACCAGGGCGGTCGCGATGCTCAAGCCGAGGTAGCTGCGGGTGTTGCCAGCCAGGTTCCGTGCCGCCGCCGCTGGCACAACGACCATCGCCTCGATCAGCAACGCTCCCATCACCTTCAGGCTCACCACGATCGCGGCCGTCAAGAGCATCACGAATACGTAGTCGAGCAGCGCGGCCCGCACGCTGGTCACGCTCGCGAGCGCTGGGTCGAGGCTGTCGAGCAGCAGATCATTGTAGATACCGGCGAACACGATGGCGGCCAGGGCACCGACCGCCAGCAGAATCACCAGGTCCGCGTCCGTGACCGTCAGCAGACTGCCAAATAGCACGCCGCGGGTGGGGTGCTCTATCAGGCCGCTCGTTAGACCACTCCATTACGCAGACCACTCCATTACGCAGACCACTCCATTACGCCAAGACCACGGTTGCGGAAGCATCCGTTTCGTTCGTCTGCCGACGAACTCAGCGGTGGGCGCTCGCGTCCGTCGCCGGCGGCAAGCCGTCGCGCGGAATCAGATGAATCGATGTGGCCTTGACGACCGCGGTCACCGTCTCTCGCACCGCGAGCGCGAGATCCTCGCACGCAGGTCGGGTGATCAGCGCCGCGAGCGGGAAGCCGCAATCGATCGTGACGCGGAACAAGGCGCCCTCAGACTGCAGGGTGACGATCCCGCCGCTGAGATGGTTGCGGGCACTCGTGCGCGAGAGCGCCCCGCGCTCGAGGGCCACGTCCTCGGCGCGAATGCACACGAACACCGCGCCCGCGACATCGCCCGGATCAAAGACGACCAGCCGTGCCGCGCCGACCTCGACCGTGAGCAGCCCGTCGCCGCGCGCAACCACATGCCCCGGGACGACCGTCTCCACCCCTACCGTGCGGGCGACGGTGAGATCAGCTGGGCGGCTGAACACCTCGTGCACTGGTCCGGCCTGCCGAATGCGCCCGTCGGCGACGACCAGCATCCGGTCCGCGAGGGTGAGTGCGTCGATCCGGTCATGCGTGACCAGCAGCGTTGGGATGCTGCAGCGGATCAAGAGGTGCCGCAACTCGCGGCGCAGCGGCTCACGAGCGGGGGCATCCAGCGCCGCGAGAGGCTCGTCCAGGAGCAGCAATTGCGGCTCGACGGCGAGGGCGCGCGCCAGCGCCACGCGCTGCTGTTGACCGCCCGACAACTCCGCGGGGTAGCGCGCCGCGAACCGATCGAGCTGCACCAACTGGAGTAGATCGTCGATGCGTGCCTGCCGAGCGGCGCGCGGGCCGCGAACGCCGAAGCCGATGTTCCGCGCCACGGTCAGGTGCGGGAAGAGGGCGTACTCTTGAGAGAGATAGCCCGCTCGCCGTCGTTGCGGCGGCACGTCAACACCAGCGGCCGTGTCCAACCAGGTCTGATCACCGCAGCGGATACGCCCAACGTCCGGCCGCTCCAGACCGGCCAAGCAGCGGAGAATGGTTGTCTTCCCCGATCCCGACGGACCGAAGAGCACCGTCACCGGTGCGGTGTCCGCCTCCAGGCGGAGCTCGGCGGCGATGACCGTGCCGCCGGGGAAGGTCTTGCTGAACTGGGCTACCAGGATAGCGGCCATGTCGCGCGGAGGTTGCGCTGCAGCGCGTAGGTTATGGCCAGGACCGCGAACGAAACGATGAGGAGGAACAGCGAGGTCTGCGCGGCGGCGCTGTAGTTGAGGGCCTGCACCTCATCGTAGATCGAGATCGATGCCGTGCGGGTCACACCCGGCAGATTGCCTCCGACCATGAGCACGACCCCAAACTCCCCCATCGTGTGCGCGAAGCTCAAAATCATGCCGGTGAGCATGCCGTGCGACGCCAGGGGCACAATGACGCGGAAGAACGTCGCCCAGCGCGACACGCCGAGCGACCAGGACGCCTCGATCAACCGGCGGTCGACACGCGCAAACGCCGCCACGAACGGCTGCACGGTGAACGGCAGGCTGTACAGGACGGACGCCACCAGCAGTCCCTGAAACGTAAACGGCAGCGTGCTGCCGGCGATCTTGACGTACAGCTGCCCGAGCGGACTCCGGGGGCTCAGCGCCAAGAGCACGTAGAAGCCCAGCACCGTGGGCGGCAGCACCAGCGGCAGCGCCACCACCGCTTCCACCAGGAACTTCCAACGCCGAGGCGAAAAGGCGAGCCAGTAGGCCACCGGCAGGCCAATGAGGAACAGCACGACCGTGGTCCACGTTGACAATCGGACACTGAGGGCGATCGCCGTCCAATCCACTTGCTACTCCCCGGGGAGAAGGAACCCGTGCCGCCTGAGCAGGGCGCGTCCTGCGCCACTCAAGACAAAGTCGCGAAAGGAGCGGGCGGCTTCGACATTGCGCGCCGACTTCATGATGACGCCGCCCTGCTCCATCCGCGGATAGGCCCCGAGGGGCACTTCCCAGTATCTGCCTTCCGGCTGCAACGTCGGTGCAATGGCCAGCGACAGTGCGATGATGCCGACGTCGGCCGCGCCGCTCTGCACGAACTGCACCGCCTGCGCGACGTTCTCACCGAGGACCAGCCGCGCCTGCACCTCGTCATACACGCCCAGCGATTTCATCGCCGCTTCCGCCGCCCGGCCGTAAGGTGCGTGCCGCGGGTTCGCAATGGCAATGTGCTGGATGGAGGCATCCTTCAGGGTTGCCATACCGAGTCGCTCCACGTCCAGTCGCGAACCTCGCGGCACCCAGAGGACAATGCGGCCGACCGCGTAGAGGAACTCGCCGTTGACGAGAGTCAGTCCTGCGTCCGCAAGCCGGCGCGGGAAGTCGACGTCCGCGGAAAAGAACATATCGAACGGGGCCCCGTTGGAGAGTTGCGAGAAGAAACTGCCAGAGGAGCCGTAGGTCACCGTGACCGTGATCTCGGGGTGCGCCTCGGCGAATTGTCGCACTGCGTCATCCATCGCGAACTTCAGGTCCGCGGCCGCCGCGACCGTCACCGTTGACGCCTGGGCGGTGAGATTCGCTCGGTCGGGCGCTTCTGCCCCGCGGGCGGGCGCGGCCATCAGCCAGGCCAGTACGAGCCATGTCAGTGCCGCTGTTCGCAAATACGATGACGTATTTTGAAGTGTATCCTCTCCCGGATGGGAGAGAATACGGGTGAGGGGGATTCGATGATGCCAAAGGGCTCCAGATTTCTCCGTGCCGTGGAATCGGTGAAACAACCAAAGGCGGGCTGCGCCTGTCAATTTCATCCCCCTCATCCTGGCCCCTTCGACAAGCTTAGCGCGGGCTGACGCCCGCAACCCAAACGTCATTCCGGCGAAACTCGCGCTTCTGTCATGTCCGCGCAGGCGGGAATGACGGAAGAGAACGGAACCAAGAAATCTTCGCGCCACGTGCAGACTTTCGGCGGTAGGAGTTCAGGACAGCATGCTGTACTTCGCGGTTCAAGGAACAAGGCCGCCCGAGGAGCGCGGCTTCTGATCCGCGCTCTCGCGAGTCGTATGTTACTCGTCATCTCCCGCCGGAGGCGGGACGACGATACGCGATACGGCAGTCAGTGAGTCACTAGCTTCTCGTAGAGCCGGACATACGCGCGGGCGCTCTCTTCCCACGAGTGATCCAGCCGCATGATCAGGCGCATGAGCTCCGCCCATGTCTTCGGGTGGGAGTGAAACAGATCCGCGGCTCTGCGGACCGCCTGCTCCAGCGCCGCCGCCGTGAACGGCGCGAAGCTGAACCCCGAGGCCGTTCCCGCCGCCATCCGCTCGCTGGAGAAATCGACCACCGTATCCTTCAAACCACCGATCTCGCGGACGATCGGCACGGTACCGTAGCGCTGGCTGTACATCTGGTTTAGCCCGCAGGGCTCGTACGCGCTCGGCATGAGGAAGGCGTCGGCACCCGCTTCGATCCGATGAGCCAGCGACTCGTCAAATGCCAGCAGGGCCGCCGCGCGATCCGGTTGCGTTTCCACCAGCCTCCGCACGTCCTGCTCGATTTCGCGCTCGCCCAGGCCGAGGATGGCGATCTGGACATCGAGGTCGGTCAGCCGGCGGAACACCTCGGTGACGAGGTGAATCCCCTTCTGACGGTCGAAGCGGCTGACCACACCGAGCAGAAAGCTGTGTGGCCGAACCGGCAGGCCCATCTGACGCTGCAGGGCCTCCTTGCACGTCGCCTTTCCTTCGAGGTGTCCGACGCTGTATTGAGCCGGCAGGTGGGGATCGGCGGCGGGGTTCCACACGTCGGTGTCGATCCCGTTCAGAATGCCCGAGAGCTTCTGCCGTTGCCCGTGCATCACTCCGTGCAGTCCCTTGCCAAACTCCTCCGTCTGAATCTCCTTGGCGTACGTCGGCGAGACGGTGGTGACGGCATCGGCGAATATGACGCCGCCCTTGAGGAAGTTCAACCGACCATGGAACTCCAGTCCCTCGGGATGGAACACATCCCATCCCAGTCCCGTGACATAGATCTGGTCGGCCGGAAACAACCCCTGATAACCAAGGTTGTGCACCGTCAGGACGCTCTTCGCGTCGAGCAACGGCCGCGGCCGGTAGAGCGCTTTCAGGTACACCGGAATCAGCGCCGACTGCCAGTCGTGCGCGTGGAAAATGTCTGGTGGCTCGCCGCTGCACACATAGTACTCCAGCACCGCGCGGCAAAAGTAGGCGAAGCGGTTCACGCTGTCGGCGTAATCGCGGCCGCTGTCATCAACATAGAGGTTCTTCCGGTCATACAGCGCGTCGTTGACCACGAACACCAACCGCCGCCCCCCGTCCTCGAGAACACGATAGATCAGCGGGTAACGGTGGCTGCCAACTCGTAACGACTGCGGCAGGGCCTGCTCGTGGGTCGGGACAGCGTGGTGAGCTAGCCAATCCTTGGCAGAGCGATGGCACGGGCTAAAAACGGTCGTTTCGATCCCGCGTCGCGCCAGCGCCGCGGACAGCGCGTCCGAAACATCCGCCAAGCCCCCAGTTTTCGAAAAGGGACGGAGTTCCGGGGTGGCGAAGGCGAGTCGGGTCACGTCGCCGAGCCCGCGGCGACGGTAACCGAACCCGGTTCGTGCGGCCGGGGTCTCATACTCCCCGGCGGCGGCAGCATGACGTTCTGCCGGACGGGACCCTCGCGGGGGATGACCGCACCTTTCGAAATGACCACCAGGCCATCCGGGGTGACGTAGAAACGCTTCTCATCAGCGCGCCGATCCTCTCCGATCACCGCTCCATCCTCGATCGTGACGTACTTGTCGCAGATGACCCGGCGAAGGCGAACCCTGCGGCCGACACTGCATCCCTGCATCAGGATGCACTCATCGACGTCGGCGTAGCTGTGTACGAAAACGTTGGGGAAGATGACGGAGTTCCGCACCAGGCTCCCGGAGATGATCGTGCCGCTGGCGATGATGCTCTGCACCGCCGTCCCCCGGCGCTCGTCGTCGAAGACGAACTTCACCGGCGGATAGGGCAGCGACGCCGAGCGAATCGGCCACTCATAGTTGTACAGGTTCAGGAGCGGGTCGACGCTGCGGAGATCCATGTTCGCTTCGAAAAAAGCCTCGATGGTTCCCACGTCGCGCCAGTAGCCGCATTCGCGCTCGCGCTCACCGGGCACCATGTTGTCCATGAAATTGTACGCGTAGAGCGGATAAGCCCCGATCATCTTGGGGATGACGTTCTTGCCGAAGTCGTGCTCCGAGTTCGGATCCCTATGATCGTCGCGCAGCACTTCTTCGAGTATGCGACTGTCGAAAATGTAATTGCCCATGGACACCAAGGTCTTGTCCGGCATGCCCGGTATGGGCTTGGGATCGGCGGGCTTCTCCTCGAAACCGACGATGCGCTGACTCGAGTTGACCTCGATGATCCCGAACTTCCCAGCGGCCTCGCGACGGTCATAGGGCAACGCCGCCACCGTGCAGGCCGCTTCGCCCTCCCGATGGAACGTCATCATCTGACGCACGTCCATCTTGTAGATATGGTCACCGCCGAACACCGCTACCTGTCGGGGCCCCTCGTCTTGGACGATGCCGAGGTTCTGGTAAATCGCGTCCGCCGTCCCCTGGTACCAGCCCGCACCGTTGACCCCTAACCGGGCAGGGATGGCGTCGACGTAGTGCTCGGTCATCGAACCGAAGTTGAAGCCGCGTGCCAGGTGAATGAGCAACGAGTTGCTGAGGTACTGGGTCAGCACCTTGATGCGGAAGAAACCGCTGTTGATGAAATTGCTCAGGGCGAAATCGATGATGCGGTAATGTGCCCCGAACGGCACCGCCGGCTTCGCCCGCTCACGGGTCAGCGGGTAGAGGCGCTCCCCCTTTCCACCCGCAAGAATCATGACGAGAGTGTCGATCATCCCGGTTCAGTCGATGCGCACGTATGATAACGGAGCGAGCCCCTCTTGCCTACCTCCCGTGGCTATTTCAGCCCTTGCCGCATCATTTCTTCGGCAATCTGAACGGCATTCGTCGCCGCACCCTTGCGAAGATTGTCGGCAACCTGCCATAGCCATAGGCGGTCGCCGCTCAGATCCTTGCGGATGCGGCCCACCAAAACCTCGTCGTGACCGGCCACGTCCCTCGGGGTCGGGAAGACGTTGTGGGCCGGGTCGTCCACGACCTTCACCCCGGGGAAGCGCGCGAGGGCCTCGCGCGCCGCTGCCGCGCTGATGGGACGCTCCGTCTCAATGAGCACGGCGGCGCCGTGGCCGACTGGAACCGGAACCCGGATGCAGGTCATGGAGACCTGAAGCTCCGGAAGCTCCATGATCTTACGGGTTTCGAAGAGGAGCTTGACCTCCTCGGTCGAATAGCCGTCGTCGCGGAAGGTCTCGCACAGCGGGATCACATTGTAGGCAATCGGCGCGGCAAAGGTGGACGACTTCGGCTGCTCGCCACGTCCGATGGCAGCCACCTGCTGCTCGAGTTCATCGATCCCCGGGCGGCCAGCTCCGCTGACCGCCTGCAGCGTCGTCACGACCACGCTGCGGAGCCCGGCGACGCGGCGTATCGGTTCGAGCGCCATCACGAATCCGATCGTGGTGCAGTTCGGACAGGCCACGATACCACGGTGCTTGCCCAGCGCACCCGGGTTGATCTCCGGCACGACCAGTGGGACGTCGTCCTGCATCCGCCAGGTGCTCGACTTGTCGATGGCCACGGCGCCCCGGCGTGCCGCCTCGGGGGCCAGTTCCTTGGACAGCGATCCGGTCGCGGCAAAGAAAACAAAGTCGGCCCCATCGAGCGCCTCTGGGCGGGCGGGTAGCACGTCGATCTGCCGACCGGCAAAACGGACCGTCGTACCAGCCGAGCGCTCGCTCGCGAGTGCGCGGATCTCGCCAACGGGGAACTTCCGCTCCGCGAGCACTTCCAGAAGCACCTCTCCAACGGCGCCCGTCGCCCCGACGATTGCGACGACCCGATCGCGCCTTGAACTCTCGGCCATGCTTAGGTTCTCCTCTGCGTGGGGATCATCCGGGGACGATCCAGCACTGTCAAGAAGGGGTTTTCACGGAAGAAGGTCAGAAGGTAAGAGGAGCCCCGCCCTCGTCCTCAATTCACCAGGTTGATCGGCCGGCCCGCAAGGAACGCTTCGACATTCCTGACCGTCGCCGTCATCAGGCGCCGACGTGCCGCCAGGCTGCCCCAAGCCATGTGCGGGGTGATGACGCAGTTGCGCGCTGCGAGCAGTGGATTTTCGGGTCGGATGGGTTCGACGGAAACCACGTCCACCGCCGCGCCGGCCAGCCTCCCCCCGTTGAGAACCGTGGCAAGCGCCGACTCGTTCACCAGTCCGCCTCGCGCTGTATTGATCAAGAATGCGGTGGGCTTCATCCGCACCAGCAGGGGCTCATCCACGAACCGCGCATTTTCCTGGGTGAGCGGACAGTGCAGGCTCACAACGTCGGCTTCCGCGAAAAGCTGCGGGATCGTTCTCCAGCCAAACGGTTGATAGCCAGGCGCGTCACGCCGGGAGCCACCGGCGGCGACCACCGCCATGCCAAAGGCGTGCGCGAGCTCCCCAACCCGGCGGCCGATTCGTCCGAATCCAACGATCCCCATGGTCAGGCCGGCGAGCTCGAGGGGGGGCTGCCGCCAGAAGCAGAAGTCGGGGCTCTTCGCCCACTCGCCCGCCGCGACCGCCTGATGATGCAACCCAACCCGGGTGCCAAGCTCGAGCAACAGAGCAAACGCGTGCTGAGCGACCGAGTCTGTTCCATACTCCGGCACATTGGAAACCGGGATCCGGCGCCGCTTCGCGGCGGCCACTTCAACAATGTTGTACCCGGTCGCCAGGACCGAGATGAACCGCAGCGCTGGCAACCCCTCCAGCGTTTCGCCGCTCAGCGGCGTCTTGTTGGTAATGACGACTTCCGCCTCCCGCGCCCGCGGTATGATCTCGTCCGGACGCGTCCGATCGTAAACCGTCAGCGCCCCCAGGCGCGCCAGCCCGTCCCACGGGTTGTCCCCCGGGTTGAGCGTGTGGCCGTCCAGCACCACGATCCGTCTGTTCAATATTTCACCAGGCACCAGGGCTCTTTCTCGTCGCTATCGTGGCTGAAGCGGGGACACGTCCCGCGGTACGCACGGAAAGACGGGCTGCTCGGGAGGCTCGGACGAACCGCGGAGGCGTGAAGATTGGATGTCATGCCCCCAAAGTAGCCGGTCCCCTTTCCTGAGCCAACCACCACGGGCTGCCCCACCTTGTCGGGCGCGGTCGAACATGCGAGCATCCTGCAGAGTTGCGTCATGAGGAAGAGCAGGTGACGGTAGAGCCCGCACGAAGCATTCTGGTCGCCAGCCCAAGAGGATTCTGTGCCGGCGTGTCGTACGCCATTGAGGTCGTGGACCTGGTTCTGGAGCGGCACGGCCCCCCCGTGTACGTCCGCCACGAGATCGTGCACAACCGGCACGTGGTCGACAAGCTCCGTGCCCAGGGTGCGCGCTTTGTCGAAGACCTCAGCGGTGTCCCGGCCGGCAGCCTGCTGATCTTCAGCGCCCACGGGGTCGCCCCGGCCGTCCGCGAAGAGGCGCGCGCGCGCAGACTGCACGTGATCGATGCGACCTGTCCCTTGGTCACGAAGGTTCACCTGGAAGCGCTCCGCTACGCGCGCGAAGGCTACGAGATTCTGCTGATTGGCCACCGCGGGCACGTCGAGGTGGCGGGTACGCTGGGACATGCGCCGGATCGCATGCACCTGGTCGAAAACGTCGCCGACGTCGAACGCGCCCACGTCCGCGATCCTGATCGCGTCGCCGTGGTGACGCAGACCACTCTCTCGGTCGATGACACGCGCGAGATCATTGGCGCAATCCGGCGGCGGTTCCCGAAAGTGTGCACGCCGCGAAAGGACGACATCTGCTATGCGACTCAGAACCGCCAGACGGCGGTGAAGAAGCTGGCGCGGCAGAGCGACCTCGTCCTCGTCATCGGCTCGCCGACATCAAGCAACGCCAACCGTTTGGTGGAAGTCGCCAAGAACGAAGGTACCTCGGCGCGCCTGATCGAGGACGCTGGTGACATCGATGTGTCGTGGCTGACGGATGCCCGGGTGGTGGGCTTGACCGCGGGAGCATCCACCCCGGAGTCACTGGTGCAGCAGACAGTCACCCGGCTTCAGGCGTTGGGCTTCCTGGAGGTTCGGGACCTGTGCACCGCAGAAGAGAACGTTACGTTTCCGCTGCCGCGGGAACTCCGGACGGATAGACACGCGCCGGCCACGAACCTGGCGCGCGGCGACACCGGGACCGTTTCGCGTAATCCACCGCGCTGAGCCGAGACGTCGCAGGAACCGCGATGGAAAAAAAAGGCCGCAGGCGTTCGGGGTGCGTCTGCGGCCCTCCGCCGAACAGTAGTCACAGGGCGGGATCGGACTACTGCTCGATGGGTCCTCCAAGACCTAGGTATACGATTAAACGGGAGAAAATTGCAAATCCCATTAAACAGGCAAGTTCTGGAAGATTCCGGAAGAAGTTCCCCGTCTGATCGTCTCCCCTCCCCCGTTGTTCCATTCTGGCTCCGGCCTGGCGGGTTAGGGTTTTCCCTAACTATCCAAGAGCCGCGGTTTGGCTAATAATGCATTCTTGACGGACAGCGAGTTGATCGAGGCCCGTCAATTGATGCGGAGGAGGACCCTCGAACACCGGGGATTGAGCCATCCGGCGCCGTCAGGCGCCCGGAATCCAGCTCGACCGCGACGTCGGGGTGCCGCGGTTGGAGCCACTGGTTGGGACCGGGTCCTCCTCCGATCATCCTGCCCTCAGGCTCGCAGAATTTCTGGGCCGCCGGCGCGCTCGGGCAAGGCAATTCGCTGACCTTTCGGCGTCGAATCAAATACTTACGAGCCGTGGCGGCGTGCGATATGCGCCTGCCGGGGTGAGCCGGCGCGAACGCCGGAGCATCCTTCTTCTCGCTTGACCGGGGGCCCACCGCCGCCAGCTTCTCCAGTACCCACGCGTGAGCATGGCGAGCAGTGCGATGACTGCCAACACTGCCACAATCCCTATGCTCGCGCTCATCCAGTCAGGCCCCGGTGCGACCGAGATTGGAACGCCGTCCGTATTGAGCAGCCCGCCTGGAATATTGAAGAACATTGACCTCTCCCTTCGTCGAACTCCTTAGCAAGCTTACGATAAGATCATGGGGCGGGTGCAACAATCACCCGGCTGGCTCATTCCTCGCGGGCCGGAAGGGCTGGTACGGCGGTTTTGAACGACCGGTACGAACGGGCTATTTGCCAGATGCAAGATTTGGTGAGAGTGTGAAGCGAGTGTCGCGCGACAAGATCAAGGTGCTCATCGTAGATGACCACCCCGTGTTCCGTGAGGGGCTGCGGCAGTGCCTCGAGGCCCGCAAGGGGCTTCGCGTCCTCGCGGCCGTCGGCTCCGGCGAGGAGATGTGGAAGGCAATCCGCAGTAACGGACGCCCCAACATCGTACTGATGGACGTCGAGATGCCCGGCGAGAACGGCATCGAACTCACGCAGGCTCTGCACGAAAAGCATCCCGACATCCCGGTCGTCATGCTGACCGCCTTCTCCGAGTCCGAGCGGGTCTTCTCGGCACTCAAAGCGGGTGCCGTGGGATACCTGCTGAAGAACGTCTCCCCGGATGAGATTTGCGCCACGGTCGAACGCGCAGCTGAGGGCGAACCGATGCTTTCCGGGGAGATCGCCGGGCGCGTGTTGCGCGAGTTCGAACGCGAGCGTGCCGAGGAGCGTTTTCGCGAGCAGCTCGCTGGACTCACGGCCCGCGAAGAAGAGATCCTCAAGCTGCTGGCCACCGGCGAATCCAACCGCGAGATTGGGAACCGGCTTTTCATCAGCGAGCAAACAGTGAAGAACCACGTGGCAAACATCTTCCGCAAGCTGCAGGTGAACGACCGGACCAAGGCGGCACTGCTGGCCGTCAAGATGGGGCTCAGCGGCGATCCGCAACGATGAACCCGACGCTGCGCACGGCCCTGCGCGCAACGGTCGTGGCCGCGGGGGCTGCGGTCATCGTGGCCGGAGTGCTCAGGTTCCAGCTCGCCCACTGGCCCATCTACGTCACCTACTTCGTGCTTTTGGCGGTCCTGTTCTCTCCGACGGTCGAGGTCCTCCCGCGCCTGGCGCTCGCGATGCCAGAGATGGCGACGACCCTCGGCTTCCTCTACATCGGCGGGCTGCCGATCATCGTGCTGAGAATTCTGGCACCAGCGCTTACTCGATTACTGCTCTTGCTCTTGCCCAGAGACTGGCAGTCACAGACAGTACCGCCCACTGCGGACGCCGCCGCGGCACGCCGCGGCTTCTTCTCGACCAGCTGGGGAGCGGGTGCGCGGGTCGGCACGATTACCGAGTGGGCAAACGACGCGCTGGGGCTCGGGGTTCGGTGGTGGATCGCATCCGCGCTCGTCCCGGCGGCACCTCCAGTGACCAATGCCGGGGCCATCGCCATTGCCGAGCTCGGCGGATACGCCTGCTGGGGTCTGCTGTCCATAGTCCCGATCTATCCGGATCGCACACTGCTCCCTCTCTCAACCCCCGGCGGTCTTCGGGCAGGCCTGATGGACATCTTCTTGATCATCGTGCTGGCCCTGACCCCATTCGTCTTTCTGATCTCCTACGGGTTTCGGGCGAATGGGCTCGAAGGCGCCGCCGTGTGGTCACTGTCGTCACTCGGGCTCCACGTGATGCTGAAGCAGCTGAGCGAACGCCGTCTGACGGTGGAGGCGCAGAACCGACGGCTCGAGACTCTGAACCGCGAGCTCGAGCATCGCGAACGTCTGTCGGCGATCGGCAAGATGTCTTCGGTGGTCTCGCACCAGATCCTGCACCAATTGGGGGTGATCGGCATCCACGCGGACCTGATTCGCAACGCCAACAACGAGAATGACCCGGCGCAGACGCTAACGCAGGTCCGCAGCTACGGACTCGCCATCGAAGAGGCCCTCCGTGGCGTCAACCGCGTGCTGACCGACCTGCTGGTCTTCAGCCGCGATCTGCGGCTCAATCTCTACGAGCATCCCCTGTCACGCGTGATCGAGGAGTCCCTGGAGGACTGCCGTACGCAAGCGGCCGAACGCAGCGTCGTCCTTCGCTCCGAGTGTCCCGCCCAGATCAGCGCCACACTCGACAAGCTGAAAATGAAGCAAGCACTCGGCAACGTCCTGCACAACGCCATCGAGGTCTCACCCCCGGGAAGCGAAGTGGTCGTTCGCGGCGCGCTCCGCGACGGATGTGCCGAGATTTGCGTATCGGACCGGGGACCCGGCGTGCCCCAACAGGATAGAGAAGCCATCTTCACGCCTTTCTTCACGACCAAGGAGCAGGGCACGGGTCTGGGCTTGGCCATCGCGCGCGAGTTCACCGAAGCCCACGGCGGACGGCTGTGGGTCGAAGGGCGGATCGGCGGACCGGGCGCAACGTTCATCTTCCAGCTGCCGTTGCGAAGCAAGGGAGCAACGTAGTTCTCCGCGTCAACTTGGCGGCACCCCGATGCATCCCGACGCTGACAACTGACCACGGGTGGCCTCCTGAGCAAAGCAGGGACAGGAGGGGACGCGGGGCTGCAACCGCCGGGGTTGTGCTGCTGCAGCCCCGCGTCGAGCCATCGCCTCAGGGTGGGGGGCGGGGAGGCTGGGGCTCAGGGGCTTTTGGCTGCCCCTGCCCGTGGTGGCGTTAAGCGCGCCGCAACGTTGTTGGCTTCAGCCCAACACAGCCGGCAGCCCATGAGCGCCGCTTCAATCACGCGGATGTCTTCAGGACTCGTGTCACCAAGGTCTCCTGCGCAGCGGTCGACCGTGCTCGGGCTCGCTTCGTTCCCAGGCGTCAGGCCCCACATCCGTAAAGCGCGTTGTTCACCCCGGCGATGAGCTCATCAACGCTGACCTGTTGGTCACGGTTGCGGTCGAAGTTCAAACAATCACTGACTTGCCGCGCCCCCAGTGCGATGTTCACGCCCCGAATGAGCTCATCGATGCTCACCTGACCACCACCGCCGCAGTCGCCAACACACGGCGGTGTCGGCGTCAGCGTCGGGGTGTCCGTCGGCGTTTCCGTCGCAGTTGGAGTGTCGGTCGGCAGTCCGGATGCCGTGGGCGTGCGGCTCGGAGACGGGGTGGCGCGGGAGGTCCCGGACGGTGTGGCGGTAGCCGTCGACGTCGCGATCGACGTGATGGTTCGTGTCGGCGTTACTGTGCGGGTGGGTGCGGTGGCCGTCGACGTTGCGGTCGACGTGATGGTTCGTGTCGGCGTCACTGTTCGGGTGGGTGTCGGCGGCTCCTCGCAGCGTGTCGATGGCGGCGCCGCAGGCTGATGACGGCAGCCGAGCTGCGAATTGCACGAATCGATGGTGCATATGAGGCCGTCATTGCAGTCCTCGAGGCGGCAGAGCGCCGAGCAGCCGTCACAACTTACGGGCGTGCCCACGTTGTTGTCGCACGTCTCGGGGAACTCGGTGACTCCATTGCCACACACCGGGCAAGGCAGCAGGCAATCCGCTTGGCTGAGGTCCGCACAGGTACCCAGAGCGTTGATGACTGGAGTGGGCTGCACGGGGCCGCTGCGGATCACCGGCTTCCGGGTCGGGTATGTCAGGCTGTTGGTGCCATCACTGCTGCCTCTGCAGGACTCGTTGGACGTCGTCGCGTTGATGGTGCCACGAACGGTCAACTGCTCTCGCGCGATCAGGTCCGTGTCACCTCCCACTGGCGCACGGGCCAGCACGCTCCCGGCTGGCGTCAACTGAACGTCGCAGCCCATGAGCTGCGCAAATCCGCCCACGCCGGTGCCCTCCTGATCGCTGCAACCTCTCGCACCCACGTCAATCAGGCTCTCTATCGACAGCGTGCCGAACCCGTCAGCGCCGGCCTCGAGGAAGGCGCTGCCCCCCTCGCTGGCCACCGCGCGTCCGCTCGCGTCGATACCGCCACCGACCGTCACGTTTCTCCGCGCCGTGATCTCCAAGTCGCCCCCAAGGAGGCCACCGCTGGCGTCGAGAAACGCGCCGTCGATGAGGCTGTCATCGGTCTCAACGCACAGCTCTCCACCATACCCCTCGACACCATTACCGCGGACCGAGATGGTGGTCCCGGACTGCAAGCCCACCGAACCGCGAGCGACGATCGTGATGCTGCCGCCGCCTCCGTCTGGACTCGCACCCTCGGCGTCGACGTCGGCCATAACCTGCAGATCACCAAAGCCCGCCGTCAGGCAAATGAATCCGCCGCAACCACCGCCGAAGCCCTGGCTCGACCCCGTCCCGTTGAAATCGATCGGTCCCTGGATCCGGAGGGTCGTCCCGGCCTCGAGATCCAGACACCCCCCGCTGCCGGCGTCGCCGCTTCCCCGCCCTTTCACCTCGCCGGCAACGATCTCGCCATCGGAAAACACGTAGAGTGCACCCCCTTCGCTCCCACTCACGTCGAGCAGCTCGCCGAGCTGCACGCGCCCGCCTGCCCGCAGATCGACCGTCCCACCGCCCCCGCCGCTGCGCTCACCGGTAGCAGAGATTTGGCTGTCGAGATGCGTCAAGATGTCGCCGTCGGCGACGATCCGGATTTCTCCTCCCCAGCCGGGCCCCGCGGACCCGATCAGCCCCTTGGCGAGCAACTTGCCAAAAACGGTCACCGAGCCGCCAGCCGTGATGACGATCATGCCACCGCCACTGTCGCCAGACGCGTCAATGCTACCCGTCGCTCCCTGAAGCGTCACGGCGCCGGTGGTCGCGATCGTCACCAGCCCCCCACGGTCCCCCGGAGGGGGCCGGTTGCCGCGTGCATCAATCGACCCGCCGGCTGCGATCGTCAGACTGCCGGCACGGAGGCTGATGCGACGCGATCCGACCGCGAGTCCACCGGTCGCGGCAATCGCCACCGGCCGGGTCCCGAAGTCCAGCTCACAGCCATCGGCGACTTCAAAGGTCTTCGTCACCTGACACAGTGCCGTTCCCGCCGGGCATCCGGGATCCTGCCGAATGACGTCGGCGGCGGTACACGCACTCAAAGCATATGCGTCGCCCACGCCTCCGCAGTGCAGCCACACGGCACCAAACAGCAGGTAGACGATGGCGCGACCAGAACGCATCAGCAAAGTGTAACTGAACAGAGAACCTGCCCGCGCGAGTAGGTGCTGAGACACGATGGAGCGACAACCCCGCAGATCAGTCCCTCCGCACTTAGTACGGGGGTCGGCTGCTTTTCAAGGCGGCTCTCACTGTTGTTCGTTGTTCGTTGTTCGTCGATCCCCAAACCACGACCGACAATCCACGAGCCACGAACGACAAGCGACACAGCGGATGCTCAGCATAGCGACAATAAACCGATCGCCTGACGTCCGGTCGGCGTATTCGGGCGTGGTGCATGGATTTGCGACGTTCCATTTTGATTCGTCAACCAAGCCGCGCTCCGTTTTCCCTGATCACTGTTCATCCACGGAACCTGGCACGATGGCTGCTGTTTGTTCGATCAACAGCCCCTTGCCCAGAGGTCGAGGAGGGGCACTGTCACCACACTGGACAGTGGCCCCTCCCTCCTCTTCCCTCACACCCTGGTCGAACCTTGCGGTGTCTCCCGTCACCCGCATCGATGCCAGGCAGCTTCAGGATGGCCGAGGACGGGACGATACCGCCGTCCACTATGGGCTGGGCGCGTCGCTCCGGCGGGGCAGCGCCAGCATGCTCAGGAAGAACGACGAGAAGACGGTCTGCCCGCCGATGATCATGAGCGTGGAGGCCTGGATCGCCGGGCGGACGGCGTCGAGGGTCGACATGCCGCTCCGCAGCCACTGCAGCAGAATCGAGGCGTCGATCGCGAAGCCGCAGAGGAATAGCACGGCCCCCAGCACCAGGCCACGCTCCAGATTGAAGTAATGCTGCAGCGCGGTCAGCGTCCGGTCGGGCGCGTACAAGCGCGCCGCGTGCGAGTATGCCTTGGCGAAAAGGCCGGTCGTCGCGATCTGGAACCCCAGGATGGTCAACAAGCTGCCCAGCACCATGTAGTGCACGTCGAACGTCAGGCCCGCGAGATAGCGGGGACCGCTGCCGAGCATGACCAGCGGGATCAATCCGAGCAGCATGCACAGGCCGCCGGGCACCAGAAAGAGGTGAGTCGGCGAGAACAGCAGCATGAAACGCAGGTGTCGCCACCCGTCCCGGAATGACCGCAGATGTGGCGGCCGGCTCCGGCCGTCCGGATGAAGCGTGATGGGAATCTCCGTCACCCGCAACTTGCCGAGGACGGCCTTGATAACCATCTCGGAGGCGAACTCCATCCCCGTGGTCTGCAGATGCATGCGGCGGTACGCGTCCTTCGTGAAGGCGCGCATGCCGCAGTGGGCATCAGAAATGCCCGCGCGGAACAGCAAATTCAGGAAACCCGACAGCACCGGGTTGCCGATCCAGCGATGCAACCACGGCATCGCCCCCGGTTCGATGGTGCCACGCATGCGCGAGCCCATAACCAAGTCGTGGCCGGCCCGCAGCCCGTCGATGAAGCGGCTCAGATCGGTCAGGTCATACGAATCGTCGGCGTCGGCCATGATGATGAACGGCGCGCGCGCTTCTTCCGCGCCGCGCATGAGCGCGCTCCCGTAGCCGCGCCGCACCTCGCGGACGACCCGCGCACCGCAGCGGGCCGCGATCTCCGGCGACCCATCGGTCGAGCCATTGTCGACGACGACCACTTCGCCGCGCACGCCGAGCCGACGCAACGTCTCCGTCGCCTTGGTCACGCAGGTACCGACCGTCTCCGCCTCGTTGAGGCATGGGAGAATGACGGATACCTCCACATCTTCGCCGACCGATTCCCCGGGCCTCATTTCAGACTCGGCGGCACCGCGAGGCGCACCACGGCATTCTCGATATCCGTCACCACCAACTCGTTGGTCGTCGGACTGTACACAATCCCGATCGGGATATGAAAGAGGACTTTCTTTCCGCTGCCACCTTCGATCTCGTGCAGGAGCTTGCCGCTGCGATCGTATGCCCGGATTGCGTGCTGCAGGGGAACCGTGACCCAGATGGTGCCTTCGGCAGTGACGTAGACGTACGGCTCCGAAAACACCTTGCTCTCCCAGCCGGGAACGGGAAAGCTCGTCTCCGGCCTGCCATCGGCGTCGAAGATCTGCAGCCGTCCGTTGCCGTTGTCGCATACGTAGACGCGCCCGGCGGTGTCGGTGGTGAGGCCGACCGGCTCAGCGAACTGGCCGGGGTCGGTACCCTTCCCGCCCCAGCTCAGCTCCTCCCGGCCGGTCGCATCGAAGCGCCGAATCCGGTGGTTGCCAGTGTCCGCCAAGTAGACCTTACCCGCACGGCTCACCGCGATCCCGCGGGGTCCATAGAACGGGCCACTCCACTCGCGCTGGTATGCACCCTCGGCGTTGAAGACCTGTACCCGTTGATTCCACGTGTCGGCCACGTACACGGTGTCGGTGCCATCGATGGCGATGCCACACGGCTGCTTGAACTGGCTTGGCAGATCGCCCGGCTGGCCCCAGCTCTTCACGAACTCCAGCTGCGGAGAGAACACCTGAATGCGGTGATTGTCGAAGTCGGCAACGTAGATCATCCCCTTGCCATTCACGGCCAGGGCGCGCGGTTGGCGGAGCTGCCCGGGCCCCGACTGCACGACGACCTCCTCGCCCTCCTCGTGCGGCACCGCCTCGATCGTCGTCACGCTGCGGCCGGTAAACTGCCCACCGACTCCGAAGATGATCACGCCGGCGTTCTGGTAGAGCGGCGTCAGAACGTCACCCCACTCTTTGAAGCGTTCGAGATTCCCGCCCGCATATCGGCGTCGCTCGATCGGACCCACATACACGAGTGAGACGTGATACTTCTGCAGAATCGCCATGGCCGCCGCCTTGTTGTCGGTCGTGTAGAGCGTCTCCAGGTCGGCCTTGCGGCGGTTGATGTCCGCCCAGGGATGCGCGCGCTGGAAGACGTGATAGTCCCAGCCGAGCATGGTCGGCAACCCGGTGTTCATCGAGACCCGGGCATACTCCTGGTACGAGGGGCCGTACGCTTCCGTGATGACCGGGATGCCTTCGATGGTATCGTTGAGCCACTCGAAGGCGGCACGCTCGTGCGCCTCATGCAGCGCCAGGTAGGCGGTGCCGTCGAGCGTCGGCCGCGGGGTGCGCACGCGCTTGGTGTTGATGACGCCGTAGACGGCCGAGCCGCCGGTAAACACGGCGACGCCGACGAGGCCCACGAGCCCAATCTGCCACACCCGACGCAGCGGCGCCGAGCGGATGGCCCCCCGCCACATCTCGTACGCGGCGGCCGCGGCCGCGGCGGAAAAAAACAACCACGCCTCGAGATAGAACTTGAAGATCGTGTTCATTCGGTCCCAGACGTGGATGATGTCGCACCCGGCGGTCACCGCGAACGCAAAGGACGTGAACAGCAACACGAGACGGTGCCGCATCGAACCGGATCGGTGCACGCCAAGATGGAAGGCGAGCACGGCGAAGATAACGAGGCCGGTGCGGACCGAGGAGAACAGTCTGCCGACGGCGGTCGCGGCGACCAGTTCTCGCGGCAGGACGCTGGCGACTTGCGGCACCGTGAAGAGCAGGCTACCGACGGCGGTCACGGCAACCAGCCATAACGGAAGCGCGCGGCGCACACCCAACCGCTCCTGTCCGGGCGGCAACGCCTGCCGCCGCCAGGTGACGAAAAGGTACGGCACCAAGATGTACAGGAAGAGCCCGAAGATCGTCGCGTAGTCGTAGATCCCGACAAAGGAATCGTTCTCCCAACCCCAGTTACGCTCGGGCGCCGTCCAGTTCTGCCAGTACGGGTAGTAGAGGCCGATCGCGAGCAGGCCGACGGCCACGCTCGGAACCAGCACGCGGGGAACGAACTCAAGGATCAACCGGCCGATGCCTTTGGTGTGGGCCAGCCAGACGCAGCCGAGGAGAAACGGGAAGAACGGGACATACGTGAAACTGCTCCACGTGTTGGTCACCATGATGGCGCCGAGGGTGAGCCCGAGCAGCAGGAGGAGCGCCCACGAGCGGATGTAGGCGTGGGCGCTGCCGCGCCGGACCCACCACACCGAGAGGGTGAGGAACGTCAGCGAGAACGGCATCACCAGCACGTGCGCGTGGAGGTCGGCGAAGAGAAAACTCCAGAACGGGTACTCGTTGATCGTGTCCTTGATCACGCGCGAGGTCGCCCAGAAGTAGTCGAAGTTCATGGCGCGACGGGCGATGAACTCCCGCGGCCCGGCGAGATTGCCGAGGAGGGTGGCGACAAACGCGGCGAGTACGCCAACCCGCCAGCGATCACTCAGGGCGCAGCCCAGCGCGAACGCGCCGACCGCCGTGAGGCCACCGAAGAACGCGATGCCCAGGTTGAAGGTCAGACCCGGATGGATGTGGCAGAGTTTGCCCACCGCCGCGACGACATAGTGGCCGAAGTAGCTGTAATGCAGCGACGATCCGGCGAACCAGGGCTCCGGCGGTGGAAGCTTGGTGGTGCGGGTGAGCGCATTCAGGAACGCGAAGTCCATGGGCTTCTCGCCCCAGAACACCTCCGGGTTGAACGCGCGCACGACCAGGAAGAAAAGGAACGCGCCCCAGAACAGCAGTTCGGTCGGCCCCCATTCCGGGCGCACCGGCGCCTTCGGCCAACGGCGCCAGGCAAGAAAACCGGCCACGACGAGGAGAAACATGGTGCCGGCCAGCGCGTCGCGCCCGAACTGGACTTGGCCGAGGCTGGCGAGCAACCAGGAGAGATAGGCAAAGCCGAGCACACCGAGAACTTTCGCGAGCGCGTAGCTCCCGGACACCGGGAGCCAGCGGTGCAGGATCCCATAGGCGCTGAGGCCGAGGATCTCTATCACCACAACGAACCACAGCAGCGCGAGCCAACTCGAGCGGATCGGCGGCGCCTCGCCACGCGTGACCAGCGGCCCCTGCTCGTTTGCGCGAGCCAGGAGCAGGTCGTCCCGGGTCAGTTTTCGCGATGGAAATCCCTTGGTGACCCGCTGCAGGATCTCGTCCGCCGACAGCCGCTCCGTGTTTTGGAAGATCAGAACCTTGGGGTGGTCGTAAACCGTGAACGACTCGTCGGCGAGCTCGTCGGGCAGCTCGAAGCCCAACAGGCTCGGCCGTGAGGCGTGATCGTACACCAGTGTGTAACCGAGATCGCCGGCAAACAGGAGATGGAAGTAGTTCGTCGTGAGCGGAAACTTGTCCGGTGCGCGCGTGACGGCGCCGTAGAGGCGCTTGGTCTGCAGGGCAATGTAGTCCGCCTGCGCCACGTCCTGGGCGATGGATCGCATGCGCGTCTCGCCCTCGTAGTACGGCAGCTCGTCGATCTTGAGGCGGTGCGGCGGGCGGTGCGGCAAGGAGAATGGGAATCCCTCGTCCCAGTGCTGCGCCAGGAGGGTGCTGCCCGGCGGCACGTTGGCGTACACCCACTCCGACGCGGTTACGACCGTGTGCGGCCGCTGGTAGATGGACATGAACGCCAGCAGGTAGGCCACCGTCGTGACGATGACGGTCCACAGCGCCGCGCGGCCGAGTCGCGACCGCTCCGCCTTCTCCAGCAGCCACGCCGCCGCCCAGAGCATCATGAACGGATAGATCGGCAGCAGGTAGCGAAGAAACTTGACCTCGAACCAGCCGGTGACGGCGAAGTACGGGATCACCCAGGAGAGGAGAACGAGGTGCTCGCTCGATCGTTCACGCACCGCGCCGACCGTGCGCGCCATCGTCGCCCAGACCGCCGCCAGGCCGAGCGCCGGCCCCATACACCACAGCACGATCTGCTCGATCTCGTAGACGTACTTCACCGTGCCGATGTACTGGTTGGTGTACGGCATCAGACCGGCGTGCCGCACCATGTTCCCTTGCTCGCGGATCTGCCGGCTGAAGGTGGCGAAGTCCAGCAACGCGTATGGCTGGCCGACGGCGAAACCCGTGGCCACTGCGCTCAGCGCCAGCAGGCTCTTCGCGAGAATCGGAGCGAGCCGCCGCTCGCGCGCGAGGCGGATGAGAACGGCGACCCCGAGCGGAGCGAGGAGCGGCAGCGCGCTGAACTTCGTCGCCGCGGCCAAACCGATGGCGAGACCGGAGTACGCGTAGTCGCGAACCCGCCCGCGCTGCGCGAGTCCGACGAGATTGTAGAGCGCCACCGTCACCATGAAGGTCAGGAAGACATCGGTCACGGCGTAGTGTGAGTTCTGGACGTGCAGAACGCACACGGCGAGCAGGAAGCCGGCCAGCAGCCCGACCCGGCGGTTGTACAGCCGCGTGCCGAGCAGGATGAGCAGCAAGACGGTGAGCGTGCCGGCCACCGCGCTGACCGCGCGTCCGACCAGAACGAGGCCGTCGTAGCTGCGCAATGCGGGAGAAACCCGACCGAGAATGGCCGCCACGACGCCGTTCACATAAAACGGGAACGAACCGTAGGCGAAGAACCTCGGGTTGAGCTGGAGCGTAGACGGATCGAAGGACAGGCGCAGGACTGCTTCCGCAATCGCCCGTTCATCCGGATGAAAATGGTGATTCTGGTCCCAGTCGAGACCGATGAGACGAACCGACGCTGCCAGCAGCACGATCGCGAGCAGCCACAGCCCTGGGCGGCGGATACGCTCGGAAGACATCTGGGTATCCATGGCGAAAGTAGAAAACGCTATACAGAACGGACGGGCATTGCAATTCGACCTCCCCGGTCTCAACTCCCCCACACCACTATTGCTCAGTCGCCGGTTTCGTCGTCGCGACGATCAGGCACTCCCCCAACGCCGGCGGCAGGAAGGGCCGAGCGAAGGGAGAGATCAACTGCACCGCGGCGGGTGCGCCGAACACGAGACGCTGCCAGGAGACCGGGAGCCAGCCAACGTACGGTGGATCCCACATTCCGTCACCGCGCACCCAGTCGATCCGGAGGGCGCAGCGCCGCGCCAGGGTCACCCATTCACCCTGGCTCAACAGACTGCGGTGCGTTGGATCGCGGTGCCCAAACCACGCCTGCCGTTTCAACCGGCGGCCAAGGCCGCCCGGGTTGGGAACGACGAACACGAACAGACCGCCCGGAGCCAAGCGCGTCGCCAACCGCTGCATGACCGGCAAGGGCCGTTCCAAATGCTCCAGCGTGTGCAATGAGACTATGACGTCGAGGCTTTCCGCCGTGATGGAGTCCCACTCCTCCAGCACGACGGCGTCCGGAGCATTCAGACGGCAACGGCTGCGGGCGTGTGCCGACGGATCGTAGCCATAGGCCTCGAAGTGGCCAGCCACGCGGCGCAACAGGTGGCCCGTGCCACAACCGAAGTCGAGCAAGCGGCCGCCCTGCGGCCGCAAACGCCGGAGCATTCGGGCATAGAACCGCAGGGCGACGCGATCGTCTTCCAGGCCCTGCTCGCGATAATACTGCTCCGAGAACGACGACGGGGTCATGCGGCGGCCGGAGCGATCTCGTTGAAGAGTTGCTCGTATTGCGCCAGGGCGCGATCCAAGTCCAAGCAGGCGGCCACGACGGTGCGCGGCTTCACGTAGGTGCCCCGGTTCGTCAGGACCTCAATCAAGGCGCGCGCCAGGGCTTCCGGATCGCGCGGCGGTACCACGAGACCCATGCCCGTTCGCTGCACCGCCTCACGGACTCCCGGCAGGTTGGTGGCCACGACCGGGGTACCGGCGAGCATCGCCTCGGCCTGCACCAGACCGAACGACTCGGTCGAATTGACGCTGGTCACGGCCAACACATCACACAGCGCGAAGTAGTGCGGCATCTCGCCGGGATCCAGAAGCTCGAGGAAGGTCAGCCGCTCGCGGTGACGTTCGAGCAGCGGCTCCAGGCGGCGCCTGTAGGCCTCCTCTCCGATGGTGTACTTGTAGGCGCCGGTGAAGACGACGTGCGCGTCAGGCAGCACCTCCAGCACCCGAGGCAAAGCGTGCAGCAGGTACTCCACTCCCTTCTCGGCGGCGAAGCGAGCGGCAAAGCCGATACGATCGCGGCCACTGAGACCCCAGATCTGGGCCAGCCCAGCGGTGGCCGCCGGGTCGGGCGCCGGCGAATCGATGAGCGCCGGGATCTCGCGCAGCTTCGAGGCGTGGCGCGACAGAAACACCGAGTGGCGCGCGTAGTCGGCGGTCATCACCACGATCGCGTGCGCCGCCCGCGCGGCAACCTCGTTCAGTGGGAGCAGGCTGGCCTGCACCGCCCGATTGAACCAGCCAGCGGGCAACTGCAAGTCGCACTGGTAGGTGATCACCACCCCACGCCGGCGTTGACGCCCGATCAGCGCCAGCACGAACGCTTCGAGTTGCGGCATGTGTATGTTCACGACGTCATGCCGGGGCACCAACGCCGCGGCGTAGAGCGGGAACAACGGCATGATCACGCCCTTGCTGACCTTCGTCAGCACCGGAACACGGACGACATCCACGCCGTCGACCATCTCCCGCGCTGGTAGCGAAGGGTGGAAGCGGGAGGTCAGCACCGTGACCTGATGACCACGCTGCGCCAGGCCACGCGCCAATCGTTCCGCGTAGACGCTCAGTCCGCTCACGTGTGGGCGGTAGTAGGTCAGCGCGATCAGGATGCGCATACGGGATCTACCGTAATGCTCCTCACATCCCACTCTCCGTGTCCCCGTCGTCGCCTCAGCCGCACGAACGACGAGACGTTTGGAGCCCTCGGCCGGTTTCGCAAAACTCCCGACTCATCGTCGGTAAACCATGGTCTGCCCGCTGCGAAAGGCAAGCTCGAGGGCGGCAAACTTCTCGATGCCTTCGCGCTTGTAGGTCTGACGCTCCAATTCACCCACCAGAATGTAGCGGACCTGGTAGCGATCGAGCAGCGGACGAATCTCGTCGAGGCCGGTCGCGTTGTACATTCGCTCGATCTGGCTGAGTCGCGCGGTCACTTCCCGGTCATGCCCGCGCCACAGCCCTTCATGATTCGCCCAGCCGAGCACGGTGGGCAGACCGGTGTTGCTGGAGAAGCGGGCGAAGTACGAATAGGGATTGCCGCTGGCCTCGAGAACGACCTCGAGATCGACCGCATGCTCACGCAGCCACACCAGCGCGGCAAAGTCGTCAGGGTGCTCGCGCCGCAGGTAAGCGTTGCCATCGAGTGTCCACGTTCGCCCCCGCATCCGCTCGGTGGTGAGCGCGACCGGATAACAGGCCGAGGCGACCAGCAGGAGCACCAGAGCGGTCCGCAGGAGGCGCGGTACGGGGGCCCACTGCCAGCGATGTTCCAGCAGGCGGCTCATGCACCACGGGGTGGCGACGGCCAGCAGGGTCCACGCCTGGAAGTAGAGCTTGAACACGGTGTTCATCCGGTAGAGTTTCTCGCCATACGCGTCCTTCAGGTAGACGAACTCGCACGCCAGCAGCGCGACGGTCGCGGCGACGACGACGAAGATGCCGCCACGTTCCTCCGTGTTCTCCTCGGTGTAGGCCACCGCAAGCCCCGCGACCATGAGCGCCACGAGCAGCGGAATCACCGCGTTGCCCGCCAGGGCGGCAACGAGAATCACCAGGCCGGCTGCCGCCACCAGCAGCTGGCGCGACTCGCCGCCCGCCGGAATTCGTGCCCACACGCGCACGGCGAGGAGAATGGCCGGTGGAAACAGGAGGAGGCCGAACACGGTCAGAAACTCGCGCACGGAAGTCCGGGCGACCTTGAATCCCACCCCACCCGGCGGCGCCTGGAAGCCGAGGTAGAAGGGCAAGAACAAGAGGTAGGCGCAGACCAACACGGCGGCGACCTGAACGATCAGTCGCAATCTCTCCTTGGAAACGAGCGGCCAGAATGGCTGCGACCGGCCGGCGAGCAGGACGATCACGACCGCAGCCGTGGGAAGCTCCCACGGGCTGATCGCGATCATGGCACCGCTCACGAAGGCGAGCAGAGCAAACGGAAGCAGTGTGCGGTACGCGGGGCGCGCTGTTTCGTCCCCGCGCGATGGAAAGAGGCGTTCGTCCAGCAACACAGCGAGCAGCGTGATCCCGACGGGGAGCACCATGAAATGCGGGTGCAGATCACCGTGGATGGTGCTGAAGAACGGGAACTCGTTGATCGTGTCGCCGCGGGCCACCACACGCGAGGAACGCCAGTAGTCCATCCCGCGGAGCGTGCCCTTCTCCATCACCTGCAAGAAGCCGTCGAGGTTGCCGATCAGTGCCGACATCGCGCCCCCGAGCACGGCCACGTCCCAACGCCGGGTGATCTGACGAACCACCGCGGCCGTGAGCGCGAACGCCAGCCCGCCAATCGTCGCGATGCAGAGGTTGTAGCTGACATAGGTCGGCAACGGGACGATGCGGACCAAGTTGGCGAAGGTCAGGTACCCAAAGTAGTAGTAGTTGATCGTCGCCCCGGCCATCCACGGGTCCGCGGGTGGCATGCTGTCCGTGCGCGCCAGCAGGTTGAGGAAAGCGAAGTCCATGTATTTCTCCGCCCCGAAGATGTCCGGCGCCATCGCTCGCTGCCAGGCAAAGAAGAGAAAGCCGAAGGTCCACAACAGATTGTGTCTGCCGATCTCCTCCAGGCCGCCATCGCGGAGCCAGCCAGCCATCGCCTCGCGTTGCCGCCAGCCGGCGATGATCGCCACCAGCGCCAACCCCGCCATGGCCATCGCGATGGCCATGTTCATCGGGACCAAGTAGCCGGCCAGCCACGTCACGTAGCTCACGAAGAGCACACCGAGGACCTTGGCAAACGGGTACCCGTACGCGGCGCGTGGACCGAAGGCTGCGAAGGTTAGCGGCAGGGCCACGACGCCGAGAGCTTCCAACAGCACCCACCAGAGAACAACCGGCCACATCAGCGTCCACCCGTCGATTGAGAAAGGTGAATGTTTCTATGTCCATTCCCGCGGGAAAGCAACGCAGCGTCCACAGCCAAGGGTTCGAGGAAGCACCGGGTTCCGGGACTGGAGAGCGCCGGGGCGAGCCGCGAACCCGGGATCACGATTCACGGCACCAGCGTCTTGGTCGAAGGGACACAGAGCAGGGTTGGCTTCTTCAACTCGAGCCGGCTCACCTGGAACTGGGTGCTGACCTCCACCCTGGGCCGAGGCGCGAGCTTGGCCGCCTTGACCTGGTAGCAAGTAAGATAGGCGTCGGAATTACTGATCCCCTCGCCATTCTTGTCGACGGGAGCGCAGGAGAACCGGACCTTCTCGACCGTGACCACTTCACTCGTCAACTGGTCCGAGGTATTCGTCATCACCTTGGCGAACGGCGGGTTCTTCAGATCGGTGCCTTGATAGCACTTGTAGTGATCGACTCTGACTCGAGGGCGAGCAGAGCGGGGGCTGGCTGATGTCGAACGCGCCGGTCGCCGGGTCGATGGTCCCCGTGTATGCCGGCCCGGCCTCGTTGCAGGGTGTCGCCGTCAGGGCCGTGCCCGACTGGACGAAATTCAGGCACTCCGTCACGGGGAACAGCGGCGCTGTTGCGACCCAACTCCCATTGAGATCGACGTCGGACCGCGCTGGGTTCAACATCCCGGTGACCACAAGGATCAGAACAGCGAGCAGGGCCCTTCGGAGCGTTGCCATTGGTCGCCCTCCTACCCAGAAGATTCGCGCGCGAAGGCGCGCGGACAATGCAAACGCTACTGGCTGGTTGTCGGCCGGTCAAGGGAACACAACACAAGGCATACGCGCACCTCGGCGGCAAACCAATCACGACCGCTGAAAAGGTGGCGATTCCTGACTGTCGCCCCCGCGACTGTCACGGGTGAAGGCGCGCTTCGCGGACAGGTTCTTTCGAGACAGAGGGGATCGCCTTGGCACGACGGCTGCTTCGTCCGTTTGCGGGATGATGTCCCGCATGACCACTCCCCGGTTGGATCATGAGGCAGCGATTCCGGCCGCGCCACTCTTTGAGCCGGACCAGGTGCGCAAGGCGTATGAGGCGGAGAGTCTCGCGCTGTGCCAGAGAGCGGTCCGCGCCATCGCGCTTCTGGGGACCGTCCTGATTCTCCTTTTCGTACCGTTCGACTGCGCACGCCATCCCGACATATTTCCGCTGGCGCTCCGGCTCCGTCTTGCCATGGTGTCCCTGCTCGGGACCGTCTTCGTGCTGCTCCGTCATTCCACCGGCCGCCGCTACGCCCGGCCGCTGGGGGTCCTCTGTCCCGCCGCAGGCGCGGCGATGATGCACGAGATGATGCTGCTGACCGGCGGACACACGAGCCACTACTTCGCTGCGCTGGGGATGATACTGCTGACCGTCCCCCTGATCATTCCCTGGCGTCCGCTCTGGTCCTTCGCTCTCTGTATCATCGTGATCGGCTATTACACCCTGGAAACGCTCCTGATCGAACCCGCAATCAACACCACCAGCTTCCTGGACAACCTGTTCGTGCTCACGGCCACCAGTGCCATCGCAGTGATCACCACGGCCAGGGCCGAGCATCTGCGCTGGCGGGAGTTCCATACCCGCTTTACGGTCGCGGAAGCGTACCGCCACAAGAGCGAGTTCTTCGCCAGCATGTCGCACGAGCTGCGCACGCCAATTCACGTGATCATTGGCTACGTCGACATGATGCTCGACCGTGCGGCGGCAGCGGCCGAATCGGAAGCGCAGGAGATGCTCACGCGCGTCCGCAAGGAGGGCATGCTGCTCTACCGTCTCGTCTCCGACCTGCTCGATTACGCCAAGGTCGAGGCGGGGAAGATGGAGGTTCACCTGGAAACCGTCCCCGTCGGCCAGGTCCTGCACGAGGTCGGCGCCGGTTTCCGTCCGCTGGCGGAGCAAAAGGGAATCCAGCTGCGCACCGAACTTCGGGACGACCTGGCGTCTGTCGTCACGGATCGTCAGAAACTCGAACAGATTCTGCACAACCTGGTCGGCAACGCGATCAAGTTCACCGAATCGGGCGTGGTCACCATCGAAGCGTGCGCCGCCGCCGCGCTCCCCGCGTCGCACCGCACGGACCTGATGTTTCTGGATCGTTCGGAGGTCGCCGCAATGAACAAAGGGCCCAACGGGACGGGTGTCGCCATCGCCGTTTCCGACACCGGGGTCGGCATCCGCCAGTCCGATCTGGCCCGGCTCGCGGTCGACTTTCAGCAGGTCAACGGCGCCGCCGCCAACCATCGCGGCACCGGTCTCGGATTGAGCTTATCACGCAAGCTGGTCAGCCTGCTCGGCGGACGGATCGCCGTCCGCAGCGCGTACGGCCAGGGGTCGACCTTCCTGGTCTTTCTGCCGGAACAACACCAACCGGCGTAGGACACCCGAATCACGGCAAAGGTCAAAAGGGCAAATCCTCGACTCATTTCCATTCCGAAACTCTCGATTTTTGACCTTTGGCTTCTGCCTTCTCCTTTCTCGCTCGCCCGCCCAGGGCGACGTCGAACGGGAGTTCGTGGGCACGGCAGTAGCTGGCGATGCGCGCCAGGAAGCGCTCGCCGAGGTCTGCCAGCTTGCGTTCGCCAACGCCGCGCACGTGGAGCAGCGTCGCGGGTGAGCCAGGGCGGACCCGCGCCATGTCACGTAGCGTGGCGTCGCTGAACACGACGTATGGCGGGACCCCGCGCTCGGTGGCCACCTCACGCCGGAGCTCGCGCAGGCTTTCAAACAAGCCCGTATCGACGCCCTCCCACGACGCCTGGTCGACGGCGGTCTTGGCGACCTCCCCGCGCTTCGGCTGGATCAGACGCACCACCCGCTGCCCGCGCATGACCATCCAGGACGCCTCGTTCAGCCGGAGCACCGGGCGATCACCCGCGGTCCGCTCGACCAGCCCCTGGTCGACGAGCTGGTACACCATGTTGATGAGCGCCTTTCGCGCGGTCCCCTTCAGTAAGCCGTGCGTGCTCAGCTGGTCATGGCGCCAGCGCCGCACCGCGTCGGTGTCCGCGCCGAGAAGGATGTCGACGATGTGCATCGCACCGAACCGCTCGCCCGTCCGAGCCACACACGAAAGAACCTTCTGCGCCGTCACCGTGGCGTCGGCCACGCCTTCGACTTCGTCCAGGCAGACATCGCAGGCTCCGCAGTTCGGTTGCGCGTAGGCCTGACCGAAGTACTCCGAGAGCGCTCGGTGACGACACTTCGCGCCCGTGCAGAAGTGACGGATCTGCTCCAGCAGCGCGGACGAGGCGGCGGCAACCTCCGGCGGCGCACCGGCCTCCTCCGCACTCTTGCGGATGAGGGCGTCCCAGCGGAGGACGTCCGCCGCCGAATAGAAGAGCACGCACTCCGCCTCCAGGCCGTCTCGCCCTGCCCGCCCGGTCTCCTGCTGGTAATGCTCGATCGACTTCGGCATCGCCGCATGGATCACGCAGCGAACGTCACTACGGTCGATGCCCATGCCGAACGCCACCGTCGCCGTCACCACATTGAGGCGCTCTTCGGCGAAGGCCTCCTGCGTCCGCCGCCGCGCCTCCGCGTCCATCCCAGCGTGATACGCCGCCGCCTCGACGCCCGCCGCGCGCAGCGCCTCGGCCATGTCCTCCGCGTCTCGGCGGCTGATGCCGTAGACGATCGCCGCCTGCCCCGCGTGACGACGAATCACCTCGATGACCTGGGAGTGGAGGTCGACGCGGGGGACGACACGGTAGACGAGGTTGGGGCGATCAAAGTTCCCGACCAGGACGGCAGGATCCCGCAACCGCAACTGTTCCACGATGTCCGCCCGCACGCGCTCGGTCGCGGTCGCCGTGTAGGCGTGCACGCTGGCGCCTGGGAACCGCTGCTTCAGCTCCGCCAGTTGGCGGTACTCCGGACGGAAGTCGTGTCCCCAATGGCTGATGCAGTGCGCCTCGTCGATCGCAAACGCGCGTACCTGGACCCGTTGCATCAACTGCAGGAAGCGGGGCGAGAGCAGCCGCTCCGGGGCCACGAACACCAGATGGTAACGCCCGGCCGCAATCTCGGCCTCGGTGCGGGAGACCGCGTCGGCGGGCATGCCGCTGTGCACGGCCGCCGCCGTATAGCCGCAGGCACGCAGGCCGTCGACCTGATCCTTCATCAGCGAGATCAGTGGCGAGACCACAATATCTGTCCGCTGTGCCAGCTCCGCCGGGACCTGATAGCAGAGCGACTTTCCTCCGCCGGTCGGCATCACCACCAACGAATCGCGATGCTCCAAACCGGCGCGGATGGCCTGCTCCTGCATCGGACGCAAGCGGTCGAAGCCCCAATAGCGACGTACGGTGTCCAGAATGCGCGCCAACGGCCAGTCGGCGCCCGCCCCGCCCTCGTCCCCTGACCGAACCTCTCCGGCTGAGTTGACCGGCTTGCGTGGCATGACTGCTGCGGTTACGGCGCTGTGATCGCGCTGTCAAGTTCGGGGAGCACAGTTCGAGGAGCACGGGCTCGCTCCGGCCCGTCGACCATCGCCCGGCCAGGGCCACGGCAAAGTCACCGACAGGGTCTCTATGGCTGCCCAAGCGATGACACCGCCTTCCGATAATCGGCTGTCATTCCGGCGAAAGCCGGAATCCATGCCCGCGCGAGCTGCCGCGTCCCTCTGGATGCCGGCTTTCGCCGGCATGACGGATCTTCGACTGAGGTGCTGCCAACGCTGATCCCCTCCTCGGACGACTTTGCCGTGGCCCTGATCGCCCGGCAATCACTCGCGGACAGACAGATTTTTTTGTGCTAGTCACCTCTCCGAGAGAGCACAATTATGAGTCAGCGAAAGAAGCTTGCCATCCTCGTGGGCGGCGGACCCGCGCCCGGGATCAACAGCGTGATCGGGGCGGCCACCATCCGCAGCATTCTCGAAGACGTCGAGGTACTGGGGATCCAGGACGGGTTCGAATGGATCATGCGCGGCAACATCGAGCACGTCGTACCGCTGACAATCGACGAGGTGAGCCGCATCCACTTCCGCGGCGGCTCGCGCATTGGCATCTCCCGCGCCAACCCCACGGCGGACCCCCAGCACCTGGAGAACACCGTCACCTCGCTGCTGCGGCTCAACGTGTCGCAGCTGATCACCATCGGCGGTGACGACACCGCCTACTCGGCCATGAAGCTCGAGGAGAAGGCCGGCGGCCGCATCAGCGTCGTGCACGTGCCGAAAACCATCGACAACGATCTCGACCTGCCGTCACACGTCGACACCTTCGGCTTCCAGACCGCCCGCCACCTGGGCGTCGAGATCGTCAAGAACCTCATGGTCGACGCGAAAACCACCTCACGCTGGTACCTCGTCATTTCGATGGGGCGCAAGGTGGGCCACCTGGCCCTGGGCATGGGCAAGGCCGCGGGCGCGACGCTGACGCTGATCCCGGAGGAGTTTGCAACCCCGATCCGCTTCCGAAACGTGGTCGACACGCTCGTGGGCGCGATCATCAAGCGGCTCAGCTACGGCCGGCGCGACGGCGTGGCAGTCATCGCCGAAGGCGTCATGCTGAATCTCGACCCACACGACCTCTCCGAGCTCGAGGCCGTCGAGCGCGACGCGCACGGGAACGTCCGCATCGCCGAGGTGGACATCGGCGAGATCCTCAAACACGCGGTGCAGGCGCGTCTCAAGCAGTTCGGCATCAAGACCACGGTCGTCGCCAAGAACATCGGCTACGAGTTGCGCTGCGCCGATCCGATCCCGTTCGACATGGAGTACACGCGCGATCTCGGCTACTGCGCCGCCAAGTATCTGCTCGACGGCGGCAACGCGGTGATGATCTCTATCCAGGGCGGGCACTTCGTCCCCATCCCCTTCGGCCAGCTGATGGACCCGGCCACGGGCCGCGCCCGCGTTCGTACCGTCGACATCCATTCGGCGCGATACGCGATCGCGCGGCGCTACATGATCCGCTTTCGGCGGGACGACTTCGAGGACCCGCACGAGCTGGCCAAGTTCGCCGCCACAGCCAAGATCACGCTCGAACAGCTCCGGAACGAGTTCGAGTACCTGATCGAAGCCGAGCCGCCACCGCTCATCATCTCGCCGCCCCCTCTGCCGGTACCCTGACCTGCATTTCGCCTGACCGCCCGCTAAAAACGGCTGCGCTCATGCCCTTCGTCGGGGCTCAGGACATGCTTCGAGAGCCTCAGCATGAGCGGGGAACTCCTTGCGCCAGAAGGATCTCCGCTCATCCTGAGGCTCTCGAAGGGGGAGCGGAAGTCTTTTTCAACGGGCTGCTAACCCGGCAAAGCCGGAACCAAACTGGAAAAAAATGAAGAACAGGAAACCGAAAACCGGGAATGGAAAACCGGCCAATTGACCGGTTTCCGGTTTCCTGTTTGCGATTTTCCATTTCTTGTCCGTTCTGATCGCACCTGCGGACTGCCCCCCTCTTCCACTCTTCCGCACCTTCTGCTCGCACCTCTGCAAGTATCCGCGCGAGTCTGCGCAAAGAGTTGCACGATCCCATCGGCAGGCTGCGTGCGGTTCGCCATTAACACGTGCCACACCCGATGGCCTGACGCTTGCTGTAAATCGCGTCGCTGGCCTCCGGCGTCGGGGTCAGACGACTGAAGTAGGGAAGGGATGAGATTTATGGCGGGTCAATGCGAGTGACATGCGCATCGCGCATGTCGACGTCACGTGTTTGACGAGTGGCATGTTTTCTGACGCTCGGCACGGATCCCGATCGCGTCTTAACGCTTGTAGTTTGGGACACGGACACGCGGCGGGAGCCTTGCTGGGCATCGGTTCTCCAAAAATCGCGACGACGGAAGGAAGGGAGAGGGGAAGCTCTAGGTGCATCCCGCACCGAGGGGGGCAGGTAGGAGAGAAGAGCCGCTAACAGCCGCTCTTCTCCTCGCAGTGGGGAAACACCACACCCCGTGGCCCTGACCATACGGAAACGGAGGAAACAATGAGGAAGAAGCCGGTATTTCTTTCTGCCTGGATCATCGCCTCGATGGCTCTCGTCTTCTGCGCGCAGGAGAGTCGAGCGTATGATTCGTACAACGGCGGGGGCAGCAATTGTGTCCAGTGTCACCCGGGCTTCGTTAATAGAGGCGCTTTGCATCAGCTGCATGTGGGTACGGGTAGGATGACCAGCACCTGCCTGCTTTGCCACACCCAGACCGGCGATGATCCCTTTACCAACAGCAGCGGCGCTGTCGGCGGAGTAAGCTGCATTGGCTGCCATGAGCCGTTCGGTTTGAGGCTCCACCACAAGAACGCAGGGGCGCCAGCTGACGGAACCGGTCTTGTCTGTGCCGATTGCCACTCGGACGGAACGCCAGCGGCCGAAAACGTCGTGAGCGCAAGCACACGGCCCTACTACCTGCGAACCGACGTGAGCGTGGACAATCCTTGCCAGGCACAGCCAGCGCCTCCAGGAGAGGACTTCGACGG
>Ga0316622_100000114_pt1 | contig 37627 bp, 36 predicted proteins | sample OWC_Aug_OW2_C1_D_FD_207646 | JGI IMG/M metagenome (GOLD analysis project Ga0316622, IMG submission 207646) | Wetland soil microbial communities from Old Woman Creek delta, Ohio, United States - OWC_Aug_OW2_C1_D5_C | ecosystem: Environmental > Terrestrial > Soil > Wetlands | place: USA: Ohio... | reverse complement strand
CGCGGCGAGATCGTTGTACTGCTTCGCGAGCTGCGCACGGTCCGTCTTTTCCTTCACGATCGGCAGGAACCGTTGCTGGAGCTTGTCGTAGGAGACTCTGCGGAAATACTGGGTTGCGGCATCGTCGCCGCCGGTCAGGATCTGCCGTGCGTCGTCGAGCGACATCTGCTTCACGGCATCGACGAGCAGCACCTTGGCCTCGGGGACAGCCACTTCCGCAGCGCGATTCATGGCGACGACGAGCTCATCGGCCTGACCACCCATGCCGACCATGCGCAGTGCCTTGTCCGCCTTCTTCAACGCAGGCGGCAGCGGAATCCTCACCTTCGGGTTCTTGAGGAAGCCGTCGGTGACACCCAGCTGTGCGACGGCACGGGTCGCGCCCTGGTTCAGGGCAGTCTTGAGCCCGGCGACACTGTCCTTGGGCGCAACGGCTTCGATGCCCGCGTAGGCAGCGAGCGGCAACACAAGAAGCAGCAGCGCCAAAATGCGGGACTTTGTCATTTCCGGGCTCCGCCGATTTGCTCAAGTGAGCCTTAGCGGCAATTGTATCGCTGTGTCCCATGGTGACGACGGGGTATGTGCGGCGCCGCCGCCATTCATTGCTGTAAATCCGTATTTGGTGCAGCCGATCGATGGACCGCGCTGGTCACCGGGCGGCCCGTGGCATTTCGCGAGCAGCGGGTTTCCGAGAACGTCCCCGGCGCGGCTGCGGAATGAACTGTGCAGTTGTGGATGGGCAGATTCGCCCGGCAATCCAAGAGGAGAAGCGAATGGACGCCACAGGCTTCTGGGCCAGTACGCAACCGTTGTTGATTTCGTTCGGATTGAAACTTCTCGGCGCGATCGCGATCGTCATCATCGGCCGCTGGCTGATCAGGCTCATCTCGAAGATGATCACCAAGGCGATGGAAAAGCAGAGGGTGGAGCCGACGATCGTTCGCTACCTTTCCAACACCCTCACGGTCGGACTTAACGTCCTGCTGTTCATTGGCATCCTCGGCTTCTTTGGAGTCGAGACGACGTCGTTCGCGGCCTTGATCGCGGCCCTGGGCATTGCCATCGGCGCGGCGTGGGGCGGGCTGCTGTCGAACTTCGCGGCGGGCGCGTTTATCCTCGTGCTCCGGCCGTTCAAGGTCGGTGACTATGTGCTGGCTGGCGAAGTCGAAGGGACCGTGCGTTCCATCGGACTGTTCAACACGACCATCGACTCGCCTGACAACGTCCTGACGTCGGTCGGCAACGGGGCGATCATGGGTGGCACGATCAAGAACTTCACGCACAACCCGTACCGTCGTGTCGACCTGACGGCGCAGTTGGACCACACGGTGGATCCGCGTGACGCCATCCTCCGGCTCAAGTCCGCCTTGCCGAAGATCGACAACGTCCTCGCCGCCCCGCAGCCGGACGTCGAGATCATGGCCTTCACTGAGCGCGGGCCCCTCCTCGCGGTTCGCCCGTACGTGCACAACGACCACTACTGGCAGGTGTATTTCGACACGAACCGCGTGATTCGGGACACGTTCGGAACGGCGGGGTATCCGGTGCCCGAGGCACATGTGCAGTTGCGGCAGCTGAAGGCCGCCTGAAAAGCATTCGCATCGTGACAACTTCGAAGGCCCCGCAAGGGGCCTTCCTTTCTTGCCCAGCGCACTTTGCGCGCCGAAGCATTGAGGCGGATGCTGGGTTCATCGTGTGCAGCGCCTCGAAGCGGTGCGGCGTGCGTGTCCGCTTCTATGGACGTGGGATTCTGGCACGACGCGCATTATGAGCATTGGCCAACAATGGATGCGGTCAGGAGAACGTGATGAGTTTTTTCGGCAAAATTCTTGAAAAGCTCGGCTTCAGGGGCGCAGCGGCGGCTCCGGCACCGGCCCCTCAGGTTCCACGGGCAACTTCTCCCGTGGCTGCACCGACTCCGGCGCCCACCGCGCCACCCCCACCCAAGCCAATCGACGTCGTTGACGTCGTTGCGCACCTGGAGAAGCTGGCTGCCGCCAATCCCCAGAAGCTCAACTGGAAGACGTCGATCGTCGATCTCCTGAAACTTCTCGACATCGACAGCAGCTACACGGCACGCAAGGAACTCGCCACGGAACTTGGCTGCCCCGCTGATCTGATGGGGGACTCGGCCAGGATGAACATGTGGCTGCACAAGACGGTGCTGAAGAAGATTGCCGACAATGGCGGCAATGTTCCGAAGGACTTGCTGGACTGACGGCCGCCTCGACGATTGCGCGATCAACGCTTCATGCAAGTCATGGACCTGCTGAATCAGACCGGTGGCATCCGGTCGATGGCGCGAGAACTTGACGTCAGCGAGTCACAGGCGGCGCACGGTGCCGCGGCTCTGCTCCCCGCGATCCTCGGCGGCTACAAGAAATAGGCGCAGCTTGCTGGGCGCGGTACTCGCGCCGCAACAAACTACGTCTTCCGGAGTATGACCACCGCATCAACGCGCGAGCGCACGCGGGTCGATGCCAACGCCAAGCGCGAACGACGACCCGACCGCGCCTACGACTGCCGTCTTGCGACTCAATAACGTTGACTCGCGCAGGCGATAGGTCGCTTCGATGCCAGTACAGTGGCCGGCCAGGATGTTCTCGATTCCATAAGTCCTGAGTTTCGCACCCGTCCAGGCGAGCGTCTGGTCCGTTGCGGCAAGCAGGTGCAGCCCGCCGACGACAGCCAACAGCGGCTGTTGGCCAGCAATACTTCGCGCATACTCAGCGATATTGACGATGCCAGCGTGACCACACCCTGTCAGGATTACCGTTCCCTTGTCCGTGTCGAATACCAACGCGGAATCCTCCGGCACGTTATCTTCCACTCGGCCTCCCGCTGAGACCAGCCACAGCCCCGGATTCCAATTCTTCTCGGGATTCGGACGGGGCACGGGACCCGTGAACCAGACTCCGGGCAGCAATTCCGCGGGCTCGTCGTGGACTACGAATTCGCCGCCGGTTGCAAGGTATTCTGCCTTGATCAGCCGAAGTCCATTCAAATCCTGGCCGGCCTCGTTCAAGCGTGGTTCAAAGATGCCGGCTCCAACGTGCACACGACTCATTGCGCCGGGATTGGCGCCGCGGAATTCGCGGCGAAGGGTCATGAGGCCGCCGACATGATCCCAATGGTTGTGCGACAACACGACGTCTTCGACGTCGGACAAGTCGATATGCAGGGCCCGCGCGTTCTTCAGCACCATATCGGCGGACGCGCCGGTGTCGTAGAGAACCTTGTGCCCGTCCACCTCGACAAGTGCCGAAAAGCCCCACTCGCCGTCGCCCGCGTGGGGGTCGCCAGCGAGGTTGGTGACCAGCACGGTAATCTTCAAATCGCGGACCCTATGCGAGGTCGTGGCTGCGTCCGCCGCTGCGCCCGCCAATGTCATGGCGAGAATGACCGTTGCCCGTCTCAAGAAGCGCAACGTCGCCGCTCGAGTCTGGATACCCATCGTGCGTCCCCCTGAAGCGCGCAGCTTACCGTTCGTGAAAGTGCAAGTCTTTACGGCCGCTTTGCCCTGTGCTCCGCAATTACCCGATCACGCCAACGCGATCACGATCATGCCACGGCTCGGCGAAGGTCTTGCTCTTCGTTCGCATCGCGTCGCCTCCACGCGGATACACGCCGGCAACAAACCATAACCGAGCGGAAATCGGGTCGATACGCGACGCGTCTATGGTGCCAACCCACCCCATGGGCCGGGCGAGACGTCCAACCTCGATCGGACCTTGCGTCAATTCATTGACAGGAGATTGGCACCCATGTACCGATATCGCCTCGACCGCACGCTGGCGACGTGCCTCGTGTTGCTTGCACTCACTGCGTGCGGCAAGGTCGCCACGACTCCGAGCACCACACCGGACCCGATGGCCGCGAGCCTGAAACCCGGCGGTGGCGGTAGCGGCGGCGGCCACGGCGGCAGTTCGGCCCCGACGCTCGTCGCCGATGCGAACGTGCACAGCATGAACCTGACCTGGAACGACGACGGCGTGAGCCAATACAACGCCTACGTGTCGTCGAGCCCGAACTGCGACACGGCCAACTACACGCTCTGTCCGGCCGGCCAGATGTTCGTCGGCGTGCGCTCGCCGTACAAGGTCGGCGGGCTCGAAAACGGCCGCGTGTACTACGCGAAGGTCGAGACCACGACGACCAGCACGAAGAAGTCCACCACGACGACACTGTTGTCCAACGAGGCCGGCGCGCGACCGACCACGCTCGAGTTCAACGGCTCGGTCAGGACGATTGCCACGACCGCCGACGGCACGAAGTATCTCGGTGGCGCGTTCACACGCATCGGCCTTACCTCGGGCCAGGCGGTTCCGCTTGACGCGGTGACCGGCAAGCCCAGCGTGCCCGGCTTTCCGATCATCGGCGACGGCGGCGTCTCGGCCGCGGCGCCCGACGGCAGTGGCGGCTGGTACGTCGGCGGCGACTTCCAGCGCGCGAGCACGCTGGTAAAGCGCTTCCTCGTGCACGTCCGGGCCGACGGCACCGTCGACCCCGCCTGGAACCCGGTGCCCGACGGCTCGGTCTGGGCGATCGCGGTCATGAACGGCGTCGTCTACATTGGCGGCAGGTTCTCGACGATCAACGGCCAGATGCGCACCGGCGTCGCGGCCATCGACGCGGTCTCGGGTCAGCTCATGGCGTGGAACCCGAACCCGGACCTGGGCGTGACGGCACTCGCCGCCGCGAACGGCACGATCTACATCGGCGGCACGTTCACGATGGTGGGTGCCTTCCGGCGCAGTCACCTCGCAGCCGTGGACGCCTTCGGAAACGTGCTGCCGTGGGATCCGAGCCCGGATGGCCTGGTCGATGCGCTCGCGGTCTCCGGTTCGACGGTGTACGCGGGAGGCTTCTTCGACAACGTCGGGGGCGAGCCGCGCAGCAAGCTCGCGGCCATCGATGCGACGAGTGGCAAGCCGACTGCGTGGAACGCGTCGCTCACCTGCGTGGCCTGCGAAGTGCGCGCGATCGCGGTATACGGCACGACGGTGTACGTCGGTGGCCGCTTCACGCAGATCAAGGGCGTCGCGCGCAATCACATCGCGGCCGTCGACACGAACGGCAACGTGCTCGCGTGGAACCCGAATGCCGAGTACACGGTGTGGTCGCTGGCGGTGATAAAGGACTCGACACGCGGCACCGTGGTCTACGCCGGAGGCGAGTTCGCGAAGATCGGCGGGCAGCCGTACGCGTACCTGGCGGCCATCGATGCGCAGGGTGCCGCCATATCGACGTGGCAGCCGGCACCGACCGCGAGTGTCGAAGCCGTCGTGGCCGCGGGCAGCCAGGTGCTGGCCGGCGGTCGCTTCACAGGTCTCGGCGCGACAGTGCGTATGTTCCTCGCTGCGATCGATGCGACCGGCGCGCTCAAGCCATGGAACCCGAATGCGAACGGCGCCGTGCTGGCGATGGTCCTGGCCGGCGACACGATCTACATCGGCGGCAGCTTCGACTCCGTCGGTGGGCAGCCGCGCGGGCACCTCGCGATGCTCGACACGACGGGCGCCATCGCCGGTTGGAATCCGGGCACCGACTGGCCGGTGCTCGCGCTCGCGCGCGGCGCCACGGGCACGTTGTACGTCGGCGGCGAGTTCGCCTACGTCGCAGGCACGCCGCGCGGTCGGCTTGCTGCGTTTGGGGCGAGCGGGCAACTGCTGGGCTGGGCACCGAATGCGGACTACGGGGTGCGGGCGCTCGCCGTGGGCCCTTACTTCGTCAGCGGTGAAACGGTGTACGTCGGAGGCCGGTTCGGAGTGATCAACGGGCAGATGCGGCGGCGCATCGCACAGATCGACGAGCAGGGCCAGTTGACCTCGTGGAATCCGTGGGGCGTCGAACTCGTCGGCCAGCAGGAAGTCGTCAACGCGCTGCGATATTCCGACGGGATGATCTACGCTGGCGGCTTGTTCACGCGGCTTGGACGCAACGTTGCGCAGATCACCGAAACCGGCACCATCAATCAGATGCAGGGCGCCGACCTGCAGGTGTGGTCGCTCGCGCTGGCGGACAGCCAGCTGACCATCGGCGGTGACTTCACGCAGGTGCTCAATCCGAGCGGCCCACCCACGGTTCGCAACCGGGTGGCCACGATCGACACCGCCACTCACGCGCTCACCGCGTGGGCTCCGAACATCGGTGTCGGCACCGTGTACGCCGTCGCCCCAGAGGGTGCGTCGGTGCACATTGGCGGCTCGTTCACACAGGTCAACGATCAGGTCGTGAGCGGGTTCGCGACGCTGGCGAAATGACTGGCGCATGCACCACTCATCGCGCCAATTCGGACTGAGAAGTTCGCGGTGGCCGCCCCCTTGTGGGGCGGCCATCGCGGTACAGGGCGGATAATCCGCCGGTGATGGCGAAAACGGGATGTGAATCAACGAGTTGGGAGTGATGGTCAGGGACGGAATCGAAACTGGAAGACTGAAGGCCCGGCTAGATTTTGGAGGGGCCCAGCGCGGTCAGACGATCACAATCCCGCTAAGCTAGCTCGACTGACGCACCGACTCCGGCGCCGCAAAGGAGCTGCCGCCTCGTGGCCGACATCTTCGTCTCGTATGCCCGCTTCGATAAGGCGCGCGTCGCGCCGATCGTCGCTGCGCTCGAGGCCCAAGGCTGGTCGGTATGGTGGGACCCCTCCATCGCCCCCGGCGAAGAATTCGATCGCCTGATTGCGGACGAGCTGCAGCGCGCCCGGACCGTCGTCGTGGTGTGGACACCCACCTCGGTGGAGTCGCGCTGGGTACGCGGCGAGGCACGCGACGGCGCCGACCGCGGCATCCTCGTGCCACTGCGCTTCGATCAGGCGACAATGCCGATCGACACGCGCGCACTCCATACCATCGATCTTGACGCGTGGGATGGCACGCCCGACAGCCCATTGTTGCAACCCATGCTGTTGGCGATTGGCAACCGGCTCGGTTCGACGCAGTCGCTCCAGTCAGCGGCACACGTCGCCTGGTCGCCAACGGGCCGCGCGGGCGCCTCCATCTGCGTGCTGCCGTTCGTCAATATGAGCGGCGATCCGGAGCAGGAGTACTTCAGCGACGGCATCTGCGAGGACGTGATCACCGACCTCAGCAGGGTGTCGTCGCTTTTCGTCGTCGCGCGCAACACGTCGTTCACCTACAAGGGCCGGCACGTCGACGTGCCCCAACTTGCGCAGCGGCTCAACGTCTCGCACGTGCTGGAGGGCAGCGTGCGCAAGGCAGGCGCGCGCGTGCGCATCACGGCCCAGCTGATCGACGGGCGCACCGGTGGCCACGTCTGGGCCGAGCGTTACGACCGCGACCTCAACGACATCTTCGCACTGCAGGACGAGATCTCCGAGGCCATTGTCGGGGCGCTAAAGCTGAAGCTTCTGCCGGCCGAGAAGCAGGCCATCGAGAACCGTGGCACGTCGGACGTCGCGGCTTACGACATTTACCTGCGTGGCCGGCAACTGATCCGCCGTGAAAAAGAAGCCGAATCCCGCTCCGCGGCAGAACTATTCCGCCAGGCTGCGCGGCTCGACCCGACATTCGCGGCGGCATACGCCGGCCTTGCACAAATCCTCGCCCTGATGATCTTTCGCAAACAGGAGCTGGCGAAGTCGATGCTGGCCGAGGCAAGGCAGGCCAGCGAACGCGCGCTTGACCTGGCTCCGGAACTCGTCGAAGCCTGGGTCTCCCGCGCCATCGTGCACATGGTGGCGCGCGAGAACGACGATGCCGCCCGCGCCTACGAACGGGCCATTGCGCTCGATCCGCGGTCCTTCGACGCGCACTATTTCTACGCCCGGTTTCACGTCACGCAAGGCGATCACGCGCGTGCGATCGAGCACTACGAGAAAGCCTCCGAGATCGATCCGGGCAACTACCTGCCGATCACGCTTTCGATTCAGGAAAACCAGGCGCTCGGCAATGCGGCCGGCGTGCGACACGCTGTCGAGCGGGCCTGGGCCGCCATCGAGCGGCGGCTGGCGATGGATCCGGACGACTCCGCCGCGTACGACCACGGCGCAGGCGTGCTGTTGCTGCTCGGACGACTCGAGGAGTCGCGCCAGTTCAGCGAGCGCGCGATCGCGCTGCGGCCGGACGACGGCGCCACGCACTACAATGCGGCTTGCTGTGCCGCCCTCGCGAAGGACTACGAACGCTCGTTGAACCTGCTCGAACGCGCCGTAGAGCTCGGCTATGGCAACGTCGAGTGGCTACTGAACGACAACGACCTCGTGCCACTGCACGGCAAGCCGCGGTTCAGGAACCTGGTGGAACGTCTCGAAGCCCGGAAGTTCGATGGTCAGCCGCCGACACGCGGACTTTCAGCGGAAGGGTAGCAACCCACAGTCCCGCCGACCTGCGGCAGTCGACTCTGAACATTAACGCAGCGACTGCCGGGCGAAATCCTCCAGTGACGTCAACAGCACGCCGTAACGAAGTGCGACCCGTTGTGCCTCCGGCATCGGGTCGCCAAGTGCGCAGGCAATCATGAGCGCGGCAAAGGTTCGTTGCAGCGGGTCCGGCGACCGATGCTGATCCTCGAGTACAGCCATGGGCACGTGCTCACGCTCGAACCGCCGTCCCGTGAGGCGCTCGAAGGTGGCAACGGCCTCGAGCTGTGAGACCGGGTCCGGACCGCCGATATCGACGACCGCACGAAGCTCGCCATCGCGGCTCGCCGCAGCGGCGGCAAAGGCTGCGACATCACTGGAAGATATGTAACTGACCGGTGCCGATCCGTCGCCGAAGATTCGGACCCGCCCTTGCCGAACGTCGAATCCCAGGTGCGGGCCGAGCCAGACCTGCATGAAGTACGACGGCCGCAGGACCACGCTTTCCATCGGACTCTGGCCGAGGCGCGCCTCGCAGGCGCGCTTCGCACGTGCCAGCGGCGAGTCGGTCCGGATGTTCCCGGAATACGAGGTGTAAACGAACCGACGGACACCCGCCTGTTCGGCCGCTGCGATGAGGGCGAGCACGCCGTCGTGGTCGACCTGCTGCAGGGCGTCACCGCTCGCATGCGGCATCGCCGTTGCGGTGCACACGACCGTGTGTACGCCCGTGCATGCCCGCGTAATGGCAGCCGTCTCACGGAGGTCACCGGCCATCAGGCGCACGCCCGCCTGCGACAGGGCTCGGGCCGCCGGGCGTTCCAGATCACCGCGCACGACGGCACGAACGTCGCAGCCGAGCTCGCGAAGCCGGTGAGCCACAGTGGCACCGACCAGACCAGTGGCCCCGACGACGAGACATGTATTCGAAGCACGCATGATGCCCTTACTCGAAATGCGTCCGGGACTGATTCATTCGACCCGACCCGGGCCTCGGTGTCCGCAGCTGGCGCAGTTCCGGCGGCAGCCGCGTCGCCAACGGGGCGATCTCCGGCTCGTCCTCTCACTCGAACAGTCTCAGGATGTTCTGGTACTTTTCGATATACCAACGATTTTCATTATTGTATTTCGGGATCGCCACGGGACGGATGCCTGTCTCCTCCTCTTTCCAAAGACATGGGCAGATCACCTGCTTACCTTGAGGCTGCTCTCCTGGGGGACGCAAGTCTTCAAGCTTCACGCCCATCCTTTTTATGACCCGGTAGAGCTTCGCGACATTCCTGGGTCCGCCGTTGTATGCGGCGACCGGGAAGATGCCAAGCACCTCCATGTTGTCACGGTACGCGACGCGGATGTCCGAACGCATTTGGGACAGCTCGATGTCAAAAAGGCAGATCGCCGCTTTCATGGCGTTCAGAAGGTCCGTTGCGCCGCGCTCAAAGTTCGGGTCAAGCTTTGCCTCAGGGCATCGCCTGACCACAAGCGCATAGGTACCATTCCCGCGCTTGTTCGTGAACTGCATGGGCCCGAGGGCAGAGGCCCTCGAGACACTGTAGCGATACGCCTCCTCCCGTTTCAGGCCGTATTGGCTCAGCACCTCGTCGAACGCACCCGCCTTCTTTTTCACAAAGTCGGCGTCATCCGTCTGTTCGATCACCGCAAGGGTCGTGAGGACTTCCGCGGGGACGACATCTGCGAGAAGCTGTCCCGGAAACGCCACTGCGGGCGCTTTCGCGAGACGCAATTCCTCGATCGCCTTCCGCGCCGTGGACAGAAGGAATTCCGCCCCGCCACTGACAAAGAGCGGATCGAGTGTGTCTTCGTTGAACGGAAGATATACGATTGGCTTCGCCGTCGCGACGACGGCCCTCCACTTCTTCTTCGCAACGAGAGCACTGTCGAAGACGGGGAATTTCCTCCCGTAGACCTTCATTTGCTCTCCGTCTTTGGAGAAGGCGAACATCAGCCGTTCGGCACCCGTGCCCTTCACGTGCCGTGCCTCGATTCCTGGTGTGCGCACGATGAAAGGCAAGGGCTTCCTTCCGGGCTTCCATTTGACCGGGGGGCGGGGGATCTCGATGTGCGCGATGGACCATTCCTTCTTCGCCTCGCTCCACAGGGCAAAGACGACAGGACGTCCGCGAAGCACTTCTTTCTTTCCTTTCCCCGTGAAAACATACTCGAGTTCGACATTGCGAAGAATGGACTTCGCTTCGGACACGAGATCAAGGATCACTTCGTGACGGTCGCGGTGAGCCTCAACGACCACCTCCTCGAGCCCGTTGACGCGAGAGACATTCGCGGGACGCTCTGACTCGGCAACGACGAGCGGAACCTCCCCTTCTTCCCCAACTTTCGCGATCGGGGCCTCGGGCGCTTCCTGAGGAGCAGATTCCTCGGCGATGGCGACGGGTTCTCCTTCATCGGAGGCGCCTCCCGTCGTCGCACATGCAGTGCAGATCAAGGAAGCAAGGATCAGGAGAGCTTGTGCTGCACTGCGTGTGACGAACGCATTCATAAGGTCTTCGGTCAATGACGGGTCATTTGTCCCGTGAGCGCTCCAACTGAACGTCAGGGCTACCCCAAGGAAATATTCCACGATCGTACTTCAGAGTCTCTTCAATGCTCGTGGGTCAGGCGGTGTGCCACCATCAATGCTGCTCTGCAACTCGGATGCAATGGGCACGTCCATCAAGGAGTTCATGATTGGCTGCGCTGCCAGGTCAGGTCGTGGGCCGCCGCGGGGATATGACCAGGCGTACGAACTGGTACATTGCCCCAAGAAGCAGTGCAACGATTGCACCGAAGAAAGGCCAGAAGGCACCCAGGGTCGCGAGGTTGTACAACTGCAGGAGGCACACGGCCGTCAGGATGGTAATGAGTGCGTAGCTCGTGAACCTGGTGCCACCTGCAGCTTCCAATTGTCCGGGCGCGAAGCCAACGACAGTGGTAAGTATCATTATCGCGAAGGGGAACAGGAACAATGTCGCAAATCCGCTGCACCATCGCCATATTGCCGGGGAATCGTACGTCACTGACAGGAGAAACAGGCCGACCATGCTGAACGCGAGCGGCAGTATTGAATTGACCAACAGCAGCCGCAGCCAGAACTTTTCTACCTGGCCCCAGTCATGCACCGAATCGTTGCGGAACGCGGCCACAACCCCAGCGAAACCCGCTATGGCTACCGCGATCTGAGCGGACACGCTAAGAGCTGTGGTCGGTTCCATAGTGTCGGGCCTGACTGTCTGCTTAGACGACGGGAACGCGGGAGAACAAGCCCGCTGCTCGGTAAGCCATCGTTTCCTGCGTCGCCACTTGCAGCCTAGCAGGCCAACCTGGGCAGCGCGAGCGGTACTGTCAAGTTAAGGGGGTTCGAGCGACCATTTCCTCATGACCCGATCGGCCAATCTCTACAAACGACAACGGTTTCCGCCAGCCAGCATTCAATACGCAGTCTGGCTCCATATCGTTTCAATCTCAGCCACCGCGACATCCAGGACTTGCTCGCCGAACGAGGAATCGAAGTGAGTTACGAATCGGCGCGACTCTGGTGCCACAAGCTCGGCCCATTGTTTTCGAAACGGCTCAGGCGTAAACACCCCGGATTCGGCGACACGTTCTTCATCGACGAAGTATTCATCACGATTACTGGCCAGCGTTACTACCTGTGGCGAGCAGTGGACCAGGACAGTGACGATTCACGATACCGATCACCATGCGAACAACCGGGCCGATGCGGTCGTCTGCAGCCTGTTCAATTGAATGCTGGCACGAAGCAGTTGCAGCGTGAGGACGGCGAAACGCCTCTACTCACCCGATCTCCTTAACTTGTCAGTACCCGCGGAGCCCCTACCGCAGCGTTGCCTTCAAAGTAATCTCGGGAACGCTTGCCAACGCCCTCGAGAGGGGACAATCGCGCTTCGCAGCATTCGCGATCTCCTGGAACGTCGCTTCGCTGATGCCGGGCACCGTCGCTTGCATCGTCAGCGCGATCCGGTCGATGACGAATCCCTCACTCTGCTTGACCAGGCGCACGCTCGCCTGCGTGTCGACATCGCGGGTGGCCAAGCCGGCCCGATCGCAGGCGAACGAGAACGCCATCGTGAAGCACGCAGCGTGCGCCGCGCCCAGGATTTCCTCGGGGTTGGTGCCACGACGGTCGTCCTCGAAGCGGCTCGCAAAGCCATACGGATAGTCCTTCAGCGCGCCCGTCTCGGTGCTGACCTTGCCCAGCCCCTTCTTGCCCTGGCCTTCCCAGTGCACGCTTGCCGTCTTTTCGTTCATGGAGAACTCCTGCTGATTCGGAAACTCGATGCATGCGACGCAGTGATATTGAGCGAAACACGGTTTGACGTCATATCTCGCAGTGCAACCGGTTCGCCGTTCCGCTCGGGCGGCCGCGGACGATCAGGTCGGTCGCAGCACTGCAGGGGCAGCATCGGCAACCGCTCAGTTAGCGTCTGTACGCCACCGCACACCCATTGCGCAACGCCGGGCGGACAATGTCAGCTGTCTCAGGCGCGCGACCGGTCACCCATGTGCCGACGAACGCACTGGCGACGCTAAGTGAGGTCGGCCATGGATACCGTCAATTTCGTCCTCTTCCTCTTCGTTCCAATCACCGTGTTCGTCGGAGCGCTGGTCTGGGCCTACGGCCGCAAGCGCAAGACGCGCTTCGAGGAGGATGGCAAGATTCCGTTCCAGAAATAGCAGCCCGAGCCGTCCGTGTTTGCCCCCATGCAAACGCTCTTCGAGACGAAACGCGGCAAAGTGTTGCCGTTGCCCCCTGAGTTGGCGCGCCTGTACGGTCCCCTGCGGATCGCGCTCGCTCGTTCACGGCCGTACGTCATCAGCAACTTCGTGACGACCCTGGACGGGGTCGTCTCGCTCAATGTGAAAGGACACCTGGGCGGCGCCGACATCAGCGGATGCAGTGCCCAGGATCGGATGGTGATGGGCCTGCTGCGCGCGGTTGCCGACGTCGTCATTGTCGGCGCGGGCACGCTCCGCGCCGACCCTGATCACGTCTGGACCGCCGAGCGAATCTTTCCCGACGGCGCGGTTGACTATCGGCGCCTGCAGCGGGCGCTGGGCAAACCAGGGCCGCCGCTGAACGTCATCGTCAGCGGCAGAGGCCAGATCGACCTGAGTCTGCCAGTCTTCGCGTCTGGGACAGTACCGACACTCGTCGTGACGACCACCGCGGGCCAAGAGCGCTTGCGCAATCAAAAGTCGCCCGAATTGGTCCGCATTCGCGCGGTACGCAGCAGGAGCGTGATCACCCCTCGCTCGATCCTCGACCAGGTGCGCCGGCTCAGCGCCGCGAAGCTGATCCTCATCGAAGGCGGGCCACGATTACTCGGCGACTTTTACGCCGCGCGCCTCCTCGACGAGCAGTTCCTCACCCTCGCGCCCCAGGTTGCCGGCCGCCAACCTGACGATCGTCGGCTCAGCCTCGCCATGGGGCGAACGTTCGCGCCGCAAAGTCCGCGATGGGGAACCCTGATCGATCTGCGGCGCGGCGGCAGCCACCTGTTCCTGCGCTACACGACTCGGAAGAGATGAACTTGAACCGCGACGACGACGAAGCCGCCGTGTGGGAGAACTGAAGATGGCACGACGACTGGTGATCATCGGCGGCGACGCCGCGGGAATGTCCGCGGCCGCCCAAGCTCGGCGGATGGCGCCCGCCGACGCGCTCGAGATCGTGGCCATTGAGCGCGGGCTCCACACGTCCTACTCGGCGTGCGGCCTCCCCTACCTCGTCGCCGGTCTCGTCGAATCGCCGGACCAGCTCATCGCCCGGACGCCGGAACAGCACCGGGCCAACGGCATCGACCTTCGGACCCACCACGAGGTCACCGCAATCGACTGCGTGGCGCGTTTGGTAACGGTGCGAAACCTCAGCACCGGACAGGAGTCGATCGAGCCCTACGACGAACTCCTCATCAGCACCGGCGCGTCGGGCATCACCCCCCCATGGCCGGGCATCGACGCGGACGGCGTTCTGCAGCTCCGTACGCTCGACGACGCGGTGGAGGTGGAACGACGGCTAGCTGCGGGAGCCCCGCGCGCCGTGGTGGTCGGCGCCGGCTACATCGGACTGGAGGTCGCGGAAGGTCTGCTGGCACGGGGCCTCAACGTGACGGTGATCGAGCGGCTGGACGCACCGATGGGCGCGGTACTGGATGCCGACATGGCTATCGACGTTGCGGACGCGATGCGGGCCGCGGGGATCGACCTGCAACTCGGCACCGCGGTGACCGGATTTGCCACGGTCGACGGCCGCGTTACGGCCGTGGAGACCGCTGCCGGACCCGTCGCGGCCGACCTCGTAGTGATCGGGCTTGGCGTGCGCCCCAACGTGGATCTCGCCAAGGCCGCGGGCATCGCTGTCGGCAAGGCCGGCGGCATCATCGTCGACGACCACCTGCGCACAGGCACGCCGCACGTCTGGGCCGCCGGCGATTGCGTCGAGTCTCGCCATCGCATCACCGGCCGGTCCGTCGTCGTGGCCCTCGGCACGCACGCCAACAAGCAGGGGCGCATCGCCGGCACTAACATTGGCGGCGGCGATGCCGCCTTCGGTGGCGTGCTCGGCACGGCGATCACCCGGTTTCAGGGAGTGGAGATCAGCTGCACGGGGCTCACTGAACGAGAGGCCGCGGCCGCGGGTTTCGACGCCGTCGGCGTGACCACGGAGGCGTCGAACCGGGCGCACTACTTCCCGGGTGCTCAGCCGATGAGGATCAAGATCGTGGCCGAACGCGGAACCGGTCGGTTGCTTGGCGCACAGATCGTCGGTGGGGAAGGCGCGGGCAAACGCATCGACGTCCTGGCCACGGCCCTATGGAACGAAATGACTGTGGCGGACGTGGGCGGCATGGACCTCTCCTACGCCCCGCCGTTCTCGCCCGTGTGGGACCCGGTGCTGCTGGCCGCGGGCAAGGTCGCGTCCCAGATCTGAGCAGGGCGGCGCCGTTTTGAACTTTGCCGTCATGACGGCTCGCCTCCAGTTGGGTCTTCTGCGCGCGGTGTGGGGGCCGAGCGGTGACACCGGTCTACGCAGCGACCCCGGCAACTACGCTTGCGGGCCCCGTCAGCGAACGACCGGCTGCAGCTCGTCGACGATGACTCGCCCCGATTCCGTTTCCGCTTGCCCCGATGTCGATAGCTGACGGTGCAGTCTTGTTTGTCCGGTTCGCCGTCGATCTCGGTCAGGTCCAGTCACCCTGCGTGACCAGCGGGTGCGCCGCAAGCCGACTACAGAATTTCGGTGTGTTGCCGAACAGACAGCGTGCCCTCGTGCGCCTAGATTCAGCCTTGGCGGCGGCGTCTCGGCGCGACAAGTCCGTCGCTCATCGGACGAGTACCTGAATGGAGACGACTATGAACTATGTAGAGCGCGACACCTATGGCATGTACAAGACGCACGTCAGCACCGGGCCTGACATGCGGCACGGCCCCGGCCCTGAATTGATGGGGGCCGAGACCCTTATTGGCAGTGATGTCTACAACCGGAAAGGCGAAGACCTCGGTGACATCAAGGAAATCATGCTGGACATGCGCACCGGCCGAGTGGCCTATGCGGTACTGTCCTTCGGCGGCTTCCTCGGCATGGGCGGCAAGCTGTTCGCCGTGCCGTGGGCCGCGTTGACTCTCGATACCGAGAACAAGCGCTTCGCGCTGGACGTCGACAAGGCCCGCCTCTCGAGCGCTCCGGGCTTCGACAAAGACAAATGGCCAAATATGGCGGACGCAGAGTGGGCCAAGGGCATTCATGCCTATTACGGGACGAAGCCGTATGAGGAGAGGCTGAACGCGTAACCCATTGTCGGCCTCGGCCCGATGCTGGGCCGACGCTGATCGGCGGGTTGATTCGATCAAGCTTGCGGTGAATCCGCCCCTGCGAGGGAATGCACGGGCCGGTTCATCGCGAGTTTTTGCTGAGTATCCAGCGCTTGTGCGGGAATAGGACCCCGCGCGATCCCGACGAATACGTGAATGCGTTGCGTGACTTCGACTCGTTGCCCCGGCAGTTTGCGCGCCCGAAGGACGACGCCGTGCTTCGCGTGGCCCTTGGCAACCCAAGCGAAGGGTGCCTATCACCTCACGCAGCCGTTCCTCGAACGCGGTCTCCTGCGCCTGAACGAGACAGGCTTCCGGCGCAATCCACACAGCCCAAGACTGTGACGCCGGCTCCGGGCAAGCCCGCCTCCATGCCGGGTGCCAAGCCGACGGCTCCGGAAGTCACTGTTCCCAAGGAAGCGATCAAGACCCCCCGCCGAGCCCCACAAAGGCTTCGTGAACACGCTCGGCCGCGCGGCAACGGCGTTCGTCAGACAGTTGGTGGATCCCGGGTTTCCGGGACCACCACGCTGAGGGCTGCGGCAGGGCCTGGTGGTCGGAGACCGCAAGACCGGACCACACAGGCTCTCTGCGCCTGTCGCACGCACACGGGTAACGCGCGGCGCGCCGCGTCTGCCATGTCGAGCCACGCTCTCCGCGGAGAACGCTGGCCCGACGTCAGGCACCGTTACTTCTTTTTCGCGGCCTTCTTCGTCGCGACCTTCTTCTTCGTGGCCTTCTTCTTCGTGGCCTTCAGTTTCTGCTTGACGTCGCCAAACTTCGCCTGCGCCTTCCCGCGAGTCTTCTGAGCCTTGCCTTTGGCCTGAAGCTCTTTGTTGCCCACGAGCTTGCCGGCGGCTTCCTTGATCTTGCCCTGCACTTCTTTCATGCGGCCTTGAATCTGGTCTTTGTACGCGGTCACGACTTGCTCCTGAATCGGTACGCCGGCAACCGGCCGGCACGACGCACCAGCGGATGTGAAAAAGCGAGGTCTGACACCTAAGGGTCTTCTCATCGAGTGCCTTTGGATGTTCGGACCGACGACCGCATTTCGTCAATACGTCCAGATACGGTCACGGGGCCGCCAGCGACGAGAACCCTTTCAACCAGCCTGGTTGCCGGCACACCGTGCGGTGCCGGCGTTCGCCGTTCCGGGGCGCGGTTTAGCCGGAACGCTCTGCCGCGAGAAAGATGCGACTCCCGGGGGCACTGTCAAGATAAGCGGGCTCGAGCAACCATTCCCCCTGAACCAATCGGCCAATCTCTGCAAACGACAACGGTTTCCGCCAGCCATCATTCAATACGCAGTCTGGCTCCACATCGTTTCAATCTCAGCCACCGCGACATCGAGGACTTGCTCGCCGAACGAGGAATCGAAGTGAGTTACGAATCGGTGCGACTTTGGTGCCCCAAGCTTGGCCCATTGTTTTCGAAACGGCTCTGGCGCAAACATCCCGGATTCGGCGACACGTTCTTCATCGAGGAAGGATTCATCTCAGATCTCATGGCGAAAGCCCCTGGAAGATCTTCTCATCGCCCGAGCACGCGCAACGATTTCTGAGTGTCCATGCAGTCGTATACAGTCTATTCAATCTTCAAGGCCACCTGGTATCGGCGGAGTCCTGGCGATCGCGTCGGGTGCGTGCATTTGAATGTTGGAAAGAAGCAGTTGCAGCGTGAGGGCGCCGAACAACTCATGGCCTTTCGAAGCCCTTAACTTGTCAGTACCACGAAAGATTGGCCAATTGGTTCATGTGGGAATGGTTGCTCAGACCCACCTAACCTGGCAGCACCATGACTACGACCGCCGCCATCGTGATCATGCACAGAACCTGCACGAGGAAGAGCGTGAAACGCACGGACGTAGCTGCATTGGTCTCCGGCAATGCGACGTGCACCAACGTGTGCAGTATCCGTGCGCCCAGGAGCACGAGCGATAGCACGTCGAGCCGCTGGTCCTGCACCCCCGTTGCGACGATCACGAGCACCAGCGCCCCGTAGACCGGCAGATTTTCGAGGCAGTTCGCGTGCGCCCGCATGGCCCGACGGTACCAGTCGCTCCCTTGCGACGCGTCGGCACGCCATTCGCTGATGACCGCGCGACCCGTGAGGATCCGGGACCAGCGATAGATGCCCACGGTTCCGAAGAGCGTAAGCAAGGTCCACATCGCGAAGCCGAGAAGGACCCAGATTGGTATTGTCATGATTGCACTACGATCTGCACCGGGCGTTCCGCCTTCGAGGACGGCGATACACATGAAGTACCCGGCGACAGTCCTGCGGGCAGGAAGGTCTGGCTGAAGTCGAACTCCCGTCCGGGGATGACGTTCGCGTCGATGTCCCACCGTACGTGCGTGGCAGCCTGCATGATGGTCTCCTCACTGGTCGGTCGTTGGCTAGCTCGCTCGCGGCAGACAATTCCGCCGACGTTGGCTGCGTATGCTGTGCATCGCACGTAGCAGCCGAATTTCCGCCGCGTACTTTCTTGTATCGGTTTGTATCGCGACGATTGCCCTAGCTGGGGGCCCCGCGGGGGCTGGAGGCGCGAGCCGGAAACCGCATGCAGTTCAACGAGTTGGAAGTGGTGGCCAGGGACGGGATCGAGCCATCGACACGCGGATTGTCAGTACGACGGAGAGCCCGGTTCGGCGCAGCCGAAGACCAGAGAGAGTTTTCCCGTTGGACGACCGAACCGCCCTGGCTGTTCCGGAGGTCCAACCAGCTTCGGCCCGACTGTGCCCTACCGTACAGATGACTTTGGATTCCCGGGCATACGCTGACTGCAACGGTTCAGTACACCTCGCCACCACTTCCCAAGAGATCGTTCGGCCAAGTTGCGGAGGCATGCGATGAAGACCGGGACCCTGACGCGATTGGGATTGATTGTCGCGATGAGCGCAGCGCTTGCGACGATGAGCTTCACGAGCCACGCCCAACATGGAGCGGACGTGTCGGCCCCGCACAAGGCCGAGGCGCAGCAGAACAAACAGGCCAAACAGGAGCAAAAGGACGAAAAGAAAGAGGCGAAGGAGCAGCAGAAACAGCAGCATCGTCTCTCGCAGCAGCAGCAACAGGAGCGCATTCGCGAGCAGAAGCGACTCCTGGCTGAGTACAACCAGCGAATTGCAGAACAGCAAGCGATCGCGCTGCGCAATGCGCAGCAACTGGAACAGCAGAGGCGACTGGCTCATTACCGCTACCAGCAGGCGTACTACGAGCAACTGCGCCAACAGCAGGCGCGCCTCGAGAACGACCGTTACGACTACGACAACGACCCGTTCTACTACACGCCTCCGACGTACCAGTACCGCCGGGGCGACAACAACTACCAGACCAATGAGTACGGCGCCGACCAGCTCCGACGAGCCTCGAACACCGGGTACCAGAAAGGCTACGAGGCCGGGCGCGCGGACAAGCAGGACAACTGGCGGTTCGACTACCGGGAATCCTTCGCCTATCAGGACGCCAACTACGGCTTCGACGGCCGCTACGTGCAGCAGGACGACTACAACTACTACTTCCGCGAAGGATTCCAGCGGGGCTATGAGGATGGCTACTACGGACGCCGCACCTATGGAACGAGTGCCAATGGATCGAATTCTCTGCTCGACACGGTGCTGAACATGATCCTCAACTTCCAGCCGGTGCAGTAGAGCCTGCCCGGCGGGCCGGTTGATGCTCCGGGCAACCATTAGCCGGCAGCCATGATCATCGTCGATGCGCGGACCGCCGCGGCGACGGGAGACAGCGAGGTGCAGAGTATGAGTATCGGTACGATTCTCCTGCACGGAGCTGGGGCTACGCTCCGAGCGGGGTCGTCGGTGTGCTGCTCGTGATCGTCATCGTCCTGCTGTTGCTCGGACGTCTGTAGTGTCCTTCCTGAACACACTGCTGGTTGACAAGCCGGTGTTCGAGCCCACGAAGCGGGTCTATCAGCGGCTCCTGGCGGGCGACGATGAAGAGGCGGCCGAACTGCTCGACGAATATTTCGAGCACGCACCGCTCGTCGAGGTCTACGACACGGTGCTGATCCCGGCACTGGTTTCAGCCGAAACACATTGGCGTCGAGGCGAGATCGAGGAGCCCCGGCACAGGTTTGTCCTGCAGACGCTGAAGTCCATGATCCAGGAACGGGGTGAGCGCAAGCAGGAACTGCAGCAGAAGGCGGGCAACGAGGACATGAAGGAGGCGGCGGCAGACTCCGACATCGCCGATCGGGCGGGTCGGCCCGGCGTTTGCGTCCTCTGTCTGCCGGCTCACGGTGAGGCGGATGAACTGGCCGCGACGATGCTCGCGCAGATCGTGGACATCCGCGGCTGTGCAGTGGAGACCGTCCCGGCTGCGGCGATGGGTGCAGCCAGCGAACTGGTCGATTACGTCGAACAGCGCAAAGCCGATGTGGTCTGCATCTCCGCCGTGCCGCCCGCGGCCGTTGCGCACGCTCGCCGCCTGCGCATGCGTCTTCGTCGCCGGTTTCCGGGGTTGAACCTGGTCGTCGGACTGTGGAATTCACCCGGCGACCTGAATGAGGCGAGAGAGCGGATCGGCCGTGACCCAGGAACGCAGATCGTCGCGACATTGGCGGACGCTCGAGCACAGATCCGCAGGTTCGTGGCGTGATCACCCGAGATCAACAGAACAGGAGAGAAACATGTCCAGCGTCGGCTATCACGAGCCTGTCGAGGAGTTGTCCGATGACACTCGCAACATGCATCGGGCAATTGTGTCGTTGATGGAGGAACTGGAGGCCGTTGACTGGTACAACCAGCGCGTCGACGCGTGCAAGGACGAGGACCTCAAGGCGATCCTCCGGCACAATCGCGACGAAGAGAAGGAGCACGCCTCCATGGTGCTCGAATGGATTCGACGCAGGGATCCTGCATTCTCGAAGCAACTGAAGGACTATCTGTTTACCGAGAAGCCCATCGCACACGAGTAGGAATGCGGGTTCATGGCCTGGAACAGGAAGAGAACGATCATTGCGGGGGTGGTGGGCGCGCTGATCGCCGTGGTCGCGGTCGTGGTGTTCATGAATTTCGTCACCGCGGAAAAGGAGATCCAGACATCGCTGGAACACCACTACGGCGTTGGCGACCCTCAGTTCCGCCGTGAGCTGGGTACCTTGCTGGGCCCGGCCATCATCGATGGCAACCGCGTCCAGGGCCTGCAGAACGGCGACGAGATCTTCCCGGCCATGCTCGCCGCCATTCGCGACGCCAGGCACACCATCACCTTCGAGACCTATATCTACTGGTCGGGCGACATCGGCTGGGTCTTCGCCCGGGCACTCGAGGAGCGGGCGCGAGCCGGCGTCAAGGTTCATGTGCTCCTCGATTGGCTGGGCAGCCAGAAGATTGAGCAGACCATGCTCACCGAGATGCGGGCGAGCGGCGTCGAGATCGAGCGCTACCACCCGCTGCATTGGTACAACCTGGGGCGCATGAACAACCGTACCCACCGCAAGCTCCTGGTCGTGGACGGCAAGATCGGCTTCACCGGCGGCGTGGGGATCGCCGATCCCTGGGTCGGCGACGCTCAGGATGCCGATCACTGGCGCGACTCGCACTACCGGCTGGAGGGACCGGCCGTTGCCCAGATGCAGGCGGCATTCATGGACAACTGGATCAAGACGTCCGGAAAGGTGCTGCAGGGCATCGAGTATTTCCCACCGCTGTCGCCGGTCGGAGATGCGCTCGCGCAGGTCTTCACCAGTTCGCCCAGCGGTGGCGGCGACAGCATGCAGCTGATGTACCTGCTCTCGATCACCGCCGCTGAGCACACGATCGACCTGGCGGCCGCCTATTTCGTTCCCGACGACCTGACACGACGAGCCATTCGTTCAGCGCTGTCGCGCGGGGTCAAGGTACGCATCATCGTGCCCGGCAAGAAGGTGGACGCCCTGGTCGTGCGCCAGGCTTCGCGCTCCGACTGGGGCGAACTGCTGCAGGCCGGGGCCGCCATCTACGAATACCAGCCGGCCATGTTTCACTGCAAGGCGATGATCGTCGACTCGCAACTGGTGTCGGTCGGTTCGACCAATTTCGACAATCGCTCGTTCCGGCTCAACGAGGAAGCCAATCTCAACGTCTATGACAAGGCATTCGCGGAACGACTCGAAGAGGTCTTCGAGCAGGACCTGACGCAGTCACGACGCATCACCTACGAATCGTGGAAGAATCGGCCATGGTACGCAAAGGTGGTGGAAAAGCTCTCCTCGTCCATGTCCTCCCAGCTGTAAATCGGCAAAGCAACCGCCCACGAAGCGTCGGTCCCGAAAGGCGTCGCGTACTGCAACAGCGGCGATTTCGCGCAGGTGGTGTGAAGCGGCGCGGCCAGCGCCTCCCAGGTGGTCGCATGGCATGTAGCGCTCAATTCTCATGGCCGGGAGTGGCCCCTGTGAGTGGCGAATTCGCAGTGTGACGCAATCCGCACGCCCCGTGCAGTCTTGCGCGTACCGGCGGCGGTGGTACGGTTCGGCAGGTGCGAGAAATCCTCGTCCTTGCCATCCACCTGCTGGTCACCCTCGCGAAGTTCCTTCGCCCCGGCGGCGTCCGCGCCGTCGCCGCCGAGTCGCTGCTGCTCAAGCACCAGTTGCTCATCAGTAATCGCTCCCGGCAACGGGCGCCCAATCTCACTTCGGCCGATCGCATCCTCCTCGGCTTGGCCACGTTGTTCGTGCGCCCGCGCCGCCTGCCGAAGCTTGGCGCGCTGGTCAGGCCGGCGACCCTGCTCAAGTTCCACGTGGCCCTGGTAGAGCGCAAGTACCGCCGGCTCTTCTCCTCCTCGGCTTCGCCTCGCCGCAAACCCGGCCCAAAGGGCCCGTCCGCTGAACTCATCGCCGCCATCATCGCGCTGAAGCGCCGCAATCCGCACTTCGGCGCGTGCTCGCCAGACACTACCGGCCGGGCAACTCCGGCACCACTGGCCCGTCCTGGCTGACCTTCATCGCCCAGGCGAAGGATAGCCTCTGGAGTGTCGACCTCTTCCGCTGCGAATCGATCCGGCTCCACAGTCATTGGGTGCTGGTGGTCATCGATGTCTTCACCCGCCGCATCATCGGCTTCGGCATCGAGCTTGGCTCAATCGACGGCATGGCCGTCTGCCGAATGTTCAACCACGCCGTCAGTGGCCGGCCCCCACCGAAGCATGTCAGCACCGATCACGACCCGCTGTTTCGCTTCCACCGCTGGCGCGCCAACCTGCGCGTCCGCGAGATCGAGGAGGTCAAGTCGGTCCCCGACGCACCGGTGTCGCATCCGTTCGTTGAGCGTCTGATCGGCACGATCCGGCGCGAGTACCTGGACCGCGTCTTCTTCTGGAACGCGGTCGATCTGGCGCGAAAGCTGGAAGCATTCCGGGATTACTACAACGGCCATCGCGTGCATCGCGCGATCGCGGGGCTCACGCCAGCGCAGCGCGCCGGCGCGCTCTGTCCCGCTCCCGCTGCACTGGATCACTACGGTTGGCAGCAGCACTGTCAGGGCCTGTTCGAGCTCCCGATCGCTGCCTGACTACGATTTCGCCACCGACATGTCGGCCTCGTAGACCTTCGCCTTGGTCACCGGCGCGGCCGTCTTCGGCTCCTCGGCCGAGGCCAGCAGCGCCGTCAAGAACAGTAAGACTGTCGCCAGGTATCTCATGGCAGCCTCCCGCCGCGCAGTTTCTGTTGCGATGATGAAGGGCCGCAAGCTCACCCGATGAGCTTGACTTCGGATGGATCCCGCCGCGTAACGGCGTAGAGCGCACGTTGTACGGGCGAGTTCGACCCGAACCGGCCAGTCATCCCAGGTGGATGGCAGGAGCGGGCCAGAGGTCGGCATTTGCTGTTGCAGGCTCGGGCGCCCGAGCATCCGGCTCACCCTGCTCGAGCGAGGCACCGCTTGTAGTGGCTATCGACGCGGCGCGCGAACCAGTCCGTGGTCAAGTTGCGGGAGATCTTCGGGCTCTTGAGTGCGATCCGCGGCACCATTGCTCGAGGCACAGGGCGGCCGGGTGGTACCGCGTCCGCCAGGGCCATCACGCGCGAGTAGAGCGGAGTGCGCTCAAACTCCTCCACGTCGCCGCGCTCAAGCGCACTGCGAATCTGCGCATCGCTCAGGTCCAGCCGTCCGCCGATCGACCGAATCGCCAGTTCCGTGGCACTCGGTTCGTTGCTGCCCTCGATGAGCAGATCCCCATCGAGTACAAGGCGCTTTCCTGACGCTATATTCACCGCGTTCTGGAAAGCGGCATTGCGACTCGCGAAGTGCCCCGCGTTGTAGTCCGCAAACCTGAAGACCATTTCGTCGTACGGCGCCGCGTAGTCGAGCAGATGCGCGATGCCGAAATAAAGCCCGCCGCGCCGCGTGAAGACTTCGGCGCGAACGTCTCCCGTCATCGGATACGGGTATTGCCGCTCATTCGCCTGTCGTTCCGCAAACGCGATGCTTACCTGCATCGGCCCACCCGTGCGCACTGGATTCAGGTCGCCGAACAGCCGCTCGCCGAGCGGAACCTCTCGGATAAAGTCCTCGAACAACTTGCTGAGGTCCTGCTCTGTCCTGGCTCGGTCCAGGCGCTCCCCGTAGCTCAGGCCATCCGGGGAGCGGAGATCGAGCGCGGCCCTCACCAGGAGTTTGGGGATGTGGTGGCTCTCGGCGCGGGCATCGATTTCGCGACGCGCAATGGCGGGAAGGCCGGGCACTACAGGATCCACCTGAAAGTTCGACTCCTGTTCTATAACGGCCAGTACGCCGCAGATGTGTTCTGTGGTCACGGGGACACTGAGGACTTCGAGCGCGGCGAAGATGTCGATCGCCCAGTTCTCGCTGTTCGCGACCGTGGCCGGCATCAGGCCTCGGATGTTCGCGCGCACGGCATCGGGATCGACGGCAGGCGGGCGCGGCGAGCTCGCGCATCCGGCCAGCAGGGCAGTCGCTGCGGCGAGCGGCGCGAAGCGTTGTATTCCCTGCAGCATTCGATCTGGTTCTCCATCGGCGCCACCCGCCGAGCCTAGAGTTAACGATCAGCGGATCGCATGTTGGCGGATCCGACGTCCCCCCGCTCGATTCTTCCGAAAGCCGTCCCGGCACAACGGGATCGATGCGGCGGACCGGCCTTTGCCTTCCGAATCGCGCCGGAATGGTGCCGTCCACGTTCTCCCGAGTCCTTCGTCAGCTACGCTCTCGCGACGGTCCGCCGCGCCGACCGAACCGCCCCGCCCGACCGAGCCTATCCCGAGCCGGAACCGCGATTGTCCGACACCCCGGTGCGACGGCTCATGCCGATCAACGGCATTCGTGCATCGCGACCGAACTCTTTCCGAAACCGGCGCCGAAACACGGCCCACGTGAAGTGGGGCCTCCCCCGGCCGGCGCCCTCGGCGACTACTAAGGAGGGACGGCGCGCCGTCCGCGCCGTCCCTGGAACCACTAGCGCGTCGTGGTCCTGAAGATCGCGCCGTAGTACGGGTCCGGCACGCTGCCCGGCCAGAAGTTGGTCGCGGTCGAAAAGAACGTCGCCCAATCCGGCCCTGTCCAGGCATCGTGATTGCCGCGCGGCTGGAGGCTGGCGTCATTACCCTCAAGCCCGTTCTCACCGACCGACACACGGGTGGTCGTCCTGACACAGGCGGTCGTGTCGTGGCAGACACCACGCATGAAGATGTCCTCAACGCCGTTGGTGTCATCCGGCACGACGCCTTCGGCAGCCGTTACAAACAGCACCTCCTGACCATCCCAGCGCACGTGGCCCGGCTGCGTCGAGGGCTTGCCGACGATCTGCTGGCCCGCGCTGGTCAGCGAGACCCGCTGCGTCGATGGCGTGCAGGCCGGGTAGCCGCGGCAGGTGTCACGCATGAACACGTCTGCCACGTCGTTCGTGTCGCCTGGAACGAGGTTCGTGGCGCTCGATACAAACACCACGAAGCGGCCGTGATAGTCGTAGCCCGACATGCTGCCCATGGGGAGGCCGACGAGCGGCTCGGAGCTCGCGCCATTGGCCTGTAGACCATCGTTGCCCAGCGAGATGCGCTCAATCGATGGCGTGCAGGCGGATTCCGCCCCGATGCACGTGTCCCTCATGAACACGTCCACAGCGCTGTTCGAATCACCCGCAACCAGGTTGGTCGCGGCGGACGTGAACGCCACGTAGCGGCCGGTGAACACCGGCGAGCCACTGACGCCGTTTGCGTCGGCGCCAGCCGGCGCAACCGAGATGCGCCGCGTCCCCGGAGTGCAACCACTGACCGAGCTGGGGCACACGTCACGCAGGAAAACGTCCGCCACTCCATTCCCGTCACCGGCAACGATGCTCTGATCGGCGCTAACGAAGACCAAGTGACCGCCATCGACACCGATGGCCGGTGCGCTTGCAGGCAAGTTCGACTGCGAGCCGTTATCGCGCAAAGAGACCCGAACCGTTTCGGGCGTGCAACCGGCGATCGCGCCAAACCTGTCGTCAAGGCACGTGTCCCGCAGGAATACGTCGTCTACGCCGTTAGTGTCGCCTGCGACCAGATTGGTCGCAGACGATACAAATGCTATGTAGCGCCCGTCGAAATTGACCGCCAGCGACCCGCTTGGGCTAGCCACAGTCGAACCGCTGTCACCATCGGCCTGCGATCCGTCCGGCGCCACGGAAATCCGTGTCGTCTTCGGCGTGCAGCCCTCCAGCGGGTCGCCTGTCCAGTAGTCGATGCAGGTGTCGCGCACGAAAACGTCCCAAGCGCCGTTCGTGTCGTCCGGAACGAGGTTCGACGCTTTCGACGCGAAGATGGCGTGGCGACCCAGGAACGACAAGCCACCATTGATACTCGGTCCATTGGGCGGGGAGCCGTCCGGCGCCACCGAGATCGGTATCGGGACACCGGGCATCGGCGCCGTGGTGACGACGAAGATGAGCGCGTTGCTGGTCCCACCGCCCGGCGCCGGATTCGTCACGGTGACCGGCACGCTGATGGGATTCGCAACATCGGCCGCCGTGATGGCCGCGTTCACCTGTGTGGCGCTGACGAAAGTGGTGACGCGATTGGCGCCGCTCCACTGCACGGTCGCGCCCTGCACGAAACCTGTGCCGGTTACGACGAGATCGAACGCGGGGCTACCGGCAACGACGCCGACCGGCGCCAGCGTGGTAACTACCGGCACCGGCACCGGGGCGGCGTTCTGGATGGTAAAGGTCAGCGCTGCGGATGGACCGCCTCCCGGCGATGGATTCACGACCGTGACCTGGGCCGTTCCGGCCGTCGCCACGTCTGCCGCCGCGATCGCGGCGGTCAGCTGTGTGCCGCTGACGAATGTCGTAGTCCGTGCAGCGCCACTCCAGTTCACGGTGGATCCCGTTACGAACCCGGACCCCGTCACGGTCAGCGTGAACGCCGCGTCGCCGACCGTTGCCGAGGTGGGCGACAGGGCAGTCAGTACCGGCACGGGGTTCTTGCTCTCGTTGTTGTCGTTGTCGCCACAGGCGGCGATCACCGTGAAGAGAAGAACGAGAATGACGGTTAGGAACCGGGCGACTGGCCGCGAAGACGGCTGCCCGAGTGTCGTCCTGGACATACGAGCCTCCTTGGCGGGGCCCGCGCAGAATTGGCCGCAGGCAGTACCCGCGTTGTGTAGCACGTAACACTACCCCGTCGACGGGCCCGCGCAATCCGCGAAAGATGAAGTTGCATTACTGTTACGCGCAGATCGCCCGCCAGTGACTGCAATCGGTTCTGTTGCATCCAGGGATCACTCGCTCGTGCTGCGGTCGTTTGGTGTTTCGAACCTCTCGTTTATGCGAGAGCCGTCGCCCATTCAGCTTTCCGCGACCAGCCACGGCGACGACGACCACGTCCAAACGAGAATTGGTTCTTGCGAATACGGTGGGCGAGTTCGTTGCCGGCGATCGTAATGGCCGCGTTGTCGAACGCCTTGAAGCCAGCCATCGAGGCGCAGCGCCGCTTGATCGCGCGGTGGTCCTGCTCAATGAGGTTGTTGAAATACTTGTTCGTGCGAACTTTGACGTTGCGCCAGCAGGGATGTTCGCGTCGCAGCAGCCACAACGCTCGCCGACTCGGTACTTGGCCATCCAGCGTCACCTTCCGCGGGACGCGCGGAAGAGTCGACGCGAGCGCGTTGCGAAAGAACGCCTGTGCGGTGGCGATGCCACGGTCGTATGGGCCACCTCGATGCCGCGCTCAGCCATCATTTCGACCAGGTCCCTGTACGACAACCGATACATGATGTACCGCCGCACGCACAGCTCGATGATGTTGGCGTCAAACACTCATTTGCGGTAGATCGCGTCACGGGCAATCGGCTTGGTCATTCAGCACCTCGGGCAAGACTCTCCGAGAATCTACCCGAGGCCCCGGATGCACCAGACCCGTGTGCGCTAGTGATCTGAGCAAGCGCCGCCGCCCTAAGGCTTACGTGGCTCGCCTGCACCCGCGGGAAGACGTGCTCGACCAGGCGGGCGGCGGTCTCGGCCATGCGGCGGGTGCAACACGACGGGCACATCCCGCGGCCCCTCAGGTGAGCGGCTGTCCGGTGAGGTGCGCCGCCTCCTCGTCCGTGAACAGTCGCGACCGCGTCAGGAAACGCCGTCCCGTCGGCCCTTCCAGCGAGAACATGCCGCCGCGACCGGGCACAACGTCGATGGTCAGGTGCGTGTGCTGCCAGTACTCGAACTGCGCCCGGCTCATGTAGAACGGGCAGCCGCCGATCTCGCCCAGCTTCACGTCCGACTCACCGACGAGGAACTCCCCGCGCGGATAGCACATCGGCGAGCTCCCGTCGCAGCACCCGCCCGACTGGTGGAACATGAGATCGCCGTGCTGCGCGCGCAGCACGGCGATCAGTTCCAGCGTCGCCGGCGTGGCGGAGACGCGCTCGACCATCAGAAGAACCCGAGTGCCTTCGGGCTGTAGCTCACCAGCAGGTTCTTGGTCTGCTGGTAGTGGTCGAGCATCATCTTGTGCGTCTCGCGGCCGATGCCCGACTGCTTGTAGCCGCCGAACGCCGCATGCGCCGGATACAGGTGGTAGCAGTTCGTCCAGACGCGGCCAGCCTTGATACCGCGGCCCATCCGGTACGCACGGCTGCCGTCGCGGGTCCACACGCCGGCGCCAAGCCCGTAGAGCGTTTCGTTGGCCAGCTTGAGCGCCTCGTCCTCGTCCTTGAACGTGGTCATGGACACGACAGGACCGAAGATTTCCTCCTGGAAAATCCGCATCCGGTTATGGCCGCGGAAGATCGTCGGCTGGATATAGTAGCCGCCGGCGATATCGCTGCCGACCGCCGCCTTACCACCACCGGCGAGCACCTGGGCGCCTTCCTGCCGGCCGATGTCCAGGTAGGACAGGATCTTCTCCATCTGCTCGGTCGAGGCCTGCGCGCCGATCATCGTATCGGTGTCGAGCGGATGGCCCTGCTTGATGGTCGCCACGCGCCCGAGCACGCGATCCATGAACCGTTCGGCGATGCTCTCCTGGACGAGTGCCCGGCTTGGGCAGGTGCAGACCTCGCCCTGGTTCAGCGCGAACATCGTGAAGCCCTCGAGCGCCTTGTCGAGGTAGTCGTCGTCCTGCGCCATGACGTCGTCGAAGAAGACATTCGGGCTCTTGCCGCCGAGCTCGAGCGTCACCGGGATCAGGTTCTGGCTCGCGTACTGCATGATGAGCCGCCCGGTCGTGGTCTCGCCCGTGAACGCGACCTTCGCGATGCGGTTGCTCGAGGCGAGCGGCTTGCCGGCTTCCACGCCGAAGCCGTTCACGATGTTGAGCACGCCAGGCGGCAACAGATCGGCGACGAGCTCCGCGACGAGCAGGATGCCCACCGGCGTCTGCTCGGCTGGCTTCAGGATGACGCAGTTCCCGGCCGCGAGCGCCGGTGCAAGCTTCCAGGCGGCCATCAGGATCGGGAAATTCCACGGGATGATCTGGCCGACCACGCCGAGCGGCTCGTGATAGTGGTAAGCGATGGTCGTATCGTCGATCTCCGCCAGCGAACCTTCCTGTGCCCGCACGCAGGAGGCGAAGTAGCGGAAGTGATCGGCGGCCAGCGGCATGTCCGCGGCGAGCGTCTCGCGCACCGGCTTGCCGTTGTCCCAGGTCTCGGCGACGGCGAGCATCTCGAGGTTCGCCTCGATGCGGTCGGCGATCTTGTTCAGGATGCCCGCACGATGCGCCGCCGACGTGCGGCCCCACGCTTCTGCCGCCGCGTGCGCCGCGTCGAGCGCGAGGTCGATATCCTCGCGCGTCGAGCGAGCGACCTGGCAGAACGTCTTGCCGTTCACCGGCGACGGGTTGTCGAAGTACTGCCCGCGGACGGGCGCCACGAAATTGCCACCGATGAAGTTGTCGTACTTGCTCTTGAACGAAACCTTGGCGCCTGCGGTACCTGGATCGGCGTAGCGCATCGTAGTACTCCTGGCTGGAGGGCGGTGGACCCCTGAACGGGTCTTGAATCATGCCACGACGTTGCGCCCGTGTGCGCGGCAAGATCGATCGATGCTGCAGTGCCGCATGACCCGCAAGTTCCCCCTCCCTGTAGACACTCGAAGCTAGACTCTCCCGGTCCATCGCTGCGCCCTCTCGTTCGACATTGGAATCTACCGGGTCGTACGTCCGCACTAACCGATCCAAGTTGCATCCGGCTAAGCGCCGCCGCGGCCGCGTCAGGTCTCAGGTTCCCAGGCTTACAGAAACCCGGGTGCCCCATCCGGCCACGGATAGTCCGCGAGTGATGCCCGAAACTCGAGTGTCGTCATGGAGTTGGAAACGGCGGCCAGGGACGGAATCGAACCATCGACACGCGGATTTTCAGTACGACGGAGCCCAACGTTCGGTGCGGCTAAGCCGAAGAAACGGAAGAGGTTCGGTGATCGCCGACCGAACCGCCTTGCCCGACCGAGCCTATCCCGAACCGGCACCCGGAAATCCCGCCTGAGTTTTGCGGTGCCTCAACGCGGTCAACGGCTTACCGGCGTCGCGACCGAACTTTTTCCGAACCGCGCGCCGAACGTGGCACTGCGGGATCGGGCCCGAGGGGTGAAAACCTGGGAACCTCGAAACCTGAGAGCCCGGCGCATGCGCGGATTTCTCAGAAGCGTCAAGAGCAGTCGTTCTACCGTCGACGGCCTCAGCGGAACGACCGCCGGCAGCGATGTGGCTAACCAGCGGGTTTTTCGGCCCTCACGAAAGCGCTCAGGAACTTACCGTCGATCTCCGGACCGATGACGGCGGCATTCAGCCCATTGGCGGCCAAGAACTCCTTGGCATCCTCGACTCGGTAGATTCGCGTGGGCTCGACGTCAATCTTCACGAAGCCGGCTGCTGATAGCTTCTGCCGATACACCTGCTCGTCGAGAGCGCCCGCGACGCAACCGACCCAGGCAAGCGCGCTCTGCCGAATCTCCGGCTGGATCTCTCAACGTGTGACGACGTCCGACACCGCGAATCGGCCGCCGGGTCTCAACACGCGGAATGCCTCGCGCAGCACCCGGTCCTTGTCCGCTGACAGGTTGATCACGCAGTTGGAGATGATCACGTCGACAGACGCGTCCGGTAATGGGATGTGCTCGATCTCGCCCTTGAGAAACTCGACGTTGGTTGCGCCGGCCTTGCGCTTGTTCTCGTTCGCCAGCGCCAGCATGTCGTCCGTCATGTCCAGCCCGTAGGCCTTGCCGGTCGACCCGACGCGTCTCGCCGACAGCAGCACATCGATGCCACCGCCCGAGCCCAGGTCGAGCACGACCTCGCCCGGTTTCAACTCCGCGAGCGCCGTCGGGTTCCCGCAGCCCAGGGATGCGAGCACTGCCGCTTCGAGTAAGTCGCTGGTCTGCGCCGCGTCGTACAAGTTTGACGTGATTGGATCACCGCACGAGGGCGCCCCGCCGCAACACGACGCCTCCGCCTTGATAGCAATGACCTTGCGCGCGGCCTCGCCGTACTTTTCCTTCACGACCTGCTTGATGTCGGTGCTGCTCATCGTGGTCTCCGTAATCTTCTCAAGTCCCGTTTGACGACTTCGTGGCCCCGGGCCCGCCGGCGCCTGAAGGCGGGGTTGCCACGGGACTGCAATTTCTACCGCGACGGTGAGTCCGTATGCCGTTGTGCCCGCCGTTCGCTGGTCCTGGGTGGATCGCGCCCCTGGTCTCTCCGCATAAGTCCTTCCGCGACCAGTTTTGTCCTCGCCTCGGGTGTGAGTTCGAACCGGAGGCCTTCATCTTCATCGGTGAGGGTCTTCAGCACCGGCTCATGGCTGATCGCCTGTCGCTTGATGCAATTCTACTCGCAAGGTCTCCGGCTCCTATGCGTGGCAACACCTTTCGCAAGCTGGCAACGCGGTGAGCCACAAGCACTACGTACAGCAACCAGCGCCGACCTGTTGCGGCGGGCATTTCACGGAACCATAGGAGCAGAACCCACAGCAGTCGCCCGGTTTCGGTCGCAGCAGCGTGTGGCAATTCGGGCACTCGTAGAAGAACTGGCAGGCGTCCGTCGGCATCGTCTCGACTGCGACGTGCCCGCAGGCCGGACACGTCAGCGCAGATTCCAGGACCAGGTCGCTCATGGCGTAGTCGATGCTATCGATTGCGGAAGGTCCTGATGCGTATTTCGTGCTTTCACGAAATACTTCGCGCGTGAAATCCAGATCATCCGCGCCCACCGCAGACACCGTCTTCAAGGCTCTGGGCAACCCTGCCCGGCTGACCCTGGTCAGGACACTGCAGGGCGGCGAGCACTGCGTCTGCGACCTCGTGGAAGCCGTGGGCCTCGGCTGGTCCACCACGTCGAAGCATCTCGAGATCCTGCGCGATGCCGGCGTCGTCGGCAGTGAGAAGCGCGGGCAGCAGGTCTTCTATCGCCTGAAGCTTGCCTGCGTCGCCGAGTTCATTGCCTGCCTGGACGGCGCGGGCTCGGAACGACCCGCGAAGCGCGTCGCTTGCGACTGCGCCTGAGCGCGGAGAAGTGTATGACGGCCCTCACGATCAACCCGACCGCACGCCACGAACTCAAGATCTTTGGACTGCTCGCTGCCGCATTCGCGGTCATCTACTTCCTGCCGGTGGGCCAGCCGCGTTTCGACGCCGCGGTCACCGTGGCGCTCGAACTGACCAAGTGGTACGCGCGTGAACACGTCGTGCTGTGCCTGCTGCCAGCCTTCTGGATCGCAGGCGCCATCGCTGCGTTCGTCTCCCAGGCGTCCGTGATGCGGTTTCTCGGGCCGAAGGCGCCGAAGCCACTTGCGTACGGCGTGGGATCGGTTTCCGGCACGATTCTCGCGGTGTGCTCGTGCACAGTGCTGCCCCTCTTCTCCGGCATCTACCGCATGGGCGCTGGCATTGGTCCGGCCACGGCCTTTCTGTACTCGGGACCCGCGATCAACGTATTGGCCATCGTCATGACGGCCAAGGTGCTCGGCGCGCAACTGGGGGCGGCGCGTGCGATCGGCGCAGTGGCATTCAGTGTGATCATCGGCCTGGCGATGGCGCTCATCTTCCGCGCTGAGGAGCAGCAGAAAGTCGCCGCCGCGTTTGCGCTTCCGGAGCCGGACAAGGGTCGGCCGCTGTGGCAGACCGCCGCATTCTTCGCGGTGCTGGTGGGCATCCTCATCTTCGCAAACTGGGGCGCTGCGTCGCAGACGACGGGTTTCTTTGCCGCCGTGTTCTCGGTCAAGTGGCTGCTGACGTCGCTGCTCGGCGCAGTACTCGCGCTCCTGCTCTGGCGCTGGTTCAAGCTCGACCCGAAGCGGATCGCCGTCGTCGCCGCCGCCACCGCCGCGGTGGCTGTCGCCCTTCCCGGCCATCCGACGTGGCCGTTCCTTGTCGCAACACTCGGGCTCGCCTGGCTCACGGCCGGGCGCGAGGATGAAGCGGGCGAGTGGTTCAACCAGGCCTGGAGTTATACGAAGCAGATCGTGCCATTGCTCCTCGGTGGAGTGCTGGTGGCGGGCTTCGTGTTCGGTCGACCGGGTCACGAAGCGCTGATCCCGTCCAGCTGGATCAGCGGACTGGTCGGCGGTAACTCGGTCGGCGCCAACCTGTTTGCCTCGGTGGCGGGTGCGTTCATGTACTTCGCCACCCTGACCGAGGTGCCGATCCTGCAGGGCCTGATCGGCAGCGGCATGGGCTCGGGACCCGCGCTCGCGCTGTTGCTCGCCGGACCGGCACTGAGCCTGCCGGCCATGCTCGTCCTCAACTCAATGATTGGTTTCAAGAAGACGGCGACGTACGTGGTCCTGGTGGTCGTCATGGCGACCATCACCGGATGCGCATACGGCCACTGGTTCGCCTGAGGCAGTCGCCGTCGACAGGAGCATCAAGACGATGAAGATTCAGATTCTGGGTTCCGGCTGTGCCAGATGCCGCGCCCTCACTGCGGTCGTGGAGCAGGCCGCGCATGACCTCGGCCTCGAATACGAGATGGAAAAGATCACCGATGTCACCCGTTTCGCCGACTTCGGCGTGATGTTCACGCCGGCGCTCGCTGTCGATGGCGCCGTGAAGGTGAGTGGCAAGGTGCCGTCACTCGATGAGGCCAGGAAGCTCCTCGGCTGAGACTCATGCCATGAAGCAGTCTCTAAAGTGGTCGCTGATCGCGGTGGCCGTCGTGGGTGCCGCGACGTCGCTCGAGGTCGTCACAGTCACGTACTTCAGTAGCGACGTGCGTTGCGCCACCTGCCGCCGCATCGAACGCCTGACCCAGGAAGTCGTCGGGCGCAACTTCGCGCCGGAGCTGCGGAGCGCGGGATTCCACACGCTCGACTGCGCTCCGGTGTATGGCGCATCACCCATCAAGACTTCGTCGGTCACGTGCTGCGCGCCAGGACCTGGAACGGTGACCTGACCCATGAACGTGCTGTTCCTGTGCACTGGCAACTCGTGCCGCTCGATCCTGGCCGAAGCGACCTTCAACCACCTGGCGCCTGCCGGTTGGACAGCCATGAGCGCGGGGAGCAAGCCTACCGCCAAGGTGCATCCGCGCGCGCTTGCGCTGCTGGCCCGCGAAGGCATCCCGACCGAGGGTTACCACAGCAAGTCCTGGGACAACCTGCCGCTGACCCCCGACATCGTCGTGACCGTCTGCGCGAGCGCGGCCGGTGAGACCTGCCCCGCCTACCTGGGACCAGTATTGCGTACCCACTGGGGCGTCGAGGACCCGGCGCACGCCACCGGCACCGACGCCGAGATCGACGCCGCGTTCATGAAAGCGTATCGAACCTTGCGCGCTCGCATCGAGGCATTCCTGGCATTGCCGCTCGATATCCTGCAGCACGACATGCCTGCACTCAAGGCCGCGATGGACAAGATCGCCGCCGTCACCGCGTGAAAGGGTAACTGCCATGACGTCGATCCAGATTTTCGATCCGGTGCTGTGCTGCAGCATGGGTGTCTGCGGCGTGGATGTCGAGCTGGCATCGAGCCGTGGGCGTGGGTCGTGAACAACAGTCTGGCAGCAGCGCGTGCCACCTCACGCTTGCTGCGGCAGCGTGCGGTCGCCGAGGGGGAGCAGATCGAGGCGTTGGCCACTCGCTACTCAGCTCGCTACGCAGTGATTTCATTGCTGGCGGTTGAGCCGGTCGGCGTGGATCGCCTGCTGGAGCTGACCGGCAGACAGCGCCCGTTCGCGCGAACTGTAGCCCGCCAGGAGGATCTTCGTGTCCGCACAATGTGAAGTCATCGGCAAGCGCGCAGCGGCCGCGCCGCTCAGCTTCTTCGAGCGCTACCTGACGGTCTGGGTCTTCATCTGCATCGTCGTAGGAATCGTTCTCGGACAGCTGTTGCCCGGTGTCTTTCAGGCGATCGGGGCGCTGGAGATCGCCAAGGTCAACCTCCCGGTCGGCCTTCTGATCTGGGTGATGATCATCCCGATGCTGCTGAAGATCGACTTCGGTGCCCTGCATCAGGTCAGGGCGCACATGAAGGGCATCGGGGTGACGCTCGCCATCAACTGGCTGGTGAAGCCATTCTCGATGGCGCTGCTCGCATGGGTCTTTATCCGCCATGTGTTCGCGCCGTGGCTGCCGGCTGAGCAGCTCGACAGCTACATCGCGGGCCTGATTCTGCTCGCCGCCGCACCCTGCACCGCGATGGTGTTCGTGTGGAGCCGGCTGACCGACGGCGACCCGTATTTCACGCTTTCGCAGGTCGCACTGAACGACGTGATCATGATCTTCGCCTTCGCGCCGATCGTGGGCCTGCTGCTCGGCATCTCGGCGATCACCGTGCCGTGGGACACACTCCTCACGTCAGTCGTGCTCTACATCGTCATTCCGGTCATCCTTGCGCAGTTGTGGCGCCGATCCTTGCTACGCAAGGGGCAGGCAGCGTTCGACGCGACGATGGCGAAGATCGGGCCGTGGTCGATCGGCGCCCTGCTGCTGACCCTGGTGCTGCTCTTCGCCTTTCAGGGCAAAGCCATCCTTAAGCAGCCACTCATCATCGCGCTGCTGGCGGTGCCGATCCTGATCCAGGTGTTCTTCAATTCCTCGCTCGCGTATCTGCTCAATCGGATGGTCGGCGAAAAGCACAACGTCGCCTGCCCGTCGGCGCTGATCGGCGCGTCGAACTTCTTCGAGCTCGCCGTGGCCGCGGCCATCAGCCTCTTCGGCTTCGAGTCCGGCGCAGCGCTCGCCACCGTGGTCGGTGTGCTGATCGAGGTGCCGGTGATGCTGCTGGTGGTGCGCGTCGTGAACGCAAGCAAAGGCTGGTACGAGGCCGGCCTGCGGCAAGGAACTACTTGAACGCCGGGCACGAACACAGCCACACGCCCGTCAGTTTCAACCGGGCATTCGCCGTCGGTATTGGACTGAACGTCGCGTTTGTCGCCATCGAGGCCTTTTATGGCTGGCAGGTCAATTCGCTGGCCCTGCTAGCCGACGCCGGCCATAACCTCAGCGACGTGGCGGGTCTCGCGCTGGCGTGGGCCGGTGGAATAGCGGGACGCATTGCGCCGGACCATCGACATACCTATGGTTGGCGGCGCGCATCGATTCTCGCCGCCCTGGCGAATGCAATCCTGCTGCTGGTCGCGATGGGATCGCTGGCCTGGGAGGCCATCCAACGATTGGGGGCACCCACGCAGACCCGAGGACTGACCATCATCGTGGTGGCTGCCATCGGGGTCGTCGTCAACGGCCTCACGGCGGCGCTGTTCATGTCCGGAAGGTCGAGGGACCTGAACATACGCGGCGCGTTCCTGCATATGGCCGCCGATGCGCTCGTGTCCCTCGGCGTGGTCGGGGCCGGCGCGCTGTACCTGTGGACGAAATGGGATTGGCTCGACCCGGTGGCCAGCCTCACCATCGCCGCAGTGCTCGTCATCAGCACGTGGCAACTTTTCCGGCAGAGCCTGCACCTGATGTTCGACGGTGTGCCGGACTCCGTCGACCTGACGGCAGTGCAGAGGCACTTACTCTCTCAGCCAGGCGTCGAGGAGGTGCACGACCTGCACGTCTGGGCCATGAGCACGACGGACATCGCGCT
>Ga0316622_100000113_pt1 | contig 37713 bp, 15 predicted proteins | sample OWC_Aug_OW2_C1_D_FD_207646 | JGI IMG/M metagenome (GOLD analysis project Ga0316622, IMG submission 207646) | Wetland soil microbial communities from Old Woman Creek delta, Ohio, United States - OWC_Aug_OW2_C1_D5_C | ecosystem: Environmental > Terrestrial > Soil > Wetlands | place: USA: Ohio... | reverse complement strand
TGATGGGCGGTTGGGAGGGGTGATGGGCGGTTGGGAGGGGTGATGGGCGGCTGGGAGGGGTGATGGGCGGCTGGGAGGGGTGATGGGTGATTGGGAGGGGGAGGGTGGGCCGCCAGCCGCCAGGGACGGCGCGAATCGCCGCCCCTGCCCCGGTGCCGCCGTCGCCGCCCCCCTCTCCCCCCCCCGCCGCGAGCGCACGGCCGCCCAAACCTATTTTACGCGCCCGCGACCTTCCCGGGGCGATGACGGACAACCGCATGGGGCTGGACGAGTACTTCATGCGGGTCGCGTTCCTGGTCAGCCAGCGCTCGACCTGCCTGAGGCGCAGGGTGGGGGCCATCGTCGTCAAGCAGAAGCGCATCCTCACGACGGGCTACAACGGCGCGCCCCGCAACATACCCCACTGCCTCGAGGTCGGTTGCCTGCGCGAGCAGCTGGGCATCAAGGCCGGCGAGCGGCACGAGCTGTGCCGCGGCGTGCACGCCGAGCAGAACGCCATCATCCAGTCGGCCGTGTTCGGCGTGCCCATCGAGGGCGGGACGCTCTACACCACGACTTTCCCCTGCGTGCTGTGCTCCAAGATAATCATCAACGCCGGGCTGCGCGAGATAGTGTACGCCAAGGGCTACCCCGACGACCTCAGCAAGCAGATGCTCGAGCAGAGCGGCATCCTCCTGCGGCACATCGAGCCCCCCGAGGGCGCAGACGCAGGGCGGGTGGGCGACCGCGACGAGTGCGACTCTTCGATGTGCTGACCGCCTTGGATCGGTCACTCCCAGGTGTCGGAATCGGGAAGACATATTTAATTAGCCCAGGGTGGATGCCCCGATGGCCCTCGAGGATGCACTGAGCGCCTGGGTCGAGTTCGAATCCCAGGAGGTCGAGCCCCTGACAGAAGACGTCTCCTCGTTCAAGACAGTCGACGACTGGGAGGGAGACGCCACCATCATGCTCACCCGGGGCGACATCTTCGGGGCGCTGCACATCTACGAGGAGATCCTCAAGGTCTACCCTCAGTACACGAAGGCCTGGTACAACCGGGCGGTCATCCTGGCGAACTACGTCAAGGACTACCGCGCCGCCCTTTGGGCGTACGACCAGGCGCTGGCGATCGAGCCCAAGAACCCCGACATATTGCACAACAAGGCCAAGCTCATGCTCGACCTGGGGCTTTATGAGGACGCGGAGAAGGGGTTCATCAAGGTGCTGCAGCAGCGGCCCAACTACACCAAGTCCCTGATGGGGCTGGCCATCGCCTACGTCAACACGGGCCGGTTCGTGGACGCGCACCGCGCCCTCGAGATGGCCGAGCGGCACAAGCTCGGCAAGGACGAGAAGGCGAACCTGCTCTCGGTCAAGGCCATCGTCCTCAACAACATCGGCAAGAGCAAGCAGTCCATCAAGGTGGCCAAGGCCGCGCTCGCCCTCAACCCGAAGGACGACTCGCTGTGGGAGACGATGGGCATCTCCTACTACAACCTCAAGAAGTTCCGCGAGGCCATCGCCTGCCTCAACAGGGCCATACAGCTCAACCCCCATGCCACGAGCGCCCGTCAGATGAAGCGCGACATCATCGACAGCCTCGCGGACATGGGCATCACCGTCCACGACGACGAGCCAGGCCTCTAGGGGCCCCGGTGGGGTGAGGGTGCGGCAGATGGGCGACAAGGGCGAGGGGGACGGGGCGGGCCAGGGCGACGGCCACCAGGGGGTCGGCGCCCAGGACGGCGAGCTCATGGAGGGGGCGGTCCCCGCAATAGGTGTGTGCGCCAACTGCGGCACGCCCGTCTCGGAGGGCACCGTCAGGGTGTTCTACGAGGTCCCGACGTGCCCCGACTGCTTCCACGCCCTGGGGCTCATGCGGCTCGCGCTCGTGGAGCCGCCGGAGGAGGACGCCCTCCTCGCGCGCGTGGTCTGCGGTGGCATCGGCCCGCTCTCCATCGTCCAGAGGCTGCGCATGACGGGCCTGGCCAAGTTCGCCGGCCTCCTGCCCCAGACCCTGGGGGGCGAGCTGGTCGCCTCGGCCGCGGCGGTGGTTGGCAGGCTCGACTCGTCCGGCATCATCAGGACGGCCATCGCCGCGCGGGCGGTCGCGCGCGACGGCACCGACAGGGTGCGGGCCGACGGTGGCACGGTCAACATCCTGCTCCACCTCGCGAGCCTCCTCATCTACGAGGTCGCGATTGCGGCCATGGTCCGCGCCGGCGTGGTGAGGAGGGGCCCCATGGGCGAGGAGGGCGAGTGGCAGTACGAGTACCTGGAGGACACCCCCGCCCCGGCCGACGGCGCGGGCCGCCCCGCCGCCCCCCCCGGCGACGACCGCGCCTCGTTCCCCACCTACGCGAAGGACATGCGCGCCTCGGGCGATGCCCTGCTCGCCGACCTCGAGGGCCTGCCGGGGGTCGACGGGGCGCACGTGGCCAAGCTCAGGGCTCGCCTCGCGGAGCTGCTCCGGGCATGATGCGGGGCGGCCATCCGGGGGCCCTCGACGCAGAGGCCCACGTCATTGGGCGCGATGCCCCTCCTTGCCTCCCGACCCCTGCACTGTGCTCCGGGTCGGGTCCGTGCTGCCTTTTTCTGTACTGTACATGAGCATTCACATGATAAATGAGCATAGGACTTGACAGTACGCGATGGAGGTCGGCCCTGGCCGCCGGACACGCCCCCGCCCTCAGGCCCGTCAGGCCCCGTCATCGTCAGGCCAGTAGGCGTCGTCGTCGTCCTCGTCCCCGGTCGCGCCCTGGGGCGCGAAGGCGGCCCAGTCGGGCGCTCCCCCACCCGTGTGGTCGAGAGCGCACACGTACACCTCGGACGATGCCTTCCTCGAGGCCTCCGGCTTTGTGCGCTTGACTCGAGCGAACCGCGAGCGGAGCGCATCCACGAACGGGCCGAGCTCCGGGCCCGCGAAGAGCTTCACGAGCAGCCCCCCGCCCGGCCTGAGCAGGGGCAATCCGAAGTCGGCCGCCAGGCGGCCGAGCTCCATCGATCGGACGTGGTCCACGTCGTAGGCGCCCGAGATGTTCGGGGCCATGTCGGAGAGGACGGCGTCGACCCCCCTGCCGTCCAGGGCGGCGCGGACCGCCTCCTGGGTCCGCGGCTCGCGCAGGTCCCCCCTCACGAACACCGCACCCTCCACTGGCTCGACGGGGTCCAGGTCGACGCCTACCACGAGGCCCCTCGGCCCCGCCGCCTGGACCGCCACCTGGCTCCATCCCCCGGGCGCGCAGCCCAGGTCCAGCACCACCCCCCCCGGCCGCACGAGGCGGAACCTCCGGTTGAGCTGCAGCAGCTTGTAAGAGGCGCGGCTGCGGTAGTCCTCCCTCCGGGCCCTGCGGGTGTAGGGGTCGCGACGGTGCTCGATGACCCACCGCTTCGCCATCGGGTCCCGCAAGGGACCGCGGGGGCGATAAGGTTGCCGTCAGACGGACGCCCTTCCGGCCCGTCCCGCGCGCAGGATGGCGCGAGCATGGCGCCCGCACGTCCTGCCCGCATACTATTCTCACCCGGACCCGTCATGTACCGTTCACCAGAAGGTGAACAGTGCTGCGAAATGTACGTTTTTGCACGATTCTTGGAAGATTGCCGTGATTCCGAAAATGGACCGGGGATAGCGATAACTTTTTATATCCTCAGGGGGCTCATCCACGTTAACCGGAGGGAATCGCACGACTGCAAAGAGAGTAGTAGCCCTAGCGAGCCTGTTGGTCCTGTTTGGCCTCCTCGTGGTCCTCGCCGCCGCGGTCTCCGCGGCCGACGATACACCCCCCACCGTGGTGGGCCCGACGGACCAGCCAGGCGCCGACGTCATATGGTACATGGACCAGGAGTACACCCTGAACGCGACCGGGTCGAGGGACGACACGGGCATCGTCTCGTACAAGTGGGATGTCTACGACCCTGCCGACGTCAAGACAGAGGTCCTCTCGACCACCCCGACCGCGGTGTACACGCCCACATCCTACGGCATCTACAAGGTCATCTCATGGGCCTTCGACGCCGCGGGCAACAAGGGGGCGTACGTCTACGCCATCGACGTCGTGGAGGTCATCCCTGAGCAGCTCATCAGGGACACCTCGGTCACCTACGACCACAGCGTGGCCGTCACGGACGGCGAGCTGAACTACACCAACACCGACATCACCGTCACAGGCGGCCGCAAGGGCGAGGGCGCGTCCGTGACGAGGGGTGAGATGTTCACCGAGGACCTCATAGTGAGGACCGGCAAGTACGCAGGCCACTGGGAGACCCCCTATGGCGGGGACCCCTACTACGGCGAGATCTCGAGGGACACGTCCGTCAAGCTCGTTGGTACCGCCTCCATCAAGGTCACGCCGACGTCCTACTATGTCTACGGTGGCTGCTACGTCTTCGACAATCCCGTGGACCTGACGGCGGTCAACACCGTCACCTTCTGGATAAGGGCCGACACATCCCCGTACCCCTACGTCTACGAGCTCTACTTCTTCGGGCCCGGCGGCATGGAGAGCTGGAACAGCTACTGGTACTCCTACTGCTACTACTACGGCAACTACCAGACCAGCGGGAAGTGGCAGGGCATATCGGTGTCCACCGACATGAACCGCGTCAACTACGGCTACTCGTACAACTTCGACCCGACGCAGTGCTACGCGATTTGGTTCTACGCCTACGTCTACTACAGTGGCTGCTGGCTTGACTGCGCCTACCTCTCGAAGGACGTCTACGTCGACAACATCACCGAGGCTGCCTCGACCTCCTCCGGCCCGTGGGCAGGCTACTGGTCCGGTGGCAGCACCTCCTCCACCGCCTACGTGGGGTCGCGGTCCGTGTCCATGTATGTCAGCAGCAGCTGCTACTTGGACTACTACTGGACCAACCCCGTCGACCTTTCGAAGTACAACGCCCTCCGGTACTTCAACTGGTACCCCAACTACTACTACATCCAGTACTATGGCGTATACTTCTACTCCTCCTCCGGGTACGCCTACATGTCCATGAGCGGCTATTGGCACTTCTATGCCACGTACCTGAACAGTAGATGGTACCTGGGGAACACGCCATTCGACACATCCGCCTACTACAACTACGGCGTCGATTGGACAAAGATCACGATGATGAGATTCTACGTATATGCGTACTACTCGGGATATGTGAACATCGACGGTCTCGAGTTCTACACCGCCACGAGCGGGAGCTCTCCAACGCCCACCCTGACGGAGACGATCCCCCACGGCATCTACGCGCTGCAGAGCGGCATGCTCACCATGCAGGACGTCAGGTTCAGCTCTCCCGCGCCATGGGGCGCCTTCGTGAGGTGCGACAACGACCTCACCATCAGGTCATCCACGTTCGACGGGCTGTGGGGCACCATGCACCCCAGCATCAGGACCGAGGCCCAGACCTACGGCGGCATACTCGCGTTCAACGCCAACAACGTGCTGCTCGACGGCATCACCATCACGAAGGCCTCGTCCTCTGGCATATACGTCCAGAACTCGAACATAATGGCAAGTAACCTGGACTTCTCGGGCTACGGGGCCGTGTTCAACGGCGCCGCAGGGCTCATCATCGCGGAGGCCGGGACGGCCGTCAACGAGGTGGACACCGTCACGGTGGAGAAAAGCAAGTTCCACGACGCGCCCGGGGGCTCTGGGGTCATGGTGCTGTCGCAGAACGCCTTCGGCGACGCCACCGTGAAGATCGACAGGGTCACTGCGAGCGGGAACGGCGTGTACGGCGTCTCCATCGAGGTCGTCGGGATGACCGGCAACCTGTCGGTCAACGTCATAGACTCCGAGTTCCAGCTCAACCAGGGCTCTGGCTTCGCCTTCGTGGCACATGACTGCAAGCCCAACGTGAGGAGCGAGGTGAGATTCTCCGTCGTGGACTCGGAGGCCATCGAGAACGGGGCCTACGGGCTCCTGTTCGCCGTCAAGAAGGGCGTGATGCAGGCCTCGGGCACCATGACGGGCGTGTCGAGCTACGACAACGAGGTCAACGGCATAGGGTTCGACATCGCCTCGATGGCCGGTGAGCTGAAGCTTGTGTTCTCCGACCTCGACTCGTACGACAACATCGGCAACGGCATGTACACGAGGATCAACCAGGGCAAGTTCAAGGACCCGCAGGGCAACGACGTCATCGCCACCGGCACCCTGTACGTCGACATGAGGGACAGCGCTTTCAGGAGCAACGACAACGACGGAGTCCATGACGAGTACTCCGCCTCGTCCGGCTCCAACGACGCGAGCCGCCCCGAGGTCTCGTACGTCTTCAAGGCGACGCGCGTGGCGTTCGAGCGCAACGGGCGGTACGGATACTACGTGGGGCCCAACGGCAACCCGTCGTACTCCCCGCGCGAGGTGTTCTACGAGTGGCACGAGTGCACGTTCTCGGACAACACCCGCGCCGGCTTCTACAACCTGCACCAGTCCCAGAACTACTACTACTACACGGGGCTTTACAACCGCGAGCACTACATGTTCTACGACTGCAACTTCACGTACAACATGCGTGGCATCGAGAACCGGCTGGGCGACAGGTCCTACGGCTACAACCACAACGGCGAGAGCATCATCCACGCCTACAGGTGCCGGTTCCAGGACAACGACTACGAGACCATCCAGTGCACGGGGTACGACTACATCTACGGCGGCGCCCAGATAACCGGCGTCGAGTTCCGCGTGGAGGACTGCCTCCTCGACGGCTTCGTGCGCCTCGACATCCAGGGGGTACACGACGGCTACGGCTACCTGACCATAACCCCCTATATCAATGTCTACTTCATCAACGACACGTACACACCTGACGTTCCGATGCTGCTGCGGTTCCGGGGCGAGATGTACTCGTACTACGACTTCGTCGAGATGACGCTGGTCTACAAGAACGTGACGCACACCTCGCCAAGCACCGGCGACGGCCTGCACGTCGAGATGACCTCGGGAAGCTACTTGAAGGGCACAATCGACGTGGAGAACGTCGCGTTCGAGACGCCCCTCGGCGACGGCATCCACGCCATCTTCGGCACGACCTACCAGTGGCAGCAGGGCAAGGCCGTGAACGCGCGCATCATCGTGCGCAACGTCGACATCAACTACCCGATGGAGAAGGGCATCTTCACCGAGATCACCCACGTGAGCCCCGCGGGCGCGACCCAGAGGGGCTCCTACTCGATCGAGGGCCTCACCGTGAGGAGCCCGGAGGTCGCTGTCAAGACCACGTACATGGACGGCGAGATCCGCAACTGCAACTTCCTCAACCCCAAGCAGGAGAACATCTACACGTACTACGGCGTCATCGACGTCTTCGAGTCGGTCATCGGGCCCATCACCGAGTCCAACCTCCGCGTGGACGAGAAGGGCGCCATCCGCCTCTGGTTCGAGATGGGCGTGAGGGTGATCTGGAAGGGCACCAACGACCCGGTCGACGGCGCCTCGGTCGAGATTAAGGACAACTCCTGGAACATCCTCGGCATCAACGCCATCAGCCTGGCCTCTCCGAGGATCCTGTTCTCGAACCTCAACGCCTACACCGTGCTGCCGGAGGGCATCTTCACCAAGAACCCCTACATCATCACGGTGGACTTCCTGGGCATCATCAAGGAGGTCCGAGCGCAGGTGGACAAGAACACCGAGGTGACGGTGGAGCTCGTGGACGACATCGCCCCGCGTCTGACCATCGAGTCCCCCAGGGACGGCCAGGAGCAGCGCGAGCACGACGTGCTCGTCAAGGGGACCGCCTACGACAAGCACACGGGCCTCGACCGCGTCGTCGTCTCGACCGACGGCAAGATCTGGCGCCGGGCGACCATCGACCCCGACAACGGCTTCACCTACACGTACAGGCTGGAGGGCCTCTCTGAGGGCCTGACCATCATCCGGGTGAGGGCCTACGACATCGCCGGCAACCTCAAGGAGGGCACATCGACGATACTGGTCGACAGCACCCCGCCCCAGCTCAACGTCATCACCCCGACGGACGGCATGCGGACGAGCAAGCGCTCGCTCGAGATCGTCGGGACGACCGACGTGGGCGCGAAGGTCTACATCAACGACAGGCCCATCGACATCCAGTACACGCTCATCAGCCACCAGCTCGTGCTGGCCGAGGGCCCGAACGCCATCAAGGTGGCGGTGGTGGACTACCTGGGCAACGTCAACGAGGTCGTGCGCTACGTCACGCTGGACACCCAGGCCCCGTACATCGCGATGGTGACCGAGGACGGGGTCGTCAACACGCCCACCGTCACGGTCATCGGCCTGACCGAGCCCACGGATGTGTCCATCAAGGTCGCGGGCTCCCCGGTCGCGGTCGATGCCGAGGGCAGGTTCACGGCGAGGGTGACGCTCAAGGAGGGCCTGAACACCATCGAGGTCTATGGCGTCGATGGCGTGGGCAACGACCGCCTCGTCCTGCTCTACCTCACCCTCGACAGGACTGCCCCCTGGCTGAGGCTCACCGAGCCAAGCGGCAGCATGGTGACGGAGAAGGACATCCTGGTGTCAGGCTTCGTCGAGATAGGCTCGAGCGTGTTCGTCAACGACCGCGAGGTCGATGTCACGTTCGGCCACTTCGAGACGACGGTGTCGGCCCTCGAGGGCGACTTCGAACTGCACATCGTGGCCATGGACGAGGCCGGGAACGAGGCGGTGCTTGACAGTGTGCTGCGCGTCGATACCGTGCCGCCCGCCCTGGAGGTCAGGCAGCCCTCGGAGGGCTACGTCACCAACGAGCCGGCCGTTTCCGTCGTGGGCACCATCGCCCTCGACGACGAGCGGGAGGGCGACATCAGGTTCCTGGAGCTCTACATCAACGACATACCCCGCCTGTTCAACTTCCAGTCCGGCGAGTTCTCGCAGGACCTCATGCTGGAGGAGGGCGTGAACCGCATCGTCGTGCGCGCGGTCGACCTCGCCGGCAACCAGGCGTCGGTCACGCGCACCGTGATGCTGGACTCGCAGGCGCCCTACCTGAGCGTGCAGGTCGGCAACGTCCGCATGGACCCGAACTGGAACGAGCCGGTCTCGCTCAGCGACTTCGTCTTCGTCGCAGGGTTCACCGAGATCGGCGCGGCCCTGACCATCGACGGGGTGTCGGTCGAGGTCGACCCCGAGACCGGCTCCTTCAACTACTCGATGACGCTGCCAGCACCGGCCGGCAGCCTTCGCATCGCCACCAAGACCATCCACGTCGTCTCCACGGACGCGGCGGGCAACGTGGCCACATACGACAAGGCCGTCAACAGGATCAACATCGTCGAGAAGACCAAGGAGGGCGCCGGCACGGCCCAGTGGCTCGTGCTCGTGCTCGCCCTGGTCATCTTCGGCCTGTGCTTCGCGGGCGCGATCGGCTACCAGCGCATGCAGGCCCAGGAGGAGCTCATCGAGGAGCTCGAGGCCAAGCCCGCGCCCGTCGTGGCCGCTGGGGCCAAGGCCGTGTCCCCCCCGCCGGCAAGGCCGGCGCGGGGCGGCCGCGCAAGGGCCAAGCCCCCCGTCGAGAAGGAGGACGAGGTCGTCGTGGACCTCGACAAGGAGGAGGTGAAGTAGGATGAACGGGAGGGGGACCCTGGTTGGGGTGACCGTCCTCGCGGCCTTGGCGGTCGTGGCCCTGGCGGTGGTTCTCTGGACCACGCCAGCGGACGCGACCATCACCGGCACGCCGCTGCCCCCGTGGGGCGATGACTGGGTCATCGACAGGGACACGAACGCGCTCAACGAGAAGATCAACCTGTACGGCAGGATAGTCGTCCAGTCGGGCACGCGCCTGTACATGAAGTCGGTGACCATCACCATCGTGTCCGACTACCCCGGCGAGCACGGCATCACGGTCGAGGAGGGCGGCGAGTTCGAGCTCGAGGTCACCACCATCGAGGCGGATGAGGACGAGAACGGCTGGAGCTTCGAGGTCTGGGGCGCGCTCAATTTGCACGATGATGTCACGCTCTACGATGTCGACAACGGGCTCCAGCTCTACTCCGACTACGACACGATCTCCATCGACAAGCTCAAGATGTACTCGCAGGGGCAGTGGGGCATCTTCATCGACACCTGCAACCCCAGCATCTCCAACTCGGAGGTCTACCACACCGTGCCGGCCGGATGGACCGGCTACGGCGTGTTCATCCAGGGCGATCCGTACTACATGCTCTCGGCGCCGGTGTTCGACGGGCTCTACGTCAAGGTCAGCTGCACCGACGAGTGGGAGAGGTTCTCCAACTGGGAGTGGGGCTCGTTCTACATCTACGGCATGTACGCCGATGGCGCGTACTTCGACCCGCTCGAGGGCATCACCATCAGCTTCGACGAGCGGCTCGACGCGACCCTCAACACGACGGGCACGGGCTACCTCTTCGTGGACTTCAACACCTACGGCATCTACCTCACGGGCTCGACAGAGCTCTACAGCATGCAGAACGTCGAGGTCATCGACGGCTCCTACTTCGTGGACGCGAAGGGCGAGGGCGGCCTCAACAGCGGCTACATCTACCTGAACAACAACTTCTACGGCCTGTACAACGACATCTGGTGGGGCAGCTCCCCCGCCACGCTCAGCGGCCTGACGATCAGGAACCACAAGAGCGACTACAACGGCAACAACATCTTCAACGAGGTGTACAAGAACTCCTACGGCAGCGGCATCTCCTGGTGGCCGGGCGCCACGGTGTCGTACGACCTCAAGTTCACCGCAATCGAGCTGAGCGACCTGGAGGTCGGGTACCTGTTCCAGATATCCGAGAGCTTCGCGCTCACGGCGGACACGTGCATCCTGCACGGCAACTACATCCAGTGGAACATGTTCGAGTTCTCGTACAGGAGCAACGCGGTGACGTTCACGAACAACAAAATCACCGAGAACATCCTGGAGAACGGGGGCCTGTTCTACGCCTACTACTTCCAGGGCAAGCTCACCATCGAGGCCAACAACATATCCTACAACGAGTACTACCAGCTCATCTACATGTACTACAACCGGGACACGGTGAAGATCACCTTGAACACGTTCGCCTACAACAAGGAGTCCCAGTGGGGCTCGGACGCGTTCTTCCACTTCGAGAGCCAGAACGCGGCCGTGACGATCGAGTCCAACCTGTTCCTCAACAACACGTACAGGTACTTCTTGTACAGCTACTACGCGAGGGGCGACATCGAGGTCCTCACGAACAACTTCACCGGCAACAACGGCAACGACCGGATGTTCTACGTGCCCTACGCGAACAACGGGATGTCGTTCAAGAGCAACGAGATGTACAACAACACCATGGCCGGCGGCATCTTCTGCTACTACAACTACAGGGACATCACTATAACGGACAACCTGCTCAAGGGCAACCAGATCGGCGCACAGGCGTTCCTGGACACCTGGGGCTACAACCAGGCCGGGTTCATCATCACCGACAACAAGATCCTGGAGAACAGCCTCTCCGGCTCGATGTTCAAGTTCTTCGGCCTCGGCTACTGGAAGAGCGGCGGCGTCACCGTGACGATCGAGAACAACATCTTCTTCGGCAACTCGGGCTCGAGCGCGACGAACAACGGGCTCATCTTCTTCCAGTTCGTGAAGCAGACCTTCTCGGTCTCCAACAACTACTTCGAGAACAACAGCGCGAGCTGCATCGTGAACTACGCGCCCTACACGTACGGCTACTCCTACCAGGGCTACTCGTACGGCGAGAACCACCCGACGTACTGGTTCTACTACGAGAACAACGAGTTCTACAACAACTCGGGCAAGTGCATCGCCATCACCGAGTGCGACAACAACAACATCCAGATCCGGCAGAACAAGGCCCACGGCAACGAGGACTACGTGGTGTTCATCGACCAGACCACGAGCTACATGTACATCTACAACTCGGACCCCTACATCTACATATACGGCCTGGGGATGGACGGCCCCGACACCATAAGGATCGAGAGCAACAACATCTCCGGGAACCCTGGCGGCGGCATCTACGCCCGCACGAACTACTACGACCCCGACTACTACTACTACGAGCCGGGCAACCCCGCCCAGGAGGTCTCGGTCAAGAACAACTTCCTCATGGACAATGGCAAGGCCGGCTGGTCGCTGCTGCTGAGCAACCTGTTCAAGCGCCCCTCGATGAAGTCCAACAACCTGGACGGGAGCGCGATGGGCCAATACCTGGGGATGATCATGACCGAGGCCGCCGGTAGGCAGCCCTTCCCGGTGGAGTACCGCGACCTGGTCCAGGACGGCGGTGACAACGGCGTGACCGCGTTCGGCTTCGAGTACATCGAGGCCGCCTTCTACGACTGCTCGCTGCTCAACTACACCGAGTGCCTCTACGCGAAGGACTGCGAGGTCAACACCTGGGACAGCGCCATCCCCGAGGGCAGCGGGAAGACCGAGGGCAAGGGCCGCATCTTCGTCCACAACAGCATCGAGATATGGGTCACGTGGGCCAACGCCACGGGCGTCGACAGCTTCGTGCCGGTCCCCAGGGCGATGGTGTCGCTGCTCGCCTACAACGGCGAATACAGCGGCGGCATGCTGACCGACGAGTTCGGCAAGCTGCCCGTGATGGAGAACATCCTCACATGGAAGAGCCTCGAGGGCACGATGTACCAGTACTCCCCCTACAACGCGACCGTCAGCGCCAACCAGACCTCGACGCTGCACAATATGCACATCGTGGGCAACCACCTCGGGCCAGCCGACCCAATGAGGCTGATGCTGGTGGACATCTTCATACCCGAGGTCATCATCTCGAACCCGCAGGAGGGCACGCTCGTCGCCACCAGCAACGTGGTCGGCGAGGGCTTCCTGTTCGAGCGCGGCTCCGGCATCGTCGTGTTCCAGGGCCAGACCGAGATGGACCCGACCAGGTGGGACCCGGTCGACCCGAACGTGCTGTGGGTGCACACCTTCATGGGCCTGAGCGAGGGCGAGCACAACCTGACCGTCCGTGCCAAGGACCTCTCGGGCAACTGGAACCAGTCCACGGTCAAGATAGTCACCGACCTGACCGACCCGACGCTCGGGGCTCGCCTCGAGTACACGGACGGCAGGCCCGTCCCGTACGACCCCGTCAAGGGCGGGTACTTCGTGCGCGAGAAGGAGATCGCGATCAACGGCAGCTACAGCGACAACTTCGCCCCGCTCAGGGACATCATCATCCGCATCAACGGAGTCCCCGAGTGGATCCCGGCGAGCATGAGCGGGAAGATATTCAAGCGCGTCCGCCCGGACCAGGGCATCAACACCTTCATCATCGACGCGACCGACACGGCGGGCAGGCGCACGACCGTACGCCTGTACGTGTCCCTGGACAGCTACGCGCCGACGGTGTACCTCTACACGCCGCTGCAGGGCACCACGGTCGGCAACCGCACGCTGGCGGTCACCGGCCTCACGGAGCCCAACACGAGGCTCACGGTGCTCGTGACCGCCGCGGCCGGTGAGAGGACCTACGAGGCCGTGTCCGCGAACGACGGCATTTTCGCCATCGATGTGGAGCTGTTCGAGAACATCCAGAAGCTCATCCTGACCGCCACCGACAGCGCCAACAACCCGACGCAGCTCTCGAGGGACGTGACGCTGGACACGACCCCGCCGGACTTCATCATCAACAGGCCGGACACGAGCCCGTTGACCACGAACCAGGTGAAGTACACCGTCATGGGCCAGATGACCAACACGCCCGAGGCCATCGTCTACATCAATGGCCAGAAGGTCCTGAACACGGGCGTGTTCGCCCGCACGCTCGTCCTGGAGGAGGGGTCGAACCTGATCGAGATCAGGGCGGAGGACTCGGTCGGCAATGCCATGGTCAAGTACGTGACGCTGATAAGGGACACGGTGAAGCCCATCCTAGAGGTCATCGAGCCCGCTGGCGACTACCTGCTGACGAACCAGAGCACAATCCGGTTCTACGGCACGTCCCAGGTGGCCGACAAGGTCGGCGGCGGCGTGCTCATCCTCCACAAGGGCACGCCCTACAAGGCGAACCTCCTGTCCGGCGAGTGGAAGGGCAAGGCCACGTGGGAGTACTTCCTCGAGCTCGGGCCGAACGACCTGGACCAGATCGTCGAGGTCAAGGCCGTCGACCTGGCCAACAACGAGGTCGTCGTCCCCATCCACATCGTGCTCGACAACATCGCGCCCGTCCTGCGCATCGACGAGCCCGCCCAGCCCCTGACGGTCAAGACCCCCAGGGTCAACATCTCGGGCCTGACCGACGAGACGGTCCTCGTGGTGTACATCCAGGGCATCGAGTTCCCAGTGAGGGGCGGCGAGTTCAGCGTGGTTTGGCCGCTCACGGCGGGCAGGAACCCCATAAGCATCGTCGTCAAGGACGATGCGGGCAACGAGAACAAGATAGACCTCGCCGTCACCTACGAGGCCCCCACGATAGATATCCCGCCTGAACCGGATGAGATGCAGATCCCCTACTGGTGGGGCATAGTGCTGATCGTGGCGGCCGTGACAATCATCGTGACCGCCCTATTCGTGTCCAGCCAGCGCGCTGGAAGGGGAGGGAGGTGAGCCAAATGCGGAACACAGGTTATCTGGTCCTGGGGGCGCTGCTTGCGCTCGCGGCCGTGGCCATCGCGGCCGCGGCCGACCCGGGCAACACGAACAACGCGCCCACGGAGGCGTGGGTGTTCGACTCGGGCAGCCATGTGACCATCAAGAACAAGGTCTGGGACATCGGCTACACTATCACCATAATGAACGGCTCGATGCTGACCCTCGACAACTGCGAATGGACCTTCGAGAGCGAGGACCCGTACAACCCCGTGATGTTCATCTACGTGGACGTCAACAGCTCGCTCGAGCTTCTGACCTGCGTGTTCGATGCCACGGACGGCTACTCTGGCTACTACATCGAGTGCCACGGGACGCTCAAGATCACCTACTCCGAGCTCACCGACATGGTCCCGAACCCCATGGTCGAGGGTGGCATCGCCTGCTACGACTCCGATGTGCTCATCGAGTTCGCTGACATCCACGACAACTGGATGGGCGACACGCTCTTCTTGAAGAACTCGCAGGTGAAGATAGCCAACTCGCAGATACACGATTGCGCCGAGGACGCCATCCGCATCTTCGCGGGCGACAACGAGTTCAACAAGACGTACAACTGCTCCATCTTCGACAGCGAGGTGTGGGCCTCGGAGAATAACGGCATAGTGCTCTCGGCCTGGACCAACTACGGGAACGCGGTCCTGAACGTGTTCAACACCAAGGTGCACGACACAGGCGCGGACGCCTTCGCCATCGACGTGGGCGACCACACGAGCTACGACAACGGCAACGGCTCCGTCTACGTGAACCTCGACCAGGTGGACATCTACAACGTGACCGACCAGGCGATGTACACGTCGTCCCTGTACCAGGTCCAGGGCGCGACCGGCCAGAACATGTACAACGTGACCCTGAACAACTGCAGCATACACAACGTGACGAACACGGGCTTCTACGTCCAGCTCGTCTACGGGGTGTGCAACTACAACCTCATGCTGTACGACACGACGTTCACCGACATCTCCGTGAGGCCGTCGTTCGACCGCGTCGGCGCCATCTGGTGGTGGTTCCAATTGAGCTCCGGCTCGGCGAACCTCTGGTCCGTCAACAACACCTTCGACCACTGCAACCCGCCCATGTACATCTGGGACTACGGCTCCAACTACTTCTACTTCTACGGGTGCGAGTTCATGAGGAACATCCAAGACTGCATCTTCGACCAGATCCAGAACGGCGCATCGCAGAGCTCGATGTACATCGAGGGATGCAACTTCCACGACAACGAGGGCTACGCCGTCAGGACCGAGGTCATCTACATGTGGCAGGGCGGCGGCACCCCCATCACGGTGGTCAACTCGACGTTCGCGCGCAACGGGCTGCCCTCCCTCGCGGTCACCACGGTCGGCTACGAGTACTCGAGCAACGTGGGCTTCAACGTCGAGGGCTGCACGATAGAGGACCAGACCGCCTACGCCATCTCGATCTCCGCGTACTATCCGGAAGGGCCGCTGGTCGCCCACCTCAACAACACCCGCATCAACAACACGGCCGGCATCTACGTGGGATTCAACTACGGCTACGGGTGGCAGAGCCAGCCGACATGCGACGTGATGCTCATCAACTCGAGCATCGAGAACAGCACGGGCACCGCGCTCATGCTGAAGGCCATCGTATCGTACTACAGCGCGAAGACCATGCTCGTGATGATGAACAGCACGATATCCACGGCCGGCGGCGACGGCGTGTCCATCCTCATGGACAGGGCGGACCAGTACGGCAAGGGCACGGGCAACTTCGATTCCGACATCGTGATCTCGAACTGCTTGATCGAGAAGGTCAACGGCATCGGGCTCACCATGATGGTGGGCGACGTCGCCGAGACGGGCAAGAGGGCCTTCTCGATGGAGCATCTGCAGATCTTCGACGCGCAGCGTGGCGTGTTCAACATGGGCTTCCTGGGGGACATGTACTACTGCGAGATCAAGAACACGCTCAAGGAGGACATCCTCCAGATCGGCGCCAAGTCCACGCTGTACTACTGCAAGTTCACGAACATCGCCGACCTGGAGTTCAAGGCCATGTCGGGCGGCGAGCTCATCTTCATCTATGACCTGCAGATATACGTCCTGTGGGACACTGGCGCACCCGCGCTCGGGGCCAACGTCCAGCTCATGGACAACACCGAGAAGATCATCGCAGTCTATACCGTGACGAACAGCACTGGTGCGCTGCCAGTGTTCACCATGACACCTTACTTCGTGCGCGAGACCGGCATCTTCTCGCAGTCCCCCTACGTCATCAACGCGAGCTTCCTGCAGGTATCGAGGACCATCGGGGTGAGGCTCGACTACAACAAAGTCATCACCATCATCGTGGAGGACCACTTCGAGCCCGAGATATTCATCCTCTACCCCAAGGAGAACCACATCCAGCAGTCCACGACGCTGCAGGTGCGCGGCTCCGCGTGGGACGCCCAGTCCGGCGTGAGGATCGTCCAGGTCTCCCTGGACGGCGTCGAGTGGGTGAACGCCACGGGCACCCTGAGCTGGAGGGTCACGTTCGACGTCAGCGCCGAGCTCATCGGGCGCTTCTCCGGCGTGTTCAACCTGAGGGCCAGGGCGCTGGACCAGGCGGACAACGAGCGGGTGGCAATGGTCCTCATCCGCATCGACCCGACCCCGCCACAGCTGACGGTGGACTTCCCGCACAACGGCTACATCACCAACAACCCCGAGATCTGGGTCCGCGGTGTCACCGAGATTGGCAGCAAGGTCGAGATCAACTCGGTGCCCATCGAGCTCGTCGTGTCCATGTTCACCCAGAAGGTGACGCTCGTGGAGGGGCCGAACACCATCTCGGTCATCTCCATCGATCCGCTGGGCAACATCCAGATCGAGCGGCTGACGGTGTACCTCGACACGCAGAAGCCATACGTCATCCTGACCTCTCCAGAGGCCGAGGGCGCCAAGACTAACCAGCCGTTCATCGAGGTCATCGCCCAGCTCGAGGAGGCCCTTGACATCACCATCAACGGCCACAAGATACCCTACAACACCTCGGCCTACCCGAAGGGCACCGGCCTGCTCACCTACACGCTGATGCTCGAGCCCGGCGACAACGTGCTCGTCCTGCAGGCTCTGGACCTGGCCGACAACCTGCTCATCATCGAGAGGACAATCACCTACGACACGACACCGCCCTGGATACAGGTCATCTCCCCGTTACCGGGCGCCAGGCTCGCAAGGCCCGAGATCACCGTCGTGGGCACGGTCGAGCCTGGAGCAACCCTGCTCATCGCTGACGAGGACGTGACGGTCCAGAACGGCTACTTCGAGCGCACCATCCTGGGTCTCGAGGGCAAGAACGAGATCACCTTCAACGCGACCGACGCGGCTGGCAACGTGTACCTCGAGACGCTCGTCGTCTACGTCGACACGGGTCTGCCAGTGGTGACAATCACCGCCCCGACGGCCGGCCAGACCATCGTGAAGGGCACGCGGATATTCATCAACGGGACGTGCGCCATCCTGCAGCAGGGCGTCGAGGTGAAGACGGCGACATCGGTGCTGCTCAACGGGCTGCCGTACACCGTCATCGACGACGGCACGGGCCAGCAGGTAAGGGTCACCATCACCATGGCGCAGAACGGCTCGTTCTCGATACCCGTGGACCTGCTCGAGGGAAAGAACGTGTTCACCGTCACCGTCGAGGACGAGGTCGGCAACCGCGCGACCGAGAGCCGGACCATCCGGCTCGACACGCACGCGCCCACGCTCGTGGTCTACATCGACCCCGTCACGAGGGAGAAGGGCGTGCTCACGTCGACCTCTCAGACCGTCAACATCACGGGCTACACCGACCCGGGGTCGGTCCTCACCGTCATGGACATCCTGGTGCCCATCGCCGACGATGGCACGTTCGTGATGCCCTACGTGCTCAACCCGAGGGACCAGAAGACCAACATCGAAATCGAGTCCGTGGACGTCGCGGGGAACGTGAGGCTCATCGAGCAGGAGATAACCTTCGTTCCCATTGACACGACCACCGAGAAGGAGGGCAACTGGGGCCTCTGGTTCCTGGTGGCATCGCTGGTCGTGCTCATCGTCGTCGGCATCGTCTCTGCCTACGTCGTGCGCAGCCGGCGCGACGAGTGGCTCGAGATGGAGGCCGCGAGGGCGACGCCCACCGCCCCTGCCGCCGACCTGGAGACCGTGACACCCGAGGACAAGCTGCCAGGCCCCGAGGAGCTGGGCGAGAAGAAGGAGCCCCCGAAGGGCCCCGAGGGCCCTGCGCCGACGACCGCGCCCGCGCGGCCGCGTCCCAGGTCCCCGCAGCAGGCAAGGAGGGCGGCACCCGCCCGTCCCGCCGCGCCGAAGCCAGAGGGCCCCGAGGCCGAGGCCAAGGAGCTCAGCGAGAAGGGGGCGGAGTCCGACATGGGAGCCGACGAGACCGACCAGGAGGGATTGTAATGACGGACCGAAGGACGATTGCTGGAGCGATCCTCGTGACGGCACTGGCACTGGCCATCGCAGCGGTGGCAGCGGTGCTGCTCGCGACGCCCGCGCACGCGACCATTACCGGGGACTCCCCGCCATCCTACGGCGACTGGGTCATCAACACCGCGACCAAGGCGACGGACGAACCCGGGATCTACATCGAGGGCAACATCATCATCAACAGCAAGCTGACCCTCACGAACAGCACGGTGCTCATCGTGCTGTGGACGGATGGACAGTACATGGTCAACGTCACGGACACGGGCGAGCTCGTCATGGAGAAGGGCTCAACCCTCACCTCATTCGACTCCTACTACGAGTACGGGTTCCTGGTGACGGGCAAGGCCAACATAAGAGATTCGAAGATCCAGGAGACCTACAAGGGCGTGCGGGTCATAACCGACAAGGCGGTGACGATCCAAGACTCGGTCCTTGAGAAGTCGATGGGCACCGCGCTCTACCTCGAGAACGCCAACGGGACCAAGGTCATCGACTCGACCATACAGACCAGCGAAGGCAGCACTGAGGGATACGCCGAGTTCGAGTCCACGGCATACGGTCAATACACCATCTATGTCTCCGGTGGCGGCATGGGCATGTACATCAAGGGAGGCACGCCCACCATAGACGGGCTCGACGTGTCCGTCAATGGCACCTACACGGCCAATGTGAAGCTGGTCGATAGGTACTACTACGCCTACTACTACACATACGTCAGCTGCCCGCTCATCGGCATCGACAGCAAGGACATCTCGGTGGTTTCGGGCATCAACGTCCGTGACAGCACCGTCAACTTCAAGACGGTCTTCGCGCTCTGGGGCTACAGCATCTACGGCCAGAGCAACTACTACATCTACCATTACGCCGGCGCCTCCGCCATCAACATAATAAACTACGGCGATGCGGAGCTCAAGGAGTGCACCGCCAAGAACGTCAACGTCGGCTCGCTATCGACGAGCTACTACGCGGCAGGAGGCACCAGCTACTACTACTACGTCTACTTCTACGCCAACCAGAAGCAGGGCATGAAGCTGTACGGCGCGACCATCACCGAGAAGCCGACGACCGCCGGGCCGCACAACTACAGGCTCACCATACGCAACGGCGAGTTCTCGGGCGTGGGCGTGCTGGGATACTCCATGAGCCCCAACTACGGCGGGACCGTCTCTCCCACGTTCCACTCTGAGATCATCCTCGACAACATCAAGATAAACGGGGGCTCCTACCCGTTCACCTTCACGACGTCCCCGGCGTTCTCGATGCTGAAGACGTTCCAGAACGAGTTCCACATCACGAACTCGACCTTCACGAACATGACGGGCCCCATCTGCCAGCGCGCAGCCTCGGCGGGACCGGGCACAAGCCCCAACATCCGCACGTTCGAGATGTACGAGACCCTCCACTTCGACAACTGCCTGTTCAGGTGGAACCGTGTGAGCAGCAACGGCCTGTTCTACGAGTACGACACGTCCAGGTACAACGAGTACAACAACGTCTACGACCGGTGGGTCGAGGTGTCGAACTCGAAGTTCCTGGACCACAGCGGCAGGATAGCGTACATCTACTGGAACTACTACACCACCAGGGGCAACGAGGGCGTCAACTTCTACGACAACTACTTCTACAACTGCACCGGCTCGGACTACCTGATGTGGCTGTACTACTGTGACCGGCTGTACTTCAACGGCAACACAATCGACAGCTGCCCGTACCCCTACGGCATCAGGTTCTACGACCAGGGCGGCGACTACAACGGCAAGAAGCCCGACGTCCTCCAGATGAACAACAACACGATCAAGGCAAGCCCGTTCCCTGGCACCTCGGACTACGACAAGGGCGTCTTCGCCATCACCCACGGCGGCGACCTGGAGGTCATGGGCAACAAGGTTCGGGACGTGCAGGTCTGCTTCGTCAACATGTACGAGGAGACGAGGTACGCTGGATACGCGGACATCGTGTTCAGGGAGAACGACATCCAGTACTGCAACGGCAGCGCGCTCAACATGGCGAACTCCTACGACGACCACGTGAACTGCCACGCTTGGGTCGAGAACAACACCGCATCCAACAACAACGGCCCGTTCGTGACGTACAGGTCGGACTCCAACGTCGAGAACGCGGACTACGACGCCACGATGTACTTCAGGTACAACACCATCGTTGGCACCAACGGCAGCGTGTTCAACAACTACGGATACCTGATAATAACGGACAACGTCTTCAAGGACTGCAAGGGGTACGTCATCAACGCGCAGTACCTCTACTTGCACCCGCCCGTCATCAAGAACAACGTGATCACGAACTGCCGCGACGTGTACCTCATCGGCGCCAAGAACAAGGGCATCCTGAAGATGACCATCACCATCAAGGACCTCTACGTGGACTGCACCGGCAACGCGTTCTACTTCAAGAACATCGACGCGACGCTGGAGCGCATCACCGTGACCGATAACGCGACGGTCGCCATCATCGCGGAGGATTCGAACGTCGACTGCGTGAGCAGCCAAATACCGCTGGCCTCCGGCGAGGTCATCGGCGACGGCAGCATCACGGTGTGGTTCAACCTCGAGGTGTTCGTGTTCTGGTCCAACGCCACCGCCCCCAATGTCACGAGCGGGCAGCCGGTGTCCGAGGCCCTGGTCGTGTTCTACGGGCAGAACGGCGTGTACTACCTGTCGGACTACACTGAGGCGAACGGCCACCTGCGCTCGATGCGCATGCCCCAGTGGAACATCAGGGGCTCGTTCACCACGATATGGACCCCGATGAGGATAACCGTGGCGAAGAACGGCATCACCATGTCAAGGGATATCGACGTGAACATGGACTACGTGGGCGAGGACGCCTTCACCTTCCTGCTCGCCGACACGTACGTCCCGAGGATACTCATCACGTCCCCGTTCCCGGGTGATGTGTTCGCACTCGAGAACCTGACGCTCCGTGGCTTCACGACAGAGGTGGGCTCCGGTGTGAAGAAGGTGCAGTCCTACTTCACGGACCAGGATGGCAACGACCTGCCGGCCGTTCCCCTGGACGTGGACAGCAACGGCGACTTCGCGAACACGTTCACGGCGATGCCGGAGGGCACGAACATCCTCATGCACGCGGAGGTGTGGGACATCGCGCTCAACTACAACCACACCACGGTGACGATCGTCATCGACAGGACCCCCCCGACCCTCCAGGTGACGGACCCGACCGACGGGGACATCAAGTCCGCGGCGCTCATCCACATCCTGGGAACGTACGAGGCCGGGGCGAAGATAAGCATCAACGGCCTCGAGAGGCAGGGCCCATACACGGGCATCCTGAACGAGGAGTTCACGCTGTCCGAGGGCTCCAACGCAATCGTCGTTGAGGCCGAGGACCTGGCAGGCAACGTGGCAACCGTGGTCCTCACCATCCACCTCGACCGGTTCGCCCCGACATTGACCGTGCTCGAGCCTCGCGATGGCCTCGTCACGAAGGTGACCAACATCACCATCGAGGGCGAGGTCGAATCCGACGCGGACATCACGGTGTCGGTGAGGAGCAGCACCACGAACCTCGTCGACGAGGTCATAACGCCAAGGGACGACGGCACCTTCTCCCACAAGGTCGACCTCGCCGAGGGCGAGAACACAATCGTGGTGAGGGCGTGGGACAGGGCCCGCAACCTGGCGGAGGTGACCAGGGTCGTCATCGTCGACACGACGGAGCCGTTGTGCGAGATCACCTCGCCCAAGGATGGGACGACGACGAACCAGAACACCATCCGGGTGACCGGCAAGGCCGAACTGGGCATGACGCTCTACCTCAACGGCAAGCAGATATTCAACGACGGCACCGTGGACCGCATCGTGAACCTGAACGAGGGCCCGAACCCCATCGAGCTGCGCGTGGTGGACGCCATCGGCAACGCGGGCCGCCACCGCATCACGGTGACGCTGGACACGAAGGCCCCGACCATCACGATGACCCGCCCGCTTGTCGACTACCTCAAGACCAACGTCGGCCAGATCGAGGTCGGGGGCACCGTCACGGGCGTGGTGAACACCCTCACCGTGATGGGCCAGGACGTCTCGGTGACAGGCGACCCGGCCGATTTCTCGGCCATGGTGACGCTGCCGAGCGAGGGCCTCATCGACGTCATAATCGAGGCGATGGACAGGGCGGGCAACCGCGTGACGCACACCATCCAGGTGGACTACTCGACCGCCAAACCAATGCTCAACGTCGTGTACAACCCGAGCATCACCGACATCAAGTCGGACCTGAGCAACCTTTACATAACAGGGACCACGACGCCCGGCATCGCGGAGGTGACGGTGTCCCACACCAGCAAGGACGGCACCATCACGAACACCTACCCCGTGGACGAGGCCGGTATGTTCACCATCGTGAGGATCCTGAAGGAGGGCGACAACACCTTCTCCATCACGGTGACGGACTCCTATGGCAACGACGCCGAGACGTCCCCGTACTTGGTGAAGTACACCTACAAGGAGGCCGGAGGTGGCGGAGGACCGGGCTCCGAGATCGACCCCGGCGCGATATCAGGCATCATCCTCGCCATCTCGATCGCCCTGCTCGTGACCGTGGTGTTTGTGACGAGGACCTTCAGGGCCCGCAAGAAGTAGGACCAGGGGGCTGGGGCGGTCCGGGGAGGGCCAATCGGGCCCTCCCCGGGCAATATCCCGCGGACAGAGCGTACGCGCCAGGTTGAACGGTCAGTCCCCCTCCAGGGGGGCATTGGGCCGCCCCGGAGCCATGGTGACTGCGAGTATTGACCCAATAGCAGGAATGACCCTCGCAATTCGAGGATTTGGGAAGTCCTTTCGTGGCAGAAGGTCAATGTAGCACGTTCCACCGTCAAGGAATGAGATTCTGAATTCCCCTGTGGATTGGTACAGTGGTTAAATAGATGAAGAGCGCAACGGTGTCCGAGGGGTTGTAGGGATCCCTCAACGGCGACGGGGGACGCACCCAGGGGGGTGACGTCCCCCGTCCGCCCTCCGTTCTCAATCCGCCCCTCTTTGGATGCGGCCCAGTTATCAGGGGGCGCATGTTCATGGGGCCATCGGCTCAAAAGGTTTATCTGGCATGAGCCCGCTTTTGTAATGGCCTGGCTTCCAGGTCACTCGGCCAGTAGGTGGATTCATTATGCCAAGGCCCGCCGGCAACCGTGAGCTAGTGACGTCCGTGCTGCTGCTTGCCGCGTGCGCGCTCGCAGCGACCGTTCTACTGGTCGTGTTGTCCGGGGAGGCCTCCGCTGGCGGTAGCGGCAGCTGGCCACCCCCCACGGCTGGTAGCTGGTACGTCACCCAGCCGACATCGGTCTGGTCCGAGGACATCATAATGAGCGGCCACATCTACGTCTACTCCTCGCTCCAGATGAACCTGTGCAACGTGACCTTCGCCTGCACCGTGAACGGCGAGTTCTATCTCTACGTCGTCTCGACCGGCTCGCTCACCTTCACCAACGGCAACATCACCGCCAAGGACAAGTCGCTTCACTACAGGTTCATAGCCTACAGCACGACCACTATCCGGAACTCGGAGCTCTCCGAGACCCTCTACGGCCTCGAGATCCACATGGGGGATTTCACGCTCACCGACTCCGAGGTCTTCGATATGGAGAGCTACGGCGTCCAGATGACCGTGCCGTACACGGACGTCGGCAGCCCGTTCATCAAGGGCAACACGTTCGCGAACAACAACAACTACGGCCTGTTCGTCTACATATATGCCTCGCTCAACAGGGTGGACTACCCTGCCGTCATGACCGGGAACATCACCATCAGGGACAACAAGTTCCTGGCCAACCTCGGCGGGGGGCTGTACATCTACCGGTACATGTACGCCTACTGGAGCATGGAGCTCGAGATGCTCACCAACATCACCATCGAGGGCAACTCGCTCCTGTCCAACCGAGGCTACTCCATCTACGTGTACACCTACATGTACAACTACCAGGGCGCCACCCACGGGAAGATAACGTCCAAGGGCGCCATCAACGTCAACAACAACACCATCCGAGACAACTCAGCGTCAATCACGGTCTACTACCAGAACTCCATGTCCATCTACTATGGCTCGGACGCGCTCATCGACTCCGACATCAACATGGTCGGCAACAAGATCACGGGCAACAAGGACAGCTACACGGTCTACCTCTACAACTCCATCTACGAGCAGTACGGCCAAGACGCCAGGGTCCGCATCGACCTGCGGATGGAGGGCAACACGATCTCCAAAAACGGCGGCCATGCCTTCTACGTCAACAGCTACTCCAACACCGACCGCGGCGAGAAGGGCGTGTGCACGAACGACGGCGACGTCCTTTTCAAGGACAACACCATCGAGGACAACCTGGGCTCGGGGGTCTACATCTACAGGCAGGCCTACGCGTCCTATTCGGCCTACTGCTCCATCACCGGCGACATCGTCTTCGACGGCAACACAATCGCCCGCAACCAGGGGTACGGCGGCGTCTACATCTACTCCTACGCCCAGAAGAACAGGGGCGACCCCAATGCATCGGCCCTCGTCAGGGGCCAGGTCCGGTTCGTCAACAACACCTTCACGGGCAACCTCGGCTACGGCGCGTACGTCTACGCCTACTCGCGCAGCTACTACGGCTCGGACGCGGACGTGCGCGGCGACGTGCTGTTCAGGGGCAACACCCTGAGCGCGAACGCCGGCTACGGCGGTTTCGTCTACTACGACGCCTACAAGGAGATGGGCGCCGAGAAGGGCGTCGCTAGGGTCGTGTCCAACGCCACGTTCCTCGGCAACACGCTTTCCAAGAACTCTGGCTATCACGGGTTCTACTACAACAAGCACGCCGCCTGCTACTCCTCGAGCCACGCGATCCTCAACGGCACGGTCACCGCGGAGGGCAACACCATCGAGGACAACAAGGGCTTCGGGTTCTACTTCTACGCGGACTTGTGGAACTACCAGAGCGCGCAGGGCTCGACCCAGATCACGGGCGACATCTGGGTCCGCGACAACACCATCCGACGCAACGAGGGCGGTGGGGTCTACATCGAGTGCTACTCGTCCTCATCGCGGTCCAGGTCCGCCGACATCTACCAGAACGTCACATTCCTGCGCAACACGGTCACCAGCAACGGCTACTCGGGCCTCCTCATCTCCCTTGGCGCCTACAGCGACCGCGCGACCGCGGGCGACACCCACATCATAGGCGACGTGTCCTACATAGGCAACAACGTGTCCAACAACCTCTACGACGGCATCTACCTCTACAGGTACGCCCAGGCGGGCTACACCGACTCCACGGACGTCATCCTGGATGGCGACGTCATCTTTGAGCGGAACACCGTGAACGGCAACTACGGCTACGCCGCCCTCCTCTACCAATGGATATACAACTCCCAGGCCGGCCTCGCGGGGAGCTCGCAGCTCAAGGCCGACTACGTAGTGCGCAACAATACCATGTCAGACAACCTGAACTGGGCCACGATGTACCTCTACCGGTACGTATCGGGCTACTACACCGGCCTGGTCGAGCTCGACTCCGACCTCCTCGTCGAGGACAACACCGTCAGCGGCAACCGCGGCATCGGCATCCTGGCGGTCGACTACTGCTACCAGTTCTACTACGGCGGCACGGGCGTCTCCGACAGGGGCAACGTGACCCAGCGGGGCCGCATGGAGGTCATGCGCAACACGGTGACCAACAACGCCGGCACCGGCATCCACCTCAACAGCACCATCGACGCGGAGATACGCATCATCGAGGCCGCACCGCACGTCGAGAGGAACGTCATCAGCTACAACTACGGCACCTACGGGCTCTACTGCGACCTGCGCGACGTGACGCACGCCATCGTGGTGGCCGACAACACGATGGAGCACAACACGGTTTGGAACGTTGCGCTGCTCAGCAACTCGGGCACGGCCCCCGACGTTCTGCTCAGGGACAACCGCATCAGGCACAACAGGGTCCAGGACACCACCGTCGGACTGACGATCGGCCGGGGCGACTTCAACGCCACCATCACGGGGAACAACGTGTCCTACAACGACGCGGTCGAGCGTGTGCTCTACGTCATCACGACCGGCCGCCTGACCATCGACGACAACGAGCTCGTCGGGAACATCAACGCGACCGAGACGCTCATGGCCACGGGCTCCTCGGACACGAGCGTCATGAGCGTCACGGACAACTTGCTGCGGGACAACGAGGGCAACGGGATGACGCTGTACTGCCTGGGCGACCTCACGGTCAGTGGCAACGTGGTCACGGGGAACGGCGGCACCGGCGTCAAGGCCACGACGGACACCGCGCTGGAGGTCCCGAAGGCCCGCATCTACATCAAGATGAACACGGTCAGGGACAACGGCGGCAACGGCGTCTGGAGCCAGGGCATCAACGTGCTCGAGGTCACCGACAACACCCTGACCGGCAACGGCCTGGCAGGGCTGCGCGTCAACGCCATGAAGGAGATGCCCACGATCGAGGACGACACCTTCGATGGCAACAAGTGGGGCGTCATCCTCGCTGGCGACAAGCTCGCGCCGCTCACTCAGGTCTACAACGTCGAGGACCTCATCATCACCGGAAGCACCTTCGAGGGCCTCTACGCGGAGGACCTGACGGTCCAGTTGCGCAACTGCCGCGTCACGGGCAGCGCGGTGGCCGACCTGGCGGTCAGGCGCGCGCACATAGACTGCTACTCGACGACCGTGGGCTACATGTCCGGGAACGTCTACGAGGGGGGCTGGATCCGCGTCTGGTGGCGCATCGACATCGACGTGCGGTGGCAGAACGGCGTCGCGGTGCCGGGCGCGCGCGTGCTCATGGCCTCCCAGGCCACCAACGAGACCTACCGGGAGCTCGAGACCGACCTCCTGGGGCACATCCCGCTGTTCAGCGCCGAGGAGTGGTCGATGGAGGACATGGCGCGCAATCCCTGGTCCCCCTACGCCATGACGGCCTCGAAGGCCACCGAGAGCGCGACGCAGGTCGAGCGCGTCAACCGCAGCCGCAACATCCTCATCGTCCTCGCCGACAGGCACGTCCCCGTCGTCACCATATCCGAGCCCCTCGAGGGCGCGCTCCTCAACCGGAGCACGGTCCTGCTCGTCGCCGCGGCCGCGGACGGCGGCAGTGGCCTGAGGACCGCCCGCATGCGCATCGACGGGGACCCATGGCGGGAGCTCGGCAACATCGCCTCCATCAGGGTGGACCTCGACGTCCCGGACGGCACGCACGCCATCACGGTCCAGGCCGAGGACGTCGCGGGCATGATGGGGAACGCCACGGTCAACGTCACCATCGACACCGTCCTGCCCAAGCTCCTCATCCTGGCGCCGAGGGACGGGCTGCTCACCAACGCGACGATGGTCCAGGTCGAGGGCAGGGTCCTGGAGCCGGACCTCGAGGTGTGGGTCAACGGCATGGCGCAGTCCATCGGCGCCGACAACTCCTTCAAGGAGACGGTGCGGCTCTACGAGGGCCCCAACGTCGTGCGCGTGCTCGCGCGCGACCGCGCGGGCAACAACCGCCTCCTCATGGCCAACGTGACGCTCGACACGGTGCCCCCGCCCCTGGCGATCGACTCACCCGTCGACAGGTACCTCACGCGGGAGGCACGGCTCCCCGTCATCGGCAGGACCGAGGCAGGCGCGAACGTCTCGGGCCTGGCCTCCGCGACGGTCGCGGGCCCCGACGGCGCGTTCGAGCTCATGGTCGACCTCATGGAGGGCGACAACCTCCTGCAACTCACGGCACGTGACGCCGCGGGCAACCGCGCGACGGTCGCGCTCCACGTCCGGCTGGACACGACACCGCCCTGGGTGACCATCGACGTCCCGGCCGAGGGCGAGCCCGTCCTCACGAAGGACGACCGCGTCCGCGTCGCGGGCAGGGTCGAGACGGAGGAGGGGCTCGTGCTGTCCGTGGGCGGGGCGTTCGCGCTGCCGGTGAACGGGAGCTACGAGCACGTGGTCGACCTGGTGGAGGGCACCAACCTCATCGTGGTCACCGCCAGGGACCGGGCGGGCAACGAGGCCCAGGCTAACCGCACCGTCATCAGGAGGACCCAGCCCCCGCCCCTCACGGTCACGCGCCCCGCGCGCGACTACCTGGAGACCAACGAGGCGCTCTACACGGTCGAGGGCACGACCGCCCCCGACGTGGAGCTCACAATCGAGGGCGCTTCTGCCAGGGTGCTGCCCAACGGGACATTCTCGGGCCCCGCGCAGCTCACGAGCGGCGACAACATAATCGTGGTCGAGGCGCGCGACGTGCTCGGCAACGTGGCCAAGGTCGTGGTCCACATCATCCTGGACACGGAGCCCCCCTCGCTCGTGGTCGAGAGCCCCTACAGCGGCACGACCTACGACGAGGCCGTCAACGTGAGCGGCAGGACGGACGTGGGCGCGACGCTCTCCATCAACGGCATCGAGGTGCCCGTGGACGCGCGCGGGCGTTTCGACCTCACCATCCACCTGCGCCATGGGTCCCAGAACATCACGGTCGTGGCCACGGACAGCGCGGGCAATGACGCCAGGGTCGACGTCCAGGTCACCCGCCTGAAGGCCGAGGGCCCGCCCGTCACACCCACGCCCCCCCCGAGCGTCATGAAGGGGGGAGGGACCACCATCCTGGCCGCCCTCATCATCGCGGTCGCGGCCGCGGGGGGCTACGTCATCCTCATGAGGCGCAAGCAGCTCGGATGAGGCCGAGGCCCTCCAGGCCGCCGTGGTCAGCGTCAAGCTCGCCACCAACAGCCATAAATACGCTCGCCCTCAATGCGACCGCCGGTGGACTTGACAGGCCCGGTCCCGCTCACCACTTGGCGCTACATCACACGGGGCATCGCGCGCCGCCCCCTCAGGTCCACCCTCGCCACCTCGGGCGTGGCGGTGGTGGTGGCCTTCTTCGTGGTCTTCGCGTCGATGTCCGCGGGCCTGCACAGGGAGGTCGAGGAGGAGCTCGCGCGCCCCCGGCCCACGCACGTGAGCATGGAGCACGCGTCCCCGACGCCCTACAGCTCCTCGGACCTCGCGCTCATCGAGGCCGTCGCGGCCACCTTCATGGAGGGCACATCTGCCGATGGCGTGACAGGGGGCTGGGCGGTCGACCCCGTCGTCGAGCTCACCCTCTCCGTCCCGCGCGACGGCGCTCGCGCCGTCCTATGGGGCATCGTCCCGGGGCAGGCGGGCCCCACCATCGCATCGCCGCCTGGCCTGACGCCGGGCGCACCCCTCGACATGGGGCGCCACCTCTCTGCCGCGGACGACGATGCGGCGGGGCTGGTCTGCGTCCTCGGCTCGTCCGTCAGGGACCGGCTGTTCCCTGGCGTGGCCGTCAACGGCACGGTGGCGCTGGGGCCCGACGCATCCGCCGACCCGTGGAGGCTGCCCTCGGCGGAGGCCTACCCCCTGGACGCGGCCTCCGCGTGGGAATCCGAGGTCCGCGGTCCCTTCGCCGCGACGGTGGTGGGCCTCCTCGCCCCTGGCCAGGGCGGGGGGCTCGACGATGGAGTCTTCGTCCCCGTCCACGCGCTGCTGCGTGCGCTGGGCCAGGAGGACGAGGGCGTCTACTACTTCCCGCGGCTCGTGCTCACGGTCGCCGACGGCACGCGGACGGACGTGCGCGCGCTCGGGGACGAGCTGGCCCGCGCGGTCCCCCCGACGGTCGTGCGCGACGACGGATGGGACCGCGCGTCGTTCGAGCGCACCTTCGGGCAGGCGCAGCGCGCGCTCGACTCGTGGCTCTGGGCCGTCACCTCGGCGATGGCCCTCATGCTGGTCGCGGGCGTTTCGGACACCATGCTCGTCACGGTCGCGGACCGCAGGGCCGAGCTCGCGACGCTGAGGGCGACGGGCGCCAGGCGCCGGAGCGTGTCACGGCTGGTGCTGGCCGAGGTCGCGCTCCTCGGCGCCATAGGCCTCGGGGCGGGGCTCCTCGCGGGGGCGGGAGCGACGTGGGCGGTGGACGCCCTTGCGGGGGACGCGCTCGTCGCCCCCCCTCACCTCGATTGGTGGGTCATGGCGGCCGCGGCCCTCATCGCCATGGGCGCTGTTTCGGTGGCCGGCTACTACCCCGCAAGGAGGGCCGCACGAGAGCGGCCGACGGAGGCTCTAAGGTATGAGTGACAAGGGCGGGCGCAGGGATGGCGAGAGGGGCGATGCCGGCGACGGAGCGGGCGTGGGTGGCCGGGAGGCGGCCGGGAACGCCATCGTACTCAAGCAGGTGACGAAGGCCTACAGGTCCGGCGACCGCGAGGTCATCGCGCTGCGCAACGTGAGCCTGTCGGTGCCCGAGGCCGCGCTCGCGGCGGTCCAGGGGCCGTCCGGCTCGGGGAAGACGACGCTCCTGAACCTGATCGGGGCCATGGACACGCCCACCGAGGGGACCGTCCGGGTCGGGGGTCGGGACCTCTCCGCGCTCGACGACGATTCGCTGTCCGAGTTCCGGCGCCGGAACGTGGGGTTCGTGTTCCAGTTCTTCAACCTCGTGCCCGTGCTCAATGCCGTCGAGAACGTGCTGCTGCCGACGATGTTCGCGCCAGAGCCCCCTCTGGAGAGGGCTATGGGACTGCTCGAGCGCGTGGGGCTGCGCGACAGGTGGGACCACACACCGGCACGGCTCTCGGGAGGCGAGCGGCAGCGGCTCGCGGTCGCGCGCGCGCTCATCAACGACCCCGCCCTCGTGCTCGCGGACGAGCCCACGGGCAACCTGGACCACGAGACGGGCGCATCAATCCTGGACCTGCTCGAGGCCCTTACGCATGACGGCCGGACGGTGGTGGTGGTGACCCACGACCCCGAGGTCGCGAAGCGGGCGGGGACGGTCCTCCGCCTGAGGGACGGTGTGCTGCTTGGCCAGGGCCAGTAAGGCGCGCGGCGCGCGCGCCGGCGGCGGGGCGGCGGAGAGCAAGGGGCCGGAGAGGGAGACGCTGCGCACCGGCGCCTACGGTTACATCCTCGCCCAGGCGATGCGCAACCCGGTCCGGACGGGCGCGACCATCGTGGCCGTCGCGGTGGCGGTCGCGTTCCTGGTCATCGTCGCGTCGCTGAGCGTGGGACTGCAGGACCCGGCCGTCCCGGTCGTGCTCGGCGCAAGGGGCGAGGTGACGCCCGTGCTCCCCATCGCCGACTTCGCCGTGGCCGAGGAGGGCGCCTACGTAGGGCTGTTCGCGCCGAGGCTGCTGGACCCGCCGGAGGTGGATGCCATGCGCCGCATCGCGCAGGAGTCATCGGCCAGTGCGCAGGACATCGGGGTCTACCCCTACACGGAGCGGCTGCTGTGGCAGCGCCAGCTCGGGGGCCTGGACGCGCAGGCGGTGCGCCTCCTGGGCGTCGACCCCGCGCTCGGCATCGACACGCCCTACACCACGTACCACACGTACTCCCAGTTCGCCCTGGGCGGGGCCCTGCCCGCGGGCGCGGGGCCCCAGCTCGTCCTGGGCTACGCCCTCTGGGAGGACGCATACGGGTCCGCCCCGCTCGGGTCGGCGCTCGCGCTCGCGCCCAGGAACGCGACCTGGCTCACCGCGCCGGCCGAGGCGCTCCGCTCGGGGGGCAGCATGACCGTCGGCCGCATGTGGTCGCTGTCCGGGCTCACGCTCACGGGGGTGCTCGACAGGGACTCCTCCACGGACTGGTTCGCCTTCGTGACGCTGGGGCACCTCGCCAACGCCACGGGCGCGGGCGCGACCGCGGCCGGGCCGAGGTGCGAGGCCGTGTCCGTGGCGGTGCAATCCGAGGGCATCGACATCGAGGTCCTCGCGACAGACCTCGCGGCCGCCTCCTCGAGGGTCACGTCCTGGTACGTCACCACGGCGGGGGAGCGCGCTCTCTCCGACGTCGCGGAGGGCCTCAGGGCGTCCATCTACGGATGGCTGGTGGTGGCCGTCGGCGTCATCCTCGCCACCATGCTGCTCGGCGTGTCCAACACGGTGCTGCTCGGCGTCTCCCAGAGGCGCAGGGAGATCGGCACGCTGCGGGCGCTCGGCCTCACCAGGGCGGAGGTCGTGCGCCTCGTGACGTACGAGGCGCTCTTCATCGCGATGATGGGGTGGGGCATCGGCTTCCTGACGGGGCACATCGTAACCTCGACCCTCTCGACCGGAAGGCTCGAGATGGACGCTGTCGGGGTCTGGCTAGCGCCCGGCCGCACCGTGCCCTGGGTGGTGGGCGCGTCTCTCCTCGCCGCGCTCGTGGCAGCCCTCGCAGGCTCCGCGCTGCCCGCAAGGAGGGCCGCAGCCCTCGAGCCCGCGGAGGCCCTCGCCGGGCCATAGGCCGCACGGCGGCGCAGGGGGCGTTCGGGAGGGCGGGGCGACGGCCGCCCCGTCAGCGCTCCACCCGGATGGAGGCGTAGCCCACGACGTAGTCAGAGGGCGCGACCTCCGCAGAGCACGCGTACTTGAGCAGGGACGCCTTGGTCGGCTGTATCGTCTCCATCATCGCCATCACGGGCGGCATGCCGCACATCGTGATGCCTTTGTCGAGGACGACGTCGTGGAGGCCCTTGGGGTCGAGCGCGAGGATGCGGTCGATGGCGAGGCGGTCTCTCGCGGCGAGCCACTCGACATCCTTCCTCGTGGCCGTGCCCACGAAGTCGTGGTGGGTCATGTCGGTGGAGGCCACGGCCACGAGGGGCCTGTCCTTGAACGCGGCGCGGACCGTCCTGCCCACCTCGACGGCGGTCGCGTGGTCGACCATCCCCACCGCGATGGGCACGATGCGCACATCGCTTCGCAGGTGCAGCAGGAAGGGCAGCTGCACCTCGAGCGAGTGCTCCCCCATGTGCACGTAGTCGTTCACCTCGATGGGGCCCTTGACCACGGCGGATGTGAGCTCGGGGTCGACCCTGCAGACGCCGATGGGCGTCAGGTGGTCCTCGAGCGTGACCGCGACCGTGCGCGTCGTGTGGTGCTGGGTGCCGAACACGACGACGGTGGGGGGGACACCCCGTGACGCCATGTCGGCGTAGGAGTGGGCGGCGATGGGGCCGCTGTACATGTAGCCCGCGTGCGGGACGACCCATCCGACGGGGCCGGAGGGGGCACCCTCCTTGACGGCGGGCAGCGCGCCGGGCCCGAGGTGGTGGCGATAGCAGTTCTCGATCTGCCGCCTCAGTCCCTTGTCCCATCCCTCGTAGAACCTGCCTGCGACGACGGGCTCCCTCATAGCGTTGCCTCGAACTCCTCGACCTGGGGCTTGAACTCCTCGTCCTTTGTGATGAGGCTTCTCGCCTTCAGGACCTCCCGGGCAAGGAGCCAGTACACCAGCGCGAGGCTGCGGCGGCCCTTGTTGTTCGCGGGTATTGCCAGGTCGACGTACTTGAGCTCGTTGTTCGCGTCCACGAGCGCCACCACGGGTATGCCGATGTTGACGGCCTCGCGCAGCGCCTGCTGGTCGGCCGACGGGTCGGTGACCACGATGATGTCGGGCTCGAAGAAGCCGTCGAGGTTGGGGTTGGTGAGCGTGCCCGGCACGAACCGGCCGACGATGGCGCTTCCGCCGAAGGTGCCGGCGAAGACCTTCGCGGGCCTCTGGCCGTACTGGCGCTGGCACACGACGAGGACCTTGGTGGGGTCGAACCGCGAGATGAACTGCGCGGCGGTGCGGATGCGCTGGTCGGTGGCCTTGATGTCGAGGACGTAGAGCCCGTCGTTGCGGACCTTGAAGATGAACGGGCGCATGTCGGCGCTCTTCTGCTGCGTGCCGATGTGCACGCCCGAGGTGAGGTACAGGTCCTCAGGTACGAGGAGGGGCGCGTCGCCCGCCATCGAGGTCGTGCCTTCCATTGAACGTCAGCTCCTGGGTGGGTTCACTCCCACTTGAACCGCACCTTGTTGCGGCGGTTGACCGTGATGGGGATCACGTCCGCCTCGAACTCCATGCTGGCGATGCGGACCGGGTCGGTGATGTCCTCCGCGACCCTTATGAGGACCGGCGCCCCCATCGAGAGCTGGAGTGCTCTCGCGCCTATGATGCGGGCCCTCTCAAACCTGGATAGCGGCTGCTCCAGAGGTCATCACCCGTGGGTAAAGAGGCGTCATACAGAATCCCCTTTATAAACGTTTGGTAAGCACGCACGAACGGGCCCCCGGAGCGGGCGTGGCCGTGGGGGGGAGGGGGCCCGCGCACCGGCGGTCGCGGGGGCCCCCGGGGAAAATTGTGCGCCGCAGGGCCCGGCGCCCTGTGCGGCACTGCCCCCCAATACCGCCCGGAAGGCACCATGGCGCAGATGCGCCGGGGCGCCCGCGGTCGGGGCGTTGCGTCGCTCGCCGCGCCGGTCCAGCAGCCGACTGACGAGTGAAGAAATTATAAAACTATATATATGGGAAGCCCTATACGACCGTACACCCCAGCAGCTCTCCAGGGATACTGGATATATAGTCCAACAGGGGGATTCGGATGAAGACAAGGGCCGTACTAGCCATCATCATGTTGCTTGCCCCGAGCCTAGCCGCGCTCGCCATGTGGGGTGACCCATTGGCCCCTCCCGCGGCGGCCGAGGCCATCGACGAGGCCTTCGAGCCCGTGCCGATGCAGACGGGCTTCGGGAACGACCCAATGGCGCTTGTGCTGAACTCGAACCGCGCCGACCTGGGCCCGTTCTTCCTGGACTTCCACCAGACCAGCAGGGGGCCCCAGGCGGTGGCCTCGATACAGCCTGGCGCTGACTACGGCCGGATGTTCTCCTATCCCTACCGCGCGGGCCAGAAGCTGTCGTCCAAGTACGACGCCGAGCTCGAGGCGGTCCTGGACTGCTTCATCAACTCCGAGAACGTCCCTGGCAAGACGGTGCGGTTCAAGGCCGAGATCGACCGCAACGGCGACGGCCGCAACGACACGGTCGTGGACTTCCCCGCCTACACGACAGTCTTCAACGCCACGCCCGAGCACGTCGTGATCAAGGGCACGGTCTACTTCAACGAGCCCGAGGTCAGCAAGGACATGACCAATGCCCGCGTGTGGTTCAAGGTCTGGCGCGTCGACACCATCGACGACCGCAACAACCGGCTGAAGGTCTACTGCGGCTTCATGTCCGAGACCGAGATCGTGCTCTCAAGCGCGCTCAAGCTGCCGTGGATCAACCCCGTCCCCCACGTGGAGATCAACTCCCCCTACGACTACAACCTGACCGGCAAGACCTACTTCAACAACGAGCCCATACTCTTCGACGGCCGCGGCTCCCGCGACCCCACTGGCGAGCCGCTGGTCTTCGTCTGGAGCTTCGACCGCCTGGAGTACCCACCGGTGTACGACAAGGACAACTACACCCGCAGCTTCAAGGACCCGGGCTATTACACCGTCAAGCTCAACGTGTCGAACTCGCTCTACTTCGCCAACGAGACCAGCGTGACGTTCCGCGTGCTCTACAAGAACCACCCGCCCATCGTCATCATCAAGGTGAAGGACCCGGCGGGCCTCTTCGAGACGGTCCCTGACGAGCTCACGACCTACACCTACATCCCGATGGAGTGGCTCGCTGCCGTGACCGACCCCGACGATGACGCGGTCACCGTCAAGTGGGACTTCGGGGACGGCGTCACCTCGACCGCCACCCAGCTCAACCACACCTACACCAACCCCGGCACCTACACAGTCACCCTCGAGGCCTTCGACGGCAACGAGACCAGCGGCCGTGTCCGCAAGAACGTCATCGTGCGCGTCGAGCCCAACCACGAGCCCATCGCGATGATAGAGGTCTCGGGCGTGCCGTGGATGGACGTCACGCCGGCCGTGGGCACCCCGCAGTACCGCGGGCGCGAGGTCCGCGTGAACCTGGGCGACCTCGTCCGGTTCTCGGGCGCAAAGTCCTACGACCCGGACGGCATACCGATCCAGCGGTGGTCGTGGTCCTTCCACGACGTCTTCGCCACCGACGACAACCCCAACGAGCTCGGGGGGGTCGACGTGGGCCACCGGTTCCTCGTCGAGGGCGAGTACAACATCAGCCTCAACGTCTTCGACGGGGTCAAGTTCGGCCGCACGCACCTGTGGATCAAGACCAACAACGCGCCCATCGCGGTCCCGCCGCAGACCATCTACGCCGAGACCGATGCCATCATCGGCTTCAGCGCCGCAAGGTCGTCCGACCCCGACTCGGAGGACATCATGAAGTACAAGTGGGACTTCGGCGACAACAGCAGGACCGACTGGTCCGAGTCCCCATCCGCCACGCACACTTACAAGATCACCGCGACCTACACCGTCACGCTCTACGTGACCGACGGGCTGCTCCAGTCCACGGCCACGACCAAGGTCTACATCGAGCCCATGAACCACAGGCCGGTCCCGGTCCTCAACATCACCGACAATCCCGACGACCTGTGGACCAACATGACGATCCACTTCACGTCCGTCGGCTCTTACGACATCGATGGTGAGGGCCGCATCACGTTCTCGTGGGACTTCGACGACGGCTCCGACCCGAGCACGCTCGCCAACCCCACCCACGTGTACGCTCTGCCCGGCATCTACGCCGTGACCCTCACGGTCATCGACGCCAAGGAGGTCACGGCCTCCGCCTCCAAGGACATCATCATCCAGCGCAACTACGGCGACAGCGACATCGTCATCAAGGCGGTCGAGCACAACACGCAGAAGACCTTCATCGACCCCAACCCGGAGACGGGCGAGAGCCAAGCCGCCGTCATGCGCGACGGCTGGGTCGCCTACGTCATGGACATCAGGAAGGGCGACAAGGTCTCGGTCAAGGTGACCGTGCTGGGCGACCGCCCCGCTGACGTCTATCTGCTCAACGAGGTCAACT
>Ga0316622_100000112_pt1 | contig 37872 bp, 31 predicted proteins | sample OWC_Aug_OW2_C1_D_FD_207646 | JGI IMG/M metagenome (GOLD analysis project Ga0316622, IMG submission 207646) | Wetland soil microbial communities from Old Woman Creek delta, Ohio, United States - OWC_Aug_OW2_C1_D5_C | ecosystem: Environmental > Terrestrial > Soil > Wetlands | place: USA: Ohio... | reverse complement strand
GGATCAAGGACGGGGCGCGCACCGGCCTCGCCGCGCTGGTGACGGGAGGACTCTTCCTGCTCTGCCTCTTCTTCGTTCCGGTCGTCGTCGCCTTGACGGACCTGCGCTTCGCCTACGGCCCGGCGCTCATCGCGGTTGGCATCGTGATGATGCCCGCCTTCCGCCGCATGGAGATGGAGGACCTGACCGAGTTTCTCCCCGCGTTCCTCACGATCATCCTCATGGCGCTCACCTTCAATCTGGCCAACGGCCTCACCGCGGGCCTGGCGGTCTACCCGCTGGTCAAGCTGCTGGCCGGGCGGCAGCGCGAGTTGAACGCCGGCATGATCGTCCTCGGCGCCCTGAGCGCGCTCTACTACGTGGTCGGCCTCGTGCATTGACGGGAGGCGAGCCGGGCTTCGCCGCGCGATCAGCGGCCCGCGCTGGAGCGGCCGATTGGTGCGGCGGGCGCGTGGGCGGGTATGCTAGGCTACGAGCAGGCCGCGTGGCCGGGCGGACATCCGGGAATGGTGTCCGCCGGGGCCGTCCGGACGGGAGACACCGCGGATCCGTGCGGCCCGAGAGGATGGGAGCATGCCGACGTACGAGTATGCCTGCACGCAGTGCCGGAAGAAGTTCGAAATCGTGATGGCGGTCAGCGAGAGGGAGTCCGCGCGGATCCGCTGCCCGAAGTGCAAGAGCCTGAAAGTCGTGCCGCGGATCTCGGGCTTCTTCGCGAAGACGACGAAAAAGAGTTGAGCGGCGCTGTCCCGCCGGCCGGCCCGCCACCATCCAGCACATGACGCACACCCCGCGTGCGCCGGTGCGCCCCTCGCCTGAGCCGCCTCGCCGGCCGGACCGCGCTCAAGCCGCTTCTTTGCGCCGGTCCTTCCGCGGGCCGCTCTCCGCGCGCCGCAGCTGTCCTCCCGGCATCGTTGCGCCCAGGCTCGTGAGAACGGTCTCGGTCGTTTCGCCGAGCAGGGCGGCCGTGGGCTCGAGACCCGACTCGGGAAGCAGTCCGCCGTCGCCCGAGACGCGGGCGAGGTAGCCGCGCTCGAGGAAGCGCGCGAGCAGGCGCCGCGCGGCCGTCTCGTCGAGCGTAAGCGAGGCCCCCGCCTCGGCGGCCGTGAAACGCGCCTGCTCACGAGCGAACTCGATCAGCGCGAGGCAGGCGCGGTACTCGTCGTTCAGCGGCTGCGGCAGGTCAGGCAGGGTGCGCACGGCCAGCGGGGCGCGCCGGTAGAGCTCGCCGATGCGGCTCACGACCCGCGTGTCGGCCGTGATGCGCGCGCCGGCCATGGTCTCGCGCGACCGCGCGACCGCGGCCTCGATCAAGGCGTCCATCTCCTCCAGCGGGCGGGCGAGCAGAGCAGCCAGCTCTTCCGTCTCGCGGGCCTCGGGCCGGTGCCCGGCCAGCCCATCGTTGTACCCCGCCAGGTAGGCGAGCCGGTCGGCGACGATGACGATCCCGGTCATGCTCCAGGAATCCCAGCCGTCGACATGCATCCGCATGTCCTCGTGATGGCGCCGCGCGCAGGCGACCACCCCGTCGGGCAGCCCCTGCAGGCGGAGGATCTCGGCGCCGCAGTGCGCATGGTCGCGCAGATGGCGCTGCCCCGGCGCGATGATGTCGCGCTCGGCCGCGATGGCCGCCAGCCGCTCGCGCCGGCACCAGGTGGCCACGTGCAGGTACTCGGTGCCGAGGGCGCGCAGCAGGGCGAGCTTGCCGTAGTCGTGCAGCAGGCCGCACAGGTAGGCGTCTTCACCGATCGCAACGTGCTTCGCCCGCCCGAGGGCGCGCGCGATCTCCGCCACGACGAGCGAGTGGGCGGCGATCGCGCCGCTCAGCTCGTGGCCCTCGCGGGCGAGCACGCAGATCGACTGCGTGAAGGCGATGTTGCGCACGCCGGCGAATCCGATCTTCAGAATGGCGTTCGGCAGATTGCAGATGGCGAGGCCGCCCTGGTCGCTGCGGTCGTTGTAGGTCAGGTAGAGCGGGCCGCGCGCGACGCTGAGGACGCGCTTCGCGAGATCGGGGTCCGCTTCCACCGCGCGCGCGAGCCGGTGTTGGTCCACGCGCTCGTCGCTCGTCGCCTCGAGCACGTGCAGCAGAGCCCGGGGAAAGGAGCAGGCCTTGGTGATCTCCGCCACCTGTTGCACGGTCTTCATCGCCGGCTCGCCGCCGGGCCAGGCCGCCGGATCGGACGGCGGATCGCAGAGATCGGACCTTACGGGCCCAGGCTGCTCTTCGATCGGGCGCTCCTTCTCGGACATGGCTGCACCTCTCGGCCGCTTCCCGGGCGGCAAACCGCCGCAATCGATATACCTATCGGCAGGTGCGGGCGGGCTGTTGAGCCCTCTCGGGCGTCGGGGGGCCGCGCGGACTGGGCGCAGCGAAGAACGAGCCGAGGACGCGCGCAGCGGGGGGAACCGGCCGTCCGAAAAAGCCCGGGGCCGCGCAAGGCGACCCCGGGCCCATTCGTTCCCCCGGCCTGGGCCGGTCTACTTCAGCATCGTGATCTGACGCACCTCGAGCATCTCGGGCGTCTGCATGCGCAGGAAGTAGATGCCCGAGGCGAGCGGCCGGCCGCTCCCATCGCGGCCGTCGAAAGCGAGCGCGTGCGCGCCGCCGTCGACGGGGCCGTCGACGAGCGTGCGCACCTTGCGTCCCGCCGGATCGAAGAGCTCGATGCGCACGTCGGTCTTGCGCGCCAGGCGGTAGAGGAGTTGGTTGTCCCGGCCGGAAGGATTCGGCCCGTAGGCGATCATCCCGTAGCCCTCGCGCACCTGGTCGGCGCTCATGCCCGAAGGCAGAGCCAGGATCGCGTCGAGCAGGAAGTCGTCGACCGCCGCTTCCACCAGCGAGCCGGGCGACGCATCCTCGGCGATGAAGCGCATGCGCACCTGGTCGGTCAGCGCCACGAAGTCGCCGACGTTGAAGGTGAACTGCGCCCAGGAGTTGTTGCTCGCCTGGGTATGCTCGAGGCTCACCCAGTTCGTGCCGTCGGAGGTGATGTCGACGCTCCACCAGTCCTGGCCCGGATTGTTGCCCAGATCGTTCGTGTACCAGCGCCAGTACTGCACGGTCGCCGAGATCGCCTCGCTCAAGTCGAACGCCGGCGTGACGAGCGTCGTCCGGCCGCCGTCCACGTCATTCGTGCCCGGACCCTGTCCCGGATCGGCGTTGCCGGTGACAAAGCAGACTTCGCCCGGGTCTTCCGTGTGGTCGTACTCGGGCTGCACCTGGGTCGCGATCTCCACCGTGCCGACCGGCTCCGCCCGCAGCCAGATGCCGCTCGTCGCATTGTCGCCCGCCGCGCCGCAGGTCCAGCCGCGATCGCTCTCCGCCGCGTCCAGCCAGCCGCCGACATCGAGGTTGAAGCCGAGCTGCGCGGTGAAGCCGTTGCCTGCGCTGCAGGCGATCTCGAACGGCACCGTGGCCTGCGCGGGGCAATCGGCGAGGATCTCGACCTGGAAGGCGCTCAGGAGACCCTCTTCGCCCACCTCGAACGCCGGGCAGCCCGACTGGCCACCGTGGATCGCGACGCGCGGATCGGACGACGTGAGGGTGGCGGTGAGCGGCGGCGTGCTCGAATGGCCGCTGTTCACGAGAGAGACCTGGAGAGACACCGTCTCGCCCGGATCCGCGCCGCCGTCGGCATTGCCCGCGCCGTCGTAAACGAGCACCCGCCCGCACGCGAGCACCGGGGCGGCCGCGTACAGACGGAAGCCGGCCGACCAGGAGCCCTCGAGCGCGCTCACCTGCGCGGTGAAGTTGACTTCGTGCTGGTCGGGCACGTTGCCGGCGATCTCGACCCCGAAGGGCTCGGCGTTCGTGCCGAAGCCGTGCGCGGGAATGTCCGGGAAGGCCCGCGTCGGCGCGACGATCGTCGCATACGGATCGCCGGTCGCGACCGTCGCGCTCACTCCCGTCGCGGCTTCCACCCCCACGTTCTCCAACGTGAGCGCGATGCCGATCGCCTCGCCGGCATCCGCCACGCCGTCGCCATCGCCTTCCACGTCGAGAATCTCCCGGTCCTCGAAGACCAGGTAGGGGCCTTCGGGCGGCGTGATCGTGCTCGAGCCGCGATGGGCCAGGAAGTCGTGGGCGGTCACCTGGACGTGGAGCAGGCCCGGGGCGGCCAGCGTGGGGTGCAGGGTCACCATGCCGAGGGGCCCGGTGAGACCCGTGTCATAGGCCGAATAGTCGTCGGTGTAGACGGCCACGCGCGCGTTGGCGAGCGGCATCCCGCCCGGCCGGGCCACCTGGACCGTGATCTCGTTCGCTCCGATCATGACGGCCGCCGGGTAGTCGCAGGTGAGCGTCGCCGGCTCCGCGGTCCACAGATCCATCGCCGGATCGCCGAACACGTTCAGCTCGTAGTAGACCCAGCGGTTCGCGCCGTAGTCGATCGACCAGATGTTGTCCATCTTCGAGTCGTCGTTGACGTCGGCCAGCGGATAGATGTGCTCGCCGAAGATGGCATCGAAGAACTGGCGGTCGAAGTACTGCGACGAGCCGTCGGTGCTCAGGTGCTGGCCCCAGCCGTAGCGCGAGTTCATGACCACGGCCGCGGCGCCGGCGTCATCGGCCACCCACTGCTCGGCGAAGCAGTCGGTCGTCCCGTAGGAGCCGCCGTCGTTGCGGTTGTCCATCGAGCCGCAGTAGCACCCCTGGCTGTAGACGAAGTTGTAGGTGTGGGTGAGGCCGTCGTTGTCGAAGGAAAGGATGTCCGGATTGTCCATGCGCAGGGCGTAGGTCACGTTGCAGTGGCCGAGGTGGTTCACCAGGTTGATGCCGTTCTCCATCATGCTGATCAGGGTGGCCTTCGTCCAGGTGCCCTGGCGGTCGTAGAGCGTGCCCACGTGCATCGACGCGGGGAAGCCGACCGTGGTATAGCCGTGCGTGCTCGCGCCGAGACGGATCTCCTCCTTGTAGTCGTCGCCGTAGGTGCCGTCGCTCCACAGCAACTCGCCGACCATCAGCGCTTCGTCGCACTCACCCGTGACCGGCTGGTCCTGATAGCGCATCTGCTTGGTGACGAAGTTCTGGATCTCGGCCGGGCTGTCCACGCAGGCGCGCCCGACGCCGACCTCGAAGTAGAGGTCCGCTTCGCTGGGCTCGCCCCAGTAGCTGTCGCCGTCGGTGTTCCAGTTGCCGTCGAGGCAGCCGTAGTACATGTCGGCGGGGATATCGGCGTCGGTCAGGCCGTATCCGCTCGCGTAGAAGCCGCGATCGGCGATGCCGTTCGTATCGCGCGCGTCCCCGACGAGGAGCACGAAATCGCTGCCCCAGGTCGTATAGGCGTCGAGGATGAAGCTGCGGATCTTCGCCTGCTCGTCGGCCCCCGCGTAGTTGGCGACGACCCACGACTTCAGGAAGACACCCGCCTTCAACCCGCGCTCCGTCTCGAAATCCGCCAGCGGCAGGATGTAGGGCTCGTAGATGTCCCCGGTCACGATCACGTACTTGTAGGCGAGCGCCGGATCGAGCACCCGGCTGAGCGGCTCGGCCTTGCGCACCGTCTCGTAATCCGCCACCGCCGGGGCGTTGTCGACCACGCGGGTGACGCGCGCCACACTCGCCTCGTCCTGGCGGATCATGCGCTCGGTCGTCTCCCTCGCCTGGGCGCTCTGCGCTGTCTCGATCTCGACGGTCAGCGTGCGGTAGTAGAGGAGGCGGCCTGCGGCCGGAAGGTATTCGACCGGATGCAGAGCGAGCGTCGCGATCTGATACCCGCGCAGGAAGCCCGTGCGCGCCTCGTCGTGGAGGCGTCCGGGGAAGGGCGCGGCCGACGCGTAGATCTCCGCGTTCGGGGCATCGCTCTCCGCCGGGCCGGTGTAGCTGAGCGGATATTGCCGCTGTCCGGGCTCCACGCGGTACTCCCCGGGCAGGAGGATCTTCTCACCCGGGATCACCCGCACCGAGACGATCTCCTCTCCGGGAGGCAGCAGCAGGGTCGCGCCAGCCTTGGGCAGGACCGGTTCGCCCGGCTCACCGTGACTCCACGCACCTGCGAGGATCACTTGATCGAACTCTCCGGAGCGCGTCACCGTGGGAGTGTCGAAGTCGTAGCGTTGCTGAAGGACCGAGGCGCCCGCAGCCGAGATGCCGGTTGCGAGAATCAGGCCGGCAGCCAGGATCCACCAACGGATCGCGCCTCCCCGAATCTGTCTGCGCATTCGCTCTTTCATGCGGTCCAGCCCTCCTCCTCATAGCACCACATAGCACCACAGGTGGTTCGGCGGCAGTCTTGCGGCGGGCGGAAAGCCGGGCGCCGGGGCCCGGTCCGTGGCTGCCGCCGCAAGCGGCGAAGACGGTCCTGGAGAATGCGAACGAGCACGCCCCCAGCCTGGCACGGGAAGGCGGGACGGCCGTCTCAACCCGTGGAGATTATAGCACTTAGCGGACAGTCCGTCCCGCCCGAACTTGAATCGACGGGGAAGTGTCTGTCCGGGATGCAGTTAGGCGGTCCGCTCGGCGCGCGGGGCACCGAGCGGCCACCTTGTTGCAGGCGCAAAGCGCGGCGGAAAGCGCCCGCGTACTACCCGCGCCATCACCGCAAGAGCACGATGCGCCGCTGCGACTCGTTTTCGTCCGCCCGGCAGCGCGCGAAGTAGACGCCGGCCGGAAGCCGCGTGCCGCGATCGTCGCATCCATCCCAGGCGAGGTGATACCGGCCCGCCTTCTCGACGCGATCGACGAGCGTCTTCACGCGACGCCCGCTCGCGTCGTGCACGGTGAATGCGACGTGCGCGCGCGCGGGAAGCGCGTAGGCGAAGACCGTCCCGCCCTCGAAGGGATTCGGGCGGTTCTCCTCGAGGCGGAACTCGGGGGGCAGCGGAGCGCCGCCCTCGTCCACCATATCCTGTTCGGTAACCTGCACGTTCACCTGCGTCGTCGCCATCGCGATCGGCCCGGCTTTGCCCTGCGCGGTCCAGGCGTCGTACAGGCTCTGCCCGGCCGAGTTCGTGCGGTTCTCGTCGCGCAGGAACTCGATGTACTCGCGGCTGGTCGACTGGTAGTTGAGGGTGACGACGGCCGTCGTGGCGGTCGTCGGCAGATGGTAGGGCGTCTCGTCCCAGTACTGGCCGTCCGCGTAGGTGTGGGCGACCGGGGGCGACTGCGCTTCGCCGAAGGCGGCGTTGGTGAACCCGCGCGGCGGGATGCGGTTGTCGGCGTAGATCGTGTCGTTCAGCACGAAGTGGAACGACTCTCCCGCGGGCAGTCCGAGCGCGCCGGCGAGAGCCGGGCTCAAGCCCGGATGGACCTCGTAGATCTTGGCCTGGGCGTCGTGGCTCAGCGTCGCGGTGGCCAGATCGTAGGCGCCCGACTCGAAGACCTTCGTCCCGCCCGCATCGAACGCCTGCACGTTCAACCAGATCCGCCGGCCCTCGGGGTAGCCCGACGGCAACTTGTGGCCCGTCTCGTTGATCACGCGCACGGTGAGGCCGAAGGGCTCGGGCGTCGCTTCGAGCGTCGCCGCCTTTTGCAGCATGCCGATCGCGCGCCCCTTGGCCGCCTGGAGTTGAACGGTGCTCACCTCGTCGGGGAAGAAGGTGGCGATGATGTCGGGCACGAAGTGGTTGCCGCCCATGAGATCGTGCAGCCCGAGATCGTCGCGCCGCGGCCCGGCCACCTCTCCCCGGCCGATGACGTCGTGCATGTGGCAGTCCTGGCAGGTCGACACCATACCGTCCGGCTTCACGCCGGCGAATTGCGGCGCGTAGACCCCGGTCGCGGCGTATTCGCTCCGCTCCCATTCCGAATAGGTCCGCTCGATGGGGAACATGCTGCGCGGGTTGAAGTCGGGATGGGCGGCATCGAACGGCGTCGGCGCGTAGTCTTGCGGCCCGATCTCGACGAAGACCGGATTGCTCACGTCGTGGCAGACGCCGCACATGTTGCCCGAGCGATGGAGCGGCGACTCGACGAAAGCGTGCGGGGCCTGCGCATCCGCATACGGCCCGCGCCGCAGCGGCGCCGGATCGTTGATGAACTGCCCGTTCGCGTAGCGCAGCGGCAGCGGGTCGATGGCCGCGAGGACCGCCTCGTCGGCCGCGGGGCTCACCCCCGGCACGTAGTTGTGGTCCACCTCGCGATGGCAGAAGTCACACTGGACTCCGTGGCGATCCTTCGCGGTGAGCAGCCCGCCGCTCGTGTCGACCGAGCGACCCTCCTGCCACCCGCCCGGCGTATGGCAGCGGATGCAGACGTCGCCGACCGAGGGCGCATCCTGCTCCGCCACCGCCATGCAGGCGAAGAAGAACGGGTCGCGCGCGGCCTGGGCCATCATGCTGCCCCGCCAGTTGTACCACGGCTCGGCGTCCGGGTCGTAGTTGCCGTGGCAGGTCGCGCAGGTCGCGTCGGGGTCGTCGAGGATCGCGCCCTCGTGCGGCTGCGTGCCCGGCAGATCGATGTCGCGCATGGTCGTCGGTACGAAGCCGGGCGGCAGGCCGGCGATGGTGAAGTTCGCGTTGCTGTCGTCGAAGCCGGCGTTGCCGGCGTTGTCGACGGCCTGCACCCGGATGCGGCTCGCGCTTCCCGGACGGTTCGGCACGAACCATGAGTAGCCGCTGCCGGGCGTCGTGTGCAGCGCGACCGGCATGAAGGCGGCCCCCCCGTCGTCGGAGAGATAGAGGTTCACGTACGCGATGCCGCTCGCGTCGCTCGCCGTGTAGAGGATCGGGGTGTACCCATGCGCGGGCACGGTTTCGCCGCCGTTCGGCGTGGAGAGCGTCACCGTGGGCGGAGTCGTGTCGATGCCGGCCGAGGGCGTCAGATACGGTTCGATCTCATCCAGCGGCACGTTGATCGTGTTGTTCTTGTTGGCCTGGCTGAGTCCGGGGAAGGTTGGCGTGTTGTCGAAATCGTCGACGTCGGTGATCTCGACCAGGTTCGCGAACCCGTCGGCATCGGAATCCGAGTTCTGGATGGCGAGGATCGCGTTCGTCACCGTCAGCCCGTTGTTGAGCCCCACCTCGATCCCGAGCCCGTAGGGATTGCGCGTCCCGCTGCCGTTGAAATCGAAGTGACAGACGCCGCAATGGCCCGGCTTGCTGGGCAGGTTGTCGAGCGCGCTCCCTTGCGCGACGACGTAGGTGTCGAAGAAGGCCCGCCGGTAAGGATTGCGGGCGCCGGCCGGAGGCGCGCAGGCGAGAGCCGCGACCGCCGTGATGAGAACCGCTGATGCGATCTTGTGGCGTGTGCGCATGGGAAGCACCTCCGAACCGAGTCCGGCCAAGCCGCAGAGAGCCGAACCTTCGGCGGGCGTGCACGGGGGGATCGAGCGGACGGTATGATTATGCCATGGTCATGCCCTCGTTGGCAAGCGAGCCGTGCGATAAGACGGTGCCGCGAGCCGCGTCGTGCGATAGAATCATCTTGTCGGACCTTCGTTCATTCGGCTCAACCCGGCCATGGCCGGAATCCAAGGAGCGGACACCATGAGAGCCAGCCTCGTTGTCGTCTTCGCGCTCGTCGCCCTCATCTGCGCGTTTACGTTCACCCCCGCAACTGCGAGCCTCGTGACCCTCGCCGATCCGGGGCTCGCCACCGCAGTCCGCGATGTGCCGCGCCCCGATCCCGGCACCATGGGACCCGACGTCCCCTGGACCGTCCCGGGCGCGCGCAGGGCACCTCCCGACAATCCGCAGATCGGCGACTCGTGGATCTGGTGGCTGTGGATCCACTACCCCATGCCCCCCCATTTCGAGCAGCGCAGCTGCACGGTGCGGGGCATGTCCGACCACGCGTACCTCGTCGTCGAGGATTCGGACTGGAACGTGACCATTGACCAGGCGGACGTGGACATCATCCTCGAGCGCTGGGAGAACAGCTCGATCGGCCCCTATTCCGACCAGGGCATCTTCGCCATCGATTCGACCGCCTTCGGCGCGCCACCGGACGAGCTCGACGACGACCCGCGCATCTATCTCCTCTGGTTCAATTTCGAGATCGCCTCTGACGGCTTCTTCTTCGACTTCGACGAGTATCCCGAGGGCACGTTCCCCCAGTACCACAGCAACGAGTGCGAAGTGCTCTATCTCAACACGACCAGCAGCGGCGGGCCGAGCGGCGACTACATGCTCTCAGTGGTCGCGCACGAGTTCGAGCACATGATCCACTGGAAGTACGACGGGGACGAGGACTCGTGGGTCGACGAGGGTCTGGCCGAGCTGGCCATGTGGTTCTACGGACGGCCCGACGTGGTTTCGAGCTTCAACACGGCCCCCGACAACTCGCTGACCAACTGGGGCGGCGCCTGGACCGACTACATCCAGACCTACCTCTGGTCGCTCTACTTTTACGAGCGCTACGGCGGGCATCCGGCGATCTACGCGCTGGTGCACGAGCCGATGAACACGATCGCCGGCTACGAGGCGGTGCTCGACGCCTACGGCTATGTCGAGAACTTCGCCGATGTCTTCGCCGATTGGACCGTGGCCAACTTCCTCGACGATTCGACGATCGGGGACGGGCGCTACGGGTACGTGGGCGAAGACCTGCCGGCCTTCTCCGTCGCCGGCACCTACAGCGCCTATCCCGTCTCGGGAATCGCGCGCAACGTCCAGTACTGGGCGGCCGACTACTATCGCTTCCAGAACTTCCAGGACATGCGCAGCGTGCGCCTCCTGTTCGACGGCGCGGACACGAACCGCTTCGCGGTTTGGGGAGTGACGATCCATCCCTCCGCCGCGCCGGAGGTGCGCCGCATGACGCTCGACACGCCCACGCAGAGCGGCGCGCTCGACGTCGGGGGGCTGACCGATCCGGCCGATCAGGTGATCCTCGTCGTCGCGAGCATTTCGAGCGGCGGGGCGCTGACCTATACCTTCGGAGCCGAGCAGAGTCCGGCGGACATCGCCGCAGGGCCAGACGGCCGGCCGGGGGCGCTCGCGCTGCGCGCGGCCCCGAATCCGGCGTGCGGGCCCGTCGCCTTGCGTCTGGAGGGCGATTCCGGCGCGGAGGCGGGCGCCGGTAGCGCGTCGCTCGCGAGCATCGAGCTCTTCGACGCCCAGGGACGCCTCATCCGCCAGTGGAGCGAGCCGATGCGGGGCGGCCTTGCGACGCTCGTCTGGGACGGCTTCGCTGCGGATGGGAGCTTCGCCGCGCCGGGCCTCTACTACGCGCGGGCGCGAGCGGGCGGGCGGACGGCCGAGAGCCGCGTGCTCGTCCTGCGTTAGCACCGCGGGCGGCCGCCTGCAGCGGCGGCACGCGCGAAGGAACTCCGCGCCCGGCTACTCGCCGCGGCCGAGCGAGCTCGCGCCCGACTACTCCACGTAGCCGAGCGACTTCAGCCGCTCGACCGCGCCGTCGGAGAGCCGCGCGGGCTTCGCGCCCGCGGCGGGCGAGGCGATCGAGCGGATGTAGCAGCCGGGCGCCGTCTTGCGGTAATCGCGCGGCAGCCCCCGCGCCCGCGGATCCAGCGCCGCCACCTCGACCGGCCTCCCCTCGCTGATCGGTGTCCCCTGGCCGAGGAAGACGCCTTCGTGGGCGTGGTCGCTGTCGACTTCGATGTCGAAGACGACCGGCGCATCCGGCGGCTCCGTAGCGAAGGTGATCTCCCCGATCATCTCGTTGACCGTCACGTCGAAGGTGAGCGTGTGACGCATCGGCCCCAGGGCGAAGGAGTCGAAGACCGCCTCGCTCCCGCCGCTGACGTTGGCGGAGAAATACCGGCGCAGGGCGACGATCCGCCCGTCGGTGCGCAAGGTCGCCTGGCACTGCAGCGGCTCCCCTCCCAGCGCGATCAGCTTGAGATGCCAACCGCAGTCGGCGGTCGTCGCGTACTCGGCCAGGGCCGAGGCGAGCGCTCCTCCGCTCGGATCTCGCGCGAGCGGGTTCTGCTCGACCGGGTCGCGTTGCAGGTCGTAGTACATCCGGCGATCGCCTTGCAGGGAGTGGATCAACTTGAAGGCGCCCTGGCGCACCGAGCGCAGCTCGTTGCCGAAGCGGATCGACTCGCCGAAAACGATCCGCTCGGGCGGCAGCCGCCGCTCGAGAAGCGCGGTTCCCTGCGCCTGGGCGAGCGGGGGGGCTTTGGCGAGCGCGAGCAGCGTTGGGGCGACGTCGACGAGCGAAGCGAGATCGGTGCGCCGCTCGCCGGCGCGCGCGCCCGGGGCGCCATACACGATGAGGGGAATCCGCGTTTGCTCGCCGTAGAGCGTCTTCCCGCGGCCGAGCATCCCATGCTCCTGGAACTCCTCGCCGTGGTCGGACGTGAAGACAACGACCGTGTTCTCGAGACGGCCGCGCGCGCGCAGCTCCGTGAGCAGGCGGCCGATCTGCGCGTCGAGATAGGCGATCTCGCCGTCGTAGAGATCGACCAGGTGCTGCAGATCGGCGCCGGGCATGCGCCGGCCCGAGACGAAGTAGGGCATCATCGAGCGCAGCGTGCCGTCGACCGGGCCGCGGTAGTCGGGGCGGGCGAAACGCGTGTCATACGGCGGCGGCGGCGTGTAGTCCCAGTGAGGATCGAAGAAGTGCAGGAAAGCGAAGTAGGGTCCGGCCGGAGCGGCGTCGATCCGCTCGAGGGCGCGATCGACCACCTGGGCGGCGATCGGATTCGTCTCGCCGCCTGCGATCAGGGATTCGTCGAAGAGATCGAATCCGCGCGCGAGCCCGAACTCGCTCGACACGTAGACATGACTGACGACCGCAAGCGTGTGGTAGCCCTGCTTCTTCAGCGCCTGGGCGAGCGTGCCGACGGCCGGCGCGAGCGTGACGCCGTCGTCCTGCAGACCGTCGAACGCGGGATAGAGGCCGGTCAGCAGGGAGGCGCGCGGGGAGCGTCCAGGAGCAGGAGGAGACGGCGCGCTCGAAGAGGACTCCGCGGCGGGCCAGCTCGTCGATGGCCGGAGAGGTGTCGCGCCGATAGCCGTAGCAGCCGAGATGATCGCGCCGCAGCGTGTCGATCGAGATGAGCAGGAAGCTGACCGGGCCGGCCGGCTGGGGGTGCCCTCCGCATCCCGGAAGCCCGGCGATCAAGGCCAGGCACGCGATCGTCCGGATGCTCGCGCGCGTCAGGCGCGGCCGGCGGATTCGCTGCCCGCGCCGAATCATGGACCGGACCGCGCAGCGGCCGGATGGAATCCGTCCCATCTACGCTCCCTCCCGTCACGTCCACCGACGGCCGCACCGGAACGGTCCCGGCGTAGTCGTCGCCTATAGTCGAACGGGAGGGGACGGGCAAGAGAGAGGGACCGGAGGGGGCCGACCTCGGCCAAGTCCTCTCCGGCCGCCAGAAAACTCGCTGTTCCCGCGCGGCCTCTTCAGGCGGGCGGCAGAGCGCCCGCTGGCACTGCTAGATCTCGATGACCTCCGTCCAGCCGTACTTGTCCGGAGCGTCACCGTATTGGATCGCGGTCAAGCCCTTGTAGAGCCGGGTGCAATGCGGCCCCGGCTTGCCGTCGGGCAGGTAGATGATGTGCTCATCGCCCAGCGTGATGCTCTCGATCGGCGTGATCACCGCGGCCGTGCCGCAGGCGCCCGTCTCGAGGAACTCGCGCAGCTCCGCCAGCGGCACCGGCCGCTCTTCGACGCCGTAGCCCAGATCGGGCGCGAGCTCACGCAGCGACATGTTGGTGATCGAGCGCAGGATCGAGGGCGACTTGGGCGTGACGTAGGCGTTCTGCTTGCTTATCCCGAAGAAGTTCGCCGCGCCCAGCTCGTCGATGTACTTGTGCTCGCGCGCGTCCAGGTAGAGCGCTTCGCCGTATCCGGCCCGCTTCGCCTTCACCGTCGCGCGCATGCCCGCGGCGTAGTTGCCGCCCGCCTTGGCGGTACCGACTCCATGGGGCGCCGCCCGGTCGAGCTCCGTCTCGATGATCAGCTTGGTCGGCGAGAAGCCCTGCTTGAAATACGGCCCGACGGGGGTGACGAGGATGAGCAGCGTGTATTCGTCCGCGGGGCTGACGCCGATCCTGGCGCCCGTGCCGAAGAGCAGCGGGCGCACGTAGAGGGACGCGCCGCTGCCGTAGGGCGGGATGAAGCGCTCGTTCAGCTTGACCACCCGGCGCACCGCCCGGCAGAAGAGTTCGATCGGCGGCGGCTCCATGAGCAGGATGTTGGCCGAATGGATCATCCGCTTGGCGTTCTCGGCCATGCGGAAAGCGAGGATCCGCCCGTCCTTGGCCTCGTAGACCTTCAGCCCCTCGAAGGCCGCCTGCCCGTAGTGGAGGCAGGTCGCCGCGATGTGGATCGGGAAGCTCTCTTCGTCGCTGACCACTCCTTCATCCCAATGGCCGTTGCGCCACGTGTAGCGCACGTGGCAGTCGGTCTTCTGGTAGCCGAAGGGCAGAGTCGCGAAGTTGATGTTGGCTTTTTCTCTCACGGCCATGGCACCCCCCATCTCCGAAAAATCCGCTGCGTGGAACCGAACCAAGGAGGATAGCACTCCCCCGCGGGGGAATCCAGCCCCGGCGGCGGAGCGTCCGGCATGGCGGTTTGGGGCGGGCCCGGGCCCGAACGGCGGCGGGCGGCGGGGGATCGCGGAACCGATTCGATTCCCGGAGCGTGGGGCGGGCGCGCAAGAGGGCGCCCGCACGGCTCATCCGCGTGCGGGCCGATCGACCCCCCGCGCCGGCTCCAGAAGGCCGGCATGGTCTAGGGAATCGAGGAAGGCGGCCATGTCGCGCTCGAGGCGGGCGCGGTCGACCTGCGGGAATCGCCGTGCGAGCAGCTCGATGAGCTCGCTCGCGCTGGTGCCCTCCTCGAGCGCCTCCCAGAGCAGGCAGGCAGCGGGGCTCGACAGGCGCCAGACGGGCGGGCAAGACGGTGCGGCCGCCGGTGCGTCCTCTGGAGCGGCCGGATGCGTGCGGAGCGGCGTAGGGCGCAGCGGCGCGGCGAGAGGTGCGCACGCGCGGGACGCCCGCAAGGGAGGCACGAGCGTCCAGCCGCCGCGCCTGTCGCGATAGGCGCGGACGACCGGCGGCCGGCGGTAGCGGCGCTCGACTGGGGCGGCCGCCGGGCGATCAGTCGTCGTCATCGGGCAAGCCCTCTTCGATCAGGTGCCGGCACTCGGCCAGGACCGCATCCCCCCGGGTGACGACGTCGAGCGGACACGGCTCGCAGTCGGGGGCATGCGGGCAGTCGCGGCAGAGCGCAAGCGGCTCGTAGATCGAGGCCGAATGCGCGAAATTGAAGAAACCGACGAAGTAGGGGGCATCGAGGAAGGCCGCCGCTTCTGGCCGACCGGCGCGGAGAGTCTGCCGCTCGTACCAAGGCCGGCCGTCCGCGCGCACCGGCACCGGCCGCGCGCGGGCCAGGCGGCAGGGATGGAGCACGCCTGCGATGTCGAGGACCGCGGTTTGCAGGCCGGCGGGGCAGGATCGCTCGGCCGGGAGCGCGATGTCGAAGCGCGCGGCCAGCGCGCCGCGCAGGCGGGCGTGGCCGTAGTTGAGGAGCATCCTCCCCGGTCCCGCGTGACGGGCTGCGCGCGCGAGGCGCACCGCGCCCGCGATCCACTCGGCCGGCCGCGGCGCGAGCGCGCGCACCGCGGGCGGCTGCCAGGCGAAACTGCGCATCCGATCGAGGAGAATGCCGTCGACATCGAGGTCGGCGAGCCGCGTCAACGATTCCTCGAGCCGGGCGAGATTCGCGCGGGTGAGCGTCGCCTGCACCCAGATCCCGGGCGAATGCGCGCCGTTCGCCCGCCGCCCGGCGAGAAGCGCCTGCAAGGCGGCGAGGGAATGCGCGTGGTAGCCGCTGCCGCGCACCGCGTCGTTCTCGTCGGCGAAGTAGCTGTCGAGGCTGATCGTGATGGAGACCTCCGGCCGGTCGAGCAGCGCGGCGCGCAGGCGGGTGTCGTGATCGATGCCGTTCGTCGCGAGCCCGACCCTCATCCCCAGCCGGACGGCGTCGGCGATGATCCCGGGAAGATGCGGAATCAGGGTCGGCTCGCCGCCGAGCATCACGACTCGCGTCGTGCCGGCGGCGCGCAGGCCCGCGAGCACGGTCCGGGCGAATCCCGGGGAAGGCGCGACGTCACGGCCTGCGGCGCGGTCCTGCCACGCCGAGCAGTAGAGGCAACGCGCGTTGCAGCGCGTCGTGAGATCCCAGTAGACCGTCGTCACCGCTAGCGCCTCCCCGGGTCCGCCCGAAGGCCGGGCGGATCAGGCCGCTCGGCGGCCGTCATGGCTCGTGCCGGCCCGCTCCGCGGCCGATCCGCAAACCGCGCGTCGTCTCGGTCCGCCGCTAGGAAGCCGACACGCAGTCGGCGCAGATGATGTTGGTGTCCGCGGTGCCCTTCTCCCGGTGGGCCTCGGCGGGCTCGAGAATCGGACAGACGTAGTCCTCGTAGGGCCGGACCTGGTTTTCCTGCATGACCGTCCTCCTTTCGTCGCTGGTTGGCGTGCCTTCCCGCGCGCCGCGATCCGGCGCGCGGCTTGCCGACCGGGTGCCGTCAGTTCTGCGGCCCCGGAATGGCCGGCGGATCCGCGTCGGCAAGGGGCTTCTAGCAGCGGGCGAGCCAGAGGGAGGGCGACCCGGGGCGGAATGGCCGGGATGAGCGCCGGCGCGAGCGTGGACGGGGCTGAGCGACGACGTGGCTTGCACCCGGGGGCGGTTCACGCGCACACTCCTGCAGCGCGAGCGACCGATCGGCGAAGCGCGCGGCACCGTCGCCGAGCCGCGCGCCGGGGAGCCGGTCGCAGGGCTGGCGGGCAGCGAGCCAAGCAGGGGAGGAGCCATGGAGTTTCGGAAGCTGATCGAGCGGCGATACAGCGTACGGGCCTACCGGCCCGATCCGGTCCCCGCGCAGGCGCTCGCCGCGGTCCTCGATGCGGCGCGCCTCGCGCCCACGGCGGCGAACCGGCAGGCCTTTCGTTTGATCGTCGTCAAGACGCGCGGCCGCGAAGAGGAACTGAAGCGGGTGTACGGCAAGGACTGGTTCGTCCAGCCGCCCCTCGTCATCGCCGTCTGCGGATTGCCGGGCGAGAACTGGGTGCGGCGCGACGGGCGCAACTACGTCGACGTGGACGCGGCGATCGTCATGGACCACCTGATCCTGGCCGCCGCGGACGCGGGACTCGGGACCTGCTGGATCGGCGCCTTCGATCCGCAAGCCGCCCGCGAGGTGCTCGGACTGCCGCCCGAGGCGGAGCCGATCGCGTTCACCCCGCTCGGCTATCCGGCCGACGAGCCGCGGCCGAAGAAGCGCAAGGCGCTCGAGGAAATCGTGCGCTACGAGAGGTGGTAGCCGGCTGCCCGGCTCACCGCCACCTGAGCAGCAAGGTCTTCGGATCCAGCTCGAGGTGCAGGTCGGCCACTTCCGCGTTGTCGTGGTCCTTGATGATCCGCACGCGCACGTGATCGGCCTGCGAGCTGAGGCAGAGGATCAGCGCGAGATACTCGTCGAAGCGGGCGATCTCGAGCGGGACCCCGCGCGCATCGAACTGCTGGCCCTCACGATGCGTGTGCGACGAGGTCCACAGCTCCGCGTCCCACTCGCGCGCGAGGCGGCGCAGGCCGTCCATCTCCCACGTCTCGGTCTTCCCGAAGCGGGGCGTGCCGTCCATCACGACGAAGGAGGGCATGAAGCCGGCCCGCTCCTTCAGGAAGGCGACCGATTGCTCGAGCTTCTCGAGCGAAAAGAGGCGCCGGTCGTAGACCAGGAGATGGCGGTTGCGCTCGACTTCGAGGAGCGCCTTCAAGCGCTGCTCGAGCCCGATGCTGTCGGCGAGCATCTGAAAGATGTACTCGTAGAACGCGGTCAGCCGCTCGACCGTCTCCTGGGTGGAGATGTGCAGCACCTTGCGGCCCTGGAGCAGCGCATCCAACGCGAGGCCGATCAGGAAGGCCGTCTTTCCGATCCCGGGACGCGAGAGGATGACCCCGATGTTCCCGCGGCCCAGGCCGCCCTGCGTCGCGCGCTCGAAGACCCTCACGGGGCTGCGCTTCAACTTGTCCGGCAGCGTCATGTCACCTCCCTGAACCCGCGGCTCTCCGGCGGCCGCCATCCCGCCCGGCGCGCTCGCGTCCCGCGCGGCACACTTCGCCCTGGCGCCCCTAGCGCCCCTTGCGCCCCGCCGCGCGGCGCTGCGTGAACTCGGCCACGAGCGCCTCCGCGACCTCCGCGGGAGCGGGAGCGTAGCGGGCGAACTCCATCGTGAACTCGGCCTTCCCCTGCGTCAGCGAGCGAAGATGCGTGGCGTAGCCGAACATCTCGGCCAGCGGGACGTGCGCATCGATGCGCAGGAAACCTTGCTCCTCCGTCGTCCCGACGATGATCCCGCGGCGGCGCATCAACGAGCCGATGATGTCGCCCTGGAACTCGCGCGGCCCCTCGATCGAGATCAGCATGAGCGGCTCGAGCACGAGCGGCTCGGCGCGGCCGTACGCATGCTGGAAGGCCGCCCGGCTGGCCGTCTGGAACGCCATGTCCGAGGAGTCGACCGCATGCCAGGCGCCGTCCTGGATCACGACCCGCACGCCTTGAACGGGGAAGCCCGCGCAAGGGCCTTCGGCGAGCGCGAGGCGGAAGCCCTTCTCGCACGACGGAATGAAATGCGTCGGGATGTTCCCGCCGGTCACCTCGTTGTCGAAGCGGAAGTCCTCGTCGAGCAGCGGCTCGAGATAGCCCTCGACGCGCGCGAACTGCCCGGCGCCGCCGGTCTGCTTCTTGTGCGTGTAGTTGAACTCGGCCCGCCGGCCGATCGTCTCGCGGTAGGCGACCTTCGGCGCGCCCGCCTCGACGGCCGTGCCGAACTCGCGCCGGATGCGCTCGAGGTAGACCTCGAGGTGCAGCTCGCCCATGCCCTTGATCAGCGTCTCGCCCGTCTCCTCATCGGTCTGCACGCGGAAGGTCGGGTCCTCGCGCGAGAAGCGCTGCAACGCCTTCGCCAGACGGTCCTCGCCTTGGCGCTCGGCGGCTTTCACCGCCAGCGAGACGACGGGGTCGGGCACGTGCATCGCGGCGAGCGAGATGCGCGTGCCGCCGGTCAGGGTGTCGCCCGAGGCGCAATCGACCCCGAGGAGGGCGACGATCTCGCCGGCCGTCGCCGACTCGATGTCCTCCATCTGGTCGGCGTGCATGCGCACGAGCCGCCCGACGCGGCTCGTCCGGCCGGTTCGGGAGTTGTACACGCCCGTCCCGCGCGTCAGCGTGCCCTGGTAGATCCGGGTGTAGGTCAGCAAGCCGTACGGGCGCTCTTCGAGCTTGAACGCGAGCGCGACCAGCTCGCCGGCCGGGTCGCTGGTCAGCGTGATCTCCTGCTCCTCGCCCTCCCACAGGCGCGCCTCGTGGGTCACGTCGAGAGGGCTCGGGAGATAGCGGACGATGGCGTCGAGCAGGAGCTGGACGCCCTTGTTCTTGTAGGCGCTGCCGAGAAAGACGGGCGTGATCTGGTGGGCCAGGACCCCGCGGCGAACGGCCGCGTGGATCTGTTCCTCGGTCACCCGGTCCGCGAGGACCGCCTCGGCCAGCTCGTCGTCGAGCAGCGCCAGGGCGTCGAGGAGCAGCTCGCGGCGCGCCGCCGCTTCATGCAGCAGAGGTCGCGGAATCTCCTCCCAGACCAGCTCCTCCCCGCTCGCTCCCTCGAACCGGCAGGCCTTCATGCGCACGAGGTCGATCACCCCGGCGTGGTCGCCCTGCAGCCCGAGGGGGATCTGCATCATGACCGCGTTGTGATGGAGCTTCTCGCGCAGCTGGGACGTGACCCGCATGGGGTTCGCCCCCGAGCGGTCGCACTTGTTGACGAAGACGAGGCGCGGCACGCGGTAGCGGCGCATCTGGCGGTCGACGGTGATCGACTGCGACTGCACTCCGGCGACCGCGCAGAGGACGAGGATCGCGCCGTCCAGGACGCGGAGCGCGCGTTCGACCTCGATCGTGAAATCGACGTGCCCGGGAGTGTCGATCAAGTTGATGTGGGCGTCACCCCACTCGACGTGCGTGGCCGCCGACGTGATCGTGATCCCCCGCTCGCGCTCGAGCTCGAGGGTGTCCATGGTCGCGCCGACGCCGTCCCGCCCGCGCACCTCGTGCATGCGGTGGATGCGCTTGGCGTAATACAGGATGCGCTCGGTCAGGGTCGTCTTGCCCGAGTCGATGTGAGCGCTGATCCCGATGTTGCGAATATGGAAAAGGTCCATGGCTCCTGCACATTCCGCCTCGCGGGCGGTTCCCGGCCGCGTCCATCCGCGCGCCGGTCCGGCCGAGGCCGCGCGAACGAAGTCCGCCGCCCGGGAACGGCTCGCGGGCCGTTTCCGGACGGCGGCTTGCGTGGGCGCAGGCTGGGTCGAAATCGACTAGTAGTCTTCCCCGTGCTGCCAGGCGGCTCCGCCGGCGCGCGGCCGCGCTTCACGCGGACGGGCGAGATTCACCTTCAGATTGCGGCCCTGGAAGTCCTTCTCGTTCAGCCCGTCGATCGCGCGCTGGGCAGCGTCGTCGGCGGACATCTCGACGAAACCGAAGCCGCGCGAACGGCCGGTCTCGCGATCCATGACCACTTTGGCGGAGACCACCTCGCCGTAACTCCCAAAGAGCTCGGCCAGGTCCTCTCCGGTCGTCCGATAGGGAAGATTGCCGACGTACAGATTCGCGGACATGCTTGCAAACCCTCTCTCAGGAGACCGCATTCCCGCACCTGAAGCGGCCGGTTCGTCCAAGGAGCCCGAGACCCGATCCCGCATCGCCTCTCGACACCGGCCCCGCTGCTCGTTCTTCCGGGAACTTCCATGACGCGAACCAGGAGCGCGTGGAAGATGCGGGAACCGGCCGGTGGCCTAGGCGATGCACCGGATGTGCGGATTAGGCAGGCTGGCGAAACCTCTCCTTCCAGACCCTCGACTCAGGCTACTACCGCTACGGGCCCGCAGGCCCGTCAAGCGCACATAAGGATAACGGAACGAGGGGGGCGTTTGTCCAGTTTTTTCTGGACACCCAAGGCTGCGGCCGGCCGCGCTCCCCGCGCCCGATCGTTCACCAGGAGTCCGCGCACGCTGCCCGTGCAACCCACGCGTCGCGCCTTGAACGCGAGCGGAGGCTCGGCATTCCGCCTGAGAACCCGCTTGCGTTGAGCGTCGCCGCTCTCCCAGACTGCCCTCGGTTCCACGTCGTCCCAAGGCGTTTCCGGAAAGGGCCGGCCGGCATGATCAGTCGGATCGATCGGTTCTCGTGGCGACATCTTCGGTCCGCGCTCCTGTTCATCCTCGGACTGGGCCTGGTCCTCCCCCCGGCAGCATCGTCCCAATCCCCCTTCTCGCCGTCGGAGCGGAAGGGTCCGTCTCTGATGGGCAAGACGCAGACGGCCAACCAGCCCCCCCAAGTCCGTCCGGCGGGGTTGGAAGAGAGCGTCGATCCCGGCTCCTTCCGGCTGTCGCCGGGCGACCGGCTGGCCGTTTCGATCTGGGGACCGGTCGATCTCACCCTCGATCTCATCGTCACCGCCGACGGTTCGCTTCTCGTGCCCTCGATCGGCTGCCTGCCGGTCGCGGGTCTCACGCTCACCGAGGCGGCGGGAGCGCTGCGCGCGCAGGCGGCGGGCGTGTACCCGCATTCCGAAATCGGCCTCTCGCTCGTCGAACCGGGCCTGCTCCGCATCCCGGCGACCGGCCAGGTCGTGCAGCCCGGCAGCTACGAGATCCTCTCGACATCCCGATTGGCGGATCTCATCGATCTCGCCGGCGGGCTGCTCGAAGGCGCGGGCGCGCGATCGATCGAAGTGCGCAACGCGGACGGATCCGTCGCGGTCTGCGATGTGCTCGCCTGGAAGACGGACGGGGATGCAGCCGGAAACCCACACCTGCGAAGCGGCGACCGGGTGCACGTGCCGCCTGCCGGGCAGGTGTATATCGTCCGGGGCGTGGACGCGCAACCTGGCGACGAAGACCGGCCGGCGACGAGCACGCTCCTCGACCGGCCCTTCGCCAGCGAGAGCCGCCGCATCCCCCATCGCACCGGCGATGACGTCGCCTTCGCGTTGCGGGCAGCCGGCTGGCCGGGAAAGGACTTCTGCGACCGCGGCGTGTGGCTGGAGCGATCCGGCGCGGGCCGGATCTGGGTCCCGCTCGAGGAATGCTCCGGTCGGCCCGTCGAGCCGGGAGATGTGATCGCGGTGCCCTTCTGTCACGAGTGGGTCTCGGTGAGCGGATTCGTCATGCGCCCGGGCTACTATCCGTTCCTGCCCGGCGGGACCGCCGCGGATTACGTGAGCCTGGCCGGGGGGCCTTCGCTGCAGGGGCGCAGCACCGGATGGAAGCGGATCGACGACGAAGGGGCTTCGCGGGACCTGGGCTGCTCCGACACGCTGCAGGTGGGCGCGCGCGTCTGGGTGCCGCAGCGCCGGGCGCACAAGATCTCGGAGTTGCTCGCCCCTCTCGGGACGGCCGTCGCGCTCATCGTCTCGCTCGTCGCGATCAGCCGCTGACCCAGTGCCGGTGAGCCGCGGCCCTCCGCCGTCAACCGCCCGCCGTTGTGGCGCGGCCCTCAAGCGCGGATGCCGGGCTCCCCCGCCGGCGCGCGCGCGGCGCAGGCGACCGCGCAGATCGCTCCCCCCCAGAACCAGAGCAGCGCGTTGCCGCTCAGGTCTCCGCTCACCTGCGCATTGAGAAAAGCCATGGCGAAGAGCGCGAACAGCCCTGCGTGGCTCGGCTCGCGCGCGGCGAGCACGCGCGCGCGACGCCACACGAGCACGAGGAAGGCGAGGAAGAGCGCGAGCCCGGGCAGCCCGAGCTCGATCGCGAGCTCGGCCTCGATGTTGTGCGGATAGAGGCGCACGTCGCGCAGGAAGAGGAGCGCCGGGAAACCGCCCGTTCCCGCGCCCCACGGGAGCGCGTCGCGCAGCGCGGTGAGACCGCGCTCGATGATCTGCACGCGGTAGAGAACGGAAGCGTCGCGCAACGCCGCGCCCTCGATCGTCGCCGACATCTCGGCGCCCGTCGCGCCGACGATGGAACCGAGCGGCGTGCGCAGCACCGTCGCGAGCAGGCGGTCGCGATCCTCGCCGGGCAGGAGGAGGAGGGCGACCGCGGCGGCGAGGGCAAGCGGCACGAGCAGGCGGACGAGATTCTTCAGGCGCAAGAGCCTCCTGGCTCCGGGCAGCGCGAGCAGGGCGAGCGGGGCGAGCAGCAGCGCGCCCAGCGGGCCACGCGAGCCGGTGGCGAAGAGGAGCGGGAAGGCCGGGAACGCGAAAGTTGCTGCGAGCCAGGGCCGCAGCAGGCGCCGGGCCGCGCTCCAGGCGAGGAGCACGATCCAGACGGCGAGCGCGCGCGCGGTCCAGATGGGATCGATGCCCAGCCAGCCCAGCCGGCCGGGGACGCCGGGCGCGCCGCCTCCGTACGGTTCGCTCCTGCTGAGCCAATCGGCCCACCCCAACGCGTACACGGCTCCCGCCGCGACGAAGAGCCCGCCGACGACCAGGAGCGCGCGAAGCAGGCGATCGACGCGCGCCCGCTCGCGCCAAACGGGCCACAGCAGCGCGGGAGCGAAGAAGAGGATCGCATTCGCGATCAAGAACGACTTCAGCTTGCCCGCGCCGTATTCGGGCGCCGGGCTTGCGGGCAGGCGCACCCAGAGGAGCAGGGCGAGAGCGAGGACGAGAAGCGCGGCCGGTTCGGAGAGCAGGCGGGAGAGGGAAGCGCGCCAGGAACTGCGCGAGGCGCGCAAGGCCAGCCACGTCGCGGGGAACAGCAAGGCGCAGATCCCGAAGTAGGTCGCCTCGGAGGCGGCCGGGCGCAGGCCGAGCGGCCAGAGGAGCGGGAGTCCGAGCAGCAGAAACGCGAGCAGCCACTCCACGCGCGCGAGCCAGAAGGCGACGACCCCCGCGCCCGCGAGCGCGGCGGCTGCCCAGCCGATCTTGTCCAGCAGCAGAACGAGCGCGGCGTCGACGGCGAGCAGGATTCCGAGGAACGCGGCGGGACGGACCGACTCGTCCGGGGGTGCTTCCGCGCAGGCGGCGGCGTGCCCGTCGGGCCCGGGCGCCTCGCGGTTCATCGCCGGGCCAGGAAACCGAGCCCCACGCCGCGCAGCAGCCGCGTCAAGCGGGCGTGCCGCGCGGGGTCGGTTTCGGCGACGACTGCGAGGCTCTCCAGAGCGGCAGCCACGCCGAGGCCCGCGCCGCAGGCGAGGAGAACGGCGAGGATGCAGATGACCGCCCGATGGGGGCGATCCTTCTCGATCGGCACGGCGGGAGCATCGAGGAGTTGGATCGTCGGAGTGTCGCGCACTTCCAGGATGCGGTACTGCTCGTGCATCTCCATGAGAAGCGCATGGAGCGCCTCGAGCACTTCGACCGCGCGGTAGCGGCGCAGGAACTGGAGGCTCAGATCGGGCAGCCGTCCGAGGTCGATCAGGCCCGCGCGCACGGCCTCGGTCGCCGCCGCGCCCGAGCCGGCCGGCAGCCCCGCGCCCGCACCGCCCGCGGCCGGGCCCTGAGCGGCACCCTGGAACCCACTCCCGGAGGCGCGGCCCTCGAGCGTCATGCGCGCGGCCTCGAGCGAACGGAGGCGCGCTTCGACGCGCCGGATCTCCGGATGCTCCGCACCCACCTGGGACGCGAGCGCCTCGCGCTCGACCTCGGCCGCCAGGCGCTCGGCTTCCACGTCCGCAATCGCCTGCACCAATGCGCGCGCCTGCTCCTCCGGAACCAGCAGGCCGAAGCGTTCCTCGAAGACGCGCAGCGATTCCTCGGCCGCGCCGAGGTCGACCGCCGTCGCCGCGAGCCGCGCGGCGACGAAGGCGCGCACCTGCCCGGCGCCGGCGTGACGCGTCTCGCGCTGGATCTCGTCGAGCACGCGCACCGCCGTCGCGGCCATGCCCGCGGCGCGCGCGGGGCTCTTGTCGAGCACGCGCAGTCGCACGATGCCCTCCGGCCCCACGCGCACGCGCACCCGCTTCCAATAGGTCTCGAGCGCGCGGTCCAGGTTGTCGGACTCGTACACCGTGATGAGATCGTGCTCGGCAACCACCCGCTCGGCCAGCCGGCGGCTGCGCAGGATGCCCGCCAGCAGATCGGACGGCACGGCCCACATCGGAAGATTCATGCGGCCGGAGAACGAGAGCCCGCCGCCTCCGCTCAGCGCGGCGGCCGCGCGCGCGATGTTGCCCGAGATGCCGCGAATATCGAGCGCGTCCTCCTCCGGAGGCAGGATGCTCACGTGGGAGGCGTACCAGTTGGGCAGGAGCAGGCTGACGACGACGGCGACCAGGGCGACGACCGCGGTGTTGATGAGGATCCACTTGCGCCAGCGCAGGAGGCGGAGGAGGAAATCGAGGGTCGTCGGAGACCCGCTCTTCTCCCCGGCCCGCGGGGAGGATGCCTCGCGCGGGCGATGTTCGTCGGCTGAAGTCCCGATCACGGCCTCATTGTGGGGGAAGCGGCGGGCCGGGCGCAAGCCGCGCAGGATCGCTCGTACCGGTCGCCATGAGGGGTCGCCCGGGCTGGGTCCCCCGGCGCTTGCCGCCCACCTGGGCGGCCGACCGCCCGGGCTTGGCCCGCGCAATCCGCGCAATCCGTTCGTCCGCCTTCCGGCCCGTCAGGCGGCGCCTCCGAACTCGCGCGCGACTCTGATCCTGTTCATCGCCCGGGCGAGGGCCCCTTCCGCGCGCGCGACGTCGATGTCCGGCGTCCGCTGGGCGAGCCGGCGCTCGGCCCGCTCCCGCGCCGACTCGGCGCGCGAAACGTCGATCTCCTCGGGCCGCTCGGCTGCGTCGGCGAGGATCGTCGCCTGGTTGTCCGACACTTCGAGAATGCCTCCGCTCAAGGCGAAGACCTGCGTCCGTCCCGATTCCTCGCGCAGCGTGAGGGCCCCGCTCCGCAGCGCGGTGAGCAGCGGCGCGTGATGGGCGAGAACTCCCAGGAAGCCCTCGCTGCCCGGGGCTTCCAGGTGGACGATCTCGCCCTCGAAGACGGTGCGTTCGGGCGTGAGCACGCGAACGCGGAAGGTCGCCGCCATCCCGGCCCCCCTATGTCCGCGCCTGGCCCTGCGTCCCGGCGCCCGCCTGCTGCCCCTCCCCCGCCTGCGCGCCGCCGGCCGCCCGCGCCATGCCCTGCGCCTGAGCCACGGCCTCCTCGATCGTGCCGACCATGTAGAAGGCCTGCTCGGGAAGATCGTCGTACGCGCCGTCGCACAGTTCCCGGAAGCTGCGGATCGTGTCCGCGATCCTCACGTAGCGGCCTTCGCGGCCCGTGAAGGCTTCGGCCACGAACATCGGCTGGGAGAGGAAGCGCTGGATGCGCCGGGCGCGCCGCACGACGACCTTGTCCTCCTCGGACAGCTCGTCCATGCCGAGGATCGCGATGATGTCCTGGAGATCCTTGTACCGTTGCAGAACCGATTGCACCCGCCGCGCCGTGCGGTAGTGCTCCTCGCCGACCACGCGCGCGTCGAGGATCCGCGAGGTCGAGTCGAGCGGGTCGACCGCGGGATAGATGCCGAGCTCCATGATCGAGCGCGAGAGCACGGTCGTCGCGTCGAGATGCGAGAAGGCGGTCGCGGGCGCGGGATCGGTGAGGTCGTCGGCCGGGACGTAGATCGCCTGCACGGAAGTGATCGAGCCGCGCAGCGTCGAGGTGATCCGCTCCTGCAGCTCGGCCATCTCCGTCGAGAGGGTCGGTTGGTAGCCGACCGCGGACGGCATGCGCCCGAGGAGCGCGGACACTTCCGAGCCCGCCTGCGTGAAGCGGAAGATGTTGTCGATGAAGAGGAGCACGTCCTGGCCCATCTCGTCGCGGAAGAATTCGGCCACCGTGACGCCGGTCAGCCCGACCCGCAGGCGCGCGCCGGGCGGCTCGTTCATCTGGCCGTAGACGAGGGCGGTCTTCTCGATCACGCCCGAGGCCTTCATCTCGAGCCACAGGTCGTTGCCCTCGCGCGTGCGCTCGCCCACGCCGGCGAAGACCGAGTAGCCGCCGTGCTCGGTCGCGATGTTGCGGATCAGCTCCTGGATGATGACGGTCTTCCCGACGCCGGCCCCGCCGAAGAGGCCGATCTTGCCCCCCTTGGGATAGGGGGCGAGCAGATCGACGACCTTGATGCCCGTCTCGAGCATGGCCGTCTCGGTGTTCTGCTCGGTCAGCCTGGGAGGATCGCGATGGATCGGCATGCGTTGCTCGGGATGCGGCAGGGGACCGCCCGGGTCGATCGGCTCACCGAGCACATTGATCACGCGCCCGAGCGTCTGCTCGCCGACCGGCACGCGGATCGGCCCGCCGGTGTCGAGCACCGGCATGCCGCGGACGAGCCCGTCGGTCGAGGACATCGAGACGCACCGGCAGATGCCGTCGCCCAGATTCAGGGCCACCTCGAGCACGACCCGGATGTGCCGCTCGGGAGCGGAGATTTCGAGCGCCGTGTCGATCTCGGGCAGGTGCCCTTCGGGGAAGACGACATCGACCGTGGGGCCGATCACCCGCAGCACCTTGCCGGTCGCCTGGGTACTCCGTTCCATCCGCCTCTCCTATTCGCCGACCGCCGAGCCGCCGACGATGTCGATCAGTTCGCGCGTGATCGTCGCTTGCCGGAGCTTGTTGGCCTTCAAGGTCAGCTCCCCGACCATGTCCTGGGCGCTGCGCGTCGCGTTGCCCATCGCGAGCATGCGCGCCGAGTGCTCGGAGGCGAGCGAGTCGGCGAGCATCGCCAGCAGCCGCGTCGTGATGAAGCGCGGCAGGAGCGTCGCGAGCACGCTCGCCGCGTCCGGCTCGAAGAGATACTGGCGCGCGTGGTGATCTTCGGTCTCGGGCGCGATCGGGATCAGCCGGTCGAGGATCATCTCGCGCCGCGCGGTCGTGATGAAGCGGTAGTGGAGCGCCTCCACCCGGGCGACCTCGCCCGAGATGAAGGTGTCGACGGCGAGCCGCCCGAGATCGCGCACGAGGTCGAAATCGATCTGATCGCCCAGGCGCTCGACCGCCCGCCAGATCGGGCGCCGGCGGTACTGGAAGTAGCGCACCGCCCGGCGGCCGACCGGCATGCAGAGCACCTCCGGCCCGGGCGCATCCAGGCGGTGCTCGGCCGCGGCCAGGATGTGGCTGTTGAAGCTGCCGCACAGGCCCTTGTCCGAGGCGATCACGAGCAAGAGCGTGCGCCCCGACGGGCGCGCCGCGAGCAGCGGGTGGGCGCCCGCCGGCACGGCCGCCGCTACCCGCGCGAGCGAGGCCTGCATCGCGGTCACGTAGGGCCGGGTCGCGAGCGCGCGCGACTGCGCGCGGCGCAGCTTGGCCGCGGCGACCATCTGCATCGCCTTCGTGATCTGCATCGTGCTCTGGATCGAGCGGATGCGGCGGCGGATCTGCTTGAGCGTCGCCATCGCCGCGCTCCTACTTCGCCTGCTCCGCGACCGCCGCGGAGGCGAGCGTCGCGCGGAAGCGCGCGAGGAACTCCTCGACCGCCGCGCGCAGTCTCGCCTCCACCTCCGGAGGAAGGTCGCGCGCCTCGCGGATCGCCAACAGCACGTCGGGGTGGTCCTGGCGCAGCACCTCGAGGAACTCCCGTTCGAAGCGGGCGAGCGCCGCCACGGGCAGCTCATCCAGGTAGCCGTTCACTCCGCTGTAGATGACGGCCACCTGCTCGGCCAGCGGCATCGGCACGTACTGCCCCTGCTTCAGGATCTCGGTCATGCGCTCGCCGCGCACGAGCTGCCGGCGGGTCGCCTCGTCGAGGTCCGAACCGAACTGGGCGAAGGCCTGCAGCTCGCGGTATTGCGCGAGATCCAGGCGCAGGCGCCCGGCCACCTTGCGCATCGCCTTCGTCTGGGCCTTGCCGCCCACGCGCGAGACCGAGATGCCGACGTTGATCGCCGGACGGATGCCCGCGTAGAAGTAGTCGGTCTCGAGGAAGATCTGCCCATCGGTGATCGAGATCACGTTGGTCGGGATGTAGGCGGTCACGTCGCCGGCCTGGATCTCGATGATCGGCAGCGCGGTCAGGCTCCCGCCGCCCCGCTCGTCGCTCAGCTTCGCCGCTCGTTCGAGCAGCCGGCTATGGACGTAGAAGATGTCGCCCGGATAGGCCTCGCGGCCCGGCGGGCGGCGCAGCAGCAGCGAGAGCTGGCGGTAGGCGACGGCGTGCTTCGACAGATCGTCGTAGACGCAGAGCACATCCTGGCCGCGATCGCGGAAGTACTCGCCCATCGAGCAGCCCGCGTACGGGGCGATGAACTGCAGCGGCGCCGGCTCGGAGGCGCCCGCTTCGATCACGGTCGTGTACTCCATCGCGCCGTGTTCGGTGAAGGTCTTCACCACCTGGGCGACGGTGGATTCCTTCTGGCCGATCGCGACGTAGATGCAGAGAACGCCCGTGTCCTTCTGATTCAGGATCGTGTCGACGGCGAGCGCGGTCTTGCCGGTCTGGCGATCGCCGATGATCAGCTCGCGCTGGCCGCGGCCGATCGGGATCATCGAGTCGATCGCCTTGAGGCCGGTGTGCAACGGCTGCTTGACCGGCTGGCGTTCGACGACGCTCGGGGCGCGCTCCTCGAGCGGGCGGTACTCGTCGAAGGCGATCTCGCCCTTGCCGTCGCGCGGCTCGCCCAGGGGGCTGAGCACGCGCCCGATCACGCCCCGGCCGGCCGGCACGCTGACGAGGCGGCCGGTGCGGCGAACGGTATCGCCTTCCTTGACGAGTTCGTCGGCGCCGAAGAGGACGACGCCGACGTTGTCCTCCTCGAGGTTGAAGACCTGGCCCATCACGTCGTTCGGGAACTGCAGCAGCTCGCTCGCCATCGCCTCCTGCAGACCCCAGACGCGCGCGATGCCGTCACCGACCTGCAGCACCCGGCCGACGGAAGCCATCTCCAGGCGCACCTCGTACTTCTCGAGCTCCTTGCGCAGCACCGCGCTCACTTCTTCGGGCTTGAATGCCATCGTGCGATCCCTCTGTCTTCTTCCGCATCGCCCGCCGCCCGCCGGCGAGCTCTCCTGCCCTGCGCCCGTCCGCGCGTGCCGCTGCGACCGGGTGCCCCTCCGCGCCGTTCGCGCGCCCGGCCGCGCGCTGCTAGGCGTGCACGGCCGCCTCGTAGAGCCGTGCACGCATTTCCGCGAGGCTGCGGCGCACGCTGCGCTCGATCACCCGGTCGCCGATCCGCACCTGCAGTCCCCCGATCAGGCGCGGGTCGCTGCGCTGCGACAGCACGACCTGCCGGCCCGTCCGGACGTTCAAGGCGCGCGTGAGGCGGGCGGCCTCCTCGGCGCTGAGCGCCACGGCGCTCACTACCTCCGCGCGCACGAGGCCGCGCTCCTCGTCGTAGCGCTCCTCGAAATCGGCGGCCACGTCGGCCAGCAGCGCGAAACGCTTCTTCTCGAGGAGCAACTGCAGGAGCTCGAGCACGATCGGCTGCGCGTGCCCCGCGAACAGGCGGGCGACGAGCGCCTGGCGCTCCTCGGTGCCGAGCGGACCGGCCTGCAGCAGGCGGCGGGCCGCGCCATCGGTGCGCAAGAACGTGACGATCGCACCCAGATCGGCGGCGACCTCGCTCAGCAGGCCGCGGTCGCGGGCCGCCTGGAAGAGCGCCCGCGAATAGCGGCGCGCCACCGGGTGGGGCTGCGGCATCTAGACGCTCCCCGCCGGCGGGGCCGACTCGATCTCGGCCAGCGCCTGCTCGATCAAGCGGCGATGCCCGGCTTCGTCGAGCTGCTTCGCGATCGCCCGCTCGGCGGCCTGCAGCGCGAGGTCCACGGTGCGCTTGCGCAGCGTCTCGCGCGCCGAGTCCTCCAGGCGCCGCAGCTCTTCTTCGGTCAGCGCCAGCCGCCGCAGCCGCTCGCGCTGCGCCTCTTCCTTGATCGCCGCCGCCGCCGCGCTGCCTTCGGCCACCGCGCTCTGGTAGCGGCGGCGCGCTTCGGCGTCGATCTCGCGCAGGCGGCCCTCGTAGTCGCTGCGCAGCGCGGCCGCCTCCCGGCGCCGCTCTTCGATGCTCGCGAACTCCCCGGCGATCAGCGCCCGGCGCCTATCGAGAAACGTGAGGACCGGGCCCCAGGCGTAGCGACGCAGCAGCCAGAGGACGAGGAGGAAAGCGACGACGTGCGTCGCGACGAGCTGGATGTCGATCAGTTCCACGGCATGGCTCCCCCGGCGGCGAGGACTCGCGCGCCCGGATGGCGCGGAGCGTCTCGCCTCCGCGTCGCGCCTCCGATCACCGGATCTTGCCCGAGAGCACGAAGAGACTGACGAACGCGTAGATCGTCAGCGCCTCGATGAAGGCAGCGCCGATGATCATCGCGACCTGGATCTTGCCCGCGGCCTCCGGCTGACGCCCCATCGCCTCGAGGGCCGATGAGATGGCCCGTCCCAATCCGATCGCCGACCCCAGGGCGGCGATCCCCAGCCCGATCGGCAGGGCGAGACTCAAGCTCGTTGCGGAATCCATGCGCAATCCCTCCTCTCTGCCTGTACGACGAACCCCCGGCCGACTTTCCTTTGCGCGCTGCGCAGTCCCTATCCGCGAGACCGGCCCTGCGGCTCGCTCGAAGCGCCGCCCGAGAGAGCCGGACCCATCTCCCGCCGCAAGTCCTCGAGGTCGGCCGCGGGCACGGCCGCCTCGCGAGGCTCCTCCTCGGGCCCATCCTCATGAGGCAGCACCTGCATGATGTAGGTCGCGCTGAGCAGGGTGAAGACGAACGCCTGCACGGTGCTCATGAGGAGCGCGAGCAGGATGAAGGGCAGGTGCAAGGGCACTCCCACCGGGGAGTGCACGAAGGAGAGGACGGCGATGCCCAGGCCGGCGAAGACGCCGATCAGCACGTCCTCTCCGAGGATGTTCCCAAAGAGCCGCAGCGAAAGGCTGACCGGCCGCGCGAGCTCGCCGATGACGTGCAGCGGGAACATGAGCGGCGCCATGGCCCAGCCGATCGCGTCCCGCGGGTCCCCGGCCAGATGGCGCAGATAGGCCGGCGCCCCCAGGCGCCGCATCCCGATCGCCTGCACGTAGAGGAAGACGACGATCGCCAGAGCCACGGTCGTGCTGAGCATCGACGTCGGCGAGCGCATCAGCGGGACGAGGCCGAACAGGTTCATGAACCAGATGTAGAGGAACAGGCTTCCGAGAAAGGGGATGTAACGCTCCCCGGCCGGGCCGAGGATGCCGAGGATGAAGCCGTGGAAGCCTTCAACGAACATCTCGACGATGTTCTGGACCGGACCCGGGAGGAGCCGCATGCGGCGGCTGCCGATGCGAACGATGACGATGAGCACCGTCGCGCAGAGGAGCGCATAGAAGACGCTCTGGAAGTGGTCGAGGACCTGGAGCCAGGGAGGAGCCGGGCGATGCGGATCTCCAGGCGCGAGCGGGCGGGTGGCGGAGCGGTAGAGGAGATGGACCAAGTTGGGCAACTCGGGCGGCTCTTCGGCCTCTTCCCCTTCCGTGCCTGCCGCGCCCGCTTCTCCCCCCTGCACCTCATGGCTCGCTGACGTCGGGCCGGGCTCCATCCGCCCGGCGGTCTCAGGGCCCGATTCCGTTTGGGCCGGGTGCTCGAGCGACGGCGTCTCGTGTTCGATCGCCGCCGGCTGCCCGGCATTCGGCCCGCCCGTCTCCCCCTGCTCGACGGCGGCCGTTTGGCGGGCCGCTGCGACCTCGGGCCGGCCGATCGCCGTAAGGCAGAGGATCGCCGCGAGGGCCAAGTACCGGGCGATCGGGAGCGAGAAGCTCATCGATCACAGCCCCCTGCCCGAATGGCCGGCGGGGCGCTCCATGGGCGATCGCTGCCCGGAGATGCGCAGGAACCGGCTTTCCTGGAGGGCGCGGCCGCCCGCCTTCAGACTGATCACGACGAGCGGCAGCGAGATCCCGATCACGACGGCAGCAGCGGGCAGGAGTCTGGACGAGAGCAACGCGGCCAGGCCGCCGTAGACGAGGAGCATCTTCACCGCCAGGAGAGCTGCGACCCTTCCCACGCTGCGCCTGCCCGGGCGAATCCACTGGCGCACGAGCGCAGCGAGCAGGACGAGATTCGCCGCGCCGAGGAACATTCCGCCCAGCAGTCCCAGCGCACAGCGCCCGCCGTAGTGGGCCCAGGCGGCGAGGCAGGCGAGTGCGCCCAGCCAGGCGGTCGCGACCAGCGTCTTGCGCAGAAAGACGACGTGCCCGGGCGGGACCGCTTCGCCCGCATGCGGCGAATCACAGTTCATCGAAATCCCGTTGCGCGCGCCGGATGAGGCGGATCATCTCGCGCACGCCTGCGACGAAACCGAGGAACAGGAAGACGAGACGCAGCACCTGGCCCGTGTGCAGCCAGCGGTCGAGCAGGTAGCCGATGCCGTAGCCGGTGAGTGGAGAGACGGCGAGGAGGATCGGGATCATCCCCAGCGTCGCGACCAGCCTCATGGCTCGGAATCTGGACGAGTCGGGCATGGCGCTCCCCCGACCCGGCGACCATGCGAACACCGCGTTCCCTTCCACGGCGGACGACCATCCCATCTAGATCAACCGAGGGAATTTAGGCGCTCAGACCACTCCCGTCAACCGCTGCCCGTCCCGATCGCGCCGGCACCGGCGGGCCGATTCGATGATCGGGCAGGGGACGCGTCCGTGCCCGCCGCTCGGCAAGGGCAGGCCAAGCCGCGGGCGGAGGGCGATCGAGAGGGAGCAGGCGCTCTGCGGGGGCGGGCGTCCGGGGCGGACGGATCAGCGAGCCCCGTCTGTGGCCGCGGCGGGGGCCGGAGCCCCCGCTCGAGCTGCGCGCAAGGCCAGACGGGCTCAGGCCGCCCGTCCGACTCTTGCCGAACGGCTGCCCACTTCGCGCACGATCTGCCAGAGAATGCCGAGGAGCGCGGAGCAGGTGACGCGCAGAGCGGCCGCGTGAGGGCCGACGAACTCGATCGAGTCGGCGCGGGTCGGATCGGTCCAGGCGGCGGCGTCCTCCAGCCCGGAGCCCGGCGCGGCGACCTTCGCCGAACGCGGCCAGGGGATCTGGATGAAGTCGAGCCCTTCAGCGGGCAGCTCATCGTCGAGCCAGAAGGGCAGAAGGGGGACTTCGCCGCAGGGAGTCCCCGGGACGCACTGCGTGACCGGGGCGACACTCAGCGTCCCGAAGGGAGAGGTCCAGTCGACGAGCGGCAGCGACTGGATGATCTTGTCCGAGCGGACATGCCAGCGGGTGATCTCCAGGTGCCGGTCCTCCGCAGGGGCCGCGGCCACCAGGACGACGCGGTCGCGCGACTCGGTCACCGATCGCAAGCGAAAGCTGCGCAGGAGGGCCTTGTCGAACTCGGGACACACGAGACTGGTGTCGGTCATCGCGATCAGTTCACCGAGCTGCGGTCGCACGCGCGCGAGGAGATCCCAGACCCAGATCTCCTTCTCCATCGGTTGGTTGAGCAGAGCCGTCACCGACAACGAGCCGTGGTTGCCGGCCGCGCGCCGTCCCGCCTTCGAGAACATCGTTCGCCCCCCCGCCGTTCGATCTGCCTGTCGGACTTCCGGCCCCGAACTCGATCGTTTCCTCTGGCCGAAAGCGACCTTCCGGTTTCCTGATCGGCAGGGGAATTCCGTTCCTTCACTGCTTCGCTCGCCGGGGCGCTCCTGACAGCCCTCCTTCGCCGGCTCCGCCTCCCCGATCCCGGTCGTCTCCGCACCCCATCGCGCCCCTGCGTCCGCGCGGGCATCGTTTCGCTCGGCGGAGCCATCTCCAGCGGACGGCGGCCGGAAGGCGGGGAGAGGACCGGCGTTCCGGCAGGGCGGCCGCCGGGCGCTTCTCGCGCGTCCGCACCCCGCACATCCGTCCCGGGCATGGTATACTCAAGCTCTTAGCCAAAGGCGTGCCGAGGTTGGCAACTTCTTGGAGGAGAGCTGCATGCGCAGGTTCATCGTGCTGACCATCGGCCTGGCGGGCGCTTTGGCCCTCGCCCTTCGCTCGGTGCCGCCCGCGCGCGCGGACGTGACGATCCACTGCCTGGACGTCGGCCAGGGCGACGCCACGCTCATCCAATCCTCGAGCGGACTCACGCTGCTCTTCGACGCCGGCGACAACGGCAAGGGCAACGCGATCGTGAACCCGTACCTCACGAACCTCGGGATCCTGCAACTCACCTACGCGGTCGCCTCCCACTACCACGCGGACCATATCGGGGGATTGGACGAGGTGATCTACGGCACGGGCGTGGATGTCGCCTGCTACGACCGCGGCTGGAGCTACACGACGCAGACGTATCAGTCGTACGCGAGCGCGAGCGGAGCGATGCGCCGCACGCTCGCCGACGGGGAGGAAATCGACCTCGGCGACGGGGTTCGCGTGCGTTGCGTCGCCGTGAACGGCAACGGCGTGATCGCCGCGCCCTTCTCGCAGCCTCCGTACGACGAGAACGACCTCTGCATCGGTCTGCTCGTCTCCTGCGGGGACTTCGACTTCTACGTGGGCGGCGACCTGGGCGGGCAGAACGCGGGAGGCTACAAGGACATCGAGTCCTCGCTCGCCGCGGAGGTCGGTCCGCTCGAGGTCTACCGCGTGGACCACCACGGCAGCTCCTACAGCACCAACGCGACCCTGGTCTCCGCGTTCGCTCCCACCGTCGCGGTCGTCTCCGTGGGAACGAACAGCTACGGCCACCCGAGCCAGACCGTGCTGAACCGCCTCGCGGCGGCCGACAGCTACATCTACCAGACCGAGCGCGGATCGGGCGGCACGCTGCCGGCGGGAAGCGGCGAGATCGTGAACGGCCATGTCGTCATCCAGACGACCGGCTACTTCTCCTACACGGTGGCCGGGGACGTCTACCCGCTGGCCGGGCCGGCCGAGGGACCCGGCGATCCTTCCGCCTCGCCCGGCATCGCCCTGGCCGCCGGCCCGAACCCATTCCACGGCGTGACGACGATCCGCTATCACGCGCGCGATGCCGCGCGCCCGGCGAGGCTGCGCATCTTCGACGCCGACGGGCGCCTGGTGCGCGGCTGGGACGTGCGCGGAGCGGGCGAGTTGCGCTGGGACGGGCGGGACGCGCAAGGCCGCGAGATGGCGGCGGGCCTCTACTTCGTCGCCTTGGACGGACGGGCAGACGCGAACGTCGCGCGCATCGTCCTCGCCCGGTAGCCGGCGGGGATGATCCCCGGGCCGGCCCGCATCTCGCGGCCGGCCCGTCTTGCTTCCGGGGACCGCCGAGGACGGCCCTCCTCGCTGCCGGGAATCACGTCCCAAAGAGGATCTGGCAGACGTCTCCGTCCTGCACGATGTAGTCGCGGCCTTCGGTGCGGATGAGGCCGAGCTTGTGCAACGCGGCGCGGGTGCGATGCGCGAGGATGTCGGCCACAGTCATGACTTCCATCCGGATGAAACCGCGCTCCATGTCAGTGTGGATGCGCCCGGCCGCTTGCGGAGCGTGCGTGCCGGCGGGGATGAGCCACGCGCGCAGTTTCTCGTGGGCGATCGTGTAGAAGGTGATCAGTCCGAGCAGCCGCCGGCCGGCGTCGACGATGCGTTCGATGCCCGCACCCTCCAGGCCGAGGTCGCGCACGAACGCCTCGCGCTCCTCGGGCGAGAGCGTGGAGAGTTCCTCCTCGATCTTGACCGGCGTCGCCAGCACGATCGCGTCGGGGCCGGCCGCGGCCTGCAGCGCCTGCAGGCACCCGCCTCCCGTCGCCTCCTGTTCGTCGACATTGGCGACGATCACGACCGGCTTGATCGTGAGCAGACGGTACTCGCGCGCCCAGGCCTTCTGCGCCTCGTCGAGCCCCGCCAGGCGGCGCAGCGGCACGCCGCACTGCACCGATGAGGTGAGCGCCGCCACGCGGTCCAGATCGACTTGCGCCTCCTTCGGGTTCGCCTTGCCCTCGCGTTTCACCCGCTCGGCGATTCGCTCGAGGCTTTCGAGATCGGCAAGGAGCAGCTCGGTCTCGACGACCTCGAGATCGGCGACGGGGTCGACTTCCCCCGAGACGTGGGCCACGTTCTCGTCGCGGAAGCAGCGGACGACGTGGATCAGGGCGTCCACGTCGCGGATGTGCCCGAGGAACTTGTTGCCCAGCCCCTCGCCGCGGCTCGCGCCCTTCACCAGCCCGGCGATGTCCACGAACTCGATCGTCGCCGGAGTGACCTCCTTGGGTTCGAGCGCCTCGGCCAGCGCCCGCAGGTGCGGATCCTCGACCGCGACGACGCCGACGTTCTTCTCGATCGTGCAGAACGGGTAGTTGGACGCTTCCGCGTGGGCGTGCGCGAGCGCGTTCAGCAGGGTCGACTTGCCGACGTTCGGCATGCCGATGATTCCGAGCCCGAGCGACATGGCGCCCTCCTTCTCAGGAGAACCGGCCGAGGCTCAGCAGGCCGCCGAGGACGACCAGGTTGAAGAGGAAGATGGCGGTCAGGACGAAGAGGGTCAGCATGGGCAGGGCGACGGCGAGGACCGCCTGGGTGCGCTTGAGCCCGTAGAGCTCTTCGAGCAGCACGACCGCGACGACGAAGCTCCACAGATCGAGGACTAGCCCGACGAAGGGGATCACCCACAGCCAGCCGAGCACGCGCGAGAGGCCCCAGGCGCGCAGCAGTCCAAGGTACTCGCCCCGGCCCTCGAAGAGGGTCGCGAGGAAGTGGAAGACGAGGCCGCCCAGAAAGAGCAGCGCGAGCGCGAGGAGCGGGCCGGTCACGAGCCCGTGGAAGGCGAAGCGAAAAAGAAAGGGCCAGGTCGCCAGGCCGGCCAGCGCGGCCACGAGAACGGCTGGAGAGAAGGCGAGCGGATCGGCTGCCACCTCGCGGATGACCGCGCGGTTCAGCCGGACGATTTCGATGCCCTTGCTGACCGCCTCGGAGAACGACATCGTCCCTCTCCCGCGCGAAGGGCCGATGCCCCCCGGGCGCGGACCGTGGCTCCCCGTTCTCGAGCCCTGTCTCGTCCCGGCTAGGACCGCGGGCGCGCGATGATGGCGCGAGGATAGGCAGGGGACCGGCATCGGTCAAGCGGGGTCGGCCAGCCATAGAGAAAGGCGGCCCGCTCTCTCGAGCGGGCCGCCCATCGTCCCTTCTATGCGAGAGGGG
>Ga0316622_100000111_pt1 | contig 37925 bp, 34 predicted proteins | sample OWC_Aug_OW2_C1_D_FD_207646 | JGI IMG/M metagenome (GOLD analysis project Ga0316622, IMG submission 207646) | Wetland soil microbial communities from Old Woman Creek delta, Ohio, United States - OWC_Aug_OW2_C1_D5_C | ecosystem: Environmental > Terrestrial > Soil > Wetlands | place: USA: Ohio... | reverse complement strand
CCGTTTGAAACTCACTACCAGAAAATCGTACGGTTTCCGCACGTTCAGGGCTGTTGAAATCGCTCTCTATCATACGCTTGGCGCTTTACCGGAGCCGGAATGGACCCACAGATTTTGCTGACGAGGCAAAAGTTTGAATGCTCTTTTGTGCTCGTCTCCTCACGATTTCGCTTCGGTCTGCCAATAGAATTTCAAGCACATCTCGCCTGTGTGTTTCGCGGGCTACCACTTTGCGAAATTGCACGGCTACGTCCTTTGAGTTCAAGATAGCTGCGATTGTCCGGATTGACACCATCGGACTGCTACACAGAAGCACCCCGGCTTCGAACCCAACTTGATGGCCTCGTCCATTATCCAGCATCGGCACAAGACGTTCGGCCAATATCTCCAACGCATCTGCTGATGCGTTAGGGTGCTGCACAATTGCCTCGGCCAATTCCTGCTCATTCGACGATTCAATTCGTCTGGGTATGAGAGCGGTGAGCACATCAGATTCTGTATTAGGGTTGCGCGCTACCGCAGTAACGACAAAACTATAGGGTGCTCTCGCAAGTTCTCTTAACTCTGCCAGTGAAGTATCAGGTGACTTGGCAGCATCCAGATAGTCTTTCGGACCATGATACTTGGACATCTTGTATCCCCTAATACAAGCGCGGCTAATCATGGTTTCAGCGGCGAGGTCTCGAGCGAATGCGCGGGTCTCGTCCGCTGCAAGCCGGAGTTAGCCAGCCTCCTTGACAGGTCGATCATCGACGCGAAAGGGATACCAGGCAACTGGCTCTGCACCGACATCATCTCGGTTCGTGTACTCACAGGCTGTAACAGCTCTCGAATAGTCATCGATCAGCCCGTACTCGTTGAATGTGATGCCCAGCTTCTCGTTGAACTCCTGCTCAAGGCCGTTGCAGCAGAACGTGTGGAACCAACCGCCGTATTCCGCCCCGAGCACATCGAAACCAAGCAGAGAGCCGCCCTGGGCCAACGGAACGCCGCGTTTGAGCACCGTCCAGACCCCCGACCCGTCATGCCTCTCTTGCGGCGCCTCCTCGCGCAGGAACGCCGCAGCAACGTCCATCGCAAGGCTCATCCCGACAATGCGACTTCGTTGCGCCGCACCAAGGAATCGGATCCCGAACTCTCGTGCGGCACGGAGCGAGAAGAATTCGTTAGGCCAGCCGAAATGTCCGTCGTCCATTGCCTGTCCTACCCAGGAGCGCAGATCTGCAAGTTCGCAGTCGTCGAGTGCAAGGGACTCCCGAATGTTGCGAAGCTGGTCCGGGGTAGTCTCGGCCCAGGGCAACGCCCACCGGTCCGGATAGCTTTCGGCGATACAGGTGCTGACAGTCACGATGTGTTCCGGAAGAAGCCGCTTTCCCCCCTCGCGGGACTTGCCGTCCGAGATGACGAAGAAACCGGCTTCGATCCACTCGCACTCCATCGCGATCACCTCTCAGGCTAATAGTTTGCCGTTCAACGGCGGGGGCGCCGCCGAGTTGGCCTCTCGATTCTACACGATTTCCCTGTGGCGACCGCGTCAGCTGGAACAGCGGGTTAACCCTCGGCATCGAGAGTCTCGATGCGGAAACCAACAAACGCCCCGACCACTCCAGGATCATGTGTGTAAACCGCGCGCTCTTCAGCCAAAATCCCGCAATCGATGCGCACTGGATCGATCGATGTGATCCGCCCGAGAGCGAGATATGACCAGCCGCCCAATGGTTCGAGTCCTATGCGCCGGCCTGGATTGGCTGCGAAGATCTTCTCCCAAGGCCAAGATCTATCGATCACTGCCGACAGCTCAACCTCGAACTCAGCTCCGACCGCCGGAGTACGATCTGCCGACCAACTGAATCCGTCTCTCACGCAATACCTTCGGCCGCCGATCTCGAGGATCGCCTCGCGCCCCGGTCCTGCCATCTGAAGTAGTGTCGCCTTCATCCCTTCATCTCATACGGCTAACGACTTGCCACTCATCCGCGAGCGGCGCCCTCCAGACTACCGCATCCGCCGCTCGCGCGCTCGCTGCGCGTCGGCTGCAGCGGCCTGTTAGGGGGCACGCCCAAGGGGCCACTCATGTTCAATCGCGATGTGAAGCTGGCCGTCAGGACCATCGATGAGAATCCTATGCCGGAAGCCGGCCTGCCTGAGACACTCGGAAAGCGAGCGAAGTTTAGCCTCTGCATCCGATGCGGTGACAGCCATCGACCCTGACGCGAACATGATGTCGTCGTCGGACGACTCCATATCCCACTCCATTTCGGAATCAAATGGCGTGCGCAGGATGATCTTGCCGTTGTAGCCAGACGTCCAAGGGTCGAGCGAAATCTCACAAGTCCTGATTGACCGCTCGATCCCGCAAAGCCCCTGGGGGCGCAGATCTCGACGCAGAAGTGGCACTCCTCGTTGCATACCTAACGCTGGCGCTCAGCGGCCCGGCCCTCTGAACCAACGCTCACTTGTACCACGGCCCTCCACGGGCCGGGTCCGCTGGAGCGCATTGTTAGGCGGTTCGCGTGAACATCGCAAGATCGCAACTCGTGGCGATCACGAACGACCGCCCTGTCTCAGAGAACCCACAAGCCCTCAACTCGCAGGGCCCATCATCGCCGATGAAAATCGGCTCATGCGAGCCGGGGGCCGAGAGGAACACACTGTGCGCCGGCCACGCAGGCGCCCCGGTTTCCAGGCGCCACCCGTCCGATGTCGTTAGCGGAAGCCCGCCGCCATAAACGCCAGCGACCCGAACGGTTTGACCCTCCAACGGTCCAATGCCGCTCGCAGTGAGCCGAATCTGGTCGAAAAAGTCGTGGGCCTTAACATGGTCACGTGCGAGCCTCGAGCCGGTGAGGCAGTCGAATACGCCGCGGCCTTGGAGTGAGAGGACAAGAAGAAGGTCGGACCCGGCCGCGTAGCCGACCTGAAACAGGCCGCCCACTGCGTAGACTGGAAGGCGTTGCCACGGAGAAGGGGCTTCATGGACCATCGTTCCCGTCATGCGACCTTCGCGTTTGCCGCCTAACGATCAGTTTCAGCCGGCGCACAACCTGCTCATGAGTTCTCTGACGCACTTGCCAGCAATCGCTTGTCAAGTTCCCGAAGAAATCCGCGACCAAAGCGGCCATCCTCGAGTCCGGAGAAAAGATGTTCCGGAAGGTCCTGTTCGATTTCGGTCGAGCACGAACCGGCAGCGAGTGCAATTGTGGCGACCGTATCTACGTCGCCTGCGAAAGCAATGCAGGCCTTCAGGAGGTCACTCATTGTGCTGTTCGAGTGAAGCGCTGTTGCGGCTGCGCGAACGCTGATCAGTCCCTTTGCGCCAACCTTGCCCTTCCACGGCCTCGCCCACGGTCCCGGAACATAGGAGTTCAGAAACTCCGGCAACTGTGCCTTCGGCCCAATGCTGAACAGGCAATAGTGGGTCATAAGAGCTGCGGCAACTGCTGCATTGATGCCGTCGAGAGTGTTGTGTGTCAAGGTTGCCTGTAAGCGGCATCGGTCAATCACGTCTGCGACTGAACGATGAACACCAATAGGGCAGGCCCGCATCGCAGCGCCGCTCTTATCACTGTCGGGCCGTATCGTATCAAGAAACTCAGCGCCATCGCTTACCCGCGTGAGAAAATCGTAGAAGCGACTCGCGTATCCCTCGCGAGGATCGCGTTTGAAGGCTGTAACAAAGCGTAGGGCCAGGACCTCCGGTGTCCACGGATCGCCTTCGACGATTGCCTCGGCGATCGCTATGCTCATCTGAGTATCGTCGGTGTAGCAGCCTGGAATAATGCCGTGCCTTGGATGCTGAATGTAGCGACCGAGATCATTGTGCTTCCGGACGATTCTATCCGACGCATACTCAAAGCCCGCACCGTACGCATCGCCAATTGCCAGCTCGATTAACATCGTACCTTCCTCAGAGCCGTCGAACGCTATGCCGTTCAGCGGCGGAGGCGCCGCCGAGTTAGCGTCTCGATTCTACACGATTTCCCTGCGGCAACCCCGTCCGGTGCAACGGCCGGTTGGGCGTCTCCCACCACCGACTCCGGCATCGCATAGCGTCTGTCGCGCCTCCGGGGTGCCCAACTGCTGCAGTCCCCGGATCGCCCAGTCCCGTAGGGACTCGTCGGACGAACGAAGCTGCTCGCGAAGGAGACCGAAGGCCTTCGGGCTCCGGGCTTCGCCAATCAACTCCAGCAGCCAACACCTCAACCCATGCTCCTGCTCTCGACTGAAGTCCTCCATGAGCGCCTCGATGTGCTCAGCAGCCCGAGGGAGGAGCAGATGGAACCCGTCCTCCTGCATCTGCGGGTTGTGCTTCCGCATCATGGCGAGACACACCGAGTATCCAGGAAATCGCTTCCTCATGGTCCACCGCCTGCCCGCCTAACGGCATAGTGTTAAGCTGCGACCCCGCCGCCTAGCTGGCACGAAACATCTCGGCCTTATGGGGCTCGAGTGATTTCTCCCGCTTCTTGCTGTAACCATCGGAGAGGGCGCGGTTTGGATTTCGAGCCGGTTTTTGGCATCTTCGAATTTCCTGGCCTGAAAATAGTGCTCGCTTGTGGACCATGTAGTTCCATCGAGGAACACGGGATGCGCCGGAAAATTCGAGAAGCATCCATATGGCTCGTTGACCGCGCAGAACCTAACGGTCTTGGTCATCTTGGTTGTTGGCAGCTAACGACCGGTGTCCAGCGGCGAGCGAATGTGAGTCCCCTGCAACGCCTGGCCGGACTTCTCCGATGCGCTTTCCACACCGCTCTCATCACTTCGAGGACCGTTGCAACCGCATGTTCAGTTCCTTGATCACCTGTCGGCAATAGGCCGACTCTGGCCCACCGAGGTTCGTGTGAGCGTGTGGATTCTCGCTGAGCAGACTCAGGCTGTCGTTTCGGGGTATCTCGAACTGAGCGAGCACGTTGTCGACCGACGCTTCCTCGGAACAAAACACGGAGATTTCCTTGTGGTCGTCCACAAAGACCTCTTCAAAGCCGTCGGCGTCGTACCACGCCAGACCGAAGCCGACCATGCCGTCGTGGTAGAGGAGCGGCAGGTGGGGCTCCAGTACCGACTGAATGCGCAATCGCGACATGAACGGACTAAGACAAGTCTCGGCCTCATCGTCTCTCCAGTGACCCACGAGCACTGCATACGCCTCGTCGGGGAGACAGGCGTCAATGAGGGACGCTACGACGCTATTGATGCGATCGACCGAGCAGGCAATTCGGCACAGGTACTGCCACCGCTGCGCTTCGGCGGACTCGACCCGATAGCCTGGAGACGCCGCAAATCCGTCTTGAACAGGGCAGACTCCCCGTGGATATGCGAAAGACATCATCTAGCCTTCTGCTGTCGCAAAACGATGCGGACTGAAGTCTCCAAGCCAACGGCACCGCTCCATCTCAGGTTGGCCGTGGTGCCGATCGGCAAGCTACCGCGGAATTCAACAATCACATCCTGGACCTGGCTACGGTTCATAATTGACAGTTCAAACGGCACGGCTGCTTCAGCGAAGCGGCACATCCAAGCTTCTGCCCTCGTGGGAAAACATATCTAATCTACCAAAGCTCAGCTCTCCCGCAGGGCCAAACAGGACAAACTGCGTTGTATAGCCGCCGCCGGCGGCGAAGTGCGGGAACGTAATGACCTGCGAATCCGTACCCCTAGATTCTGGCACTACAGGCAGAGTAGTAATGAGAAAGTCGCCCCGTTCATTGATACGGCACCTCAGCCCCAACATGGAGACAGCCTGAGATGGCGTCGATATCCTGAGTATTCCCTGGAACGGTGTGGGCACGGAGGCGGATCCCGGAATCTGGTCGAGAAATACGGCGGTTTGAGATGTGGGAGCCATCGAAAACTCGCCACCAGCCGCGACCGTCCCGTCAAGCCTCAATAGTTCGAAATTCAGCAGTATCTGGTCTGACGAGGAATTGGCAACCGCTACGCCTGTCCGGACGGATCCTTCCTGCCCGGGAGTGCCCGCGGACTCGACATACATTCGGAGCGCCTTTGTCTGCGCCGTCGCCGGAACGCCTGCTTCCGTCACCGTCACGCCTGCATCTCGAAATGACAGGATCAGCAGGGCCGAGGGCACCGCATTGCCTGCGGCTGGCTTGATGCGTGCGCACCCGGTCCGGGTTGTGTCTCCAGCGCCGGGAGTGGCGAATCTACGGGAACTGCGCGGCGGTATCGAATAAGAAATCGTCGAACTATCCTGACCTTCGGTTTCGAGTCGAAGCGCACCCCCTGATGGATCGCTGAACTCAACCGTTCCGGAAACCGCAACGTCACCGACATTGACGAGCACAATCTGTGTCCGCCATCCACCGCCGTCAGCAAGGTGCGGAAAGAGCGTGGGCACTTCCGCGGCCAGAGAAGGAAGGGCGGCCGTCAGGTCCGCCACCGGCAGAGTGGTCATCAGGAACTCGGAACGCTCGTTTGTGAATCCCCGGAGCGCAATCACCGCGATCGGCAAAGGCGAACTCAGGGTCAGCGATCCGAGGAAAGGAGACGGCGCGTTGAACGGCGACTGGTTCAGGAAGACGGCGATTTGACCGTTGCCGGGAATCGGGAAGGTTCCAGAGCTGCCGTCAACCCCGCTCGAGTCGGTAAAGTAAAATGACACGTGTATCGGTTCGCTGGCAGGATTTGCGACTGCGACTCCCGTATTCACCGACCTGCCAATCTCCGCGTAGATCCTGGCACTGCGCGTCGCTGGTGATGCCGGCACCGTTGCCTCGCCAACCAGAATGCCTCCCTGTCTGAACCCAAATACCGCTAATCCAGTGGGCGCCGTCGGCCCTGCAGACACCCTTGCCTGTCCTGTCAGGGTGGATTCGGGCGTGCCGGTCGTCACGAGGGTAGCGCCACCGTTGGGTTGAATTTCAAAGGTCTGCGGATCGATCACAAGGGCATTGCTTATTGTCACCTGTGTGCCATTAACAGCCTTGATTATCATGTCGCGGGCTCCCGGCACGGCGTCCGGAGCCACATGCAGTGTCAGGACCAGCAGATCCCCGAGGCGCGACAACGGAATCAGGCTGCCCGGGATCATACCCCACTCCAGTGGGTCCCCGTAAAACGACAATGGCTCACACAATCTCGCGGTGTCTGCGGCAAAGCTGAAGTCCCCACGGGCTTGGGGCAGTAGACGGCTGGGATCAGCTGATACTCCAAACTCGGCCGTAATCCCGCCCGGGACGAATGTCACGCTCTCGAGAAGCCTTGTGCTCGCATTGGAGAAGTCTGTGCCGATTGGCGAGAACAGAAATGGAAACTGCCTGCTCGGCACCTGAGTCACGATAGCGCGGACGGCCCCTGGTCTCAGGATGGGCGGGCAAGTCTGAGGCAGAGCGGGCTCGATCGTGACTGTGACATCTTTCACCGCCACTCCGAGGATACTGTCGGTCAGCTGGACGGTGAAAGTATAGGTCCCCGTGGTGGCCGGTGTACCACTCAAAACGCCGCCAGAATTCGTGGATGCAAACGACAGCCCCGAAGGCATTGTGCCCTCGATGACGGCCCAGGCATAAGGAGGCATGCCTGAGGATCCAGTAAACGTGCTGTAATAGGAAGACCCGACGTATCCGGTGTGTAACGTCGGTGAGGATGTGATGACCGGGTTCGGGATGGGTGCGGATACATTACTGATCCTTCGGATTCGGTTGTTCCCCGTATCGGCGATGAAGAGGTTGTCCGCCGCATCCAAGGCCACACCTGATGCGCCGGCGATCACTGCTAACTGCGGCAGACCGCCGTCGCCGCTGAAGCCCGATGTACCGTTGCCTGCAATTGTGCTGATGATTCCATCCGGGTTGACTTTACGTATACGAGAGTCAAACGCATCCGCGATATACAGATTCCCCTCCTGATCCACTGCGATACCTCTCGGCATCTTGAGCTGGGCCGAAGTCGCCGGGCCGCCATCTCCGACCAATGCGGATAGGCCACCCGCCACGGTGTTGATCAATCCGTCAGGGGTGACCTTGCGTACGCGGTGATCATCAGTCAAATACAGGTTGCCCCTGGTATCCACCGCAACCCTAGTCGGGCTGAGCCCAGCTCCAGTCGCCGGGCCACCATCTCCACTAAAACTAATATCTCCATCTCCCGCTACAGTATTGATCAGCCCGTCGGGCGTCACCTTGCGTATGCGTCCATTCCCACCGTCCGCGATAAAAACGTCTCCGACCCCATCGACAGCTACCCCCTGCGGCCCGTAGAGGTTGGCGGATGTTGCCGGACCGCCGTCTCCGCCGAACCAAGGGCCCCAGCAACCAGCGACCGTACTGATCACACCGTGGAGGCTGACCTTGCGTATGCGCTGGTTCGAGGTGTCTGCGACATATAGGTTGCCGACCCGGTCCACGGCCACGTCAGACGGCGAGTTGAGGCTGGCGGAGCTCGCAGGGCCCCCGTCTCCGCTAAAGCCGGCCGTGCCGTTTCCCGCAATTGTGCGAATCACACCATCTGGCGTGACTTTCCGGATGCGGTGGTTGAATGTATCTGCGATGTATACATTTCCCCCACTATCCACGGCTACGGCCTGTGGTTGCCAGAGTTGCGCCGATGTCGCCTGACCGCCATCCCCGCTGAAGCCAGGTGACCCGTTGCCGGCAAGAGTGGTGATTGTGGGCTGAGCTAGACTGCTCAAGCACGAAAGGAGGAAGAAAAGAAGGAACAATGCCCCCCAACGTAAGCTGATCATAGTCTCTCCCTATGCTGAAAAGATCGCGTACGTTCGCGCCCGCCCAACCGCGCCACACAAAAAACAGTCGGAAAACAGCTTTCTGAAGCGAATCAGTGCTCTAAGGTCGTCTCTGCTTCCCGTTCACGAGTGCCATGTGGACTTCCCCGCCAATCACACAGAGAATTGGCTGAGGCCCTTGGTGACATTCTATCCCAGAGTGCAGTGGCCGGAGCACGAAGTGCGTAGGCCATCCGAACCATGCCATCGTTCACGGGCTTCTATGGTTCCGGCTCGGCCGACGCGGGTAGGACCTCGCAGTCCTCTGCGATCCGGATGTAGAGCCTTCGTATCGTCTGCCAGAAATACTACTGCGTAGATTTGACAAACTGGACAGAATCTCTCAAGAACAAGCCGCTCTTCCGGGTTCCTTCACGAGCAAGTGAAACCCTCCTGGCATACGAGATCCGCCCTGCCTGGACCGGGAACTGAGGCCTGAGTTTCTTACCTCGGCGGAGTAGATCGGCGATAACTGTCCGACTTACAGAATTCCTGCAGTTCTATTTAGAGGACATGCGTGGTGTCTGTCCCAGAAACATCAGGCGTCTTTTCCCGAGAGCGCGGTCGTCGCTGTGAACCCGACGGTCGCGCTACAAGAGAAGCGTTTGAGATGGAGGAAACTGGAATGAGACCTCATGGCACCTACCCGCCGATACCTCTCTGCGTCCTTGTTATTCTCGTCGCCATGTGGCCGACGCCTGCGGAAGCCAAAGAACTCCCCCTATATATAGGTTTCGCTTATGCCAGAAGCGAGCGGACAGATTCTCACAACCTGGCCGGCTTTGTTGTGGGTGCCAGCATCGTCCAGAACTCCCGCCTTCGCTGGACTAGCGAATTCGGAATGGAATTCGGAGGAACTAAGTATTACGAGACTTCTCCGCTTGGCTATCAATCAGGTTTAGCCCAGGCATTGGCCCACATCCATTTGGGGCCCGAACTGACGCGACGCAGGGGCCGCACCACGTTGTATTGCCACGGCCTGGTTGGATACGGTGGCTGGATTTTGAACAGTTTTCAAAAGCCGGATGAAGGCGGGTTTTCTCTCGCTGCTGGTGGCGGAATGGATATTCAGATTTCGTCGGGTATAGCCTTACGAATCATCCAGATCGACTACATTCCGATCTGGCTCCATTCCGATCAAGGATCCCTGGATGCGACGCCTCCGCTTCCGCCAGCTGAGTCCCCTACTCACAATCTCCGGATCGGTTTCAGCCTGGTCATCGGTGGATCCTTTTAGCTTGAACCCCCGAGAACACGTCGCCGTGCCCATCGGCGACGTCGAAATCACTCTTCCATCAGGGTTGCCGGCGCATACACCGCGCCGAGGACACAGGTCCCTCAGGCCGTTGCCAAGAGCGACTCGCGCGTGCGTTCGGGGACATCATGCTGCTCTGCCTCTGGACTGCGCCGTTGGGGCTCCTTCCGACCCTCATCCTGGCAACCATTCCAGCACCTGTGCAGGTTCGGGTTTAGATCGCCGCTCCTGCCCAGAGAGGTTTCTCAGGTTTGTTGCCGGCAGCGCCGAGCCGAAATCTGCGTCAAGAAGCGAGAACATTGACATTTAATTGACTGCCACCCGAATCGAATCGTCCGACTTGATGATGTTTGGGAGAGGGCCACCTACTCAGCAGGGACGAGCGTGAAGAAGCCTGCCACAGGTGAGGCAATGCTCGCGGTCCTGAAGAAGGTCGGTTTACGCGCGGTGCTCGCCTTCTTCGTCTTGATTCAAGCCATCCTGACTTTCGATACCACCCTCACCTGAGCACGGCCACCGGCATCGTTGTGAACTCGCCGGGCTTGGATCCGGTCTGGAGCGCAGTGGCAGCTATAGATCCAGTCTCCGCCACCACCGTTAGTGTTCCCTTGAATTCGCTCGTGTCTGCGTTCGGAAACAGCTCCTCAATGAACCGAGCGACCTGTCCGTCAGCCGGCAGTTGAAGCGTGGTTTGCCCTCCCGGCACCGGAATCCCATAGAAGTCTCTCAGCGTCAGAGCCAGACTGGCAGGAGCAAGCGGAGACGTTATGGCGACGCCTGTACTCAGCCCCTTGCCCTCGCTCCTGGTTACCGGCGTTATGAATCCTGAGGCCAGCTTGCTGGATCCCACTCCGGCGATTCCGAGCGTCGGGGAGGCAAACCGAAGCACGCCCCCTATGGCAGGATCTGCGGAGATTCGCGCCGATCCGGTAACAAGGCCACCCGTGCCGTCTGTGCTGAATACAGCTCCCCCGAAGGGCTGGATGCTGAAGTTCACCCGATCGGCAGCAGGCTGGCCGTTCAGCGGGATTGCCAATCGTGCGCCATTACCGTCAAAGAAACTCAATTCACCGGCAATGGGCTGTTGAAGAGGGTTCGTGAGAAATAATGAAGTGATCCAACCGGTTCCATTCGCGAATTGAGCGAAAATCAGGTCTTTCGTCGTCGGAACTGGATTGATCGGCACGACAGGCAAGCTTGTGAATTGGCCCGGAGAAGCCCCGACCTGCAGAGCCGTAGCGGCTGCACTTCCGCCATCGGTGTACGCGGTAATGACAAGCGTTCCCTGGAAGCTGGTTGTATCTACAGTGGGGAACAATTGCTCTACGAACCTGGCGACATGCCCGTTGGCAGGCAGGTCCACCGAAGCACCGAGCGAAACCGATTTCCCGTCAAGCCCTTTCAACACAAATGAAACGCTGACGGGCTCTCCCGGGGTGGTATTGTTGACCGCAACACCCGTGCTCAGACCGTGGGCAGCATCACGCACAACCGGCATGATCATCCTGGTTAATGACTGACTTTCTCCGACGCCGGCGATGCCCAGGCCAGGATACGAAAACCGGAGTACGCCTGCTACCGGGGTCGCACACGTAACGTGAGCCGAGCCTGAGGTAAGCTTGCCAGCGCCATCGCTTGTCAGTGTGATACTGCCGAGTGGATGAATCACGAAGGGAACGCAGCTGGCGCGGGCTGCCTTGTTTATGGAAACCGGCATTGCCTGGCCCTGATCATCGAAGAAGCAAACCGTGCCCTCAGCAGTTTCGATGGTCGACGAATTAGTCAAAATAAGCGAAGAAACCCAGGACTCGCCATTGGCAAACTGGGCGAAGTTCAGCTCCGCACCTTCGGTAACCTTTGTAATGACCGCATCCCCCCGGCCGGCGGACGTGTTTCCGACCATGAAAACCGATCCTGAGGAGTTCACAACTATCGTTCCCGGGCCCGTGCCGCAGAGTGAATAGAAATACCCGAGCGAGGCACCATCGGAGTTCAGCTTAGCGACAAAAACACCGGCGGGGCTGGGATGGGATGGCGTGACTTGCGGGAAGTCGCTGGAGGATGTCGACCCGGCCACAAATACGTTTCCGGAAGTGTCAACGGCCAGTGAAGTGATGCAGTCATCGCTTGTTCCGCCGAGGAAGGTCGAAAACACGGGGGAACCGGTGGGATCCAACTTCGCCACAAATCCGTCGTTACCGCCTTGACGACGCTGGAATTCGTTGACCAGCGGAAACCCGGCGCTTGCGGTGGATCCCCCGATATACACATTCCCGATTTTGTCGATGCCGATGCCTATCGCAAAATCGTCAGCGCGTCCTCCCAAGTAGGTCGAGAAAATCAGTTTACGGCCATCGGCGCTCAACTTGGTCACAAACGCGTCCAGACCTCCCCTGTTCTGGCTCTGATAGGCGGCACGGGTCGGAAAGTCGACAGACCTGGTGTATCCAGCCAGGCATGCGCTCCCGGAAGGATCGACTGCGAGCGAAAAGGGATAGTCTGCATCAGCCCCGCCAAGATAGGTCGAGTAGATCAGGGCGGAGCCTTCAGGATTGATCTTGGCCAGGAAACCATCTACCTGAGAACCATGGAGGGCCGGTTGTATTGGGTTTTCGGTCGGAAAGTCCGGACTGGAAGTGATTCCGGTGACAAAGGCATTGCCCGTGGCATCGACCGCAATATCCCAGGCACTATCCACCCCTTTGCCGCCAAGGTAAGTGGAGTAGACAAGCGCATTCCCCTCGGGATTCAACTTGAAGACAACGGCGTCCGTCCCCTCCCCGGGCACTGGTTGAAGGGGCATGAAGATGGGGAAATGGCGTGAATCCGTACTCCCTGCCACGTAGGCGTTGCCCGCGGAATCAACGGCGATTGCACCCCCCCAATCGTAGGATAGGCCCCCCACATACGTCGAGTAGAGAATCTCCGAGCCCGCTTGATCGAATTTCGTAACAAAAATGTCCTGCCCCCCTTGGTATGTCTGCACAGGATCAAGAACCGGAAAGTCCACACTATCAGTCGTCCCGGTAACATAGGCATTGCCTGAGCCGTCAATGGCGATTCCGCTCCCTGTCTCTGTCACAATGCCGCCGAGGCGCGTCGTATACTTGAGGACAGGATCAACCACGAGCGGAAGGCTATGATCAAATGACGCCACCTTGAATCCTATTTCTCCGCCAGGCTTGACTACGTACTCTCCCGGGAGAGCCGTCCTGATTCGGTTCGATTCCTGATAAACATCCGGCCTCTGAAGCCGGATTTCTCCGCCACCTGCGACCAGAAGCAGGTCCCCCGATTCTTCCAGCCTGACACGATCCGTACCCTCGACGGCCAGGCGTATGACCTCCGGGTTGGCACCCGGACGGACGACAAAGTCATGCTCAAACTGGCGCTGATTCCCGTAATGTACCCAATCCACACCGGGGTAAACGTCGCGATACTTGAGCCTTGCGTAGTGCGGGACTCCGGTGTGCCATTTTGCAGGATCGTTCCCGATGAAGTAATTACTCTTGCAGGTTAGCGGTTCAAGCCCGTCGATCTGCGGCGAGGGATTCGATCCAAGCAGTTTGATCGAAACAAGGTTGCCTCGCCCGGGATTCCGCCTTTGCATTTTGTCAATCCCCGGCGGGTGAAGCTGACGGTTGGGCTCCGAAGTGCTCCGCCCAAACTTGAGAAGTACTCCCGCGCGAGTCGCGAACAGGGTGTGCCCACTCCCGCGAGCGAGGAACTTGACCTCCCTGTCCGCCTGGCCGACATTGGCCTCAAAGCTCAATGGCAGGGAAAGGAAGTCCTCATTCACTCTGGCCTTCTGTGTCGTACTCAGTTTCCCCGGCAGCCCTTGCCTATTGATTCCAGTGCTCGACACTTCGCGCGTTCCCACGGGCAGTGGACGACCCATGGGAACTAGAGCGAACAGGAACAGCGTCAGACGTGCAGCAGCGCGTTTCATGGATTCCTCCCTCTGACACTTAAGACTGCAAGCATTTCAGAAACTGGACAATTTCTGTCGTTTCACGCTGTGTGTGCGGAGAACTCAAACCCGTTGACATAAATCGAGATTTGACTGGATGTCTTAACGGCGGCGACGCCGTACCACAACCCAGTCTCGGCCACGGTCTTGCCAATGACTGTCGTGCTGCTAGCGGGGTCACATCCGGGACCTCCCAAACAGAACCAGAATCGGTTGTCCGACTGTTTGAGCAACCGCCAGCCGTCTCCGTTATTGTAAAGCATCTTGTCCACGATGGACATATCACATCCAGGCCCATAGCAGGGGCCGTCGTTGATCAAGGAACTAAAACTCACCTGTACATGTATCGTGAAATCGCCTTCAGAAAGATTCCAAGCACCAGATCTGCCAAGATCGAGACTTTGATCTAATCCGTTGAACTCGAAGGCCCCAGTATTGTCGATGAGTTCGACATCTGGCTGCAAAACAGGCCGGCTTTGAGCAAATAGCGGGTTCGCGCAAAGCGCAAGAGCAAATACCAATGCAAAACCAGTGGCTCCATATAGACGAAGCATCTAAGACCTCCTCTCACTCGATAGAATTGTCAAATACTATTGAACATTGCGGCAGCGAGGGTTGGGCAAGGGGAGCCAACCACAGCTGCCATACGGGATCACTTCACTACATTAAAACTGCAGGCATTTTGGAAACTGGACAATCCTTCTCGATCTTTTCCGTATACGCAGACAGGCCAAACCTTCACTCCCGGCTCGGACAGGTTCCTCGTGCCAGGAGGATTTCACTTGCTCGTGGGGCGGACTATTTTCGGGACATGCTGTCCAGTTCGGCAAATCTATGCAGTAGTATCTCTGTGAGACGACACGAAAGTCCCAGGTCCGGGCAAGCGAGGAGACAACCATCGAGTCACCGAACCGGACAGGGGGGCCCCTGATATCGACCCACCTGTATCCCGGGGCGGCGGCGCATAATGTGGGCGAATAGCCAATTCCAGGACCTGCAGGTCAGTCACTTAGAGAGGAACCGGCTTGCGCGGCAATTCTGACGAAACTCAAAGCCTTCTGGATCGGGCAAAGAATGGCGATCAGGCTGCCTTTGAGGCGCTCTTCCGACGGCACCGGGAGAAGCTGCTTCGGGCGATCGCGCTGAGAATGGACCGTCGTGTGGCCACCCGGGTAGATGCCTCCGACGTGCTTCAGGAAACTTATCTGGAGGCGTTCAGGCGGTTGCCCAGATATCTCCAGGAACAGCCGATGCCGTTATATCTCTGGCTCTGCTGGCTCGCGCGGGAGAAGGTGTTGGCGTTGCACCGCCGTCACTTGGGAGCGGAGAAGCGCGCCGTGACTCACGAGGCGCCGCCGTTGCCGGCGGACAGCTCGGCGACCTTCGTGAGCGCCGTGATCGCGGGGCACGAGCCGAGTCCGAGCCAGGCGCTAGCCAAGGCCGAACTGGCCGAGCGCTTGCGCCTGGCGTTGGGGCAGCTCGACGACGACGAGCGCGATCTGATCCTGTGGCGCCACTTCGAGCAACTCAGCGCGCGCGACACGGCGCAGCTGCTCGAGATATCTGAGGCCGCCGCCAGCAAGCGATACATTCGGGCAGTGGAACGGCTGCGCACGATCCTGGTGGACCTTGGAGTTACCAAGCCGGGCAGTTGAGGCAACTGCGGAACGGTCAATTGACAGGTGGGAGTTCACGTTTGCAGGACGTCGCATGACTGACGACTCGCTGCTTGGCCAACTGGCCGAGGAGTTCACGCAGAGGGTACGCGAGGGAAGGCTCCCCGACATCGAGGAATACGCGGGCTGCCATCCGGAACTGGCCGACCGCATTCGCTGGCTCTTTCCTACCCTCTTGATGCTCGAGGGATTTGCTCAGGACTCAGCGCCAACGGGCGGGTCGTTGTCGAAGGGGCAATCCTTTGGCCGGTATCGCATCATCCGGCTGCTGGGTAAGGGCGGCATGGGTGAAGTATATGAAGCAGAGGAGACTGAAAGCGGACGCCGCGTTGCACTGAAGATCCTGAGTCAGAGACTGTCATCCGATCCGGACCGCGATCGTTTTCTGCGTGAGGGAAGACTGGCAGCCCTGATCAATCACCGCAATTGCGTCTATGTCTATTCCTCCGAAGAAGTAGACGGAATCCCGGTGATATCCATGGAATTGCTCCCCGGAGGTACCCTCAAGGACATCGTCGAAGCGAGGGGCCCCCTGCCAGTCACCGAGGCTGTGGACGCGATCCTGCAGGTTATCGAAGGGCTTGCGGCAGGCGAAAATGCAGGGATACTCCACAGAGACATCAAGCCTTCGAATTGCTTCATCGACAGTGACGGAACTGTCAAGATCGGTGACTTTGGCCTGTCCATATCCACCCTTGCCCGTGACAACCCTTTGTCGGCGCCGGCTCATAGTTTTCGCGGAACGCCCGCATTCTCGTCACCGGAGCAGCTGAGAGGCGAGAAGCTGGATGTTCGATCGGACATTTACTCCGTCGGGGCCACTCTCTACTACCTGCTGACGGGGAAAACCCCATTTGAAGAAAGAGGGCTGGTTCAGCTTTGCGCCGCCATTCTGGACCGATCACCTCAATCACCAAGGGTCATTCGAGGCGAAATCCCCAGAGGTCTGGCGCGAATTGTCCTGCGTTGCCTGAGGAAACGGGCATGGGCACGCTATACGCTCTATGGCACGCTGAAAGAAGAGCTGTTGGCATATTCCTCGCGAATCCCTACGCCGGCAGGCGCAGCAGTCCGGTTCTTCGCCGCGGTCATCGATTTTCAAGCAATCGGAATTGTTCTGTTTCAGGTCGCCTGGTCTAACTTTGCCGTCGGGGCCGCAATTCTGGTTCTTTACTTCGCGATCTTGGAGGGCCTGGCAGGGGCCTCCATCGGCAAAATGGCGTTCTTCCTGCGCGTCGCAGGATTGGATGGCAGCAAACCCAAGTTCATCGCTGCGGTGTTCCGAGCCTCTGTTTTCGGGCTCGTGCTCGCTCTTTCCTATTTCGTCGCCAGACAGACTGGGAGCACCTGTGTCCAGATGCTTTTCCCCTTGGCCGTGCTCTATTGTGTCGCAACCCGGCGGAACGGCTTCTCCGGGCTTCACGATCTTGTGAGCAGAACGAGAGTCGTGCACAAGTCAGCCGCAACGCACAGTCTCCTCCTGCCTCTTGAGAAGAGTGATCACCTGCCTTCTGTCGAACGACGGTTGGGGCCATATGGGATCCTGGCGCCTTTGAGTAAAGGCGGCAACGAAAAGTTGTTGATGGGGTACGATGACATACTGCGGAGGAGAGTATGGATCGTCATTCAGCCTCCGGGCACTCCGACACTTTCTCAGGCCAGACGATATCTGAACCGTCCCTGCCGACTGAGATGGTTGAACGGGAAGCGGGATGCCAATGCATGTTGGGATGCGTACGAGGCTCCTGACGGAAAGCGGTTGCTCGAAATTGCGAAGCAGGAATTGCCCTGGAACCTGGTCCCGGGTTGGCTGTCGACTCTTGTCGAGGAGTTGCGCGAAGGGTTGAGCGACAAGACCCTGCCTTCGCAGCTAAGTATCGATGCGATTTGGATCAGGCCGGATGCCAGGCTCATGCTGCTCGATTTTCCGGCACCTTCAATTGTGGAGGGGGATCCTTGCGCAAACCCGGCCCTCCGGGCGTCAATGAATGACTTTGCGGGGATCCAGGCCTTTCTCCACGATGTGGCCCGGATTGTTTTGGGCAGCCCTTCCAGACGCGGAGCGCCATCAGGTTTGCGGGCTTTCCTCGAGAAGCTTGAGCAGCGAGACTGGCAGGCATTCGAGGGGGTTGTCACCGAACTCGAGGTACTCTCCCGGAGAACCAGCCCGCCGGGGATGCCCTGGATCCACATCCATTGGCCCTAGCTACAGGTCGAGTTTCAGTCCGACGATTTCTCAGCAAGACAGGCTCGAGGTGAGTGTCGCGGCATCCGGCTCCGTGCCAATTCATCACCGCTTACCGCCCTGAAAACCGCTGCGAAGCCAGCTGGACTAAGGTCCGGCCGAGTGTGGGTAAGAACCTGCCAACGGCTCACGCCGCGAACGCCCGGTCAACCCTTTCCTTACATGAAGACTGTCCAGTTTTCGTGAGCCCTGCAGTTCTGTTGTCAGGAAGACGATGCTGGTACCTGAGCGGACAGTTGGATACAGCAGACTCAAGTGTTCTGTCCGCTTGGGGGGGCAGATGGGATCAAAATGACACAAAACAAGACATCCACAACGAGGAGCACTACGCTTACCTTCCCAGTCGGCGTTCCATGCTGGACCACCGCCCGAACTACATTCGGGCGTATTGTGCTCGCAAGCTGCGAACACGCCACCCTGCGACCAACTGGACCCGATTCCGGGGAGCTTTCCGCGATGGTTGGGCGCTACTGGATTTCATCCGGAGACGAAAAGGGTCACCACGTGCTATCCTCGCGCCAAACCGCCGCGTCTCTCGCAGAAAGGTTCAACCATATGATACGCAGAGTACTTATTCAGGTGCTGGCCCTGGGCGTACTTATGATTCGGCCCTTGCCGGGCCAGGTGGCGCTCAAAGGGGAACCGTTCTCCGCCAGTCCCCAGGTCTTGCTCGAGGACGCCAGTCACTGCAATCCGGAAGGAAAGGACGCCGCCGCGGTGATCTTCCGGGAATCGCGCTACCGCTTTGATAAGGAAGGGCGCGCTCGCATTACCCATTGGATGGTCTATCGCGTCCTGTCCAAGGATGCGGACGACTGGGCCGAGGTCAGCCAAAGCTGGTCATCCTGGCGAGAACGCCGGCCGGCCGTTCGGGCGCGCGTGGTCACGCCGGACGGATCAATCCACCAGCTGGATCCGAAGACTATAGAGGAGGGCTCGGCCGGTGATTCCGGTCCGGAGGTCTATTCGGATCGGCAGTGGCTGCGCGCCCCCCTTCCTTCCATAGTCGAAGGATCCGTCGTCGAGACCCTCGTCGAGATGGAGGAGACAAATCCATTTTTCGGAGCGGGAACTGTCAGGCAATTCTACCTGTCCACCGACGCGTCGCAAAAACGCACGCGAGTGATAATCGACTATCCGGCTGACCTTCCGCTTCGCTACCTCGTGCAATTAGCACCTGAACTCCGCCCGGAGCGGAGAGATTCGGGGGACCGCGTGATCTTGACGTTCGAGGCCGGGCCATCGGATGCTGCCAAGGAAATCCCTCCGAATCTGCCTTCCGACACGCCGCGCTGGCCCTCGATTGTGTTCGGTGTCAGCGAGTCGTGGTCCAGCGTGGCCAAACGGTTCGCAAAGGTACTTGACGAACAGATCGCGGCGGAAGATCTTCGCGGTCAGCTGCCACAAGTACCCAAGGGCGCAACCCGCGAGCAGATCGCGACAACACTGCTTCATTATGTGCACGAAAAGGTGCGTTACACCGGTGTCGAATTCGGTGAAGCCGCATGGTTGCCGCGGAAGCCTTCCGAAACGCTGAAGCGTGGATTCGGGGACTGCAAGGACAAAGCTGCCGTTCTGATCGCCCTGTTCCGTGCTGCAGGGGTGGACGCCCGGCTGGCTTTGTTGAACACGGGCCCTGGCCCTGACATATCCCCTGAGATTCCCGGCCTGGGTCTCTTTGATCACGCGATCGTATATGTCCCTGGCGAGCCGGCCCTGTGGATAGACGCCACGGACTTGGGGGCCCGTCCCGGGCAACTGCCAGCGGCGGACCAGAGTCGCCGTGCGCTGATCGTCGGCGAAGGAACCACGGATCTCGTGTCTACACCGGCGTCAGAGCCGGCCGAAAATCGCACAGTGGAGACTCGTCAGTTCTTTCTGCCGAGCATCGGCAAAGCGCGCGTAGTCGAAACCACGGAAGCCTGGGGCGCGCTCGATGTCTTCATGCGGGACGACTATGAAGAAATAGACGACGAACAGCTTCGCAAGGGCTTTCAAAGTTACGGGGAATCGGCGTACCTCTCGAAGGAGCTCGCCCGGCTTGACCGCGGAAACATCAAGGATTTGTCTCGCCCGTTCACCATCAAGGCGGAGTATCTCGAGGCTGGCCGAGGGGTAGTAGACCAGTCCGAGGCGGTAGTGGCGATTCGCCGGGAAGATCTTTTCAGGGACCTGCCCGATTGGCTCAAGGAGGCCCAACCTGCCGAATCCCAACCGAGGACACAGGATGTCGAACTGCTGTTTCCTTTCACGGTGGAATGGCACTACGAGATCCATGCACCGGCGGGCTTCCGTCCGCGTGCACTCCCGGCTGGGGAGACACAAAAACTGGGTCGTGCGACCTATTCGCACCGGTTTGAAAGCAGTCCCAACGGGAACATTACGGGCTGCATTCATTTCGACACGGGCGACAGGCGTATGCCAGCGGGCGATGCAACGAAACTCCGGGACGGTATCGTAGAAATCCTGAAAGCTCCCCCGATCCTCATTTTCCTTGACCACGCCGGCGAGGAGCTGCTGGGTGAGGGTAGGATCGGCGAGGCACTGGTGGAGTTCCGGAAGCTGAGCGCAGCTGAGCCGAAGGAGGCGATCCACTGGACACGGATCGCGCGCGCCCTGCTGGCAGCAGGCATAGGCGAGGAAGCGCGGCAGGAAGCCCGTGGGGCAGTGGCGCTGGACCCTTCCTCGGCAATCGCGCACCAGACGCTCGGATGGATTCTGCAACACGATCTCATCGGCCGGCGCTTTGAGAAGGGATTTGATCTGCAGGCCGCGACCGCCAGCTATACGAAGGCAAAGGAGCTGGATCCGGAAAACGCTACCATTCGTGGCGATCTTGCCATCCTGCTCGAGCACAATCCCAACGGTGAGCGCTACGGCAAAGGCGCTGCCCTTGCCCAGGCGATCGATGAGTATCGCGCGCTGATGAAGTTGCCAGATGGCGCGAACCTGTTGGATAACCTGCTGATTGTGTGCCTGCACGCGGGGCGCGTTGACGTGCTCAAGGAGCATTTGGCTCAGGACATGCCTCAGGATGAGGCCCGATGGCCCCTGTATTTCGCGGTGCGAGCGGTTGTCAACGGCTCGGCCGAGTCCGTCCAGCGGGCCACGCGCTCTATTCCCGATGCACAGAAACGCAATCTCGCGCTGTCCCAAGCCGGCCTCGTCCTGATGCAGACCCGCAATTACAGCAAGGCTTCAGAAATGTACACTGCCGCAGCCCGCGGGGGGCAGAACACCGCTCAACTGCTGGCACTTGCTGACCAGTTAGGAAAGGTAAGGCGCTGGGAAGAAGTTCAGACTCGTTCCGATACACCGGGAGGCGTGGTGCAACAATTCTTCCTCTCTTTTTGGGGCGCCGAAGATCCCGGGAGAGCCATGCAACTGCTCAGTCGACATCACCAGCAAGATCGATTTCGTGAGGAAAACATCCGGGAATGGAAACGTGTGAAGCGCCCTTTGCGCTCACAGATGGCGAAAGTCGGTCTGGATACGGATATCGTGGCCGACATGATGTTCGTAATGATGCAGACCAGTGTCGAAGGCGATGACCAGGCAGGGTACCTGGTTAAACACAGATTCCCCAACGCGGATATGACCGCCATCGTTGTCAAAGAAGACGGGCAGTACCGTATTCTGGACGTCATCTCAGGCTCTTCGTCTTCGGCTGGCTTCACTGGCTATGAAGTGCTCGCGCGCGTCGAACAGGGACGACTAGCGGAGGCGCGGCGGTTACTCGACTGGATGCGCGACGAAATCAGCCCGACAGGCGGCGATGACCCTCTTGCAGGTCCATTGTTTGTGCGATTTTGGCGCAAAGGCGAATCTGGCTCGGCTGCAACGATGCGCGAGGCCGCTTGTGCGCTTCTCCTCGGGAACAAGAGCACTGCGCGGGATGCCATTCGCTTTCTGAAGACCGACCTGCAGAATGAAAGCGATGCGGCCGCTCGTGAGCGCCTCCAATTGGCGCTGGCCGTCGCGTATGGCCAAGTCGCGCAATTCGGTGATCTTCTCGAGATCTCAACTGCACTGTACACCAAGCATCCAGCGTCACGGATAGCCTTCTCCATGGTCTGTTCGGCGTTGCTCCAGCTGGGACGTTGGGATGACCTGGATCGATACATCGAAATCCGGTTGCAGAAGGATGCCCATGATCCCGATGCCGTCCGGGCCCGCCTGCGAGCTGCGGTCTGGCGGGGAGACCTGGAAGTCGGGCGCAAACAGGAAGACGTCCTGCGCCAGTCTGGAAAATTGGAAACCGGTGATCTCAACGAGCTTGCATGGCTGGCCCTGGTCGCCGGGAAGGTAGATGAAAGAGCACTCCAGACAATTCAGGAGGAGATCCTGCGGTCGCAAACCAACCCGAACGCTGCGTTTCTGCACACCGCCGCTTCCCTCTATGCTGAAGTTGGCAAGGCCACTGAGGCCAGGGAGGTTCTGCTGCAATCGATCGAGTTGCGGGGCATCGATGAGCCCGATGGCGATTCATGGTACGTGTTGGGGCGAATCGCGGAGGACTATGGCGAGGTGGAGGCTGCCAGGGAAATGTATGGGAGAGTGAAGAAGCCGGAAAACCCCCTGGAGGTATTGTCATCCACCTATAACTTGGCGCAGAGGCAAGTCGGCCGACTGAAGAAGCCGAACTAGCGGAGGCGCAACGATTGCCTGTTGATCACGAGCAAGGACCAGGCGTCGCACAGGCGGACAGCGATTGGTTCAGCGAGCTCGAGGGGGTATTGTGGAATGCCTCGGAGAGATTGTCACCAAGGGGAAGCAGGGTGAGCTTCCGGAAGATCCCGGTGGACATTGGAGCCACCAAGTGTGATGTGTGAAGCGCGATCGAAACATGAGGTCTTGCGTCGGCGGGAGGTCGCATGACTGACGATTCGTTGCTTGGCAAACTGGCTGAGGAGTTCACGCAGAGAGTGCGCGAAGGGAAGCTGCCGGACATTGAGGAATACGCAAGCTGCCATCCGGAACTGGCCGGCCGCATCCGCGAACTCTTCCCCACGCTGATGCTTCTGGAAGGGATGGCTGTCGGCAGTGGTTCTGCAGCAGCAGAGGTGACGGCATCGCCTCTCTCTGCTGGTTCAGTCTTCGGCAACTACCGCATAGAGCGGGAGATTGGCCGGGGCGGCATGGGCATCGTCTATGAAGCCGTCCATGTTCTGCTGGAAAAGAGAGTAGCGCTGAAAGTGCTGCCGGTCCGGACGCCGGCCGACGCCGGGCGACTCGAGCGCTTCTTCCGCGAGGCCAGAACGGCTGCCGGGTTGCACCACACCAACATCGTTCCGGTCTTTGATGTCGGGCAGGTTGCCGGAACGCCCTACTTCGCCATGCAGTACATCGAGGGGCACGGTCTTGATCAGATCCTCCGCACGATGCAGTCCGATGCGGAACCGGGTCGCTTGTCGCCGTCCTCTTCCGATTCCGCAATCGACACTGCTTCTGAGGGGCGACCCTCTTCAGGGCAAGGGGGCCCTGCCCGCGAAAGGGGAAGGAGAGCGTTTCATGGCCCGACGGATTCGTCAGCCCGCGTTCGGGCCGGAGTGCCTGCCGGGGAGGAAGAGTACTTCCGCTGGGTTGCCGGAATAGGGATCCAGGCCGCCGAGGGTCTGGCATATGCGCACGAGCGCAAGGTCATCCACCGCGACATCAAGCCCTCGAACCTGCTTCTCGACAGCCAGGGGGTGCTCTGGATCGCGGACTTCGGGCTGGCGCACAAGATAGAGGATCCGGCGGTGACGCAACTGGGGGTTCTGGTCGGAACGCCCCGCTACATGAGCCCGGAGCAGGCGGAAGTGGCCAAACGGCCTGTGGATCAACGCAGCGACATCTACAGCCTTGGAGCCACGCTCTATGAACTGCTGACGTTGCGGCCGGTATTCGAGGGGAAGACTCCGCAGGACGTGCTCTCGCAGATCCTGACACGGGAGCCGGCAGCTCCACGCGGGCTGAATCCCGAAATCCCCGCCGACCTGGCAACGATCGTGATGAAGGCGATGGCCAAGCGGCCCGAGGACCGCTACCAGTCCGCCCGCGAGTTGGCCGAAGATCTTCAGCGCTGGACAAAGATGGAGCCGATCAAGGCCCGTCCAATCGGGCCCCTGGGCCGGACTATCCGCTGGTGCCGCCGCAATCCCCGTGTAGCAGTGGTGACGGCGACTGCCGTTGCGGTCATTATCGCTCTCACCGGAATCTACATCGCGAACCTGGCAAAGAAGAACCAGGAAATCCGGATTGCTCTCAGCCGCGCCGAGCTGGGTATCCGCCGGGCGGAGCTGGAGGCAGCTGCCATCCATGCAGCAGTGCGGGATGATTCCCAGGCCTACATAGATCGAGCAAGTGAGGTCGGTAAGATCGATCAGGCAATGCTCGGATCTCGAAATATCGAATTGTTGCCGCAGGTGGTCAACGACCTGTTCCTTACTGATCCCTGGAAAAAGAAGCCATTCCCTGGAGTAGAGCAGGTTTTGGCCAAATCAGAAGAACGGGCGCTCGAAATGGCCAGGCGCGCCGTGGATCTGCACGACACACGTTTCGTAGAATCTGTCCAGCTTCTTGGCGAGTACTTCGACGACAAAGAGCACCTCGATCGAGCGGAGTGGCTATACCGTCAGGCTCTCGCTCTCGCGAGGCCGGTTGCACAAGACCAGCGGGTGAAGGCAAGGATCATTGACAAGTTGGAGTCGCTGCTTGAGAAAAGGGCAGGCTCAGCAGCAGACTCGCGAGAGGATGGAATAGCAGCCTTACTTTATCGTGAAGCGCTCCAACTCCATCGCGAGATCTCACCGCAGGATGACCTTCAACATGTGATCCTCGAGCGGAAGCTCGGTACGGCGTTGACGGACACGGGGCAGTTTGAGGAGGCAGAAAAGGTTCTGACCAGTAACTATCGGTTATGCCGGGCCAGGCTGGGTGAGACCGATCCTTCGACACAAATGGCCGCCAGGGGCCTGATTTCGCTTTACGCTGCCTGGAGAAAGCAGTCTGACAAAATCACTCAATACAAGGCTGCTCTACCGAACCCCAAAGTAATCAGCGTAAGAGAACTGAGGCCGAAGGTTTTTGCGGTATCCGGAGACGGTCCGTTCAGTGCCAGTTGCAGGGGGAAGCGTGTCTGGGCTTTCGGCCACCATTTCCTTTCAAACCCTGAAGGCATCCATGGCTTTCGGTCCAGTAGCTGGCTATGGAGTGATGCAGGCCAAAAGGGGGACAGACTAGGACCGTTGCAGCAGCCCACGGACGGCATGGGACAGCCTCTTCTACTTTTGCCCTTCACGCAGGATGAGGAGAGATTCAACCGCGCCCGCTCTGATCCCAAGTGTCTCGAGAACTGTGGAGAGCGCTGGAGTGTCTATCCGAACACCGTAATTGCACTCCCAGGAAAGGAAGGAGCCCTCGTCTTTTATGAAAAATGTTTCCTGCACCCCCCAGGCGGTCTCGAGCGCATCTACATTGTCGGAACCTCGATAGCACGCTGGAAGGACCCCACTACAGCTGCCCTGCGCGAGGATTTACGTCCAGGAACCGGTGAGCCCACTTTGCTGTTTCAGCCTCCAGAACCGGAGATAGATCGTGGTGCGCTCGTTCTGGGCGGTTATCTGTATGCATATGGCAGTCGTTATCTGAAACCGAAGAACCAACTCGTCCTCGCGCGGGTTCCTCTGAATCAAGCTCTTCAGCGTAGCGCGTGGCGCTTTTACGTAGGAAACGGGCAGTGGGATCCGGACTGGCAGCAGGCGGTGACCGTTACTAACGACTGCTGTGGAACGGTGCACTGGAACTGGTACCTGGGCAAGCTTGTATATATCTGGAATGGCTTTGAAGCCGGTACCCTCTCCATCAGTACTGCAGATCGACCGGAGGGGCCCTGGTCGCAGGCCCAGGAGATCCCCTTGGGCCTCGGATCGACCGAGGAAGACCTTGGGATCAGGGCTGTGATTGCTCACCCGGAACTCTCGAAAGAGAACGGACGTGTGTTGTACGTGACCTACCAGCAAGGTACAGGAATGTTCCGTTCGGAGACACGGCTGGTGGAGCTGGTATTTCAATGAGCAGGCACCTGATTACACCTTACGAAAATCTGATTTGCCTCCCCACTGAGACAAAAACTGTCTAATTCCCGCGATCCCTGCAGTTCTGTTATCAGGGGAACGCCGATGATGCTCGAGCGGGCGTTTCCATGTGACAGATTCGGGCATTCCGCCTTGCTTGACGGAGGTAAGTAAAATGAGGACGACACACTCCAACCCGTTGGCGCTCATAAGCGCCGTGCTGGCTTTCCTGTTTCTCGTTCCAGGCTGGGCTGCCGCCCAGACGGAATTCCGGCGGATTGTGGTTTTTGGAACCAGCCTTTCCGACTCCGGCAACGCCTTCGCTTTGACTGGCATAGCGAATACGCCGCCCTATGACACCCTGGACCCTTTGCTTGTTCCGGGTGCCCCTTATGATAAGGGCGGTCACCACTTCAGTAACGGGGCGACATGGGTAGAGCAATTCGCCGGGCCGCTGGGCCTGGCAGGTGACACGCGTCCCGCCTTCCAGGGACCGGACGCCGAAAGGACCAACTACGCCGTTGGCGCCGCCAGGGCACGCGACGACGGAATCAACTTCGACCTGTCATACCAGATAAGCGCTTTCCTGCAGGCCTGTAACGGCACCGCGCCGGCCGACGGCCTGTATGTCGTCGAGATCGGAAGCAACGATGTGCGCGACGCGCTGTTCGCATTCGCATCGGGCGGCGACGGCAATGCCATTCTCGCGGAGGCACTCACCGCGATCGCCAACAACATCGGCACTCTGTATGCGGCGGGCGGCAGGCGATTCCTCGTTTGGAACGTCCCCGATGTCGGACTGACGCCTGCCCTGCGCACCCTGGATCAGGTCAGTCCGGGGGCGGCTGCGCTGGGATCACTCGTAACGGAGGCCTTCAATTTAAGACTCGACCTTATCCTTGCTTCGCTGGCACCGCTTCCTGGCATCGAGATCGTAAAGCTTGACGTGTTTCAGTTGCTCCACCAGATCACTGCCGATCCGGCGGCTTTCGGTCTCAGTGTTGCGGACAGGGCCTGCATAATGCCCAACACCCCGCCGTATGAGTGCAAGATGCCGGACGAGTACCTGTTTTGGGACGGGATCCACCCGACGAAAGCCGTGCACGGCATCGTGGCGCAGAACGCGGCAATCCTACTGGCGCAGCAGTAGACAGAGTCTGCCCGGAGTCCCGTCGGTTGCGGAACGGCGTTTCCTGGGAGAGCGTGACGAGTGCCGTTTGTCAGGTCAGGATCGACAATGCGAGCATTGACGCCATGAACCCGCAGCACAAATAGAGGTCTATTACGCCTCATGCCCGCGCGCAGCAGGAGGAGGACGACATGACTCGCTTTGCCAGATTCTTTCCCTTGACGGATCTCGGTGATTTCGCCATCTGGCTGGTATTGTTCGCCGCGAGCAGCGGGGTGGCTGCAGCGCAGGAGTATCCGGTATTTGAGGGCTTCCTGGGCGCGTCGGTGAGCAACAACGATTTCGGCGCGAACCGATACACCATGCCCGGAGCTCACATGAGCTTTGCCCTCAGCCCCCGACGATACCTGCGCCTGGTAGCTGATTTTGCCGGTCAGTATCGGCGGACCGGCATTCAATGGGAGTTCTCCGACGAGAATGTGCGGCTGGAGGAAATGCAGTTCCTGTGGGGAGCCGAGTACACGTACAGAAAGTCGCCGAAGGCGACGCCCTTCGTGCATGCGCTGTTCGGCGTGGCAGCGCGACATTACTACACTCCTTCCGGTGACTGGCAGTACCCGCGCGATGTAGTGGCAGTGGATTACGGATTCGCAAGCGGCTTTGGAGCGGGACTTGATCTGACCCTCACGCGCCGGTGGGCCATTCGCGCCCCACAATTCGACTACATCATCACACACCTTCGCCCCGATAGGCCGGAGTTCTCGCCTATTCAGCCAGACTTGCCCGTACTGCAGGATTGGCAACACAATTGGCGCATTGCGTTCGGGCTGGTGTTGCGGGCGGGCACGCGCGAGGACCACAGCCGATGAAGCTGAGAGAATACACTTATTCGAACTCCGGAACGGAGCATGGCCTCCCTATTTACAGATCATCGTGATCCCGCCTCCTGGTCATATCCAATGCTCAGAGAGCCCATCCAGTTCACCTCCTCCTCGTTAGAAACCGGAAACGCGGGCGAGAGCGATGAGGGTGCCGAATCGAATGCTTGGACGGCTGTGGTCAGGGTTATGATCGCATGTAAATGTCCGACAGTTACACTCTTCAGACCAGAGAATTCGCGACAGGCAGCCCTTTGGATGTGACTCCTTGGGAGGGTCAAGCCTTCGAATCCGGACGCGACTCTGCGGGATGTAACTCGGAGGGTGCTATCAATGAGGCCTATGTCTCGAATCGGTTTGTTCTTCTTGTTTATCGTGGGGCTGAACTCGCCTGGCATTGCGCAATCAGGGATCATCACAACCTACGCCGGTCCAGGGATGCCCGTAAATGGCGGATTGGCAATTGACCAGGCCGTTGATCGGCCTGGGTCTGTAGTCCTCGACGGCGCCGGGGGTTTCTATGTGGCAAGCGTGACGCAAAGCAGAATCTATCGCGTTTCGGCAGACGGCACGCTTAGCCTGGTTGCGGGAGACGGAACCCCGGGTTTCAGCGGCGACGGTGGCCCGGCGACTCTTGCACAACTCCAATATCCATACGGCGTGGCTGTGGACGGGGCGGGCAACCTGTTCATCGCTGACTACAGCAACAACCGCGTCCGCAAGGTGACGCCTGACGGCATGATCAGTACCATCGCAGGGAATGGAACACAGGGTTTCAGCGGCGACGGTGGCCCGGCGACCTCTGCACAGCTATATTATCCAGACGGCCTCGCCCTGGATGCGGCCGGTAACCTGTACATCGCTGACGGCGGAAACTACCGCATCCGCAAGGTGACACCTGCAGGCGTGATCAGCACCGTGGTCGGAAATGGGTATGGTTTTGGCGGCGACGGCGGCCCGGCGACTTCCGCTCAGCTCAGCATTCCAGCGAGTGTAGCGGTGGACGCGTCGGGCAACCTGTTCATCGCTGACGCCGCGAACAACCGCATCCGCAAGGTGACGCCTGATGGTGTGATCAGCACCGTCGCAGGAAATGGAACGCAGGGTTTTGGCGGCGACGGCGGCCCGGCAACTTCTGCACAGCTAAACGGTCCAGGCAGCGTCGTCGTGGATACAGCGGGCAACCTGTTCATCGTCGACACCTGGAACAACCGGATCCGCAAGGTGACGCCTACAGGTGTGATCAGCACGGTGGCAGGAAACGGCACCCAGGGATTCGGCGGCGACGGCGACCCGGCGGCTGCAGCCTGTCTCAATCTTCCGCGAGGCTTGGCGGTGGACGCAATCGGCAACCTGTTAATCGCTGACAGCGAAAACAACCGCATCCGCAAGGTGACACCTACAGGTGTAATCAGCACCGTCGCAGGAAACGGCACCCAGGGATTCAGCGGCGACGGCGGCCCGGCAACTTCTGCTCAGCTCTCCAATCCGGAGAGTGTAGCAGTGGATGTGGCGGGCAACCTTTTCATCGCTGATACTGGGAACAACCGCATCCGTATGGTGACGCCAGCCGGTGTGATCAGTACTGTGGCGGGGAGTGGGAGCCTCGGTTTCGGCGGGGACGGAGGCCCCGCAACTTCCGCTCAGCTTTCCGGGCCAACCAGTGTAGCAGTGGATGCGGTGGGTAACCTGTTCGTCGCTGACTACGGTAATAGTCGCATCCGCAAAGTGACGCCCGCAGGTGCGATCAGTACCGTCGCGGGAGATGGAACCTGGGGATACGGTGGCGACGGCGGCCCGGCAACTTCTGCTCAGCTCATGCGTCCCTGGGGCGTGGCCGTGGATACTGCGGGTGACCTGTTCATCGCTGACGCCGAGAACAACCGCATCCGCAAGGTGACGCCTGCAGGGATGATCAGCACTCTGGCAGGGGTTGGATGGCAGGGATTCGGCGGCGATGGCGGCCCCGCAAGCTCAGCGCAGCTGAATGAACCCATGGGGCTTGCGGTCGATGCAGCACGCAATCTCTACATTGCAGACCTGAATAACAACCGCATCCGCAAGGTGACGCCTACAGGTGTGATCAGCACGGTGGCAGGGTATGGAACCTATGGAGGGTTCAACGGCGACGGTGGGCCGGCAACATCTGCACAGCTCTATAGTCCAATCGGTGCCGCCGTAGATGCGATGGGCAACCTGTTCATCGCTGACTCGCAGAACTGCCGCATTCGCAGGGTAACGCCTGACGGCGTGATTGGGACCGTGGTCGGAAATGGGTATGGTTTTGGCGGTGATGGCGGCCCGGCAACGTCTGCGCAACTTTATCTTCCAAATGGAGTCGCCGTGGATACGGCGGGCAATTTGTTCGTCGCCGACACATTGAACAACCGCATCCGCAAAGTTGCCAGCGGGCGAAGTGTCTCGATGGGTCTCACTTTGAGCGCCGGAGGTGCTGCGAGGTCGTTTACGGCCGGAGAAAGTGAAACCGTTGAGGCTGGCTATGCAGCACTCACCGTGAACTCTGGCACCGCTCCATATGGAACCGCAGTGTTCAGCTTCAAACAGAACGGAGTGACCGTCAGCGAGGCCGGCGTTCCCGCGTCTCCTCCCTCAACTTCGGCTCGAATCTTCATCGACTATCGCTCTGCGGTCCCCGCCGTTCCGGGGCGCATCGACGCCGGCACTATCGACATCAACACAGGGATCGCCGTCGTCAACCGTGGCTCTGGCACAGCCAATGTCACTTACCTGTTGCGCAATTTCCTGGGTAGCACCCTCTCGAACGGACACGGCACCATCGATGCAGGCGCCCACTTCGCCAAATTCATCGATCAGATGAAGGACGTCGCATCGGGCTTTAGGCTACCTTCGGATTTCCAAAGCACGATCCAGTTTGGATCGCTTGAGATTTCCAGCGACCAGCCTCTGTCGATCGTTGCGCTGCGCATGACTACTAATCAAAGAAACGAAGTGGTCTTCACGACTACACCGACGGCAGACCTGACCCAATCTCTCACCAGCACTCCCACGTACTTTCCGCAGTTTGCCGATGGCGGCGGGTATACAACAGCTCTGGTTCTGCTGAATACATCGAGTGGAATTGAGACGGGAACACTTCAGATCCTGGACGATCTGGGTGCTCCTTTACTCGTCAATCAGGTTGGTGGCACGGCCGACTCCTCGTTTAAGTACTCGATCGTGCCAGGAGGTGCCTTCCGCTTCCAGACGGACGGGTTCCCGACGACGACCAAAGTCGGATGGGTCCAGCTGACGCCTGATGACGGCACATCAACACCAGTGGCAGCGGGAATGTTCGGCTACAATCCGGGTGATGTCCTGGTGACGGAGTCCGGAATCCCGGCGGCTGCGTCCACCACCCATGCCCGCGTCAATGTGGATTTGTCGGAAGGTCATAATACGGGATTGGCCATCGCCAATCTCGCAGAGACGAGCGCGAGTATCTCGATAAAGGCATTCCAAAGTGATGGCACCACCGGAGTCGGAACCAGCCAGGGCCCGCTTCCGCTGCAAGCCAAGGGGCATAGCGCGAGATTTGCCGGCGAGTTTGTTTCCGGATTGCCTGCAGAATTTACAGGTGTGCTGGATATCAGGTCGGCGACGCCCTTCGCGGCCCTTACGATGCGCTCGCTGACGAACGAGCGCGGCGATTTTCTCCTGACCACCTTCCCGATCGCCGACATGAATCGGGCCGCGCCTTCGCCGATCGTATTCCCACAGATTGCAGATGGAGGAGGTTACGTAACGCAGTTCATTTTGCTCAGCCCCGGCGGCGCATCGAGTGCGAAACTCAATTTCTACGGCGAGAGCGGCGCCCCGCTGGCTGTGGGGAAGCAGTGAAATCCGTCACACATCGGCCCCCGTGGACGGCGAGGGCTTGTATTGTACCGCTAATCAAGAACCGTTCAGAACCCAGCCAGCTTGATGCGAAGGCTGCGTGCCGCCTCCTCGTCTGCCCCGCTGGGCGACGCCCGGGAGCCTGGTTCCTCCAAAGTGGCGCTATCGGTGACTGAGCGCCGCCACAACAGCAACTCCCCATCTCCCAACCAAAGGTGACTACTTGCCAGTCACCTTCAATGAACACCAAGCCCGAGCGCTTATCTTCGCGCCTCCTTCTTCGACTGATCAGGGACATCCGCGAGGAGAGTTGACGGTCTTTATTCAACGCCCCGGCCCTCCTGGCGCTCAAATCCGGCTTGACAAACAAGACAGCCAGCATCCATTTTGAGCGTGCGGTGTTCTCGTAAAGGTGCCGCATCCCTGCCAACCCAACGCGAGCGGGCTGGAGCTCCGAAATCAACCAGCTGCCGATAGGCGAAGTTCTGTCTGACGATTTCGACGGAAAGGTTCTCAATCCCTCCGGCGTCGAGATCGACCTCCCCTTCTGGGTATTCAAGCGGCTCAAGAAATTGCGCCTCCTGGAGCGCGACCTCGAGACCGGCAAACGCAGGATCTGCGAGCGCGTGTTCGGGCTGATGGAACTGTGGGACGGTCCGGAATTCAGGCCCGACCGCAGGTTCCGCGCCTTCGACCCCGGCTACCAGCGCGCGTGTTCCAAGGACAGCGGCTACCCAAGCGCCTTCCTCAAGGCCCTCGGCCGGGACTGCTCCGGCCTGGCGAACCCCGCGATCGAGCGCACCCGCGACTTCGAGTCCGACCTCGAGCATTCGCGTCTTTCAGAGGAATGCCGGAGGGCGAAGGTCGACCAAGTGCTGCAAGCGGTCAGAACGAAAAGACCGGCGGCATAGGTGTCGGCGGCAGTCTGAAAGGCGCCTAAAATCAGCGGAACAGAATCTTCCCAGCTCTAACAACGCGCCTGCGGGGACACGACGGAAGACTCTATAGTTGGACTCCCGATCCTACACGGTTTCCCTGCGGCGACTCGTCCAGTGCAACGGCGGGCTAGACGGTGGCCTCTACGGAGAAGCGGCACGCGAGGACGTCGAGAACGCCGCGAGCGTTGAAACATAGGACGTAGTGGGCGTAGCCCTCGGCGGGAACTCTCTGCAGCTCCGCCTGTCGTTCGAGCCACGGAGATTCAACGGCCTCAAACGTCGTATCGTCTCGCGGGACGGCCTCATCGAGTTCCTGCCAGCGGTAGGCGAGCACGTCTCGGAACGTGATTGAACGTGGCTGCTCCTGCCAGTCGACGAAAGAGAGGTGCAAGTCGCCATCCTCGAAGCGAATTGCTACACCTCCGGCGTCAGCAGTGCTGAACCCGAAATCGGTTTCGATGTACCTTATTCACTCCCTTTGGGTAGCGCCGCCTTTCACGCACGTGCATTTCGCACGTCGCTTGGAAGGGCTTGTTATCTTTCATGCCGGTCATGGAGGCACCACCTACATTGCCTTGCTTGCGGCGTCCGACGCAACGCTCGATTGTGCATGCTCCATATCTCAAAGTCTAACTTCCATTCCCATTGCTGATGCCGCTTTGCGGATTTGTTTTCGTGCTTCCTGGGAAAGATCAATGCCCGTTTCTGTAACCATATAGATAACATGTTCCAGTGCAATACCCTCCTCTCCGTGGGAAAGGTACTCCATTACTATTTCCTTTCCATTGCGAAGACCTGCCTGATTGAGTGCGCTCCCCGGTGGAGGCTGGTCATCGCACTCAGCAAACTGGACATCGAGTAAGCGTTGAGCTTCCTCTGCTGCCCGCGCAATGCTTTCACCAGTCTGGTTCAAATTCACTTCCTCCTGCACAATGACCAAACTCACCTGCTTCGGCGGCTGGTGGAACTTGACTCCTGATTTCACCGCATGCCGCTGCAGCCAAGTGAAACGCCTTGTTCGGCCGGGACGGCTTCCAATTCCGCTGCCCAATACCGGCTTTTCAGTGGCTTGCCATCAATATCCAGAAAGAATGACGGCTCATTCCTCTTGTAGTGCCAACCAATGCCACAAACCACGCCCGTTCTCACTGTTCGCGGTGCTCTGGTCCTCACCCGTTGCCCCACAAGGAACGCAGGAGGCGGGACGGATCGGAACAATTGGGGCTTACCCCGAAATCGGTGTTGGCCATAACGGAGCACAAGATACTGTCCCTCTTTGCCGACGACTTCACACACGACGCAGTATGGAGAGCGAGTCTGGACCGTAGCCAAGTCCTCAGGGTGAATGAGGTCGAGACCCGATTCGGGAAACCACGGATAGAGTCCCCAGGTGTTCCTAGTCTTGCGGCCGAACATGTATTCACGCTGACTGGCGTATCTGACCTGCGAGAAGTGTGCAAACACGGTCATTTAGGTCAGCTCAGCGCCAATTATCAGCACGATCAGATCGGATCACAACTACTCTTGCCTGCAAAAAACGCGGCCGTATTGATCCAGCAATCGGAGAATGTTATGCCGCACGGGTGGCTATCTTGCAGTGGCGTGATATGCCGCCACAGGCTCCCCGGGGCACTTTGCCAGACTCCTCGCGTCACGACTTCCTGTATTGAGGACATGCGCCGGAATCAGGACTGGTCCCAAAGTGTTGCGCTGAAAATGGCTCTCTCTTAAGACACTGCTAATAGATAGGCATGTCCTGTAAGGACTGGCGCGCGGTGTACAGGGAGGAACGCCGGCGTCCGGGGTACGTGCTCGAGAACGGCAGGTATTTGATCAGGCGAGGGAAAGATGCCGCATGGAAGCGGGAAGCGAAACCGCCCGTCCAGGAAAAGAGGAAAGCGGCGTGAGCCCGTTTTCTCCGAAGCGTCCCTGCAGCTACCCGGGCTGCGCGACCCTGACCCAGACGTCGATGTGCGACCTCCACAGGAAACAGGAGCAGCGCGAGTACGACAGGCGGCGCGGGTACGCGGCTGCCCGCGGCTACAACCGTGAGTGGCGCATCGCCTCGAAGTCCTACCTGGAGCGAAATCCCCTGTGCGTCGGGTGTATGAAGAAGAGGCGCGTGGTGGCCGCGACCATCACCGACCACATCGTCCCCCACAAGGGCGATCCCGCCCTGTTCTGGGATCCCGGCAACTGGCAGGCCCTCTGCCGATCCTGCCATAGTCGGAAGACCGCCGTCAGCGATGGCAGGTGGGGGTAGGGCAGTCGCTCTGATTTCCTGGTATCCCTGTGAGCAGGTGCCGGCCACTGGCTCCATCAACGTCTGCTGTCGCGGTCTGCGTCTCCTCAAGTGGAACGAAAGGCCCATCCAAGTCCCCGCTTTCCCTGATGGAGCCTCCCAAGTGCGCCGCGCTGGCTGCTGTCCGCAGTGTTGTATGCCCACTCTGGGCAGGCTCGGGGCTACCTGACTGGGAGATATGGATCTGTGGGAGGCTGTTCGAGATAGACTTTCTCCCATAGTCCGTGAGTCTTGACCATGAGCGTCCCGCTGCTGAGGATCATCCCTCCTTTGCCTCTTGGGGATTCACCCAGCAGGTTCAGGGCTACTCCAGCGTTGTCGCTGATTGGGATCCATGCCTCGGGCAATACCCCCGGCGGCACCTCGGCCCGCTTCGGCTGCACTGCCAGGCTTGCTACAATTGCCATCAGGAAGAAGGCCACGGTTCCAAGAACTATCCTGTTCCTTTTCATATTCCATCTCCCGGTTTGAAGGCTTGATATTGACAGTGTTCAAATACATGACGGGTGCCATTCCTCTTCGTTGCATACTATTTCCCGAGGTCGCATAGTCTGAGGCTGTCCGGGCCGTACCGGTCGAAGAGGACGGTCAGGTCGGGCGCGAGGTGGGGGTAGGGGCTGGTAAATACCTGCAGCGATTGGGGATGGAGCCGGGCGCGCGCTGGTTTTTTTCTGCCGTCAAAATGAACTAGGGGGGGTGGGGGCTAAAGCATGAAGCAAGGGCCCAGGAATAAGAACTCGACAGGGGCCGCCAAGGAGCAAACCGGGGCCATTCCTGCGAGCCTGAAGATCGAATACCGGCCTCTGGAATCCCTGATTCCCTTCGCCAGGACCCCCCGGGCGCACTCCGAGGAGCAAATCGCCCAGATTGCGGCCAGTATCAAGGAGTTCGGGTTCACCAACCCCATCCTCCTGGACGGCGAAAACGGGGTGATTGCCGGCCACGGCAGGCTTGCGGCGGCAAGGGTTCTCGGGCTGGACAAGGTCCCTTGCATCGAACTCGGACACCTGACCCCGGCACAGAAGCGCAGCTACCTGATCGCGGACAACAAAATCGCTCAAAACAGCGGCTGGAATGACGAGTTTCTGCGCCTTGAATTGACCGATTTGAAGGAATTGGGCGCGGATCTCGAGCTTTTGGGCTTCGATCCGATGCAAATTGCGGACATCACCCTCGGAAAAGACGTCGAGTTCAAGGAGTATGACGAGTCGGCCGCGGACGACGTCCAGCTGATCACCTGCCCGGAATGCGGCAAATCCTTTCCAAAATAGAAGACTACCCGGCGCACCTCCGGGCCTGCTGGCAGGAGCATTTGGAGCCCCGGGAGCCCGATGCGCCGACCGTGATCTCGCTTTTCGCCGGCTGCGGCGGCTCTTCGCTCGGATACAGCATGGCCGGCTACCGCGAAGTGCTCGCGGTCGAGTGGGACGACCACGCCGTGGAGACCTTCGGGCTCAATTTCCTCGATGTGCTGGTCTGGCACGGCGACATCGCCGAGCTTTCGGTCGAGGAGTGCCTGCGGATCGCGGGGATAAAGCCCGGGGAGTTCGACGTCCTGGACGGTTCCCCACCCTGCCAGGGCTTCTCGACGGCCGGAAAGCGCAAGATGGATGACGGCAGAAACCAGCTCTTCCGCGAGTATGTCCGCCTGCTGCGCGGGCTGCAGCCGAAAGTCCTCGTCATGGAGAACGTGAGCGGCATGGTAAAGGGCAAGATGAAGCTGATCTTCGCCGAGATCATGCGCGAGCTGAAGGCGTCCGGGTACCAAGTGTCGGCGAGGCTGATGAACGCCATGTATTTCGGCGTCCCTCAGTCGCGCGAGCGGATGATCTTTATCGGCGTGAGGGAGGATATCTGCAACTCCATCCGGGCCAGAGAATGCGCCTAGTTTAGCGCTCAGCCGCGAGGGATAGTTACCGCGGTCCAGCCTTATGTGGGCGCGGCGCATTAACTACAGAACTACAGCGCCTTGTTAGCCGGCGTTGAACGCACCCGCTCGGTCAAGATTTGCCACCGATCTTTCGAATCGGCTAGCGCCTCGGGATGGACAGTCGTGTGGAGCGAATACGGGTTTCGGGGTCTGACCCCTCCATGCTTCGCCAACCACCTGCGGTGGCCCTCGATGACAATTTGGCCCAACTCGTGCCACGGAAGCACGAAGAAACAATCAGCTCGACCCGAGTCCCGTGGCGCGATCTGAACCATCACGCAGACGAGATCCGGATAGGGGTCGTCGAGCTGTCCCCGAATGATCTGCTTGCGGCCTTCAAACGCGACGTCGGCATACCGCCCGATGTTTAGCTGCCATTTGTCTGCCGTCATCGCCTTCACCTGAACTTGAGCGTACCTACCTTCGTCATCGACCGCCACGCTGATGTAAGCCGGCCGCTTGCCAGTCGAGTTGGTGACAATGAATCCGCGTCGAGACAACTCCGCTTTGACGCGGTCGTGGCCCATCTGGTTCGTGAGGTGGGTGTTTTGTCTAGACGCCATGTCGATTGCCCCGGTGCGGATTGCTTGAAGTCTATTGAACTCGCGAAGCACGTTGCCTGGCGGGCCGCCGCGGACAGTCCCGAATCTTGATGCGCCAGGATGCGTCTATCTTGCGGAAAACCCGAATCTTGGCAAGCCAAAGTTCACCCTCGTATCTGGATGTCGCGTGAACAAATGATCCTTATGCATGTCATGGAAACACTGTGCCGATTCCCTGCCACTCTGCTGCACAGATAGTCCCTATTGCGGCGGGGGAATCGCTCTCCGGCTGCATCACGCCTCCGGATCAGCTCGCAGCGCTTCTCGAGGCTGGAAAGAAGTACAAAGCGTATCGCCTCTGGCATCGGATCAGGATCGGCAGATCGCAGCAGGACATTGCGGGGA
>Ga0316622_100000110_pt1 | contig 37926 bp, 38 predicted proteins | sample OWC_Aug_OW2_C1_D_FD_207646 | JGI IMG/M metagenome (GOLD analysis project Ga0316622, IMG submission 207646) | Wetland soil microbial communities from Old Woman Creek delta, Ohio, United States - OWC_Aug_OW2_C1_D5_C | ecosystem: Environmental > Terrestrial > Soil > Wetlands | place: USA: Ohio... | reverse complement strand
AGTCGGACCGGTTTCGCGAAGGCGCCCGGTTCTCCACCTGGATGTACCAGATCGCTCTCAACCTCTGCCGCGACCAGATCCGGCGCCGCCGCCGCTGGGGTGCGATCATCGACGAGAGGGCCGAATCCCCGGCAGAGACCGGAGCCGCGATTCGCTCCGCCCCCTGGGATCCGGCTGCGGAGCTGGAAACGCGCGAGCGCGCCGCGGCGGTCACGCGCGCGCTCGCCCTGATCCCGCCGGAGCAGCGGGAAGTCCTCGTCCTCAAGGAATTCGAAGGGCTCAAGTTCCGCGAGATCGCGGAGATCCTGGGCTGCCCGGAGAGCACGGTGAAGTCTCGCATGTACTACGGCCTGACGGGTCTCAAGTCGGCCCTGGCCCGCCAGGGGATCGATCGGACCTAGCCTGGAGGAAGCGCCATGCCCTGCACGGAATGGAAGGAGCTGCTCGTCGCCCGCCTCTACGGCGACATCGACCCCCAGGACAGCGAACGGCTGTCGCGCCACCTGGAGGCGTGCGCAAACTGCTCGGGCGAGCTCGAGGAGCTCGCAGCGACCCGGTATACCCTCCGGACATCGGCTCCGGCTGTGCCCCCGGCTCCCCGGGTCGTGCTGCTGACTCCGGCCCCGAGCCGCCTCTCGTTCCTCGCACTCGCCGCCGGCCTCGCCGGGATCGGAGTGCTCGCCGGAATGGCGGCCGCGTGGGCATGGCAGGCACGGGACAGCGCGGCTCGGATCGCCTCCACGGGACCTACGCAGCCTGTCCCCGCCGTACAGGCGGTGAGCCGCGACGAGATGGAGAAGTGGTTCGAGGCGCGCCTGGCGCGCCTCGAATCGGAGAAGGCCCTGGGGAGCGGCTCCGCGCAGGAACCGACCCCCGCGCAGCGCCCGCTGACGAGGTCCGATGTCGAGGCGATGCTCACCCGCATGGCGCGGAGGATCGACCGCGACCGCGCAGCCGACATCGACTATCTCCTCCGCGAGATGACGGCCGCCGAGGCCAGGACCGGGCTACGGCTGGGCGAAACCCAGAACGCCGTGCGCTATCTCGCGATGGCCTCCGATCCGCGGATGAGCGAGCGTTAGTCCGGTCAGTGGACGGTCCACGCGCGTACGTCCGCGCCCAGCGCGAGTCGCATTACGGACTCCTGGGCGAGGCAGCGTTGCCCGAGCGCGGTGCCTCGCCGAGATCGGCGAGATGATCCTCCGCCGCAGGCGCAATCTCCGGGCCGTCGTCGCGGAAGGCGGTCGCGCGGGAATCCGCCGCGACCCGGAACTCCCGCCGGGCGGATGCGTCCTCCCCGATGGCGGCCATCTCTCTTCCGAGGTGGTAGGCGCGCGTTCCGGCGCCGATCCCGGCGCGTTCCGCCCACGTCACCCTCTTCCAGGCCTCCAGCGCCTGCGCGTTGCGGCCGGAGCGGGAGAGCAGAAGCGCCAGGTTCGCCCAGGCGTCGGAGGCGCGCTCCTCCGCGAGGACCGCGGCGTCTGCCGCTGCCCACGCTGCGCGCACGGCCGCAGCGCTGGGGGAGCGCGGGGCGCCCAGAAGCAACGGTGAATCGCTTCCCGTGCAGTTCACCGTCCGAGTTCCCGACGGGGAGGCCAGCTCGATTCGCAACGCCTCTCCCGGGGAGTGCGCGGCAAGGGCCTCGACGGCCTGGCGCGCCGAGGTCACCTGCCGCCCGCCGATGGCAAGGATCCGATCGAGAACGTGGATCCCCGCGCGGGCTGCAGGGCCGTCCGGCGTGATCTCGACCACGCTGCAGGTCCCCCCGACCCGGCTGTCGGCGAGGCGCAGACCAAACGCCGCCGCCCGCCAGACCGGGCGCCTAAGGTCGAGGTCTGCCCCGGGCCGATCGACGATCCCGAGAATCGGGCTGTAGAGAATCCACTGATCCAGAGCCTGCCCTCCGCCGCCCGGCACGACGGCGAGCGCCAGGTCGGTGTCGGGAGGGAGATTCACGGTCTCCCACGCGGACGGCGTCCCGAGGTCGACGCCCGAAGGGAGGGCGAGTCCCGTAGTGCGGTTGAACGAGGCCGCGAGATCGGTCCACGCCGGGGGCCAGTCCGAGGCTCCGACGAGAGCGGCGTTCGGACGCGGGGTGACGTCGAGCACCGTCTCGGCGTCGGCCGCGACCTCCGCCTCTTCCCGCCACGCGGTCCTGCCTCCCGACCGGACCTGGACCGAAACCGGACCCGGACACAGCGAGAGCGGCTCCACGGGCAGTCTTCCGGCGGGAGAGCCATCCACGAGGATCTGGGCTCCCGCCGGCCCGCCGCGCAGCACCAGCCGCCCGCGCAGGGGTGAGAGCACGACGGGGCCGTAGGCCTTTGGGCTCGGATCCATGAGATCGGCGGCGAGGATGTCGCGGATCTGCTCCTGTCTGTAGCAGCGCTTGACGAGCGTGATGACATGCTCGCCGAGGGGCACGTCGTCGATGACCAACTCCGCCGTGGCGCGGAGGGAGCTCTGCTCCCCTTCGGCGCGCGGCCGGACGGTGGATCCCACGTCCACGCCGTCCAGACGCACGCCGACTTCGTCGGGCTCGGTGCGCACAACGATGGAGCGCGCGTTCGGATCGAGCTCGATGCGCAGTTCGGTCTCGCGACCCGCGACGACCTCCAGCTGCGTTTCCGCCGGGTCGAAGCCTCGGCGGCTTGCGGCGATCACGCGGGCACCCGCAAGAACGGCGATGACTCCGTCCTGACCCGGACGCACCTCCCGGCCATCCACGCTCACACGGGCGTCGGGAGGGCTGAGCGCGAGCCGCACGCTCCCCACCATGGACTTCTGGACCTTCTCGAAGCGAGCCATTGCCTTCGTCGACGTCACACCCTGCGCCGGCACGAACCCGGGCCGGATCGCCAGGATTTCCCGGTAGTCGTTGACCGCGGCGTCGAGGCTGCCTCGCGCGACGTGGACCTGGGAACGAAGCACGAGCGCCGAAACGCGGTCCTCCTCGGGGAGCGCGGGCGCGGCCAGAAGAGCCTGGATTCCCGCCAGCGCCTTCTCGAAACGCAGCGCCGAGAGATCCTCTTGCGCCAGCTCCAGCGCGGCCCGGGACCGCTCGGCCGGTCCGGGACCCGGCTCCTGGGCGGGCGCAAGCCTGCGCGCGCCGATCAGCGCGCAGACCAGGATCGCGCCGCCAGCCCATCCCGGGCGCAGCATCATGGGATCCTCAGCACGCGCCGCTTCGCCTCGTCGAGGAGGTCGAGCGAGCCGTCCCAACCCAGCGCGATCGCGGAGACCTTCTCGATGCCGCCCGTGCGCGCCGGCAGACGATCCGTCGGCCGCCCGGCGCCGTCCAGGAGGACCACGTCGCCCGAGCGATCGAGGATCGCGATCGCCCCGCCCGCCGTCGCGGCGAGCAGGACCGGGCCTTGGACGACCTCCGTGGCGAGTGCGCGCGTGCTGGCGTCCGGATCGCACTGGACGAGGTTGCCGGTGCGGGGCTCGAGGGCGATCACGCGCCGCCCGTCCCATGCCAGAGAGGCGATCGAGAATCCTTTTCCCTCCCGGACGACACGCGGACGCGGCTCGCCCGGGTGGAAGACCCCCATGCGATCCCCCTTCCGGTTCAGCACGAGGATACGGCCGGCCGGGTCCAGGGCCAGAGAGCCGACGGGCGCCAGATCGCCGGCCTCCGCCACGCGCAGCGGATCCCCGCCAGGATCCAGGCGGAGGATTGCGGGGCCCGCGGCGACGAAGATGCGCCCGAAGGGGTCGACGCAGATGGCGTGCACGTCCTCCACCTGCCAGCGCGCCACGACACGCCCCGAGGCGTCGAACCGCGCGACGCTGCGCTCCTTTCGGATCCCGATCACGAGGTCGCCGCCGCGCCCTCGGGCGAGAGCGCTCGCCCCCTCGATCCCGCTCGCGACCGTGTGCCCCCCGGCGGGAGACCAGACCGCGCCGGAGCCACCCTGGCGCAGGAGAGAGCGCACCGCCGTTTCGCGAAGATCCTCGGCGCCCAGCGCCGCGTCCACGCCGCGATCCAGAGCTTCCTCGAGCCATGCCGCAGCCCGGCCCGGAGCCTCCCCCCGCAGGAGCAGCGTGCGCGCGATCCCCACGCCGGCACGGGCCGCGGCCTCCTCCTCGGCGTGATCCACGAGCAGACGGTGATAGGCGGCGCTGGCCCGATCGCCGTTTCCATTCCACTCATCGAGCCGCGCGAGGGCGTAGCGGGCCATCGAGGACCAGGGAGCCCGCGAGGCCGTGGCCGCGAAGACCAGGTCCTGGCGGGCTCGTCCCTCGTTCCGCCCCGGAAGGGGCTCGAGGAAGAGGAGACCTCTCAGGACGCGGGCTTCGGCCATCCGGTCGCCCTCGGGGCAGGTGCTCACGAGCCGATCGAGCGGCACCAGGGCACGCTCCCGCGCTGCGGAAAGCAGTCTCCCCAACTCCTCGGGCCAGAGCGGGAGGTTCTCGAGCCGCGCTTCGTCGAGCAACGCATCGTCGGCCAGGGGACCATTCGGCTCGAGCTCGACGACGCGCCGCAATGCGGACGCCGCTTCTTTCGAGCCCTCGGCCGCCAGCCGGCGCGCGATGCGGTACTGGGTCTGCGCGTCCGGCACGTCCCCGCCCTCGCCCGCGCCGAAGACGACCCCGCCCCAGAAGAGCGAGGCGCACAGCCAGAGCGTTCCCGGCCGTTGCGCGATCACCGCCCGCCTCCGCGCGCAAAGCGCAGCGGCAGATTCTGGCCCGGAGCCAGGCGCACCTCACGCTCTTGCTCCGTGCCGTCGGCGTCGAAGCGGACCCGAACGCGGTACACCCCGGCGACGAGGCGCAGCGTCGCCGGCGTGTCGTCCATGTAGCGCCAGCCGGTGCCCCCGCTGGGTTTCACGTAGACCTTGCAGTTGGAGGGAAACGCCTGCACTTCCACGGACGCCACCGCAGGGAACGCAAGCTCCGCGAGGACTTCACCGTTCGGGGGAACGTCCACCTCCGTTCGCACGTCGATCCCGATCCGCTCCGCGAGGGCGCGAACCTCGTGGCGCCCCTCCTCGACCGTGACGCTCCCGCCGCGCCGCCGCACCTGCCTGCCGTCGACGAGCAGTGCGACGCTCGCGGGGGCCTCCGGGAGCAGAATCCGCCCGCTCCGCAGCCGGCTGAGCTCCATGCCGATGAGCGCGGAGCGCGCCTGCAGCGGTGTGCTCCCCGCAGGCAGGACGACGCGCTGCGAACGATGGCCGCGCGCGCTCGCCTCGATCCGGTTCTCCTGGCAGAGATCCAGGCGGATGGAGGCCGGAGAAGGAACCGCCGGCCGCTCGTTCCACGAGATCGAGGCGCCCGGAAGCGAGGGCCCGGCTGGGATCTCGACCTCGACGGGATCCAGCACCAGAACGACCTCCCCCAGGGCATCGGAGCGGTCGATGCGGCGGACGGCGCTGCGGCACTTCCAGCGAGCGGCTAGCTCGCCCGAAGCGCCGGCGAGCGCGACGCGAATCGGCCCGCTCTCGATCGGACGCCCATCGAGGGTCACCGGCAGGCCCGCCGGCTCGGTCCGGACGCTGAGCTCGATGGAGTCACGGGCGGCGCCGTTTTCCACCGCGCCCCGCCGGCCGAGCAGGAAGGCAGTGCCGACAAGGGCGCACGCGACCAGCGCGGCGCCGAGTGTGAATCGAACACGCTCTTCCATCGTCCGCGCCGCGAAAGGTAACCCGCGACGATCGACCCGTCAAACCGGATCCCCGGTTCCATCCTCTTCGAGAAGCGCTCGCAGGAGACCGGGATCGAGCGCCGTCGTCACCTGCTCCCCTGCGGGCATCCGACCGATCCGCAGCGGGAGCGACAGGCGGATGACACCATCCCGAACCTTCTTGTCCCTCGCGATCGCCTCCAGGACTCCCTGGCACGGGATCTCTGCGGGGCGCACTGTGGGCAAACCGAAGCGCTCGAGAAGCGCGCGAAGCCGACGCGCGTGGCGGAGCGGGAACCCGGTGAGCCGGCTGGCCAGGGTGCTCTCCACGACCATCCCCACCGAAACCGCCGGACCGTGCGCGAGGCGGTACGCCGCAGCGGCCTCGAGTCCGTGAGCGACCGTGTGTCCGAAGTTGAGGACCGCGCGCCTTCCCTCTTCACGCTCGTCTCGCGACACGATGCGGGCCTTGGCTCGGATGCAGGATTCGATCACGCCCTCGAGCTCTTCGGGCCGGCGCGCCAGCAGGGCGGATGCGCCTCTCTCGAGGCGTCGGAACAGGACCGCGTCGGCAACGACGGCGGTCTTCACGGCCTCCGCCAGCCCCGCCGCGAGCTCCTCCGCAGCCAGGGTGGAGAGAACGGACGGGTCGGCGAAGACCCCGAGAGGCTGGTGAAACGAACCGATCAGGTTCTTCCCGCCCGGGAGATTGATCGCCGTCTTGCCGCCGATCGCAGCATCCACCATCGCGAGGAGAGAGGTCGGGGCCTGGATGAGCGGGACGCCGCGCTGCCAGGTTGCCGCGAGAAACCCCGCGAGATCGCCCGTGACGCCGCCCCCGAGCGCCACGACCGTCGTCGTCCGATCGGCCCCGTGCTCGAGCAGGCGATCCTCGAGCCAGGACTTGGATTCGCGCGTCTTGCTGGCTTCCCCTGCCGGAAAGGTGATCAGGAACGCCGCGAGCCCCCGGGCCAGCAGCGCGCGGCACAGCGGCTCTCCGTGGAGGGGGCCCACGTTCGAATCGGAGACGACGGCGACCTTGCCCCGGGGAGCCCGTAGGACGAGCTCGTCCACCAGGCGGTCCAGGGCGCCGCGGCCGACGTGGAGCGGAACGCTCCGCGCCGGGGTCGGGGGAAGGCGCAGGTCAAGCCTTCGCACTCGGGCCGGAGGGGAGCTCGCCGAGATCCTTCAGGTAGTCCTCCACGAGCTTCCGCTGCGTCGCGTCGTCCACGCTCTTCGCCAGGAGCTTGCCCGCCGCCTGGATCGCCAGGTCCGCCGCCACGGAACGCAGTTCCTCGCGGGCCTGCCGCACCAAAGCGGCGATCTGGGCGTCGGTCTGGCGCAGCACCTGCTCGCGCTGCGCCCTCGCTTCCTCGAGGATCTCGAGCTTCACGCGCTCCGCGTCGCGCTGCCCGGCCGTCACGGCCTCCGCGCGCTCGCGCCGCGCCTGGTCGAGCAAGCTCTTGTGCTGCTCCAGGATCTGCGCGGCATCCTCCCGGTCACGCCGCGCCTGCTCCAGCCCCTCGCGGATCGTCCGCTCCCGCTCCTCGATCGCGCCCAGAAGCGGTTTCCAGGCGAAGCGCCCCAGGAACAGCACGAGCAGGACGAACGTGAGAGCCGTCCAGAAGATCAGCCCGAACTGCGGTGTGATCAGGGCGTTGCCGCCTCCGCCGCCGCCCTCCGAGGCCAGCGCCGCGGTCCCGGCGAGCACGCCGCTCGCGGCCAGGATCATCGACCGTCGCATGCGCATCCCCGACCTACTTGAAGGCGAGGATGATGCAGATGACCAGCGCGAACAGCGTGGCGCCCTCGATGAGCCCCGCGGCGATCAGCATCGCGGTCTGGATCGTCCCGGCGGACTGCGGCTGGCGCGCGATCCCTTCCATCGCGCTCGCCGCGAGCCGACCGATCCCCGCGGCTCCCCCGATCACGGCCAGCCCCGCTCCGATCCCTGCGCCCAAATACGCCAGTGCGGTAAGGGAAAGACCTTCCATGTCAGCGCTCCTCCTTCGTCTTCGCACGGCCCGCGGGGCCGCGCTGGGTTGCTCTCGAATCGTTCCAGGTCCGAAAACGGCTCAGTGCGACGGATGCGCGGCCATGCTGATGAAGTAGGCCGTCAGCAGCGTGAAGATGAACGCCTGGAGGAATGCGACCAGGATCTCCAGGAGGTAGACGAACAGGGCCATGGGGATCGAGACCGCGGCGAAATACGCGGTCTGCATGATGAAGATCAGGGACACCAGGCTCAGGATCACCACGTGCCCGGCGGTCATATTGGCGAAGAGCCGGATGCACAGCGCGAACGGCTTGGTGAAGACCCCGAGGATCTCCGCCGGGAGCAGGATCGGCACGAGCCAGGCCGGAATGCCGTGGGGTAGCAGGTTCTTGAAGTGCCCCACGAAGCCGTGCTCCCGCATCCCGGCGAGCTGGATCATGACGAACGCCATCCCGGCCAGCGCCGCCGTGACGGAGATGGACGCGGTCGCCGTGGTCATTCCGGGAACGAGGCCCAGCAGGTTGCACGTGAGGATGAAGAAGAAGGTGGTGAGCAGGTAGCCGAGATAGCGGTCCGCGTCCTGGCCGAGCGCCTTGCGGGCGACCTCGTCGCGGATGAACAGGACGAAGATCTCCACCACGCTGCGCACGCCGCGCGGCACCGCCTCCTTGGCCCTGCGGGCGGCCGCCAGGAGAATCACGAGGAGCAGGGCCGAGGCGACCCACATCATCGCAACGCTCCTCGTGAGCGAGAGGTCCACTCCCCCCGGCTTCCATTCGGGCAGATGGATGACCTGCCCCGTGAACGGCACCTCGATCTCCCGCGAGTCGAGGATGTGGTGCATGATGAACGTCCCGGCGTCGAACCCCTTCTCCGGGGAGCCGGAGGCCGGGGGCGAGCTCTGGGGGCTGTTCGTCGTGCCCATCGATTCCGGCTCTCCCCTCACGGCGAGGCAGCCCAGGGCTTTCCGCGCCGCGCAAACCAGACCAACTCGAACACCTGCACCGGAACGTATCCCGCCACGAAGCCGGTGAACCACGGCCGCAACGCGCCCCCGCCCGCGGCGAGGGCCCAGGCCAGGCTCCCGAGCACCGTCACGAAGCGCACTAGCATACTCGCTCCCAGGGCCACCACAAAGCCTGCTCCGGGCGTCCCGTGCCGGCTCGCCAACCAGGGGCCGAAGGCAAGACCGGGCGCCGCAGCAGCAGCCCAGCCCAGAAGCGCCCAGCCCAGGCTGGTCCCGTGGCTCCTCACCGCCCAGGCCGCGAGCGCGGCGGCGCTCGACGCCGCGACACCGCCTCCCCAGAGCGCGAACCGGGCTCCTGTGCCCACGTCAGCGCCCATCCTTGCCGCGCGCTTGCGAGCCCGGCAGCACGCTTCGGAGAAAATTGACGAACCCGGCAGCCATGCCCAGCACCGTTCCCGCGAGAAGCATCCAGGGGCGCGTACCGAAGCGGCCGTCGAGCCAATGGCCGAGCAGCACTCCGGCGAGAAGCGGCACCACGAGCTCGAATCCCAGACCCACGAAGCGTAGCGGCGTCGGCCCGGGACCACCGTCTCCGCCCTGCGCGGGGGTGGTCACTGTACCAGCCCTGTCAAGCCCGACCCACCGGCTATCTTCCCGGGAGCGAGAGCATGGCGTACTGCGCCAAACGGATGCACGGCTGCGGGTAGAGCCCGATCCAGATCGTGAAGGCCGCCGCGATCGCCAGCGCGGCGGCGGCACCGGGAGAAACCGGCACGCGCTCGGCGACGGTCGTCGGCACCATGTACATCGCCACGACGACCCGGGCATAGTAGTAGAGCGAGATCGCGCTGTTGACCACCGCCACGACTGCCAGCCAGGCGAGGTTCGCCTTCACCGCGGCCCCGAACAGCCACCACTTTCCGATGAACCCGGCCGTGCATGGGATTCCGGCCAGGGACAGCAGGAAGACCACCATGGCCGCCGCTGCCCAGGGGTTGGAGCGGGACAGGCCGCGGAAATCGTCGATCCGATCGCCGACCACGTCGCGGCGGCGCAGCATCACGACGAGCCCGAAGGCGCCCATGTTCGTGAAGGTGTACACGAGCAGGTAGAGGACCATCGCGGTCACGCCGTGGCGCTGCGTGTACGGGTCGCCCGCCGCATTGCCGACGCTGATCAGCCCCATGAGGATGTAGCCGGCGTGCGCGATGGAGGAATAGGCCAGCATCCTCTTGACGTTGTCCTGTAGGACGGCGACGACGTTCCCCAGGGTCATGGAGGCCACCGACAGGACCAGGAGCAGCGGGACCCACTGCACGGCGAGCCCGTAGAACCCCTGCAGGAACACGCGGAGCAGCATCGCGAACGCGGCGGCCTTGGCGGCGGTGGAGAGGAACGCCGCGATCGGCGTGGGCGCCCCTTCGTACGCGTCCGGCGTCCACATGTGGAACGGGACCGCCGCTATCTTAAAGGCCATGCCCACGAGGATCAGCACGGCTCCGATCTCGAGCAGCCTGTTCGAGCCCTGGGGGGCGCGGGCGATCGCCTCGGCGATCCCCGAGAGGTTGTAGGACCCGGTGGCGCCGAACACCAGGGAGATGCCGTAGAGCAGGATCGCGGACGCCATCGCGCCCAGGAGGAAGTACTTGAGCGCCGCCTCGTTGCTCGCGCGCGACGCGCGGGTGAACCCCACCAGCACGTAGCTCGAGAGCGCCATCGTCTCCAGGCCGACGTAGATCGTCGCGAAGTCGTTCCCGGAGGCGAGGAACATCATGCCCAGGACCGCGAACAGCACGAGGGCGTAGAACTCGCCGGCCTGAACACCCTCCACCTCCAGGAAGTTCATGGCCAGCAGGGCGGCGAGCGCCGCACCGGCGAGGAAGATGAGCTTCAGGACGATCGAGAATCCGTCTGCGATGAACGCGGGATGTCCGGCGATGTCCTGAAACGTTCCGAGCGCCCGGCTCGGGTCGATCTTCGGCCCGGAGAACGGCAGCGCCGGCGCGTAGAGCGCCACCAGGAGCCCCGCGGCCACGAGGCCGCCGATCGCGACCATCCCGATCCAACGCTGCTGCTCCTTGGGGACGGCGACCGCGAGCCCGAGGATGGTGAACCCCACCAGGCTGAGCAGGATCTCCGGCTTGAGCCAGACGAGACTCTCCAGGATCACCCGGGGATCGAAGGCGCCCATCATCGGGCCCCAGCGCTCCCGGCGGCGTCGAGCCCGGGTTCCCGCGCGCCCGCTCCGACCCGCGCCGCCGAGGCGTGGATCCCCGCGGCGGGAAACTCGTGCGTCTTCTCCACTTGGGCCACGAGCCTGCGCACCGGCTCGTCCAGAATCCGGTAGAAGGGCGCGGGGTATATCCCGATCCAGAACGCGATCAGCGTGAGCGGGGCCAGGGTCATGACCTCGCGGAAGCTCAGGTCCTTGAGACCCCGGTTCTCCGGGTTGTCGAGCGTTCCGAACATCGTCCGCTGGTAGAGCCAGAGCATGTAGGCGGCGCCGAGCACGATCCCGGTGGCGGCCAGGATCGCCCAGAACTTCTGGGCCAGCTTGAAGGCGCCCATGAGGATCGTGAACTCACCGACGAAGCCGTTGCCCGGGATCCCCGGCATCCCGATGGAGGAGAGGGTCATGATCATGAAGAACACCGCGAACACGGGCATGACCTTCGAGAGGCCGCCGTACTCCGCGATGAGCCGGGTATGCCTGCGCTCGTACACGAGCCCCACGATGAGGAACAGCGCCCCGGTCGAGAGCCCGTGGTTGATCATCTGCAGGACGCCTCCGGTCAGCCCCTGCAGGTTCAGCGCGAACACGCCCAGCATGCAGAACCCCAGGTGGCTCACGGAGGAATAGGCCACGAGGCGCTTCCAGTCCTTCTGCACCATCGCCACCATCGCGCCGTAGATGATCCCCACCACGCACAGTCCCAGGGCATAGGGCAGGAACGTGCGCGTCGCATCGGGAAGGATCGGCAGGCTGAAGCGCACGAAGCCGTAGGTCCCCATCTTCAGGAGCACGCCCGCCAGGATCACCGATCCCGCGGTGGGCGCCTCCGTGTGGGCATCGGGGAGCCAGGTGTGGAAGGGGAACATCGGCACCTTGATCGCGAACCCCACGAAGAACGCCAGCCAGATCCACCACTGCAGGCCGACCCATTCCGCTCCGCTCCAGCTGCCCATCGCCTGCAGCACGCGCACGTCGAACGTGTACGAGCCCGCCTGGCTGCCGTGGAAGAAGTAGAGGGCCAGGATCCCCAGGAGCATGAGGACCGAGCCCAGCAGGGTGTAGAGGAAGAACTTGATGGCGGCGTACAGCTTGCGCTGGCTCCCCCAGATCCCGATCAGGAAGTACATGGGGACGAGCATAACCTCCCAGAACACGTAGAACAGGAAGAAGTCGAGGCTGATGAAGACGCCGATCATCCCCGTCTGCAGCAGCAGCAGGAATACGTAGTACTCCTTCACCCGCTCCTGGATCGCCGTCCAGGAGGAGAGGACGGCGATGAACCCCAGGAGCGTCGTGAGTAGCACGAGCAGCATCGAGATCCCGTCGACGCCCACGATGTAGCGGGCCCCGATCGACTCGATCCAGCGTACGTCCTGCACGAAGCGGAAGCCGTAGGCGTCCTGGGGTGCGGTCGCCCATCCCCACCACAGCGGCAGGCTCACGAGAAAGCCCAGGCCGGCGACGAGCGTCGCGAAGCGTGCGATCAGCTCCTTGCGCTCCTTGGGGAACAACAGCAGCAAGAGCGCACCCGCGAGAGGGAGGTACGCGATGACGTTGAGAAGCTGACTGCCGAATGGATTCATGCGAGAAAACCTCCCCGTCGGCCTACCGGCCCAGGGTGTACAAGACCATCAGGAGGAAGGCGCCGAAGACCATCACCGTGGCATAGCTCTGCACCGAGCCGGTCTGCAGCCGGCGGAAGACGTGCGAGGCGCCGCGCACCGTGGCGCCGGTCAGGTTCACCGCGCCGTCCACGATCCACAAGTCATGGGTGTTGGACAGATAGCTCAGACCGAGAGTCACGTTGCGCGTCGCGTGGACCATCCCGTCCACGACCCGCTCGTCGATCGTCCGTGCCAGCCGGCACAGCGCGTAGAAGGGGCGGATCAGCAGCGCGTCGTACAGCTCGTCCACCCAGTACAGGTTCCGCACCAGCGCGTACACCGGCCCCAGACCCTTCGCCACGCGCTCCGCAACCCCCAGCCGCCGGTAGACCGCCGCCGCACCCGTGATCCCCGCCAGCGCCACCACCACCGCCACCAGCATCAAGCCCAGCTCCAGCGCCGCGCCGTGCCCCGACCCCGCCGCCGCCGCCTCGCCCCCGCCGTGATGACCCAACACCGGCGCCAGCCAGCTCGCGAACCCGTTCCAGTCCGCGCCCCCCGTCAGCACCTTCGGGATCCCCATCCAGCCGCCCACCACCGACAGGATCCCGAGCACCATCAGCGGCACCGTCATCACCCGCGGCGATTCGTGCACGTGATGCCTCTGCTCCTCGCTCCCGCGAAACTCCCCGAAAAACACCAGCCACAACAGGCGCGTCATGTACAGCGCCGTCAGTCCCGCCGTCAGCAACAGCAAGAGCCACACCCCCAGGTGACCCGACGACCACGCCCCCCACAGGATCTCGTCCTTCGAGAAGAATCCCGCGAACCCAGGGATCCCCGCGATCGCCAGCACCCCCAGCAGGAACGTCCAGTACGTCGTGGGCATCTTGCGCCGCAGACCCCCCATGCGCCGGATGTCCTGCTCCCCCGACATCCCGTGGATCACGCTCCCCGCACCCAGGAACAACAGCGCCTTGAAGAACGCGTGCGTCGTCAGGTGGAACATCGCCCCCACCCCGCTCCCCACCCCGAACGCCGCGAACATGTACCCCAGCTGGCTCACCGTCGAGTACGCCAGCACCTTCTTGATGTCCGTCGCCGCGATCCCCATCGTCGCCGCCAGAAACGCCGTCGCCGCGCCCACTCCCGCCACGACCGCCATCGCCTCCGGCGCCGCCGCGTACAGCCACGTCATCCGGCACACCATGTACACGCCCGCCGTCACCATCGTCGCCGCGTGGATCAGCGCCGACACCGGCGTCGGACCCGCCATCGCGTCCGGCAGCCACACGTACAGCGGAATCTGCGCCGACTTCCCGCACGCACCCACGAACAAGAGGATCCCCACACCCGTCAGCAGCCCCGCCGAGACACCCCCGGACCCGTGCACCGCCTCCGCAAGCTCCCCGAACTCCACGGTCCCGAAGCTCAGGCCCAGGTACAACACACCGATCAGGAACCCCAGGTCCCCCACGCGGTTCACCAGAAACGCCTTGCGCCCAGCGTCCGCGCACGTCAGCCCCGTGCGCGCGTCGAACGGCCGGTCGTAGAAAAACCCGATCAGCAGGTACGAGCACAGACCCACCCCCTCCCAGCCCACGAACATCACCAGGAGGTTCGAGCCCAGCACCAGCATCAGCATCATCGCCATGAAGAGGTTCAGGTAGGTGAAAAACCGCCCCACCCCCTCCTCGTGCGCCATGTACCCCACGCTGTACACGTGGATCAGGAAACCCACCCCGCACACCACCAGGATCATCACCGCCGAGAGCGGGTCCAGCGCGAACCCCCAGGCCACGCGCAGCCCTTCCCCCGCTCCGGCCTGGAGCGGCCCCAGCGGCATCCAGCCGAACACCTCCGTCCGGAAGTGACGCGCCTCCACCGGAAGCCGGCTCAGCTCCCAGACCGCGCCCGCCGACACCACGAGCGAGAGCAAGACCGCCCCGCACGCCACGAGACCCACGCTGCGCCGCGACAGCCGCCAGCCCCACAGGCCGTTCAGCAGCGCCCCCGCCAGCGGCAAGACCGGAATCAGCCAGATCAGTTCCAGCACGGCACGCCTACCATTTCAGGAGGTTCACTTCGTCGATGTGGATGTTCTCGCGATTGCGCACCAGGGCGATCAGGATCGCGAGCCCGATCGCTACCTCCCCCGCCGCGACGCAGATCGTGAACACCGCGAACACCTGGCCCGCGATCTCGGGCATGGCCCACGAGAACGCCACGAAGTTCAAGTTCGCGGCGTTGAACATGAGCTCGATGGACATGAGGACGAGGATCGCGTTCCGGCGCGTGAGGACGCCCACGATCCCGATCCCGAACAGCACCAGGCTGAAGAGCATCACATGGGTGGGGGTGAGCACGGGCGGGCCTCCGGGCTACGCCTTGGCCCTGGCCAGGAGGATCGCGCCCACCATGGCCACCAAGAGCAGAAGGGAGACGACCTCGAACGGAAGGAGATAGTAGCGGAACAGGGCCAGGGCCACCGTCTCTAGGTTCCCGCCCTCCGCAAACAGCGAGGCGCCTCCCGCGCTGGGCGCCGCCCGCGTCACGACCACCTCGTACCCCAGGAGCCCCACCACCACCGCGCTCAGGATCAGGGCGGTGGCGACGTGCACGTTCCTGGGCTTGCGCGGCGCCGCCATCTCGCGGGGCAGGTCCACGAGCAGGATCACGAACAGGAACAGCACCATGATCCCACCCGCATACACCAGGACCTGGACCGCGGCCAGGAACTCCGCGTGCAGCACGACGTACATCGCCGCGACGACGAGGAAGGTCACCACGAGATAGAGCGCGGCGTGGACCAGGTTCGTCCGGGTCACCATCATCAGCGCCGCGAACAGCCCCACCAGGGCCAGGAGGACGAATGCGACGAATTGTGGGTCCACTCCCCTGCCTCCCGGACTAGCGCTCGTACGCCTTCCGCTCGTGCCCCTCGTACAGGCCCGCCATGTCCGTCATCAGCTGGTCGCGCTCGAGCTTCGCCAGCTCGAAGTCGTGCGACATGTAGATCGCCGTGATCGGCTTGGTCGGGCACGGGTCGACGCACAGCCCGCACACGCAGCAGCGCTCGTAGTCGATGTAGAACTGCCTGGGTTGCTTGCCCTTTCCGCCCGGCCTCGACTCGGCGATGACCGTGATGCAGGAATCGGGGCAGGCGATCGCGCACTGGTTGCAGGCCACGCACAGCGGGCCCTCGACCTCGGGATGATCGCGCAGCCGCGGCATCCCGCGGAAGCGGGGTCGCAGCTCGGGGCGCTCGGCGGGGTACTCCTGGGTCACGTGGGGACGGAACTGGTGCTTGAGCGTGACCCACAGCCCGGCCCCCAACTCCACCAGGAACAGTCGCTTCAGGAATCCGTCCTTGGTTCGCGCCATCTGGAGCATCGGGTCCTCAACAGCTCGGGCAGCACCGCGCCGCGCTCAATGCGCCGCGAGCAGCACGATCCCCGTCACCACGAGGTGAGCGAGGCCGAGCGGAATCAGCCATTTCCATCCCAGCCGCATGAGTTGGTCGTAGCGGTACCTGGGAAACGTCGCCCGGATCCACAGGTAGAGGTAGAGCACGACGAGCACCTTGATTCCGAACCAGAGCAGGCCGGTCAGGGCGGCGCCGGCGTCCCCCCAGAAGGGCAGGAGATTGGACAGTGCCCCGCGCAGCCCGGGGATCCCCAGCGTGATTGGAAGCCATCCGCCGAGGAACAGCACGGTCACGATGCACGCCACGAGGATCATGTTGGCGTACTCGGCGAGGAAGAAGAACGCGAACTTCATCCCCGAGTACTCGGTGTGGAACCCGGCGACGAGCTCGGTCTCGGCCTCGGGGAGATCGAAGGGCGCGCGATTGGTCTCCGCGATCGCCGAGACGAAGTACAGGAACAGACCGACGATCTGCGGATACGGCATCCAGAAGAGGAACCAGGATCCGTCCTCCGCCTGGGCGCGCACGATCCCGACCAGCGAGGCGGTCTGGGCCAGCATCAGGATCGAGATCACCGAGAGGCCGAGCGGGATCTCGTACGAGACCATCTGCGCCGCGGAGCGCAGCGCTCCCAGCAGCGGGTACTTCGAATTCGACGCCCAGCCTGCCATGACGATGCCGTACACCCCGAGACTGGAGATGGCCAGGAGAAACAGCACCCCCACGTTGATGTCGGTGATCCAGGGTCGGACCTCGACGCCCAGGACCCGGACCGGGGTTCCCGAGAACGGGATGACCGCGAACGCCACCAGCGCCGGCAGCAGCAGGATCACGGGTGCCAGGTAGAACACCAGGCGGTCGGCCCGCGCCGGCAGGATGTCCTCCTTGAGCAGCAGCTTGAGGATGTCCGCGACCGGCTGGAGCAGGCCGTGGGGGCCGACGCGCCGCGGACCGAGGCGGACCTGCATGAACGCGATGATCTTCCTCTCCAGGAGCACGAGGTAGGCCACGCAGCCGAGCAGGACCGCGACGACCAGCGCGATCTGCAGCGCCGGAACCACCACGGACTTCAGAACGGTTTCGCTCATCCCGTCGCCTCGGCGCCCCGCTCAGCGGTCGATGCAGCCCAGCACGATGTCCAACGTCCCGATCACCGCCACGACGTCCGCGACCAGGTGCCCGCGGCACAGCTCGGGGAGGGCCTGCAGGTTCACGAAGCACGGCGAGCGGAAGCGGCAGCGGTAGGCGTTGTCCGTCCCGTCGCTGACGAGGTACACGCCGAGCTCGCCCCGCGGCCCCTCGTTCACGTGATAGACCTCCCCCTTGGGCGGCCGGATCCGGCGCGGCGTCTTCCCGCGGATCTCGCCGTCGGGCAGCCGGTCCAGCGCCTGCAGGATGATGCGCCGGCTCTGCCGCATCTCTTCCATGCGCACGAGGTAGCGATCGTAGGTGTCGCCGCGGGTGCCCAGGGGGATGTCGAACTCGAACTCGCGGTAGGCGGCGTAGGGAATCGCCTTGCGCGAATCGTAGGCGACTCCCGAGGCGCGCAGGCACGGACCGGTGACGCCGTAGTCGAGCGCGACGTCGCCCGCGATCACGCCGACCTCGCGGGTCCTTTCGAGCCAGATGCGGTTCTTCGTGAGGAGCTTGTGGTATTCGTCGAGGCGGGCCGGGAGGATCTCGAGGAAGCGGCGCGCCTCCTCGACCCAGCCCTCGGGAAAATCCTCGTACATCCCGCCGATCCGCACGGCGTTCGTGGTCAGGCGCGCGCCGCAGTAGCCCTCGAACAGGTCGAGGATCTGCTCGCGCTCGCGGAAGCAGTAGAGGAACACGGACATCGCTCCGAGATCCAAGGCGTGGGTCGCGAGCCAGACCAGGTGGGAGGCGATGCGCTGGAACTCCGACAGGATCACCCGCATGTACTGCGCGCGGGGAGGGACCTCCACGCCAAGCAGCCTTTCGACCGCTTCCACGTACACGATGTTCTCGTTGACCGCCGCCACGTAGTCCATGCGGTCCGTGTACACGATCGCCTGCGGGAAGGCCCGGCTCTCGCCGAGCTTCTCGCAGCCCCGGTGCAGGTATCCGATGATCGGCTTGGCGTCGAGGATCCGCTCCCCGTCGAGCGAGAGCTTGACCCGGAGCACGCCGTGGGTGGACGGGTGCTGGGGCCCGAGGTTGATCTCCATCTCGCTGGTGCCGAACACCCTACGACTCCCCCCTTGGTGCCGCGCCCTGCGCCGGCTCAGCGGACGCGGACGTTCCTCCGCTCGTCATCCGGCCTGCGCCAGTTCCCGTGGTCCCGCTCACGCCCCTCCAGCGGGAAATCCTTGCGCAGCGGGTGGGCATCGTACTCCTCCGGCATCAGGATGCGCCGGAGATCCGGATGCCCGGCGAAGCGGATGCCGAACATGTCGAACGCCTCCCGCTCGTGCCAGTTCGCCGTGCGCCACACCCCCGAGACGCTCTGGATCTCCGCTCCCTCGGCCACCGCGGCCTTGAGCATGAGCCTCTCGCCTTGGTCCGGGCTGAACAGCTGGTAGACCACGTCGAAGCGCGGCTCGGGCCGGCCCAGCCGCGAGAGATCGAGGCCGCACAGATCGGAGAGCAGGGTCATGCGGCACTGCGCATCTTCCTTGAGAAAGTGGCCCACCTCGACGATCCGTTCCGGATCCACCCGCACGATCGGCACGCCGCAGTGGAAGACGACCTCTTGGACGGCCTCGGGGAGCGCCTGCCGGAGGCGATCCAGGCTCCGGGACGGAACCGGGGCGCGCAACGCCGCCTCGTCGGCCTCGCCCTTGCGGGGCGGGACTGGCTTGGGCGCGCTCTCCGGCGCGGGGGATTCGGGCTTGGTTTCGTCCATCTCAGAGGCTCTGCCGGATCGTCATCCGGTCGATCTTGTCCTGCAGGACCATCAGACCATAGAGGAGGGCCTCCGGACGCGGCGGACAGCCGGGGACGTAAACGTCCACCGGCACGACCTGGTCCACACCCTGCACGTGACTGTAGGTCGGGAACGGGCCACCGGCCGTGGCGCAGATCCCCATGGCCATGACCCATTTCGGCTCAGGCATCTGGTCGTAGAGCCTGCGGATGATCGGAGCCATCTTCTCCGTGACCGAGCCCGCCACCAGCATGAGATCCGCCTGGCGCGGGGTGGCGCGGAAGATCCCCGCGCCGAAGCGGTCCATGTCGAAGCGCGACGCCCCGGCGGCCATCATCTCGATGGCGCAGCATGCCAGGCCGAAGGTCAGCGGCCAGAGCGAGGACTTGCGCGCCCAGTTGAAGACCTTGTCTACGTTCGTGACCACCACCCCGGGAAGGGGAGCGTCCGCAAGGGTCAGACCCACTGGAGGGCTCCTTTCTTCCAGGCGTAGACGTAGGCGACCAGCAGGATCAAGAGGAACACCCCCATCTCGATGAGTCCGAACAGGCCGAGAACCCGGTACCGTACCGCCCAGGGAAAGAGGAAGATCGTCTCCACGTCGAACACCACGAAGAGCACGGCGATGATGTAGAAGTGGACCGAGTACCGGCCGCGGACTTCGGGGGGGCTTTCGATGCCGCACTCGTAGTTGGCGAGCTTGACCGGATCGGGGCGGCTGGGTCGGATGAGGCGGGCGAACCCGAGCAGGACGAAGGGGAGCGCGAGCGCCATGGCCAGGAAGATCAGGATGGGCAGGTACGCTAGCGTGTGCATGCGGGACCCATGGTGTTGCCTGGCGGCCCGGAGACTGGCAAAAGGTTCGCGACGTTAGCACACGCCGGCGGGGGTGTCAAGAAACTGGGGCGCGTGGAAGCCCTTTGATTTCTAGAAAATCCGCGTCAGACCCGGCTGTTCGACTGGAGCTCGAGGATCGCGCTCCACACGCGGTCCGCGTAGCCCAGGGAGGTCGGCCCGAGGCGCAGGTTGTTGGCCTCGATCCGGCTGGGCCCGGAATGGAAGGCGGCCAGTGCCAGATCGAGGTCTCCGAAGCGGTCGAGGAGTTGCTTCAGGTAGAACGTCCCGAGCAGCACGTTGAGCTCCGGCCGGAACAGGTCCTCGTCGGTTGTCCACGGAACGTCCAGGCGTGAAGCGATCTCCCGGGCCGTCTCCACCTGCAGTTGCATGAGTCCGACGGACCCCGCGGGCGAGATCGCGTAGGGGTTGAAGCCGCTCTCGACGTGGATGACCGCCAGCACCATCAGGGGGTTCACGTGGAACCGGGCCGAGGTCTTCTCGACGATCCGGATCAGCCCCTCGAGGTCCGAGACCTCCATCGGAATCGTGCGCCCGCTGAGATGGTGGAACACGCTGGAGGGCCAGTCCGCAGGCAGCTCGACCCGCCGTTGGGGTTTGGCCACGGCGGGCTCCGTCACGAAGTCGTGGCTGGCCATGAGCCCCGTGAAGACGGGGACGAGTACCACGGCCCCCGCAACCGTCAGGGCCGCCGCCGCCTTGGTGATGGTTCGCATCGCGGCCTAACGGTAGTCGGACTCTTGACCGATGTCAACGGCCCATTCGGTAATGCTTAAGGTTTTGTAATTACCGGGCCCTTGCTCCCCCGCGGATCCAGCTTTTGGCCCTCGGGGTGTAGGGATTTCTCGATCAGGAGGTCCTGGGCAGCCGTCGCAGCCGTCAGGCTCACGCGCCTGGCGTTTCGCGTGAGGCGGTAGACACGATCGACAGCCGTCCAGGCAGGCGCTGCTCCGGCGCCCCCGCCCGGGGTGGGCTCCACCCGCGCGGCGCCCAGCCCTTCCTCCATGCATCTGCCCATCGCGTAGACGAACTCGTCCGCGTCCTGGTCCGACCCCCAGTTGCTTTCCCAGACCGTGATCCCCTGGCCGTCCGGGTACTCCCAGCGCTGAAGCGAATCTTCGATCCAGCCATCGCCCGCCGCCAGTCCGAGGTCGTCCTTGCCGGTCAGCGTCGCAACCAGGACAACGACCCCCTCCTCCCCCAGACTGTCCTCATCCGCAAGAACGAGTTTCTCGTCCGGCAGCGGAGGGGAGGCAGGCGGGAGGGAGCGGAGACCGGCGGGGAGCTGGCGATCGAGGTGCAGCAGGTCGCGACTCGAGGTCCGCGACCCCGAGCCTTGCTCCACGGCCCTCCATCCGCCCTTCTTGAACAGGACCACGGACTGCGCGAACCCCTCCTCGTGGACGAAATCGATCAGCGCCCGCTCGGCGGCCGGCAGGCCCTCGGTCGGCTCTCCCAGAAGACGCCCGCCCAGCACGCGGGAGGGATCGACCGCATGCTGGAACAGATCGTCGCCGATCCCGAGCGACCGGAAGAGCAGCCGGATCGCCACGAGGTTGGCCTGCCCTTCCGACCAGGCCGCCCGGGTCAGGATCGCGTCGGTCGTTTCCTCCGAGGTCGGCGATTCCTGAACCAGCAGGTGCAGGAGGGCATGGGCGAGCAACGGTTCGTCGGGTCGCAGCCCGGCGGACATGAAGATCACCGAGTCCGGGTCGTCGGGGTTCTCGCGGGAGAAGTCGCGTCCGGTGAGGAACTCCGGTCCCATGAGCACCTTGCCGGCCGCGGCGTCGGCGAGCACCCCCGGCAGATCGGCGGCGAGCCTGCGGAAGATCCGGGCGGGGGTGTCGGGAGTTCCGAGTCCCAGATCCGCCCAGGCTCGCCCGCGCGCCGCGACGCGCTCCGCCGCGAGCGTCCGAAGGGCGCGCGCGCGAACGGCGGCGTCCAGCGCGGCGGCGGAGACCCGGGAAGCGTCCGGGGGCCGCGCGAACTGGCGCCCCCGGAGCGACTCCACCTGAAACGCGACGCGACGCACCTGGCCGAGCAGGGTGACATCGTCGGTCGTATCCGCCGCCGTGCCGTCCCCGGGAGCGGGCGGCTCCGAGGACGCGGAGGGCGGACCGAGAGGGTCCGTCTGCGCGACGGCGAGCCAGATCGCAAGACACAGCGCCGCGCTCAAGGCAGCTTCGGCTCCGCCAGGACGACGATCGGATCGTTTCGCTTGAGCCCGAGCTTCCTCGCGGTGCCCCCCGCGACCTCCAGCACGTAGCGCGCCGGCTCCTTGGGGATCACCGAAGGGCAATCCCCCTGCTCGGGACATGGGACCAGGTCGTGGGCGATCTCCACCACGCGGAACAGCGCATCGAGCCAGATGATATCGAGGCGGACGCGGCAGTTCTTCATCCAGAAGGGATGCCGCTCCATCGTGTCGAAGACGAAGATCATCCCTTCGCGGCCGCCCACTTCCTCCCGGAACATGTAGCCGCGCGCGCGCGCGGCATCGTCGGCGGCGACTTCCAGGGAGAACTCCTCACCCTTGGGCATCACCGCCACGGCCCAGCGTGAACCCTCCGCGGACGCCGCGGGAGGAAGCGAGAGCGCACAGGCCGCCGCGAGGAGCAGAGCGGCACGCAGGCCGCGCGCAGCGTTGACTTCCCTCTTGAGCCGGTCAATAATCGTGCGTTCGTCGGGCACGGTGATCTCGGGTCTTCCTTTTTTCCTTCGCCGACGGGGTGCGGCCGGGAACTCACTCTAGATGACGTTGCAGCAGAGGGCAACCGAGATCCCCGAGCTCGTGCGCCGCCTCGGAAGCCGGCGCTCCGCGGTGGTCGATGCGGCGCGGGCCCGTCTCTCCATCATCGGCGCGCGCGCGGTGGAGGCGCTGATCGCGGCCCTCGAGGAGGACGACAGCAGAATCCGCACCCACGCGATGCCCCTTCTCGCGCTGATCCAGGATCCCCGGGGGCGTGAGCCCCTCGTGGCGATGCTCCTGGACCGGGACCCGCGCATGCGAGAGATCGCCGCCCGCTGCCTGGGCCGCTTCAGCTCGCCGGACGCGGCGGCCGCCCTGGAGCGTCATCTCGAGAAGGAAAAGCGCCCGGAGGTTCGTGTCGCGACCGTCCACGCGCTGCTCCAGCAGTACGCCGCGGGCCACGAAGATTCGATCCGCAAGCCTCTCGCTCTGGTGTCCGAGCCCGCGGAGGACCCGCGGGTTCGCATCGCGGCCATGGCGCTCGTCTCCATGCTGCGCTCCCCCCAGCGCCGCGCCCTGCTGCGACGCTTGCGCCAGGACCCCTCGCCCGAAGTCGCCCGGAAGGCGGCGGAGCTCGAGGGCCGGGTGGAGGCGGAGCGGAGCGAGGAAGGCGGCCGGCTGCGGGCGGGGATCGCCGCACTCGCCTCCGAGGATTACGCGGTCTGGAACGCGGCCGTCCACCGGCTCGCGGGGTGCGGCTCCTCGATCGTGCAGCCTCTGGTGGCGGAAATGCAGCGTCGGGCTCACGATCCCGAGTTCTGCACCCGCGCGGGGATGGCCCTGAAGGCTCTCGGCCCGCGTCGGGGGCGCGCCCTGGCCGAGCTGCTCGACGGGATCTACGAGCCCCTTCCGCTCCAGGTGCTCGTCGAGGTGGTGGGCGCTCTGGGCGAGAAGTCGCTGATCTATCGTCTCAACGATCTGATCGAGCGCGTGTCCGGGGCACCGCATGCCGCGGCGGAACGCGCCGACGGTTTCGATCCGATGCACCGCGTGCGTGCCAAGGCGCACCTGGAGCTGGCCCGGGTCGGAAGCAGGGTCGCGATCCAGGACCTGCGCCGCATCCTCTCCGATCCCGATCAGCGGGTCGAGATCGAGGTCCTCGCCGCGGTGGAGTTGATCGGCAAGCGCGACGAGATCGTCCTGCTGCTGCGCGCCCACCACCGCGAGGACCGCTTCGTGCGGGAGCGGATCGCCCGGGTCATTCGCTCGATCATGCGGCGCGAGCGGATCCGCCGCAACGACCCGATCTTCCGGACGCTCGGGGCGCTCGAGCGCCGCATCTTCGACTCCATCCTCGCGCCCGCGTCGACGCGCGCTCGCGACGCCGCTCCCGGGTCCCGCCCCAAACCGTTGACGCGTTCTCTGACCTAGTGTTAGCGTTCCCTCCCGCCCCGCCCCTTGGGCGAGTTCGGGAGGGGAAACATGCCAAGAAAACTCAGCGTCCGGGATCTGGATCTCCAAGGTGAACGAGTGTTCTGCCGGGTGGACTTCAACGTCCCCCTGGCCGGCGGCAAGGTCGGCGACGATACGCGGATTCGGGCGACCCTTCCGACCCTGAGGCTGCTGGCCGAGCGCGGCGCGCGCACCGTCCTGGCCTCACACCTCGGCCGGCCGGGAGGCAAGCCGAATCCGTCGCTGTCCCTCGCCCCGGTCGCCGAGCACGCCGAGCGGCTTCTCGAGCGGCCGGTGGCCTTCTCCCCCGAGTGCGTCGGCGAGAAGGCCGAGGAGGCGAGCCGCGCCCTGGCGCCGGGCGGCTTCCTGCTCCTCGAGAACCTACGCTTTCACAAGGAGGAGGAAGCCAACGATCGGGACTTCTCCTCCGCCCTGACGCGACTGGGAGATGTGTACGTGAACGACGCGTTCGGTACGGCGCACCGCGCGCACGCCTCCACGGTGGGCGTTCCCTCGCTGCTCAAGCCCGCGGCCTCCGGACTGCTCATGGACGCCGAGCTCGAGTACCTGGGCAAGGTCCTCGAGCACCCCGAGTCCCCGTTCGTGGCGATCCTGGGCGGCGCCAAGGTCTCCGACAAGATCGAGCTCATCGAGAATCTCCTGCCGCGGGTGGATGTCTTCCTCGTCGGGGGTGCGATGGCCTACACGTTCCTCAAGGCCTTCCTCAAGCCGGTCGGGAAGTCGCTCGTGGAGGAGGACCGCGTAACGCTGGCGAAGGCGCTCGTCCAGAAGGCGCGGGCCGCCGGACGCGATTTCCTCTTCCCCGTGGACCACGTGGTGAACGTCGGGGGCAAGGACGACGCCTACCGGACCACCGAGGGGATCGAGATCGTGGGCGACGAGGCCGGCGTGGACATCGGCCCGAAAACCGCGGAGACGTTCGCCGCCAGGATCCGCTCCGCCCGCATGGTGCTCTGGAACGGTCCTCTCGGCCGCTTCGAGGTGGAGGCGTTCTCCTCCGGCACGCGACGCGTGGCGGAAGCCGTGGCGGCCTCGAGCGCCACGAGCATCGTGGGTGGAGGCGACACGGCCGCCGCGGTCGAAAAGTTCGGGCTCGCCGAGCGCATGACCCACGTTTCGACCGGCGGAGGCGCCGCACTGGAGTTCCTCTCCGGCCTTGCGCTTCCGGGCGTGGAGATCCTGGACGACGCCCGATGAGGCACGACGGACGCCGCCCGCTCCTGGTCGGCAACTGGAAGATGCATCTCACCGAGCGCTGGTCGCTGGCCCTGCTCGACGACCTTCTGCCGCGGCTCGCCGACCTGACCGGTGCGCTGGATGTCGCCGTCGCTCCCTCGCTTCCCTGCCTTCGGGCGGTGGCCGATCGACTTCGAGGTGCCGCGATACGGCTGGCCGCCCAGAACCTGCACTGGGAGGACAAGGGGCCGTTCACCGGCGAAGTGTCGGCGCGCATGCTCGCCGAGATCGGCGTGGAGCTGGTGATCGTGGGCCACTCCGAGCGGCGGAACCTCTTCGGCGAGACGGACGAGCGGGTCGGGAAGAAGGTGGTCGCCGCCCGGCGTCACGGCATCGTTCCGATCCTGTGCGTGGGCGAGCAGGAGTCGGAGAGAGACGAGGGGCGCACCCTGGAGGTCGTAGAGCGACAGTTGCGCCTGGGCCTTTCGGGGATCGCGGCGACGGACGGCAGCGATCTGGCGATCGCCTACGAGCCGGTCTGGGCGATCGGAACGGGCAGATTCGCCTCGGTTGCCCAGATCCAGGAGGTTCATCGGATGATCCGGGAGCAGCTCGCCTCCCTCTACGGCACCCGCTCCGCGGCCAGCGTCCGGATCCTTTACGGAGGGTCGGCCACCCCCGAAAGCGCTCCCGATATCGTCGCCCTCGAGGACGTGGACGGCGCCCTCGTCGGGCAGGCCTCCCTGGAGCCGGCGCGCTTCGAGGCGATCTGCCGCCTCGGCACCTGAGCGGGACCGAGGGCCCGGACCCTCCGGGACGCGGGTGGTCGCACCCCGGTCCCGGTGCTATACTCACGCGCTCCCGGAAGGAACAGACAGGGCGGAGAGATAGAGAAGATGCTGTTCGCGCTGCTCACCACGTTGCACTGGATCGTGTGCATCATCTTAATCTTGGTGGTCCTGCTGCAGACAGGAAAGCGGGCGGATCTCGCCGGCGCCTTCGGCGGCGGCGGAAGCCAGACGGCGTTCGGCGCCCGGGGCGCCGCGACGTTTCTCTCCAAGGCAACGACGATCTCGGCCGTGGTGTTCATGCTGACCTCGCTGCTCCTGTCCATGCTCTCCTCCGAGGTCGGCGGCGGTGCGGGGAAGTCGGTGCTCGACTCGGTGCCCGCGTCCAGCGCGCCGGCGCCGCCCGCGCAGTCACCGTCCCCCACGCCCGACTCCCCCGCAGCGCCGTCGAAGAACCCCTGATCGTTCTCGACGCTCGCGAGCGGCGTGGGGTATAATCCCCCGCCTCCGATGCCGAAGTGGTGGAATTGGTAGACACACCATCTTGAGGGGGTGGCGCCGCGAGGCGTGGGGGTTCGAATCCCCCCTTCGGCACCAGACGCGGGCCCGTCACCAATCCCGGTAGTAGGTCCCATCGAGGGCGCGGCCGGGTGCCAAGCTGTACACGTCGTACACGTTCTCTCGGCCCCAGCTGTCGCTGTCCCAGTCGTCCTGGTAGGAGCGCAGCCCCCATTCCGCCTTCTCGGTGAGGGGATCGAGCGGGATCCGGGAGAGGAACTTCACGGTCTTGCTCTCGGGAGACTGCGGGTCCCCCACCTCGACCCCTTCGACGAGCTCCTCAAGGGTGCGGGGATAGCCGATCTGGTCGATGTCGGTCTGCCGGATCAGGCCCTGGTCCGCGTATTTCTTGTACGCGTCGATCGCGTCCCGCATCATCTGAAGATGTCCGCGCAGCTCGACTTCCCGGCGCCTCTTCTCGTTCCAGCGCGCGAGCGGGATCGCCGCGGCAGCCACGACCAGGAGAACGGTGATCGCCACCAGGAGCTCGATGAACGTGACGCCTCGCGAGCTGCGTGCGGCGTCCGCTCCCTCGCGCTGCGGCCTCATCATGCCTCGGGGTCCTCGTGAGCTCGCTTCATTGCAGTATACGGCCCCCGGGCGCGACACGTCCAGGCGCGCACGCTCGTTCTTGACGGGCGTGGAGTCACCTCCGTAGCATACGAAACTGGAGGAGAGCGCATGGCCAGCGATCGTGACCCCGGAGCCAGCGGCGGGTTCGAAGATCTCCTGGAAGAGAGCCGTCAGTTCCCGCCGCCGGACGAGTTTCGAGCCCGCGCCCGGGTGTGCGACGCGCTCGCCTACGTCCGGGCCGAGAGCGACCCCGCCGGCTTCTGGGCGGAGCTGGCGGCGGAGCTCGAGTGGTCCCGGCCCTGGAGCCGCGTGCTCGAGGGGCAGGGTCCGAACGCTCGCTGGTTCGTCGGGGGGCAGATCAACGCCAGCGTGAACTGCCTCGACCGGCACGTGCGCGGACCTGGGCGCAACAAGGCGGCGATCATCTGGGAGGGAGAGCCGGGCGACCGACGCACCATCACCTACTTCGAGCTGTGGCGGGAGGTCAACCGCTTCGGGAACGTCCTGAGGAGCCTCGGCGTCACCAAGGGCGACCGGGTCGCGATCTACATGCCACTGATCCCGGAGGCGGTGGTGGCGATGCTCGCGTGTGCCCGGATCGGCGCGATCCACGGCGTGGTGTTCGGCGGATTCTCCGCGGAGTCGCTGCGGGACCGCATTCTCGACGCGCAGGCCAAGGTCCTCGTGACCGCGGATGGCGGGTACCGCAGGGGCCAGCTGCTGCCGCTCAAGCACGACGCCGACTACGCGCTGCGCGAGACGCCCTGCGTCCAGCACGTGATCATCGTCAAGCGCGGCGAATTCCCGCTGCGGATCAAGGAGGGGCGGGATCTCTGGTACCACCGGCTGATGCAGGAGGCGCCCGCCTGGTGCGAGCCGGTCGCTCAGGACAGCGACGACCCCCTTTTCATCCTGTACACCTCCGGAACCACGGGAAAGCCCAAGGGGATCGTGCACGGCACCGGGGGCTATCTGACCGGGGTCCACGCGACCATGCGCTGGGTCTTCGACATCAGGGACGAGGACGTGTTCTGGTGCACCGCGGACATCGGCTGGGTCACTGGTCACTCCTACGTCGCGTACGGCCCTCTCGCGGCGGGAGCAACTGTCGTGCTCTACGAGGGCGCGCCCGATTGGCCGGAGAAGGACCGCTGCTGGGAGATCTGCGAGCGCTACGGGGTCACGATCTTCTACACCGCGCCCACCGCCATCCGCGCGTTCATGAAGTGGGGAGATCGATTCCCAGCCGCGTACGATCTCTCGAGCCTGCGCCTGCTGGGCACGGTGGGCGAGCCGATCAACCCCGAGGTCTGGACCTGGTACCACCGCCACATCGGCGGAGGGCGCTGCCCGATCGTGGACACCTGGTGGCAGACGGAGACGGGTCATGTCCTGATCAGCCCCCTCCCCGGGCTGACCGTCGCGAAGCCGGGCTCGGCCACCAAGCCCTTTCCGGGGATCGTGGCCGACATCCTCGACGAGCGCGGGCACAGCGTTCCCGTGGGCGGAGGTTACCTCGTGATCCGGACCCCCTGGCCCGGCCTGACGCGGGGAATCTGGGGAGACGAGGAGCGCTACCTGCAGACCTACTGGAGCCGCTTCGGCGAGACCACCTACTTCACGGGGGACGGCGCCAAGAGGGACGCGGACGGGTACTTCTGGATCCTCGGACGCGTGGACGATGTGATCAACGTCGCCGGACACCGCATCGGCACGATGGAGGTCGAGTCGGCCCTCCTGGATCACCCGGCGGTGGCCGAGGCGGCGGTGGTCGGCGTGCCGCACGAGATCAAGGGGACCGCGATCGCGGCTTTCGTGACCCTTCGCGAAGCGCGCCTGCCCGCGATCGACCTCGCCGAGGAGATCAAGGAGCACGTGGTGGTCAAGATCGGCGCGATCGCCCGCCCCGAGCAGATTCTCTTCAGCGCCGATCTCCCGAAGACGCGCTCCGGGAAGATCATGCGCCGGCTGCTGCGCGACATCGCGGAGGGACGCACCCTGGGCGACACGACGACCCTCGCGGATCCGGCGGTGGTCGAGTCGCTGCGCAGGAGCTATTCCGAAGAGGGTTAGGCTTCCGGGGGGGCGGGCCGGCTCCGGTCGCGAAAGATCCGGTGGAACCAGCGGAAGAGTCTGGAGGAGTGGAGGGGGCACTCCTCGGTGGGCTCGGTCCCCGCGATGAACACCTCTTCCTGGCGGTTCGGGCACCTGCCGACGGCGAGCATGCCGCTCTCCGGATCGATCTCCACCCGAACCACCCCTTCCGGCTCGGGGAAGACCGTGTATCCCCAGCGGGTCCTGGAACGCATCATGAAGTCGACCCAGATCGGCAGCGCGCCCGCGGCGCCGGTGAGCCCCGTCTTGGAGTTGTCGTCGTACCCGACCCAGGTCAGCGCCAGCATCTCGGGGGTGAACCCGACGAACCAGGCATCGCGCGTGTCGTCGGTGGTCCCGGTCTTGCCCGCCGCGTCGCCCTGAAACCCCAGGGCCGAGGCGGAGGCCCCCGTCCCACGGCTCAGCACCCCTCGCAGAACGTCGGCCACCAGGTACGCCGCCTCGGGCCTCACCACTTGCGTGACGATCGGCGCCCTGCGAGATACGACGCGTCCGTCCGCGCCGACGACGTCGCGGATCACGATCGGATTCGCTCTTCGGCCCTGCTGCGCGAGGACGCCGTAGGCGGTCGCGAGCTCGAGCGGCGTGACTTCCTGGGCGCCGAGCGCCAGAGAAGGGAGGGGCTTGAGATCGCGCGGCAGCCCGCAGCGTCCCGCGACGTCCACGACGGCATCCAGCCCGATCTCCTGGGCCGCCCGTACCGTCGGTACGTTGAGGGAATTCTCCAGGGCCTGGCGCACGCTGACCGGGCCCCGGAAGATCCCGTCGTAATTCTCCGGCCGCCAGAGCTTGCCACCGGAGACCAGCTCCAGCGGCTCGTCCTGGAGGATCGTTGCCGGAGTCCATGCCGCTCCCGAGCCCGCCGCCGCGGCCTCGAAGCCCGCGAGGAAGACGAACGGCTTGAAGCACGACCCCGGTTGGCGGCGCGCCTGAACGACCCGGTCGAACTGGGACCCACGGTAGTCACGGCCACCCACAAGGGCCAGAATCGACCCGGTGCGGGGCTCGGTGGCGAGGAGGCAGCCCTGCAGGGTTCGCTTTCCCCTCTGGCGCCGGACGCTGGGGACGGTGCGCTCGAGCCGTTCCAGACCCTCGCGCAGGGCGGTTTCCGCATTTTCCTGGAGCAGGGTGTCCACGGTGGTGAAGATGCGCAGTCCGCTCTCCTCGAGCATGCTCGTCGCGTAGAGATCGGAGAGCTGGGAGCGCACGAGCGCGGCGACGTAAGGGGCGCGCACGAAGCCGGCGGCCCCGCTTCCCAAGTGCAGCTTCTCTGCGCGGGCCCGCTCGGCCTCCTTCGCCTCGACGTATCCGAGGCGCTGCATCGCATCCAGCACCTGGTTCCGTCTCTCGATGGCCTGCGCGGCGTGGACAAAGGGGTTGGAGCCTCCCGGATTCCGCACGAGCCCGGCCAGCAGCGCCCACTCACCCAGCGACAGATCCCGGAGGTCACGGCCGAAGTAGAAGCGGGAAGCGGCCTGCACACCGCAGATCGCCACCGGACCGCGCTGGCCCAGGTACACCTCGTTGACGTACACCTCGAGGATCCGATCCTTGGAGTAGCGCAGGTCCAGGATCGGCGCCATGAGGGCCTCCCGGGCCTTGCGCCACCAGGTCCGCTCCTGGCCGAGGTAGAGGTTCTTCACCAGCTGCTGCGTGATCGTGCTTCCCCCCTGCACGATCCGTCCCTGCCGCATGTTCGCGAAGGCGGCCCGCAGCACCGCCAGGGGATCCACTCCATGGTGGGAATAGAAGCGCGCATCTTCGGCCGCGAGTAGCGCCTGCACGAATCCTCCCGGGACCTCGCGCAGCTCGATGACCTCGCGTTCCTCTTGGTGCGCTCCGTGGAGTGCCGCCAGGAGCTCGGGCTCGAGCTCCGCCCGCTCCAGGTCGCGTCCCTTTTCGTTGCGGATGCTCGCGATCCGCGCATCCTGGAAGCGAAACACGACACGCCGCGCGCCGAGATCTCCCCATGGTGCCTCGAACGACCTCAGGAATGCATCCAGGGTCGTCGCGGTGCGCCGGTACTCTCCCGGCCGCGAGGGCGGCGCGGTACTGGCCGCGTAGCCGCAGCGGACGAGCCGGCGCATCAGCGCCGCCTGGGAGACGGGATCCCCGGGGTGGAGAAGGAGGCGGTCGGAGTAGATCCGGGAAGGGAGCTTCCAGATCTGACCCTCGAAACGGGTCGTGACCTCCACGTACACGTAGAGGACCGCGAGCAGGCCGCATACGGCGACCGTCGCTGCGAGGCGAACAAACAACCACGCTCGCGAGCGCGAGCCGCTCCGCCTCGACATGCGCGTTGGCTTGGCAGCCCGTCCTGGGTTACGCATGGGTCGCGGGTCGCGAGCCCTGCTGCATCCACCGGTCGAGCGTTCCCGACCGCGGGCAAAGGGGCGACAGCGTCAGCCCCTGAGCGACTCCTTCAGAGGCTTGCCGGCCTTGAACGCCGGGGCCCGGGTCGCCGGGATGTCCAGCGTTTGCCCGGTGTGCGGGTTGCGCCCCGATCGCGCCTTGCGCTCCCGCGCCTCGAAGGTACCGAACCCGCTGATCGCCACCTTCTCTCCGGCCACCAGCTCCGCGGCGATCAGCCCGATCGCGGGGTCCGGATCGAAGATGGCATCCACCACCGTTCGTGCGTCCCGGACCGACAGCCCGGTGCGCTGAGCCACCTTTTCCACCATTTCGGCCTTGTTCAAGGAACCCTCCCTACGGGACGAGACGCATCTCCTTCAGGGAAGAGCGCATGACGAAGATGCGGATGTTGTTGTCCTCCTCGTCGACCGGGAAAAAGAAGAACCCCGCCGCCTTTTCTTCACTGTCCGCGAGCGTCCCCCACATCGTCTCCCCGTCCGTGAAGGTCAGGATCGCCCGGCGCCCCGCCTTCTTCGCCTCGGCGAACTGGCGTCTCGCGACGAAGTCGCGGTTCCCCATGTAGTCCTTCACGTAGAAGAGCGCCTTCATCTCTTCCAGGCGGATCCTCATCGGAACCCCGCCCCCCTCGGCAGGCAGCAGATGAAGTGCCTCGCGCGAGGCGAGGAAATCCTGGGTGACCCCCTTGTGGATCTTGCCGTCCTTCATGTGGACGACGACCTTGTTCTCCATGCAGGCCCTCCCGGGGCGGATCCCCTCGGTCTGGGCATCCTACCTGAACCGGCCGTCCGGCGGCAACGTCGTCCTCAGGCCTTTCTCTCACTTTCGCCACCCAGCGCCGGGTCGGACACGCCCGCCTCGCGAAACCCGCGCGCTCGGATTCGGCACGCGTCGCACGCGCCGCAGGGACGCCCGCCGGGCCCCGGGTCGTAGCACGAGAGCGTGAGCCCCAGGTCCACGCCCAGGACCAGCGCGGTCCGCACGATCTCTGATTTCGACATGCGAATCAGGGGGGCGTGCACTCGAAACCGGCGCCCCTCGACCCCGAGGCGGGTGGCCAGGTTGGCCATCGTCTCGAATGCCTCAAGAAACGTGGGGCGGCAGTCGGGGTAGCCGCTGAAATCCACCGCGTTGATTCCGAGGAACAGGTCCAGCGCGCCCAAGACCTCGGCGTAGGAGAGGGCGACGCACAGCAGGACGGCATTGCGGGCGGGAACGTAGGTCGGGGGGATCCCGAGCCCCGTCGGCTCGTCGGGACCGCGCCGGGGGACGGGAATGAGGAGGTCCGTGAGCGCGGATGCGCCCGGTACGGCGAGATCGACCTCCGCGAAGCGGTGTGACGCGGCACCGAGCACGCGCGCGACGAGCGCGGCGCACTCCAGCTCACGGGTGTTCTTCTGGCCGTAGCGGATCGTCAGCGCGTGGCACTCGAAACCGTCGCGAAGCGCGAGGGCCAGCGTAGTCGCCGAGTCCATCCCGCCCGACAGGAGCACGACCGCGCGCGCCATCACACCCCTCGCTCGACACCGGGCCAGAGGATCTTGTGCAGCTGGATCTGCACGCGCACGGGGAGTCCGTCCTCGAGGACCCAGCGCGCCAGATCCGCGGGATTCAACCTGGCGTGGACCGGGGAGAACAGGACCGCGCAGCGGGTGGCGAGACCCCTGTCGCGGACCTGGCGCGCAGCCCAGACGTAGTCTTCCCTGTCCGCCAGGACAAACTTCAGCTCGTCCCTCCCGTCCAGCAGCGTCAGGTTCGCCCAGTGGTTTCGCTGCGCCTCGCCGCTCCCTGGGCACTTGACGTCCACGATGCGCACCACTCCTTCGGGCACGCCCTCGAGGGACAGACTTCCGCCCGTCTCCAGCAGCACGCTCTGGCCGCGGCGCAGGAGTTCCCCCATCAGCGGGATCGCCTCGGGCTGGAGCAACGGCTCCCCACCCGTGAGCTCCACCAGGGGGCAGCGGTAGCGCTCGACTTCGCGGATGATCTCCTCCACGGACATCTCCCGCCCCTCGTGGAACGCATACGCGGTATCGCACCAAACGCAGCGCAGGTTGCAGCCGGTCAGACGCACGAACACGCATGGGCAGCCCGCCCGTGTGGACTCCCCTTGGATCGAGTGGAAGATCTCGTTGACGCGCAGCACCGAGTGGCATTGTACAGGGCCGCCGGTAGTGCCGGAGGGAGAGGTCGCGGGCCCCGCCTGGAAAAGTCGAGCCCGGGGAACCATGTTTAGACCCCAGGATGTTCCAGATGGGCCTTCAGGCAGCTCCCATGCGGGGGACCCGAAGGGGTCGGAAACCCCCGCAGGAGGCTCCGCTGCGCGGATTCTCCCGAGGTCGCAGGGCGGGTGCGGCACCGTGACCCAGCAGCTGATTTCCATTCTCTTCGTCGTGGGCGGCTGCGCCGTCGGTGTGTTCCTGGGGTATCAGTGGGCGCGGAGGGGTCTGGACGCCCTGCAGTCCGAACTGAGCCGGCTCTCGATGCAGCTCGAGCGCTCCGATGTTGCCACCCGCGAGCAAATGCGGGTCATCGGCCGGATGCAGGGTGAGCAGGCGACCGTGGCTGGCGTCATCCGGCAGCTCCCGGACGTGGTGCGTGACCTGAACCGCTCCGATCTGGAATCTCAGGCGATCCCCAGCCTGCTCTTCAGCATGACCCAGGACATCTTCCAGCCGGAGCAGATCCTGCTCTATCTGGTCCGCAACCCCGGCGACGACGAGGAGCCTGCGGACGAGCTGTATCTGAGGCACCACCGCGGCCTGGGAGATCCGGCCGCGGTGCGACGCGTCCGCGTCGGGGAAGGGAAGATCGGCTGGGTGGCGGAGCACAAGGTGGAGATGCTCGCCGAGGACTGGGGCAACCAGACCCGCACCGAGGGGCGCTTCGTTTCCGAGAACCACCCGGCGCTGCGTCTGGATATGATCGGCCCGCTCGTCCACTACGGCGACGCAGGCGCGGTCCTGCTCGGAGTTCTGTGCGTCGGGCTTCCCCGTGGAGCGACCCGCCCCCGGGACGAGAAGCGCCTTCTCCAGCTGATCACGGGTCTCGGCTCCATCGCACTCATGAATTCCAGGCGCGTGGCCGAGCTGCGGGCGAAGGCGAACCACGACGGCCTGACCGGACTGCTCAACAAGAGGCACTTCATGGAGGAGCTGGGCAAGCTCATCCACAAGGCCGAGATAGAGAACCAGCCGGTCGGGATCTTCATCTTCGACATCGATCACTTCAAGAAGTACAACGACACCAACGGGCATCTGCAGGGAGACGACCTTCTCAAGACGATGGCCAAGCTCGTGACGCGGAACCTGAAGGGAGGCGACCTTGCCAGCCGCTACGGCGGCGAGGAGTTCCTGATCGCCATGCCGCAGACCGACAAGAGCGGCGCCCTCGCGGCGGCACAGCGCATCCAGGAGGCGATCGCCTCCCATCCCTTCCCGCAACGGGAACGCCAGCCGTTGGGCAAGGTGACCATCAGCGGCGGCGTGGCCGTGTTCCCGGCCGACGGTATCGACAGCGGCGATCTCATCCGCCGCGCGGACCGGTCGCTCTACGACGCCAAACGAAGCGGCAGGAACCGCGTGCTTCCGTATCGCGGCGTGGAGATCGGCGACACAGCCTCCATCCAGGGTTCGCAACCCGTCGCGACGGGCGCCGGCCCGGCGACCGACCGCTGAGGGCCAGCCGAATGGTGCTAGGATCTCCCCGGAGGTGCGTGACCATGCGAGGGGTTCCTGCGCCGGGCGAGTCCTCGCACGTGTTCCGGGCCACGGTCCTGGGGGACGGGAGTCCCGGGCCCATCGAGGAGCGGCTCGGGCGGAAGCTCCTGCGCGTCGTCGACCCTTCTTCTGCCGAAGGGCAGCGTCTGCTCCGCTCGGGCAGCGTGGAGATCCTGGGGCCCGGGGGCGAGAACTTCGGCAGGATCCGCATGCAGGAAGCCTGGCGGCAGTTGATTCGCCGGCTCGAGGAGCGGCTCGAATCGTGCGATCTGCAGGGAGAAGAGCTGGTCCGCGAAGGGCTCAAGCGGCTGCGCTCGCGCGCCGCGCGGGACAAGAGGAGGCCGGCCCGGCCGGTCCCCGATCCCTCGAGGTAGCTCAGTCGAGCCCTTCGCGAAGCGCCTTCTTCACCGCTTCCACGATGTAGTTCTGCATCGTGGGCTTCTTTCCTCTCACCGACTCGTAGACGAGACACGGGAGCTTCAGCGAGATCTGGACTCCGTTCTCGTCCAGCGTATCGAGCCAGGCGGTGAATTCGCCCCAGGAGTGGAACGACTTCGCCTCCACCGCCCCGCGGGGGTACAACTCGATGAGGGTGATCTCGTCCTTGAGCCGGAAGAGCACGTCGTGTTCGCTGCAATCCGCGAATTCGCTGTAGGCGAAGAACTTCACTTCTCCCGCGGTCTGCTCCTTGCCCTTGACCGAAACCTCGGGCTCCCTGTTGCAGCGCATCATCACCAGATCCTGCTTGCCCCGGAAATGGAAAGCGAGGATCGGATCGGTCCGTCGGCTCTCGTCGGATGGAGTCTTGAGCGCCCGGTACACCTTTCGAGCGATCTGGGCATTCGTCCGATACACGTTCGCATCTCCGTCCGGAGTGTTTCGAAAAGGCTTGATTATACGCGTCGCCATGGCGACGCTCAACGGATCGTCGGTCCAGCAGTCGCGTCCGACGCCGAGTCTCACGAGTGAGATTCGCGCTCCTGGTTCTTCCCACATGGCTTAACCACTTCTGTTTCAGATAGTTGACGCTGCTTTACGCAGGCGACATCTCAGCTTGAGACCCACCCCGGTGCGCAGGACGCCCACGCACTCGCAGTACAAACTCCCGCAACCCATTCATTCTCATAGCCTTGAGCTCTATCGATCGCTTCAGGACTCTTTCCGGTGCCGTCCTTGCTTTTCTGTTGGCACGACTGGGGAGGGGCCCCAGACAGAAATAGCCCGTTGGGGGGGATTGGGTCATGAAGATTGAGAAACTCGTCGCAATCGCTTTCGTCGCCATCGCGCTCACGACGGCGGGATACGCATCCGCGGGGAACAGCGAGAGACGGCCGCACGTGGCTGCCGACCTCGGCGTCGTATCGGATTCCGCGCGCGTGATCGTGACGTATCGCGCGGAAGTACGATCCGAGCAGATCGAGGAGATCGCCTTGCGCTCGCCCGCGCTTGCGACCCGCCTTCAAGGGATTCACGGTCTCGCGGGGCGGCTGTCCGCGGGGGAGATCGAGGCCCTGAAGCGCGACGAGCGGGTCCTGTCGATCTCTCCGGACCGGCAGGTTTCGGGCACGATGGACACTGCGGTCGCGGCTGTCGGCGCCGATCAGATCGTCGCCAACCTCGGCTACACGGGCGCCGGCGTCACGATCGCGATCGTCGACTCGGGCCTCGCCCCGACCGCGGCGACGCCGAGCTCGCGGATCTTGGCCAGTGTGGACTTCACCGCCGACCCTGCGGCACGCGGCCTCGACCGTTACGGCCACGGGACGCACGTCGCGGGGATCATTGGCGGCTCCGGACAGGCCGGCTACCCTCGCGGAATCGCTCCCGACGCGAGCCTTGTCTCCCTCAAGGTGCTGGATACCGAGGGCCGCGGCTACGTGAGCGACGTGATCCGCGCGATCGACTGGGCGATCGCCAACCGCGTGAGGTACGACATCCGGGTCCTGAACCTCTCGCTCGGCCATCCCGTCATGGAGTCCTACACGACCGACCCGCTGACCCGTGCGGTGGAGCGGGCCTGGGTGGCGGGGATCGCCGTGATCGTCTCGGCGGGCAATCGCGGGCGCGCGGGCTACATGACGATCAACTCACCGGCGAACGACCCGTACGTGGTGACCGTCGGGGCGATGAATGACAAGAACACCGCCTCGCGCGTGGACGACGTGGTGACCACCTACACGGGCCGGGGCCCGTCGCTCGGCGACCACGTCCTCAAGCCGGACCTGGTCGCGCCCGGGAACCGCATCGTCTCGACACTCGCCCCCGGGGCCACACTGGCCGATCTTCTGCCGGACCAGGTCATCGATCGCCACCGCATCGAGCTCTCCGGCAGCAGCATGGCGACCGCGGTCGTCTCCGGCGTCGCCGCGCTGATGCTCCAGCGGAACCCCAACCTCACCCCGGACCAGCTGAAGGGAGTGCTGATGTACTCGGCGGAGGAGGTCCCGAACTCCGACGTGTTCGCCACGGGCGCCGGGTATCTCCGCGCAGTGCGAGCCATCGCGTACACGCTTCCCTGGCAGCCGCTGCGCTTCGACAGCTCGTCACCGATCGTTGTCCGCACCGAGAACGGATACAGGCTACAGCGTGCGACCTCGCTTCACGACCTTTACGGTGCCGACGCCGCGCTGTGGAGCGATGCCGCGCTGTGGAGCGATGCCGCGCTCTGGAGCGATGCCGCGCTCTGGAGCGACGCCGCGCTGTGGAGCGATGCCGCGCTCTGGAGCGACGCCGCACTCTGGAGCGACGCCGCGCTCTGGAGCGACGCCGCGCTCTGGAGCGACGCCGCGCTCTGGAGCGACGCCGCACTCTGGAGCGACGCCGCGCTCTGGAGCGACGCCGCGCTCTGGAGCGACGCCGCACTCTGG
>Ga0316622_100000109_pt1 | contig 38058 bp, 29 predicted proteins | sample OWC_Aug_OW2_C1_D_FD_207646 | JGI IMG/M metagenome (GOLD analysis project Ga0316622, IMG submission 207646) | Wetland soil microbial communities from Old Woman Creek delta, Ohio, United States - OWC_Aug_OW2_C1_D5_C | ecosystem: Environmental > Terrestrial > Soil > Wetlands | place: USA: Ohio... | reverse complement strand
CGGGTGCAGCCAGGCGCGCGCACCCGCCCAATGTTCAGTCAGCCAGGATCATCTTCGTCGTGCTCATTTGCCCAGCCGAGTGCAGGCGGGCGAAGTAGGTGCCCGCGGCCACCATGCGGCCGGCGTCATCGCGGCCGTCCCAGGGGAAGCTGTGCGGACCGGCCGCGAGGCTGCCTTGCCAGACGGTGCGCACCAGACGGCCGTTGAGATCCACCACGTCGACCGTGACCGTGCTTTCGCGGGGCAGGGTCAGCGCGATGGTCGTCAGCGGGTTGAACGGGTTCGGATACGCGCCCGCGATGCGGAAGACGCCGTGCGCCTGGCCGTCCGCGAGAGCGGCCGGGTCGACGACGACGGTCAGGTTGACCGGCACGGTCGTCGGGCTGCCCGGCGCGTTGTGGGTGAGGACCAGGGACGCCGGATAGCTTCCGGGCGCCATGCCGGCGGTGTCGTAGTCGAGGTCGACCGGAAGGCTCGAGCCCTGCGGAACATCTCCCGTGAGCGGAGCGACGGCGAGCCAGGCGCCTCCGTCCTGCACCGTGATGTCGAAATGCAGGGTCGTGCCCGGATCGCCCGTGTTGGAGACCGTGAGAACATCGGAAGCGGTCTCGTTGGGGATCATCTCCGGTTCGAAGAACGCGTCGCTCAGCGTGATGGCCGGCTGGTACACCATGTCGGCCTGGCCGACGGTCAAGGTGTAGGTGACGGCGGTGCCGCTGGTCGATCCGTTCGACATCGAGAAGCCGACCTCGGTGATCAGCTGGCGCGGAACCGACAGGGCGAAGTTGGCCACGTCGTTGTTGCCGTCCAGGGGAATGCGTTCGAGAACGCCGGTGTTGTCAGTCTTCCGGACGATCGCGGTCAGGGCCATCTGCGTGCCGTTCTGGCCGTCGAAGGTGACGTTGACCGTGCCGGGACTGGTGCTGAACGTCCGGCAGCGGACGAATCTCGTGGCCAGGTAGTTGACCGAGGCGGTCGAGACGCTCGGATAGGTCGTGAAGGTCTGGAAGTTGGGGGAGTTCGGATAATTGGCCGCCTCACCGTACCCGAAGCCCGGAATCGCCTTGATCGGTCCGCAGGCGTAGTTCCACGCGGTGAAGATCGGCCAGCCGATCGTGATCGAGGAACCGTAGTTGATCAGGATTTGGTTGTATGAGGCGAGCATGGCCTGGCTCTGGTGCGTCTTGCGCCAGATCCAGAGGTCCAGGATCATCTGGTTGCCCCAGGTCTCGCTCATCCAGTGTTGCCACACGCAGTCTTCGTAGGATCCCGAGCCGCCCGAGTCGAGGGAAGTCGTCGGACTGCTGATCGGGCTGCCGTAGGGCAGGTAGTTGTAGTAGTCGTTCACGTAGTCGTAGGCGATGTCTTCCATCCAGGTCGCATCCACCTCGACCCAGCCGCCCTCGCTCCAGCGCGAACCGGCCCGCTGGCTGGCGTGCTTGAACTCGTGGGCCACGGTGACCTTCGCCGCTCCCCACTGGTTCCCTTCGGGGTCGTCGTTCGGCGGAAAGCCCAGGAAATTGTTGTGCAGCGTGATGTTCGAGCCGTTCAAACCGACCGCGCTCGTGTAACCGTAGTAGTCCATGCTCTCGAAGTAGATGTAGTAGTACGGCGAATGCGGCGGCGTGTCGAAGCCCAGGATGTTGCATTCGAAGTCTTGGGAATAGTCGCAGTAGCCGGCGATCTTCTCGACGTAGTCCGGGATCCCGTTGGCCGGGTTCACGTCGGTGAGAGGAACGGCGTCGACGCCGCTCGTCTGGTACGTCAGCAGGAAGAAGCCGGTCGGGCTGATGTAGGTGGCCCGGTCCTGCGTGGCCTCACGCGGCCGTGCAAGAAAGCTCTCGATGATCTCGATCGTGCGCGGGGAGAGCTCGTCCTGCCGCTCGAGGTACTCCGCGATGAGGGCCGTCGCGTTCTTCATCGGGCTGAAGCTGCTGGGCCGGTACTCGGCCGGCAATTGCGACTGGTCGAACCCGTAGTAGAACTTGTAGAGGACGGCCTCCTCGGCGGAGAGCACGCCCGACGCGGCGTCGGCATCGATCTTGTCGAAGACCTCGGGACCGGTGTTGGCCGGCAGCGCGGTGGCCGCCATCGCGAAACCGGCGAGGCAGGCCATGACGCAAAGCATTGTGACCCAATAGCTTCGAGACATGGAAGCGACTCCTTCCTCCTAGAGGGTTGGTAGCTCCACACTGTTGAACCGCGGAAAGACAAGTCGCAAACGGGCTTCCCGGCCGCTCGTAATCGCAGGCTCGCAAAGCGCCGATTACAGATTGATGCTACCACATTTGCGTCCGGAATTCAGCCGCGCTTCTGGCCCGCCCGGGACCCGCTCCGCGGCTCTGGTTCCGGTGCGGGCGCCGCCCCAGTAAGAGAATGCGGCTCAAGTGCTTGCGAATGCCCCCGCCCGTCCTCGCATTCACGCGCGGCAGGCTCCGCTCCGGCCCGAGTCGGGGCGCACATGAGATTCCTCGCCGTGCCGAGATTCCTCGGCCAGCTGCTTGCGACGCTGGTGGGCCAGGCTTCGGTTCAAGCTCGGCCTTCGGAAGGCGAGGAGATGTCCGACGACTACCTGCCCTTGGAGCCTCTTCTGCGCCCTCAAGCCTGCCTCCATCGAAGCGCTGGGCGAGTACAATCACCACAACACGGCCATGCAGTCGGCGCGCTTTGCGATCGACGAGCTTCTCCCGAACCACGGCTTCGCCCACACGCTGATGGATTTCAACAACGCTCCCACGACATCTCACGCCGACATCCTGCGGGTCCTCGATCTGGCGCGCGCGCGGATCGCGGCGGAGCTGGCCGAGTCCGGCGCGAAGTGACCGCGAACGCAGGATCCCGCTCTGCTCACGGCGCGAGGCCCGGCCGCTGCAGGTCGCTATCGACGGCCGCGCGGCGAGAGGTATAAGATGAGCCCATCTCTACTGCGTTGCGGAGCGGGATTCGCCGGCGTTCTGAAACGGGCCCCGCGGAGTCGCGCCTCCGCGGCCGGATGATCAGGGAGGTCCCCATGCCGCGAATCGTCAGGTGCGGGCTGATCCAGGCGACGAACGCGCTCGATCCCGGGCAGCCGGTCGCGCAGGTGCGCGATGCGATGATCGCCAAGCACCTCCCGCTGATCGAGCAGGCGGGGCGCCAGGGAGTGCGGATCCTCTGCCTGCAGGAGCTGTTCAACGGCCCCTACTTTCCGCCGAGCCAGGACGCGCGCTGGTACGCGCTCGCCGAGCCCATTCCCGAGGGTCCCACCGTCCAGCTCATGCGGGAGCAGGCGCGCAAGCACGGCATGGCGATGGTCGTTCCCATCTACGAGCGGGCGATGACCGGCGTCTACTACAACACCGCGGCGGTGATCGACGCCGACGGGACCTACCTCGGCCGCTATCGCAAGAAGCATCTCCCCCACGTGGCCGGCTTCTGGGAGAAGTTCTTCTTCAAGCCGGGCAATGAAGGCTACCCGGTCTTCGACACCGCCTACGCGAAGGTCGGGGTCTACATCTGCTACGACCGCCACTTCCCCGAAGGCGCCCGCCTGCTCGGTCTCAACGGCGCGGAGATCGTCTTCAATCCCTCCGCGACGGTCGCAGGACTTTCGAAGTACCTCTGGAAGCTCGAGCAGCCGGCGCATGCGGTCGCGAACGGCTACTTCATGGGCAACATCAACCGGGTCGGCGTCGAGCCGCCCTGGAACATCGGCCGCTTCTACGGCAACAGCTACTTCTGCGACCCGCGCGGCCGAGTGGTCGCCGAGGCGGGCGAGGACGCCGACGAGCTGGTCGTCGCGGACCTCGACCTCGATCTCATCGAAGAGGTGCGCAACACCTGGCAGTTCTATCGTGACCGGCGGCCGGAGACGTACGGGGACTTGACGGAGCTGCTGCCCTGAAGCGCGCTGCGCCGGCCCTCCGGAGGGGAGGATTCCATGAGCTATGACCTCGTCATCAAAGGCGGCACGATCGCGTTTCCTGCGGGCCTCACACGCGCGGATCTCGCCGTGCGCGGGGAGACGATCGCCGCGCTCGGCTCCGATCTCGAGGGCCGGGAGACGATCGACGCCTCGGGAAAGCTCGTGTTGCCGGGCGCAATCGACGTCCACACCCACTTCCAGCTTCCCTTCTGCGGCACGGTGAGCGCCGACGACTTCGCGAACGGCAGCAAGGCGGCCGCGCTGGGAGGCGTCACGACTTTCATCGACTTCGCCATCCAGGCGAAGGGATCGCCGATCAGCGATGCGATCGTCAAACGTCGCGCGGAGGCCGATGGCCAGGTGTGCGTCGACTACGGCCTGCACGCCGCCATCACGGAGTGGAACGCCGCGCGGGAGGCCGAGATCGGACCGCTCATCGCCGCGGGCATTCCCACCTTCAAGATGTTCATGATCTACAAGTCGCAGGGCTGGCAGTCGACGGACGCGGATCTCTTCTGCGCGCTTCGCGAGACGGCCCGCCACGGCGGGATGGTTGGCGTGCATGCGGAGAGCGACGATCTGATCAATCTGTTTCAGGCCGAGGCCGAACGCGAGGGACTGAAGGGCGCCTACACGCATGCGGTGACCCGGCCGGCGGTGACCGAGTCGGAAGCGGTCGCGCGCGCGATCAACATCGCCGAAGCGGCGGGCGGGACGCTCTATATCGTCCACCTGTCGACCGGGGCCTCGGTCGCGCAGGTGGAAGAGGGCATGATGCGTGGCGTCGACGTGCACGCGGAGACCGGACCTCACTACCTGCTCCTCGACGACGAGCTCTTCAAGCGCGCGGACGGGCATCACTTCGCCACCTGCCCCCCGATCCGCAAGCCGGCCGACCAGGAGCGGCTGTGGGAAGGCCTCGCGACCGGCGCCGTGGAAGTCCTCGCGACCGACACCTGCACCTTCACGCGCGGGCAGAAGGCGATGTGGCAGGGCGACTACCGGAAGATCCCGATGGGCATGCCGGGGATCGAGCTGCTCCTGCCGCTCACGTATTCGAAGGGCGTCGGCGAGGGGCGCTTCGATCTCGGCGACATGCTGGCGCTTCTCTGCGAGAATCCCGCCCGGCTCTTCGGCCTCTGGCCCCGCAAGGGGGTTCTCCAGGTCGGCAGCGACGCCGACATCGTCCTCTTCGATCCCGAGATGCAGGTGACGATCTCGCACCGCGATCTCGCGACCAACTGCGACTACAACCCGTTCGAGGGCACCCGCGTGACCGGCTGGCCGGTGACGACGCTCCTGCGCGGGCGTCCCGTCGTGCGCGACCGGCGTTTCGTCGGCCAGGCGGGGCAGGGGCGTTTCATCCCGCGGGAGCCGATGGGATTCTTCGAGGAAGGCTAGGGGAGCGGGATTTGCGGTCACCGGGTTTCTCGGTTCCGCGAACCCCGGGCACGGAGGCGGGCATGGACCGCAAGACGATTCTCGAGAAGCACAAGCGCTACCTCTTTCCCAGCGTGATCCAGTACTACGAGAAGCCGATCGCCTTCGCGCATGGTCACGGGGCGCGGCTGACCGACACCGAGGGGCGGGAGTATCTCGACTTCTTCGCGGGCATCCTCACCGTCAGCGTGGGCCACAGCCACCCGCTCGTCGCCGCGCGCGTGGCCGAGCAGATGGGCACGCTGCAGCACACTTCCACTCTCTATCCGAATGAATGGATCGTGCGCCTCGCCGAGAAGATGGCGGCGATCGCGCCGGGCCGGCTGTCGCAGTCCTTCTTCACCGCCAGCGGCACCGAGGCCGACGAGACGGGCATCCTGCTCGCGCGCACGCGGGCCGGAGGCGCGGGTGACATCATCGCGCTGCGCCATTGCTACGCGGGACGTTCCCTGCTCGCCCTCAACGTCGGCGGCCACGCGCCCTGGCGGATCGTTCCCAGCCTGGTGCCGGGGATCAAGCACGCGCATGCGCCCTATTGCTACCGCTGCGCGCATGGGCTCGCGTACCCTGCCTGCGGAATGCAGTGCGCCCGGGATCTCGAGGAGCTGATCGCGACCGAGACCTGCGGGCGGGTCGCCGGCTTCATCGCGGAGCCGATTCTGGGCGTCGGCGGGTTCATCGTGCCGCCGAAGGAGTACTTCGCGATCGCGGTCGAGATCGTCCGCCGCCACGGCGGCATCTTCATCTGCGACGAAGTGCAGACGGGCTTCGGCCGGACCGGCGGGACGATGAACGGCATCGAGCACTGGGGCGTCGAGCCCGACGTGGCCACCTACGCGAAGGGCATCGCGAACGGCTTTCCCCTGGGCGCCACGGTCGCGACGCCGGAGGTGGCCGATTCGCTCCAGGGGCTGACCATCTCGACCTTCGGCGGCAATCCGATCACCGCGGTCGCGGCCCTGGCGACGATCGAGGTGATCGAGTCCGAGCGGCTGGCCGAGAGGAGCGCGGTTCTGGGCGAGAAGCTCGCCGCCGGGTTGCAGACGCTGGCCGCCTGCTATCCGTGGGTGGGCGAGGTGCGCGGCATGGGGCTCATGCAGGCGCTCGAGCTGGTCGCGGACCCGCGCACGAAGGAGCCCTCGGCCGCGCGCGCCAAGGCGCTGATGGAAGAGACGCGCGCGGAGGGGCTCCTCATCGGCAAGGGCGGACTGTACGGCAACGTCCTGCGCATCTCCCCCCCGATGCGGATCGGGGAAGATGAGGTTGCGGAAGCGCTCCAGAAACTCGGCCGCGCGATGGGCCGCGTGCATTGACCGCCGGCGGCGGAGCGCCGGCCCGTGCGGATGAGCGGCCGGCCGCCTGCCCGGCCGCGCAGTGAGGTGATCATGGCAGTCGCTTCCCACCTTCCCGAAGCCGCCCCGCACTACGGCCGCCTGCGCAACTTCGTCGCCGGCGGTTTCGTCGCCTGCGACTCCGCGCGTGTGCTCGCGGTCGTCAATCCCGCGACGCGCGCGGCGATCGCCCAGGTGCCGCTCTCCGCCGCGGTCCAGGTGGACCAGGCAGTCAGCGCGGCGCAGCAGGCCTTCGAGGAGTGGCGCGAGACGCCGCCCAATCTGCGCGTGCAGCCGCTCTTCCGCTTGAAGACGCTGCTCGAGGAGAACTACGAGTCGATCGCGCGCGTGCTCGTGCAGGAGCACGGCAAGGTGATCGACGAGGCGCGCGGGTCGGTGCGCCGGACGATCGACAACCTCGAGTTCGCCTGCGGCGCTCCAACGCTCCTGATGGGCGAGACGCTCGAGGACGGCGGGGCGACGGGCATCGACGAGGAGGCGATCCGCCAGCCGCTCGGCGTTTGCGCGGCGATCGCGCCCTTCAACTTTCCCGCCATGGTGCCCTTCTGGTTCTGGCCGCTCGCGGTCGCCTGCGGGAACACCTTCGTGGTGAAGCCATCCGAACAGGTGCCGATCACGCAGGCGAAGATCTTCGAACTGGTCGAGGAGGCGGGCTTCCCGGACGGCGTCGTCAATCTCGTGAACGGAGACCGCGAAGCAGCCGACGCCCTGATCGCCGACCCGCGGGTGCGCGCGATCTCCTTCGTCGGTTCGACGCCCGTCGCGCGCCAGATCTACGCCTCGGCCGCCGCACACGGGAAGCGGGTGCAATGCCAGGGGGGCGCGAAGAACTTCATCACCGTCATGCCCGACGCCGATCTCGACGCGCACGTGCCCAACATGGTCAGCTCCTTCTTCGGCAACAGCGGCCAGCGCTGTCTGGCCGGCGCCGTGCTCGTGCCCGTCGGCGCGCGGGCGGACGAGGTCGGCGAGCGCTTCGTCGCCGCGGCCGGCAAACTGCGCCTCGGCTACGGCCTCGATGAGACGGTCCAGATGGGACCGCTCGCGGGCGAACGCCACTACCGGCGAGTGCTCGACTTCATCGAGCAGGGCGTCGCCGAGGGAGCGCGGCTGCTCCTCGACGGCCGCAATCCCAAAGTGGCCGGCTACCCGGAGGGATGCTTCATCGGCCCGACGGTCTTCGACCGCGTGACGCCGGACATGGCGATCGTGCGGGAGGAGATCTTCGGCCCCGTCGTCACGATCCTCCGCGCGAAGGATCTCGACGAGGCAATCGCGCTGGCGAATTCCGGGCGCTTCGGCAATGCGTCGTCGATCTACACGACGAGCGGCAAGGCGGCGCGGGCCTACAAGTACCGCGTGCGGGGCGGCAACATCGGCGTGAACCTCGGCGTCGCCGCGCCGATGGCGTACTTCCCCTTCGGCGGGCAGGGAGATTCGTTCTTCGGCGACCTGCATGGGCAGGGGCGCGATGGCGTGGGCTTCTTCACCGATCGCAAGGTCGTGATCTCGCGGTGGGGTTGAGAGCGGCGATGAGCGCAGATTTTCCCGCCATCACCTCGTTCGGCACGCTGCTGAAGTACGCGCAGGCGCTCGAGGAGCATCTCGCCGCGATCGCCGGCCGGGCGGCCGAGCGGGCAGGCGGCGCCGGCCGCGGGGGCCTGGAGATTCGGGCCGGCACGCCGGCGGGATTGGCAGCCTGCGCGAAGATGCACGCCCGGCGGGCGCAGCAGCTCGAGCGGCTGCGCCGCGAGCGTCTGAACGAGGTCGTTCTGCAGCCCGTCGCCGGCATGGATCGCACCACGTACCTGCCGGAGATGGAACTGCCTGTCGCCGGAGAGGGCGCCTCTGCCGGCGACGAGACGCTTGCGGCGCTTGCCGCGAGCGAGGAGCGCGCTTCCCGCTTCTACCGCGACGCGGCCGCGTGCGCGACGCATGTCCTGGGCGGGCTCGAGCGCTCGTTCGGGAGGATGGCGGCGGAGAGTGCGGAGATGGCGGTTGCCCTGCGTGGCCGCTGACCGGTTTGCAGGAGGATCCGAGAAGCTGCCGACGCCGCCGGGTGGTCGGTCGCTGGCGCCGGCGCTCAACGGCGGCGCTCGGCGTTCAGCACTCAGCACTTGGCTCTCAGCTCTCGACGCTCGACGTTCAGCGCTTTGCCCGGTAGCGTACCTCGCCTCCCACGATCGTCGCGACGACGCGCGCTTCCCTCAGCTCCTCCTCGGGCACCGTCAGGATGTCGCGATCGAAGATCGTGATGTCCGCGAGCTTCCCGGGCTCCAGCGAGCCCTTGAGGCTTTCTTCGAAAGCCGCATACGCGGCATCCCAGGTGTAGGCGCGGAGCACTTCCTCGCGCGTGAGGCACTGGTCGGGATGGAAGCACGTCCCGTCCGGCATCCTCCGCGTCACGGCGGCATACAGGTTGGCCGGGGGATCGAGCGGCTCGACCGGCGCGTCCGTTCCGCAGCACAGGCGCGCGCCCGAGGCGAGGAGCTTGCGCCAGACGTACGCGCCCTCGGCCGCGCGCGTCTCGCCGATGCGCTTCGGCACCCAGGGGCCGTCCGAAGTGCAGTGACAGGGCTGCATCGAGGCGATCACACCCAGCTCGCCGAACCGCGGGATGTCCTGGGCCGCGAGATGTTGGGCGTGCTCGATGCGCCAGCGCAGGTCCCGGCTGCCCACCCGCGCGTAGACGTCGAGGACCTCGCGATTGGCGCGGTCGCCGATCGCGTGCGTGCAGAGCTGGTAGCCGTGCGCGCGGGCGAGGCCGGCGATTGCCTCCAGGGAGGCCGGGGTCTCCATCTGGAGCCCGGCCGTCGCCCGGTCGTCACTGTACGGTTCGAGCAGGAGCGCCCCCCGCGAGCCGAGCGCGCCGTCGTAGAGGCGTTTGATCGCCCGCACGGTGAAATGATGATCGCAGGCGCCGATCGTGCGCACCTCGTCCAGCCGGGAAGCGAGCGCCGAATCGCTGGCGGAGAGCGCTGCCCATAGCCGCACGCGCAGCCGGCCGTTCTCCGCCGCCCGGCGATAGCGGCCGATCGTCTCGAACTCCGCCCCGGCGTCGCAGAACGTCGTGATCCCGTTCTCCAGGCACGCCTCGCCGGCCGCGGCGATGATCTGGTTCCATTCGGCCTCGATCCGTTCAGGCGGCCGCGCGGCCATGTCCCTGGCGAGAGCCGCTTGGATCGGAACGGCCGCCGCCTCGAGGAAGACTCCCGTCGGCTGGCCCCTCGCGTCTCTGAGGATCGTGCCGCCTTCGGGATCGAGCGAGGCCGCCGTCACTCCCGCCCGCTGCATGGCGAGGGCATTGGCGATGACGGCGTGGCCGCTCGCATGCGTGAGCAGGACGGGATTCGCGGGCGACACGCGGCTGAGCGCCTCGTGGTGCGGCATGCCCGCGCCCGAGCCGCCGGGGGGAGAGTCCCCGCCGCCCCCGGCGCGCGCCTCGGCGGGCGGGGAGTCCGCGGCGACCACCCCGGCGTTCCATTTCTCCTGGTGCCAGCCGCGGCCGACGATCCATTCACCGGGCGCCGTGCGGGCGGCCGCCTCCGCAACCACCGCGACGACCTCCTCCCAGCTCCGCGCAGCGCGCAAGTCGCAGCGCAGCCGCGAGCGGCCGAGACTCTCGAAGTGGGCGTGGCTCTCGATGAGACCGGGGACCGCGCAGGCGCCGTCAAGATCGATGACTTCCGTGCGCGGGCCGATGCACGCATCGATCTCCCGCTCGCTTCCCAGCGCGACGATCCTCCCGTCGCGGACCGCGAGCGCCCGGGCTGCGGCGAGGCCGGCGTTCAGGGTCACGATCCGCCCGTTACGCAGAACGAGGTCGGCCGGAGGGGCGGTGGCCGAGGATGGGATCAGGCTGCCTGCGGCCAGGACGACGCCGGCCGTCATCGAGAAGACGCCCAGCGCCCGGAAAACTTCGCGGCGGTTCATGGCAGCTCCTGTTCTTCCACGCCCATCCAGAATTCACGCTCCCGCGTCTCCCCGTGCTGATCGCGTTTGCGAGATCGCCACGGAGCCGTGCGGCCGGCCGGCGCGGGACGCGCGATCAGGGTGGCGGAGTGAGGCGCGGAGCGCGGTTTGCCCCCCGCTCGCGCCACGCCGGCCACAGCGCGCAGCCGGCGAGGCACGCGGCGAGGAGCGCCGCCTGGTACCGCGCCGGCACGACCAGCATCCACGGCCGCATCAGCGACAACGCGACGAGCGCGAGCGCCAGCGCCCCGAAGGCCGCCCAGGGCGCGTGCAGCCGGCGCACGACGGCCTCCGCCCCGCCCAGGGCCGCCAGGATGACGAAGGGGAACCCCAGGGCGAGGAGTTTCTGCGTGTTCGTCGCAAAGAGCACCTGCGCGCAGACGAGCGCCAGGAACGGCGCCCAGCGCGTGAAGAGGCGGAGCGTACGGCGTGGGGCGAAGAAGGCGAGCGCGATGGAAGCGAGACCGAAGACGCCGGCCGTGCCTTCGATCGCGCAGTCCGGCGCGAGTCCGCGCAGTCGCGGCAGCGCGATCGCCCGCCACAGCCAGGACAGGTCGTAGACCGAAGTGTCGAGCTGCACGATGCGGAGCGTGTCGGGAAGCGCGGCGATGTAGGCCGGATCGTCGTTGCGCATGGGGATGAGCGCTCTCAGGGCGAAGAGGACGGCGAGCGCGGGGAGCGCGACGAGGATGGTCCGCGCGAGCAGGCGCGCATCCCCCCAGCGCCGGGCCTGGAGCGAATAGTAGAGCGGAGCGACGAAGAGGACGCTTTCCTTGACCGTCACGCCCAACGCGAGCAGGAGCGCGAAGAGCCGCGCCCGGCGATCGAGCGCGCAGACGATCGCCGCGACCGAGATGCATGCGGCCAGCGCATCGGGCTTCCAGATGTTCTCCAGGTTCGAGCGCACCATCCAACCTTGGGAGAGGAAGAGCAGCGCCCCGACGAGCCCGGCGGCAAAGGGGAAGCCGGCGCGCCGGGCGAGCGCGTAGACGCCGGCCGCCGTCGCCCACAGCGAGATGAAGGCGATCGCCGAGAAACTCTGCTCCGGAGGGAAAGGGAGCAGGCGGGCGAGCAGCGGCGTTCCCACCCGCCAGCAGAACGGCGCGACGTGGAAGTCGAAAGGCCCGTGAAGCGCCATCCAGAGATACTTGTGGTGATCCCATGGCTGCGCGAAGTCCGGATGGCCAGGGATGAGCGCTGCGGTCTTCAGCCGGATCGAGATGAGAACGGCGAGCGTCACCCAGGCGAGGAGGACCATGCGCAGCGCTGGTCTCTCCTCGATCGCGCGCCTTGACCCGCTCGCCGGCATGACGACGGCGCCATCCTTTCGCAAAGCCGCCCCGTCCTTGAGGAGACTGACTGTCACCGAGCGGGCAGACGATATCGCCTGGTGGCCCCGGCGACAACCTCCGCTTCAACATCCGCTTCATCCGGGACCCGCCGGGGAATACACTCCCGCTCGACCGTTTCGCTCCGAACGCGGAAACGGGATTCTGGGGGGAGCGCTCCATGAAGCGTCCGACGATCCCATGTGGCGCGGCCGGCCTCCGGCCGGTGGTGCGAACGCCCGTCCTCGCGCGCCGTCTCCTCGCTGTTCCGCGCGCGATGCTCGGCGGCATGATCGCGGCGGGGATCGTCCTCGCGTCCTGCTCATCGGATCACGACCCCACGCGCCCCGAACCGAAGCCCGTCTGGGTCGTGCAGCAGCCGGGGGTGTCGGCCCTGAACGCCGTCTGGTGCGGCCCGGAAGGGGATGCTTTCGTCGTCGGCCATCGCGGCACGATCCTGCGCAGCGTCGGGAGCGACTGGTTCCGGATGAGCAGCGGCACCTCGGCCTCGCTGAACGACGTCTGGGGCAGTTCGTCCGCGGATGTCTTCGCGGCCGGCGGAGAGGGGACGATCCTGCATTACGATGGCAGTCGCTGGGGCGCGATGGCGAGCGGAACGCGCGCCTCTCTCGCCGGGATCTGGGGCAGTTCCGCGGTCGACGTCTTCGCCGTCGGCAGGGACGGAGAGCGGGGCATCGTGCTCCACTACGATGGAAGCGCGTGGAGCCGGTGGACGAGCGCCGAAGCTTCGGTCCTGCTCGACGTCTGGGGAAGCGGCCCCACCCAGGTCTATGCCGCGGGCTACACCGCGGACGACGGCGCGATCCTCCTGCGCTTCGACGGCAGCGCGTGGACGCCGGTCGAGACCGGATCGGGCATGGGTCTCGTCGGGGTGTGGGGCACGGGCGCGGAGGACATCTACGCCGTTGCCGGCCTCGGCGCCGTCTTTCACTTCAATGGGCTCATGTGGAGCGTGGCGACCATCGCCCTGGGGAACCTGTACTGCATATGGGGATCTTCGGGCAGCGATGTCTTCGTCGGAGGGGACCGGGGCGCGGTGCTCCACTACGACGGGCATGCCTGGACCTCTCGGGACGCGGGGACGGAGCGCCCGATCATGTCGATCGCGGGCCGCGCGCCCGATCAGGTCTATCTTCTCGAATTGGCGGGCCGGGTCCTCCGCTACGACGGCACCACCTTCGGCGAGTGGTCTCACGGGATGGACGACGATGTGCGGGGACTGTGGGGTGCCGCCGGAGACGATGTCTTCGCGGTGGGCGGGGCGAGCATCTGGCACTACGACGGAACCGCATGGAAGGTCATGCCCCACGCCACGACGGCCTCGTCGTTGAGCGACATATCCGGCTGCTCGGCGAATCGCGCATTCGCCGTCGGCGGAGCGGGAATGATCCTGCAGTACGACGGCGCGCAATGGACCCGGGCGGCGAGCGGAACGAACCGGGTGCTCGCGGGGGTCTGGGCCGCCGCCGAGAACGACGTCTTCGCGGTCGGCGGTCCGGACGGCGTCGTGCACTTCGACGGCACTTCGTGGAGCGAGATGGACTGCGCCACCTCGGCCGGCCTGACCGACGTGTGGGGCACCTCTGCCAGCGACGTGTTCGCCGTGGGCAGCGGCGGAGGCATCGTGCACTACGACGGAACGAGTTGGAGCGAGATGGAGAGCGGAACGACCACCCCGCTCTCCGGGATTTGGGGGAGCGCGCCGAACGATGTTTTCGCGGTCGGGTGGGGCACCATTCTGCACTATGACGGGAGCGCCTGGCGGTCCATGAGCGCCGGTCTGGCGGCCGATCTGCGCGCCGTGTGGGGCCGCGCGAGCGACGACGTGTTCACGGCCGGCGGAGATGGAACGATCTTGCATTACGACGGAGAGGGATGGGCGGCGATGAACAGCGGGACCACCCGACTCCTGCATTCCCTCTGGGGCACGGCGGATGGAGATGTCTTCGCCGGCGGCGCAGCCGGCCTCATCCTCGGTCACGCCGCCCCGTGAAGACGGCCAGGCCGTGTTCCCCGATTCCCGCCGGAGGCTCGGGCAGCCCTGCGCGCGATCTGCCGGATATCCTCTGTCTCGGGCGGCCCTCCTTTCGCATATAATCGACTCGCCGGTCCGCATGGGAACATCTCAACAGGGAGGACGCACGTCATGCGTATGCATCTCGGCCGCGCGACCGCGAACGGTTCCCGGCCGCGGCGGCCGGCCGCCCGGCCGCTGGCCTGGAACGGGTGCCCGGTCGCCCGGCCGGTCGCTCGGGGCCGGCGCCCGGCTGCCTGGCCGATCGCGGTGAGCGCGGCGACCGCCGCCCTGTTGCTCGCCTTCCTCGCGCAGTCCGCGGGCGCCGTGCCCTTCCGTCCCGACGTCGCCGCCTCGCTGAAGGCCGAGGGGCGCCTCGAAGCCATCACCGCCGCGACGGAGCAAGCGCGCGCGCGCGGCCTCGACCAGCCTCCGGCGGTCAAACACCCCTGGGTGAGTGGGCCGGCGAAGGAGCGCATCATTCCCGACCGCCAGGCGATCGTCATCCTGGTCGACTTCGCCGACAACCACGCCGACGTCGCGACCTATCCGCCCTCGCACTACCAGGCGATGCTCTTCTCGGTGGGCTCCTATCCGACGGGGAGCATGCGCGACTGGTATCTGGAGAACTCGTACGGCCAGTTCAACGTGACCGGCTCCGTGACGATCTGGCTGCGTATGCCGCAGCTCTACAGCTACTACGTCGACGGCCAGGCCGGCTTCGGCACCTACCCGCGCAACGCGCAGAAGCTGGCCGAGGACGCGGTCACGGCCGCCGATCCCTACGTCGATTTCTCGCTCTTCGACAACGACGGCCCCGACGGCGTCCCCGACTCCGGCGACGACGACGGCATGGTCGACGCGCTCTTCGTCGTCCACGCGGGCCCCGGGCGCGAGGAGACGGGCTCCAGCGACGACATCCACTCCCACGCCTGGTCGATGGCCAACCCGCGCAGCGTCGACGGCGTCCTCGCCGGGCGCTACTCGATGGAGCCGGACAACGGCAAGCGCGGCGTCTTCGGACACGAGTTCGGCCACGTCCTCGGCCTGCCGGATCTCTACGACACCGACTACTCCTCCTCGGGCGCCGGCTACTGGTGCATGATGGCTTCGGGCTCCTGGGGCGGCGGCGGGCTGACCCCGGTCCACTTCCTCAGCTGGTGCAAGGCGCAATTGGGCTTCCTCGAGCCGGTCGTGCTGCGGATGAACGAGGTGTCGGTCTCGTTTCCCGACGTCGAAACGAACCCGGTCTCCTGCGTGCTGTGGACCGGCGGCTATCCGGGCCAGCAGTTCTTCACGGTCGAGAACCGCCAGCAGATCGGTTCGGACGTCTCGCTCCCCGGCGCGGGTCTCGTCATCTGCCACGTCGATGAGACGGTGAGCGGCAACAGCAACGACTGGCATCCGCGCGTGATGGTCGAGCAGGCGGACGGGCATTTCGACCTGCAGTACGCCCGCGGCTCCGACGCCGGCGATCCCTACCCGGGCACGAGCGGCAACCGCTCCTTCCATCTGACCAGCGTGCCCGATTCGCGCGACTACGCGGGCGCGGCGACGCAGGTCGCCGTGCTGAACGTCAGCAACTCCGCGGCGGACATGACGGCGGATCTCGTCGTCGAGGAGGAGCCGATCTTCCGGGTGACCGGGCAGAGCCTGCTCGCCTTCGACGGCGACGGCGACGGCGACATCGATCCCGGCGAGGATTGGGACATGGTCGTCCGGGTGAAGAACATCGGCCTCGCGGCGACCGGGGTGGCCGGAACCGCGACGAGTTCGAGCCCGAGCGTGACCGTGCTGAACGGAGCGAGCGGCTTCGGCGACCTGGGGGCGGAGGAGGAGGTCGAAGGCGATCCGGCCTTCTCGTTCTCCCTCGCCGCCGGCGCGACGGTCGACGCGGTGCCGGTCGCGTTCGCGGTCGCCGATCAGGCGGGACACAGCGCGAACATGGCGCTCATCGTCGGCATCAACGATCCGCTGCAGGCCTTCGCCTGGCAGCACGAAGCCATCCGCTCGGGCTACCTGGACGAGTGGCACGTCTCGACGCAGCGCAACCACACCCCGGGCGGCAGCTACTCCTGGAAGTGCGGGTCGACCGGCACCGCCGACTACTCCGACCACGACGACGCGGCGCTGATCACGAGGGTGCTGCCGCTCGGCTACGTGGAGGCGATCCGCTTCTGGCACTGGATCGACGCAGAGGACGACACCGACTGGCGGGCCTGGGACGGAGGCATCATCGAGGCTTCGGTCGACGGCGGGCCGTGGGCGCAACTCACGCCCGACGGGGGATATCCCTACACGATCATCACCAACCCCGAGTGCCCCTTCCCCGGAGGGACGCCCTGCTTCAGCGGGACGTACACCTGGTCGCAGGTGCGGGTCGATCTGACGGATCTGAGCGGAACATCCGTGCGCCTGCGTTTCCGTTTCGGCAGCGATGGCGCGACGACGGAAGAAGGCTGGTACATCGACGACGTCACCTTCGAGGGCTCGCTGCCGACGGCGGTGGACGATGGCGGGGATCACGTCGCGAACCCGGGAGGGAAAGCCCGGCTGTGGCTCTCGCCGGTGCGCCCGAATCCCTCATCCGGCGCGATCGCACTCGACTATCGCTTGCCGGCCGGCACCCCCGCGCGCCTCGCGATTCTCGACGCATCCGGCCGCCTCGTCGCGAGCCGCCGGATCGCTCCCCCGACCGCGTCCTACGGAACGATCACGTGGGATGGCCGTCTCGAGAGCGGGCGGGCGGCTCCCGGGGGCATCTACTTGATCCGCATCGACTGGGCGGGCGGGTCCGGATTTCAGCGCGCCGTGCTGCTGCGGTGACGGGATCCGACCAGGTCGGCCATTCGTGACGGCCGCCTCCCTGCAAGGGGGCGGCCGTCAGTTCGTCGTGCCGGCTGCCGGCGCGGACAGGTTCTTCAAGATCCGCAGATTCGTCACCGCGTCTCGGTTGCCCGGCCAGATGGCGAGCGAGGCCTCGAAGTGCCCGATCGCGTCGTCGATGCGGTCGAGCCGGTAGCAGATCAGCCCCAGGTGGTTGTGCGTCTTCGCGATTTCGGGGTCCGACTGGTGCATCAGGTCCACCGTCTCCTGGTCGAGCTTGGCCCAATGCGCCGCGGTGAGTTCTTGCGATCCCCAGGTTTCGAGCCAGGCCTGCAGCTCGGCGTCCGTCGCCGCGGCATCCCGCGCGCGGTTCAGCATCTCGCGATAGGGGAGCTGGGGATCGAGCTGCGCCGCGAGGCATTGCTCGAAGGACTGGCGGGCCAACTCGTAGTTCTCCTGCTCGAGATGCAGCGCGCCGATTTTCCGGTAGACGAGATCGGGCCGCGTCTCCGGGCCGAGGGCCGCGGCGTAGTAATGGAGCGCCTCCTCGGTGCGGCCTTGGAGCCGCTCGAGATCGCCGCGATAGAGCGCAATGCGGGAATGCATGCGGGGAGTGGTCGCGCACTCCTCGGCCTTCTGCAGCGCTTCGCGGGCGGGCGACGGCTGCCGGCACTCGAGGTAGGCGATCCCGAGATTCAGATAAATGCCCGCGTTGTCGGGATCGATTTCGAGTGCGCGGCGGTATTCCGCGATGGCGCGGGCATAGTCTCCGCTGCGGAAGGCGAGGTCGCCGAAATGCTGGCCGACGAAGGCCTCCGTGCTGCGGCCCCGCTGGCCGAGGTCCTCCAGCCAGGTCGGGCTGAACAGCGAGAGGATGCCGAAGGCGACCAGCACGCCCCAGATGCCGAACAGCACCCAGGTGATCACCGTGCGGCGGGCGGAAGCCTTCGGGCCGTCCGGAGGAGCTTCTCCCGCGGGCCGGCTAGCAGGTGTTGTGGAGGACGAAGAGGACATTCTTCCCTTCTTGCTTGAGCCGATTGAAGACGCGGCAGGCCTCCGGCGTCTTCAGGATGATGACCTGGGTGATGCCGTTCGAGTACGGATTGCGCAGGAACTGAACCATCGCCGTCTCGGGGAACCCCCCGCCGCCGAGTCCCTTCTCGCCGCTGCCGATGAGGATGATGTCGCTCGCCTCGCTCAGCATGCGCTTCTGGTCCCGCTGGGTGAAGGAGTGCTTCTTGTCGACGAGGCGGTAGTGCCCGTCGGGGAAGATCATCACGTCGAAGAAGGGGATGGGCATCCCGCGGTAGACGGTGAGTCCGTACCGGTTGAGGGCGATCTGCTCGCCGTGGTGGCGAACGAGGTTGTAGCCGAGAGCCAGGACCCCGGCGAGAGCGAGAACGCCGACGGCGATCCGCGTCGGGCGATAGAAGAGCGCGAGATAGACGGCGAGCGCCAGGGCCGAGATGCCGATGCTCAGCAGGGCGACGAGCGGCGGGTACTCGGGCTCGCTGAGGAGCGAAGCGCAGCTCAGGAAGACCAGGCCGAAGGCCGCCATCAGGATGAGAACGGACAGGGGATTGTCGAACTGCTCGCGCGGCCGGGAGTGGCGCAACCGCTTCCAGCCCTCCTTCAGCTCGGGCAGGCGGCTGTACATCGAGACGACGACCAAGCCCATGACGCAGCCCCAGACGTCCTTGGCCGTGTCGGAGAGGTCGAACACCCGGTTGCTCAAGTAGCGCTGGAAGAACTCGTCGAAGGTAGAGAAGCCGACCGCGCAGAAGAATGTGACCCAGAGAATCCGTGAGAAGCGCACGCCGCGCGGCGAGAGATCGCGGTACATCATGGGAGCGAAGAGCGCGTAGGCGATGTAATGCCAGTTGTTGAGAAGGTTGTAGAACTTCTGCCCGAAGTAGAAGTCCGATATTTGTTGCGCCAGGGCATCCATCAGCACGGCGATGGCCAGGCCGGCGAGCAGCCGCCGGTTGATGTGCCTGCGGAAAACGATGGCGAGGGCCACGATCACGATGCCGCCGATCAGGACGACCGCCGGCAGCTCGACAAGGCCGAGCGAGATCGTTCGCGCGGAGGCGGTGGAGAGGAAATCCATGAGGAAGTTCTGCAGAACGATGAAGGGCGTGAAGACCAGGAGAAAGCTGTAGAGCACGACGTGGACGCGCGTGGAATGGATCCAGGCGTCTCCGGGGACGGTGCGCGTCTTCGACCGGCTCGCGCCCTTCTCCGGGCGACGCCGCTGCGCCGTTGCCAAAGCCTTCCTCCGAATCATGCGTTCAGCATGGAAAAACCGAGTATAGCGGAACCCTGCCGCCGGAGTCCAGCCGGCGAGGACGGTGGGTGAGAAGGGCGAGCCGGCGGTGCGGCGGGCATGAGCGACGGGCGGTGGGGCCCGGCAGCCGGCCGAGTGGACGAGCGGCGGCAGGCGGGATGCGCACCGGCGCGCGCTCTTCGCGCTTCATCAGCGCGTGAGGACGATTCGGCCGATGCCCGTCCCCCCGGCGCCGTGCGCGCGAAGAAGGTAGAGGCCCGGGGGGACGGCGCGTCCCGCGCGATCACGGCCATCCCAATGCAGGCGATGGGTGCCGGCGGGGAGCGCGGATTCGGTGAGCCGGCGGATCATGCGGCCGGCGGGATCGAGGATGACGAGATCGATCGTCGAGTTGCCGGGCACGTGCAAGTCGAACCAGACTTCTCCCAGGCCTGGATTCGGCAGCGCGGCGATGCGCAGGCCGGCCGGCCCCCGGCCGGCACCCGTTTCGCGGGAAGCCGCGTCGCATTGCGGCGCCAGCACCTGGAGCCCGGCAGCGTAGTCGGCCACGAAGAGGAAGGTGCCCGCCCGCGCGATTCCCGTGGCCAGGCCGGAGGTGTTGCGCCCACCGAGCATCCGCGGATTCATCGGGTTGGACACGTCGGCCACCAGCACTCCGCCCTTGTCCGCGGCGATGTGTGCGGTGGGGCCGTCAACGACGATGCCGACCGCGGGCTCGGACGTCCTCAGGTTGCCCGCGATCTCCGGCTGGGTGGGAGCGGAGACGTCGACGATCTGCAGCCCGGCCGCGTGGTCCGCGACGTACGCGTGCGTGCCGGCAAGGGCTACGCCACGGGCCAGGCCCGGCGTGTCGAGAGTCGCGACGAGCGCAGGGGCGTGCGGGTCGGAGCAGTCGACGACGTGCAATCCCGCGTCTTCGGCGGCGACGTAGGCAAGGGGGTTCGCCAGCGCGACCGCGCGCGCCGATCCCCCCAGCGCCACGTGGCCGACGATCTGGGGAAGACCGGGAATGGAGGTATCCACGATCTGGAGGCCGGCCGGTCCGTCGGCGACGTACGCGTGGCCGCCATCCTCCGCGATCGCATAGGCGCTGCCCGGCGTGTCGGCTGCGCCTTCCAGAGAGGGCAGGCCCGGATTCGCGACATCGATGATCCGGATTCCCGCCTCACCGTCGGCGAGATAGACGCGTGCGCCGCGAACGTCCAGGCCCGTCGCGGTGCCCGGGCTGTCGAGGCTTCCCAGGATGGCGGGCAGCGCCGGGTCGGTGGCATCGATGACCTGGAGTCCGGCGGCGCCGTCGGCGAGGAAGACCAGATCGCCCTCGACCGCCACCCCTCGGGCGGTGCCCGGAGTGTCGAGCGTCCCGGTGATCGGAAAGGGCACGGGGTCGGCGATCGCGATCACGCTCATGCCGCCGGCTTCGTCGGCGGTGTAGGCGTAGCCGTCTTGCAGGCCCACCCAGCGCGAGTACCCCGCCGTCTCGACGCCGCCGACGAGCGTCGGGCTCGTCGGATTCGAGATGTCGATCACCTGCAAGCCGTCGAACGCATCCGTGACGAACGCGTAGGGCGGATCGAGGGCCAGTCCGAAGACGAGCCCGGGAGTGTCGGCGCGGCCGGCGATGCGGGGCTGGGCGGGATTGGAGACGTCGACCACCGTCAGGCCGAGGTTCTCGTCCGCGACGTAGGCATAGTTCCCCGAGACGACGGCCGTACGGGCGATGTCGGGCGTGTTCACGCTTCCGGTGATCCAGGGGGAGGACGGAACGGAGACGTCGACCACATGGAACCCGGTGGGCCCCGCGGCGACGTAGGCGTGGGCGCCGGCCACGGTGAGCCCGAAGGCGAAGTTGGGCGTGAAGACGCTCCCCACGATTGCGGGCGCCTCGGGAACGGAGACGTCGATGACGACAAGGCCCGTCCCCCCGTCGGCGAGATACGCGAACGATCCGGCGACGCAGACGGCGAAGGCGAGCCCGGGCGTGTCCACCTGGCCCACGATCTCAGGGAAGGCGGGCGTCGAGACGTCGATGACGAAGAAGCCGCCCTCGGAATCGGCGAGGTAGACGTAGCTGCCCTGGACGGCCACGCCGCGCGCGAGGCCGGGCGTGTCCACGCTGCCCGCGAGCCACGGATGAAGCGGATCGGAGATGTCGACCGCGAGAAGCCCGGTGAATCCATCGGCCACGAAGGCGTAGTCCCCGGCCGGGGCCACGCACCAGGCCATGTCCGGCGTATCGAGGGTGACCGCCCAGTGGATGTAGGAGGCGTAGTCGACGCAATCCGCGCTCGCGGCGCCGGAGACCAGGATGAGGCCGCAGGCCGCGACGATGGCCGAAATCCGCATTCTCGAAGGCGGAGTGCGTCCTGGGTTGGTCGGCATGGCGAGGCCCTCCGAGGATGTCACGGTCGCCCAGCCCGGAAACTCCCGGCGGACGCGATCAAGCATACCATGGCGGGGCAGGCCGGCTCGACAGCAGGAGGGCCCGCGGCCGGTGGCCGCACGCCTGGTGGATGAACCAAGGCCGCGGAGGCACCCGCCCGCGGCCTGCGGACGCGTCTTGCCAGCCGTCCGGCGATCGGTCACACTGCCCCGCCCGCTGGATGCGAACCCGGCCCGATCCGGGAAGCAGCGCGCGGCGCGATCGGCCTTCACCATTGAGGCGCGAACATGCGCATCGCTTTGCTGGGGTTGCCCCAGTCGGGCAAGAAGACGCTCTTCACCCTGCTCACCGGCCGGGCGGTGCCCGCGTCGCACAAGGCGCACGAGGAGCTGGAGGGTGCGGCGGCGGTGGCCGACCCGCGCGTCGATCGGCTCGTCGAGATGTTCCGGCCGCGCAAGGTGACCTATGCCGAGAACCGCTTCGTCCTCTGCCCGGACGTGACCGCAGCGGGCGGCCGCGATTGGTACGATGCGGCGCGCTCCTGCGACCTGCTCTGTCTGGTGGTGCGTGCCTTCGCTTCCGCGCACGTCTACCATCCCGCCGGCGGCATCGACCCCGACCGCGACCTCCAACTCCTGCACACGGAGCTCGTCATCGCCGATCTCGAACGCGTGATGAATCGCCTCCTGCGCATCGAGAAGGAGAAGATCCGGGGTCCCTCGCCCGCCCGCGAGCTCGAGGAGCGCGCGTTACGCAGAGTCTGGGAGGTGCTCGATGCCGGGCGTTGCTGCGACGACATCGTCCTCGACGACGATGAACGCAAGGCGCTGCAGAACCTGAATCCCGCCACGCTGCGTCCCGTGCTCGCCGTGTGGAACGTCTCCGAGGAGGCGATCGGGATGCCCGCTGCGGCCGATCGCTTCGTCGTCTGCGCGCAGATCGAGAGCGAGATCCGCACGCTCGCCGACGCGCGCGAGCGCCGCGAGTACCTCGAGGCGCTGGGCATCGAGAGCCCCGGGCTCGACCGGCTGAACCGCGCCGCCTACGCGCGGCTCGGCCTCATGTCCTTCTACACGGTCGGGCCCGATGAAGTGCGCGCCTGGACGATCCGCCGCGGGGCTCGGGCGCCCGAGGCCGGAAGCCGGATCCACAGCGACATCGCCCGCGGCTTCATCCGCGTGGAGGTGATCAAGTACGACGATCTGATCGCGGCGGGCTCGGAGCGGGCGGTGAAGGACCAGGGGAAGGCCCAGTTGCGCGGCAGGGACTACGTCATGGAAGACGGCGACATCTGCCACTTCCTCTTCAACGTGTGAGCGGGGCGCGCCGCGGTCCCTCGCGCGGCGCGACGGGGCCCCCTGGCGGCCGTCTCATGCGCCCCACGGCTCGGCCGTCTCCACCCAGCCCTGTCCGAGGACCGCGTCTCCATCGTAGAAGACGGCCGCCTGGCCGGGCGTCGCCGCGCGCACGGGCTGGTCGAGATCGACGCGGGCGCCGGCCGCGCCGGCCGAGCGCACCCTGCAAGCGGCCGCGGCATGGCGCGAGCGCACCTGCACCTCGCAACGCCGCGCGCCGGCGGGCGGCGTCCCTTCCCGCCAGTGCAGGCCCTCGACGAGGAGCGCGCGCGAAAGAAGACGGCGCTCATCGGCCGTCACGAAGACCGTGCCCGTGTCCGCATCGATGGCCCGCACCCATCGGCGGTCGCCGGCAGCGACGCCCAGGGCGCGCCGCTGCCCGATCGTGAAGCGATGGATGCCCTCGTGGCGGCCGAGGACCGTGCCGTCGTCGTCGACGATCGCTCCCGGACGCGCAGCGGCCCCGAAGCGCGCGCGCAGGACCTCCGCGAAGGGCCGCGCGTCCTCCCGGAAACACGCGTCCTGGCTCTCGCGCGCCCGCGCGCAGGAGAGGCCCATGGCCGCCGCGCGGGCCCGCACCTGCTCCTTCGTCAGCGAGCCGAGGGGGAAGACGATCTCGCGCAATTGCGCGCGGTCGAGTCCGGCCAGGAAGTAGGACTGGTCCTTGGCGCGGTCGGCGCCGCGCGCGAGGATCGGGTCCCCGCGCGCGTCGTGCTCGATGCGCGCGTAATGCCCCGTCGCGATTCGCGTCGCCCCGATTTCCCGCGCCCGGGCGGCGAGCAGGCCGAGCTTGACCCTCTCGTTGCAGAGCAGGCACGGGCTGGGGGTGCGGCCGCGCGCGTATTCGTCCCAGGCGGGACGAAGGACCTCCCTTTCGAAGGCGGCGGCGCAGGGAAGCTCGTAGTGCGGGATGCCCAGGAACCGGCAGGTCTCGCGCGCCCGCGCGAGACCCTCTCCCGCGCAACAGGAGGTGTCCCGCGAGTCCGCGTCACATGCCTGCAGTCTGAGCGTGATGCCGGTGATCTCATGGCCCGCGTCGCGGAGCAGCGCCGCCGCGACGCTGCTGTCGACTCCCCCGCTCATGGCGACGACGATCCGCAACCGTGAGTCCGGAGAAGTCCCGCCGGAGGGAGCCGTTGCGATCCGGGGAGTGTTCAGGGATAGCCTCCCGAGGGTGGGCGGGGGCGTGCTCGAGCTTTCCCCCGCGGACGAAGGCGCTCTTCATCGATTACGCTTACTTCAGGGCAGGCGGGGAAGACATGTCAATCGGCAAGTTCGGGCGCGGGGCTCCCTCCTCGCGCTCGCTTTCCCGTTCCCGCCCGCGGGCGGCGGTTCGCACGCTCGCGCGGCGCTAACGGAAATGACGCTTGATCGCCCCCCACGTCTCGCCGGAAGCCGGACTGGGGGCGCAAGGATTCGGCTCGCACACGGTCTCGACGCCCAGCCACACGCCGCCCATCTGCGCGCATTGGACCCCACTCGCCACCTGGCAGCTCTCTCCGATGCAGCAGGCGCCCGGGGAGGGGCCGCACGGCTCGGGCTCGCAAGGAATGTCCGCTCCCAGCCAGACGCCTCCGTTCGTCTCGCAGGTCTGAGGGCTGGACATCGAGCAGGAGGCGCCGAAGCAGCAGGCGCCCAGCGGATCGAGTTCGGCGAGACCGTCGATTTCGAGCAGGTAGTCGCTCTCGGGCAGTCCGGAGAACATGGACGGGCCGACCCAGATCCAGAACTCCTCGCCCGGCTCATAGGTCCACGTGAGGATGGCCGGCTCGCAGGCCTCGGCGGTGGCGAACATGGGCTGCATGTCGCTGCAGTCGACATCCGGGAAGAGGACGAGGGTCACGGGAAACTCGGCCGTGCAGGTGGCGGCGATGGTTCCCGCCGCATTCGCGCGGAACCAGTCGGTGTCCCGGTAGGAGTTGCCATTGTACAAGAACGTGCAGCTCCGCCCGCACATCAAGGCGCTGCCGCCGGGGACCGCCTCGATGGGCGTCCACGTGCCTGAACAGCAGCAGCCGGAGTTGTAGTCGTCGACATAGTCGTCGACGCACGGCGGCTCACCCTCTTCCTGCGCTCCGGGCGGGCAGACGAGATCGCACTGCGCGCTGATTTCAACGCCCTTCGGCGGAGGAGCCGGGAGGGACGGCGAGAGCGGATCGCAACGCGCGGCGGTTCCGCCTTGGGGAACCGGCTTCGCAAACGGGCTCGCTCCCGGCTCGGCTGCCGGCACGGCGGCGGGAGCAGCGCAGAGCAGGCCAAGGACCAGGCAAAGGGCTGGGCAAAGGAAGCAGCGCATGGCGGGTCCTCCTCGATCGCCGGTCCAATCCATGGACTGCCCGAGCGGCCGGGCGGCCAAAGCCGGAAGGGCCCGCGGCCGCCCGAACCTCGATCTCAGCGGAAGATGCTCTTGACGCGGCTCCAGGTTGGCCGATCTCCGGGCGCGGCGGGCGCCTGTTCCTCATCGCTGCCCACGCTGCTCGGCGCGGTGAGTCTGAGACCGGACACCTCGATGCGGTAATCGCTCTCGGGAATGCCGCTGAAGACGGATGGACCGGCCCAGAGGTAGAAGACGGCGCCCGGCTCGAAGGGCCAGTTCAGGGTCACCGGTTCACAGCGGCCACCCTGTCCCCAGATGAACTGCAGATCCCCGCATTCCGTCCCGTAGATGAGCATGAACTGGACGGGGAATTCGGCGACGCACGTCGCGGTCACCGGCCCGCCGGCGGTCAGGAGAAACCAGTCGCTGTCCCGGTAGCTGAGGCCGTTGTACGTGAAGGTGCAGGCCTTCGCGCACATGGTCGCCGTGCCGTCGGGGCCGGCCACGATCGGGGTGAAGCCCGTCCCGCAGCAGCACCCCGAGTTGTACTCGTCGACATACTGGTCCTGGCAGGGCGGTTCCCCTTCCTGCTGCGCGCCGGGGGGACAAACCAGGACGCATTCGGCGACGGACATGATCGCGAGGCTGTACTCTCCGCACTCGTCCTCGTACCCGTCGACGACGAAGTAATAGGTGTGTCCCGGCGTGATGTACATCTCCTCGATCTGCGATTGATATCCCTCGGGGCCGCAACCGCCGTCGTCGCTGCAGGCGATCACGTTTCCGGGAGTGTCCTCCCACACGTAGACCTTCGAATCGTACTGGGCATCGCACAGATCGACGCCGATGTGCCCGCCCCCAGCCGGAATGTAGACATAGACCACGTCGGGCGCGGTCGACCCGGAGAAGGGGCAGACGGCGTCGTAGTCGTTCGCGAAACCGCACGTGGTGCCGGCGTCGATGAAGGGCACAGCGAGGATCGGCAAGGCCTCGGCGACCGTGTCGCCGCCGCCCAGGCGCCCGCCGCCGTCATAGATTCCGGCCGGGTCGGGTTTCGGAGCGGGAGTCCGGCACGTTTCGACGCCGAGAGCCGGGGAGGAACAGACGACGAGCAGACCGAGGCTCAGGCAGACGAGCAGAAGCGCGCGCATGAGACATGCCTCCCTTGCAAGGGGGATCGGCTTGAAGGCGGCAATTCGCGACCCGAGTACGGGTAGGATACACCCGGAGTCCGCTGCGGTGCAACTCGCGACGCCCTGTTGCGACCGCGCTCTCACCACGAGTCGCCCGCCCGGGCACATTCCGTTCCATTCGCGATCCGGGATCGCTACAGGGTTTCGAGGTACCGCTCCAGTTCCCAATCGCTGACTTGAACACGGTACTCGTCCCACTCGGCGCGCTTCGCCCGCGTGAACGCCTCGTAGGCATGCTCGCCCAGGGCCTCGCGCACGACCGCGTCCTGAGCGAGCGCCTGAAGGGCCTCCTCCAGGGTCCCCGGCAGGGATGCGATCCCGCACTCGGCCCGCCGCTGCGCATCCCAACTGTAGATGTCCTCCTCGACGGGGGGGGCGAGAGGCAGTTCGCGGCGAATGCCGTCCAGGCCGGCGGCGAGCATGACGGCGAAGGCGAGATAGGGGTTGGCGCTCGAATCCGGGCAGCGCAGTTCGGCGCGGGTCGATTGCTGGCGCCCGGGAGACGTCTTGGGCACGCGGATGAGGGCCGAGCGATTGATGTGAGCCCAGCAGATGTGGACCGGGGCCTCGAAGCCCGGCGTCAGCCGCTTGTACGAATTCACCGTCGGAGCGACCACCGCGGCGAGCGCGCGGGCATGGGCCAGTTGACCGGCGATGAAGTGCTGGGCGAGGGTCGACAGGCCCTGGGCCCCGTTCGGGTCGAAGAAGACGTTCCGGGCTTCGCCGTCGAAGAAGCTCTGATGCACGTGCATCCCCGAGCCGGCAGCCCCGAAGATGGGCTTGGGCATGAAGGTCGCATAGAGGTCGTGGGCCGCGGCCACCGCCTTCACCGCCTGGCGCAGGGTCATCACGTTGTCCGCCGCGCTCAGGGCGTCCGAGTAACGGATGTCGATCTCGTGCTGCCCCTGCGCGACCTCATGATGGGCCGACTCGGCCTGCATGCCGAGCTGCTCCAGAGTGTGCATGATCTCGCCCCGCACCTTGGCCGCGAGGTCCTGGGGAGAGAAGTCGAAGTAGCCGACGACGTCGTGCGGCACCGGCCGCAGGCGGGCGCCGTCGCCCGCGGTCTTCCGAAAGAGGAAGAACTCGATCTCGGGGCCTGCATTGAAGAGGAAGCCGAGCTCCGTCGCCGCCGCCAGCATGCGGCGCAGCACCTGGCGGGGGGCGCCGGGAAACGGCTCTCCCGTGGGGGTCGCCACGTCGCAGATCAGCCGCGCCTGGAGGAGTTCCGGCGGGCCGCCGGGGAGAACGCCGTAGGTGCGCAGGTCGGGATGCAGCACCATGTCCGATTCCTGGATGCGCGCGAAGCCCTCGACCGAGGAGCCGTCGAACCAGAGCCCGGCCTCGATCGCCTCGCCGAGGCGCGCGGCCGGAATGGTCACGCTCTTCGGCGTCCCCAGGATGTCGGTGAACTGCAAGTGCACGAAGCGCACCTCGTCGGTGCGCACGCGTTCCAGCAGCCGCCGCCGCTGCGGGTCCTCGGGCAGGACGAACTCGGCGGCTAGGCGGTTCTCCTCGGACGGATGCATTCTCGTCGTCGATTCCATGCTCTCCCTCCGCGTTCAGCCTTCCCTTTCCCCGGGCGGCGTTTGCTCTTCGAAGAAACCCGTCGAGCGGTTCTTGCGCACGTTCTTCCAGTCGAAACAGCGCCCGTTCATGGCGACGTAGACGCCATGGGGGAGCGTCTGCGCGAAGGCGATCGCGCTTCCCAGGTTGAAGAGCCCGTCCGAACTGCCAAAGGTGTAGGGGATGAGCGCGCCGACGAGGACGACCGTCTTGTCGTGGATCCGCTCACCCAGATAGCGCGCGGTGACGGCCAGCGTGTCGGTGCCGTGCGTGATGATGATGCGCTCGGGATCGGCTTCGACGCAGCTCTTGTGGATGATCTCGCGGTCATTCTCGTTCATTTCCAGGCTGTCGATCATCATCAGGGTGCGCACTTCGATATCCACGTTCGCGCGTCCCAGGCGGAGCATCTCGCGGACATGGGTGTCCTTGAAGTACAGGCGACCGTTGATCTCGTCGTACTCCTTGTCGAATGTCCCGCCGGTGACGTAGAGCCGCATGCGCATGTCGCTCGGTACTCCTCTCCGCTCAGCGCGCCGGCCCGGGCCCGGAAAGGGACCGGGCCGGCCGGCCGCGCGGTCCTCGCTGGTCGAATCCGCTCGTTCGCGCGAGCCGGGGTATCATCGGACATGGAATCGGGGAGCGCTACCCCCCAAATCCGGCTCGCGATCCGCGGGCGGCATTGCACAACGCATTCCCCGCCCGGCCAATCTCCGGGACCGCGCGGATTCCGGTGCGGGGCGCGCCGCAAGCTGCCGATGCATAGGGGCAGCGAGAAGAGAAACGCCTTCGATTCCCCTCGTCCGAGAAAGGAGGACACCCAATGCGACGCACCCTGCTCGCCGCTCTCGGCACCGCTCTCGCCCTGGGAGTGATCGGTTGCTCCGAGGTTTCCGATCGCGAAGGCGGCGCCATGCCGACCGGGCCGGCCGGACAGACGCTGATCATCCCCTGCGGCCAGCCGACGACCGTCACCCTGTGGGCCGGCCAGTTCTTCGATGCGGGCACGGTCACGGTGACCAACAACGCGGACACGCTCTCGGTCGAGATCGTGGCCGCCGCGAACTGGCAACTCACCGAGTCGCACGTCGCGGTCGCCCATACTCTGGCAGACCTGCCGCAGACGGGATCCGGGAACCCGCAGGTGGGCCACTTCGATTTCGCCGCCGAGCACGATCCCCCGGTCACCACCTACACCTACACGATCAGCATGCTGGACTACGGCTACCAGACCGGCGACCCTCTGGTTGTCGCCGTGCACGCGGCCGTCGAGCGCCTGAACGACCAGGGCGCGCCCGTGCAGCAGGAGACCGCCTGGGCGGACGGGCTCGACTTCCCAGGCGACAACTGGGCGACGTACGTGGAGTACACGGTCCAGGAGTGCGTGGAGCCGGTGCTGTGCGTGCTGGAGGTCACCTACCCGAACGGCGGCGAGTGGTTCTCCTGCGGCAGTGACTACATCACCTGGACGGTGACGGGCGAGGGGTGTGGCGACCTGGTGCGCATCGAGCTGCTGCGGAACAGCATTCCCTGCCAGGTGATCGCGGATGCCGCTCCCATTACGGATGACTACTACTGGCAGGACATCACCGGGTGCGTCCCGGACAGTTCCCTCGGCTACTCGGTTCGCGTGAGCGCTTTGACCGGCGGGGCGTTCGACGTAAGCGACGCGACCTTCGAGATCTGGCCCTGCGGCGGCGGCGGCAATGAGTAGCCGCTCCGGCAGGTCGCCTGCGTGCTGCGCCGGCGACGTCCGGGAACGCACGCGGGCGAGCGGCGGCGAGGGGAAGGGACCGGCGCGACGGCGAGCGCGCTGAGGCCGACGCGCGCGCGGCTTGCTCCGGCGGCCGCGCTCGATTCAGAGACCCGGTGGGGACATGCTCCCTGCCGGGTCTCGCGCTTAATGATAGGATGGCGGCTCGACATCCCGGACGGAGGCGGATGTGGAGGATTGGCAACGACACCTGAGCGCGGCGCTGCCTGCCGCTCTGCCCGGTCCCCGCGCGCAACGCTGGCTGGCGCCGTCCCCGCGTCCGGGATGGGATCCCGAACGGGAAGCTCCCTCCGGCCGGCCGGCGGCCGTGCTCGCGCTCATGTATCCCGCAGCTTCCCGGGAGCGCGAGTGGAAGGCCGCGCATCCGGGCGCCATTCATCTCCTCTACACCGAGCGGACGGGAACCGTCGAATGGCACAAGAAGCAGGTCGCATTCCCCGGAGGGACCGTCGAAGCCGGGGAGACGAGCGAGCAGGCGGCCTTGCGCGAGGCGGAGGAAGAGGTCGGGCTCTCGCGTTCCGTGCCGCAAATCCTGGGCCGGCTCACTCCGCTCTGGATCCCCGCGACCGGCTTCACGATCCATCCGGTCGTCGCCGTGGCCGACCGGCGTCCCGACTTCCTCGTGAACGATCGCGAGGTGCGGCGCATCTTCGAGCCCACTCTCGACAGCCTGATGGCCCCGGGGGCCGTACGAACCGCGCGGTCGATGATGGACGGCCTCTGGGTGCGGGTGCCCTACTTCGACCTCGAGGGCGCGCGTCTGTGGGGGGCCACGGCGATGATCACCGCCGAGCTGCTCGCTTTGCTCGGATGGCCTGGGCTCGCGCCGCAGGAGTGAACGCCTGCATCCCGCCTCAGCCGCTCCCACCCGGCGCCGCCAGGGGCAAACGCACCGCTCCCGCCGCCTCCAGCTCCTCCACGGCGGCGAAATAATCCGCCGGCGTCGCGGGCACGAGCGCCGGCGAGAGATGGCGGCGGTTCCAGCGGCCGAGGAATCCCGAAATCTCCTGCCAGGCGGACTCGTCAGGGAGAATCAGCGGGCAGAACGACAGGGTGTGCGCCCGGGGGCCGGATGTCGCAGCGACCCTCCAACGCAGGCCGTGGCGCACCAGGTCATCGAAGTGCAGGGCGGCCGCCGGGCTCTCCGCAGGCTGAAGGTGGCGGAGCACGGCGCCCGGCCGGTACTCGTGGGCGAGTCTTCGCCGGTCCCCCTCCACCCACCGGAAAGGATGGCCGGCCGGCAGGCGGAGGGACGTTTCACCGGCTGCATCCACGCGTTCGAGCGGGTCCGCAAGACGCATCGGGGGCAGATCGACTTCGGACACGAGCCATTGCGCGATGTCCCGAGCGTCTGAACCGGACGAGAATGTCCGGCCTGCGATCAGCCAGCCGGTACGCGGGCTCGCCGGGAGTTCGAGATCCGCGAGAGTCGGGGGGGCGCATTCGCCCGTCACGAGGAACTCGAGCCGTCCCGTCGCGGCAAGGGCGCGCACTCGCGCGGCCAGCCCGGCGCCCGCGATGCGCGCCGACCAGTCGGCAGCCCAGGCGGCGCGGATCCTGCGCCCATGCTCGAGCGCGCCGAGGGCGCTCTTGAGCAAACGGGCGGAATCGACGGCGGGGAGGCCGGAGAGCTGACCCTCGGGCGGGGGCAACAGCGGGCAGACGTAGATCCGCGCGCCGGGCGCGGCGCGCGCGAAGGTCAGCGTCCCGCTGAGCGCATGCGCGGGGCGCGGGCTGTCGCCCTCGCGAGCCCGAGCGCCGTCCGAGTCCTCGTCCGATGATCCCGCTTTCTCCGGGCCGCCGGCCTCGGGCGAGGCTTCGCTCTCGATCAAGAGATCCGCGCGGCCGGGCTGGCCGTGCGCGTCGTCCGCCAAGCGCACGGCGAAGAGCATCGGCGTTTGTGACTCGCCGTTCCACGCCTGGACGAATTCGTCCCGGCGCTCACCGGCGATCACCGCGAGGCGGACCCGCCCCGAGAAGCCGCGGGGTGGCAGAAGCGCCAACTGCTGAAGGAAGCCGTGACGCCGGCGGAGGAGGATCTGCGTCGGACGGATGCGCCAGGGACCGAGACGCGCTTCGCCCGGCCGCGGTTCAGGCGACTCCATGAACGCCTCCGTCGCGCAGCGCGCGGAGGAGCGCGTCCCAGACGGCCGCCGGCCGCTCGCACGCGAGCGAGCTCATGTGCGCGCAGGCCTCGAAACCCCACAGCGCGACCGTGTCGGGCGCGTAGCGCAGCAACTCCCGGACTCCCGCGACCATGTCCGCCTCCTCGGCCGCGCGAATCCGGAAGGCCTGCACCCAGAGCATGGAGGGAATCTTCGCCTGCCGGCAGATGCGGGCGGCCGGCCCTGCCTGTTCTTCAAAGAACCGCGCCCGCGCCTCCGCTCCCTTGATCCCGAAGGCCTGCCAGTACGGATCGGTTCCGAATTCGTCGACCGCCTCGAGGGCGGCGATGCGTTCCCAGTCGAGGGGCGGCTGCTCGACGAACCCGCGGGGCAACAGGCAGACCGACGAAGAGAGTCCGCAGCGCGCGGCTTCGCGGGTGCATTCATCCAGGAGACGCGTGATCGCTCCCCCGCGCATGGCGACCATCTCGTCGCGGGGCGCCTGGAGGATGTCCACTCCGGGCCGTTCTTCGGCCAGACGCGCGCGGCAGTGCGTGCACACGCACATCTCGCCGGCGGGATTGCGGGGGCCTTTGGGCACCCAGTGGGGCTCGTCCCAGAAGATCCAGGAGGCGCCCGTCTCCGCCGCCGCCTCGATCCAATCGCGCAGGCGCGGTTGCAGACCCGGATGGTTCAGGCAGGAGCCGCCCAGGATGCGCCCCGAAGGCCCGCGCTGATAGAGGTCGGGTTCCTCGAGCAGCCAGCCCGAATAGGCTTCCCCGCCGAAGACGCGGGCGACTCCCCAGGGATCGAGGAGAACCTCCAGTCCGCTTTCCTGGGAGACGTGCACGATCTCGCGCATCGTCCCGCGATAGAAGGCGAAGTCGTTCTCGGAGAACGTGTGCACGATGCGGGCGAAGCCTTGCGCGCGGAGCTTCTCCATGTCCTCGCGCACGTGGGGCAGCATGCGATTGCCGAAGTAGCTCGCGGCGATCTTCATGGTTCGTCCGTGGGCCGCGGCCGGGGCTTCTCCGTCGTGACTTCCGGTGGAGCGGGCGAAATCGGCGCGGGCGTTTGGATTCCCGGCCAGCCGGCTTCCCGGCCGGCCGCTTCGGCCGGCTCGCCGAGCAGGCTCCAGTGGCGGAATTGGCCGAATCCGCAGTTCTCGTACAGGTCGCCCATGGCGAAGGGCGCATCCAGCGTACCGGAGACCGTGATGCAGCCGGCCGCGGCCAGCCGCCGCACCGATTCCATGACCAGCAGCTTCCCCAGTCCCCGGTGCTGGTACCGCGGCAGCACCTGCACCCAGTCGATGAAGCCTTCGTCGGCTTGCGCGCAATGCCCGCTGATCCCCACCCCGATCGGCCGGTCGATCGCTTCGTCGTGCAGGAAGATCCAGGCGTCCGCGTAGTAGTAATCGGTCTGCAGCATGGCTTGCAGGCGTTCGACGTCCATGAACCGGGGCAGGCTTGGATAGGCGGCGTTCATCAGATCGGCGACGACGGGGAGATCGGCGCGGGGATCGACCGTGCGGATGCTGAAGCCGGGTGGCGAGTCCGTCCTCCCGGGCAGGGCCTGCATGTACTTGGCGCGGAAGTAGCGTCCGATCACCTGGAGTGACAGCATCTCGCTCCAGCTGCGGCGGCCGGTCTCCAGAACGGGCACGAAGGTGAGCGACTTCAGCCGGTGCCGCACCTGGACGATGAGATTGCGCAGCGTTTCCGCGCGCCCGGGCAGCGCCCAGGTGAGCTCGATCGCGTCGTCCGAATAGGCGACGACCGCGCTCAGCCGCTTCCCGTCGGTCGACACGAGATAGCTGCAGTCGCGGAGAACGTGCCGGACCTTGCAGAGCGGGGTGTAGAGGGCGCTATGAGGCGCCTTGGAGTAGAGCGCCTCGATCATTTCGAGTGTCGTCGGGCGTCCTCCTGAGCCGCGCCGGCTGCGTGCGCGCGTGCGTCCCGGATGTATGCCGGAGAGGATCACAGCGAGACGATACGAACGCTTCAGGAATCGGTCAAGCCCGGGGCGCCGCGCTGAGTTCGAGGGCCGCACCCAAGAGGGCGAGCGTCGGACGGTGAGGCCCGGCGCGCCGGCCCGGCCGCCTTGGCCGGCCTCAGCTCGCTTCCGGGCCCTCCTCCCGCGCGATCACCCAGGCCCCGGCCTGCCGGCCTTCATCATCGCACAGTTCCACGCGGTCGCCCGGCGCCAGTTGCCGCCCGCGATGCGTCTCCCGGCTTCCGTTCACGCGGACGAGACCCGCTTGGACGAGCACTTTCGCCTCCCCGCCCGTGCCCGCGGCCCCGGCGAACTTCAGGAATCCGTCCAGGCGGATCGTGTCCGAGCGGATGGCCACGCGCAGGCAATCCATCGCCCTGCTCCTTCCCGTCGCGGCCGAAGCGGCCGGCCGCCTTTGTCTCGTCCCGATCCCAGCCTCGATTGTGGCACAGGCGCGCAGGCGGGTGCTAACGTATCCGCCGCGGACAAACCATGAGGAGAGGAGCCATGGCGCAGGTCGTGCCGTCCAAGCAGAAAGGACATCTGGCGGTTGCCGCTCTGCGGGTGACCGCCAACCGTGAGAATCGTCCCGCCCGCCCGGACGAGATCGCCACCCTCCTGGGCTGGGGTCTCGAGGAAACGCTGGTCGTGATGCGCGGACTGGTCGACTGCGGAGTCGCGCGCATGCACGAGACGCCCTTCGAAGTGCACTTCGAGCTGCTCGACCATCTGAAGCTCGAGGAGCTGCCCGAGGAGGGCGAGGAGCCCGAGTTGGACGAGGAGGTGGCCGAGTTCCATCGCCGCAACAAGACGCGGCGTGAAGAGCTCGAGCGCATGTTCCGTGAGGGGGAGGCCGATCAGCGCCGGAAGAAGAAGGTCGAGGAGCTCGAGCAGCAGTTCTCGGAATTCCGCAAGAAGAAGCGCCCGCCGATCGAGTGAGGCCTCCCGCCGGCGCCCGGCCTGCGGATCGGGCCGGCCGCCTGCCGGGGCCCGGGTTTCCCCCGGCGCGTGCCGGGGGAGAACGAAGCCGGGCGGGCGGCGTCGCTCCGCCCGCCTTGGGCCTCGCTTCGACGCGGGGCAGTGGCTGCTCGCTCAGTCCGCGTCGACCTCGTAGATGGTGTGGATGATCTCCCCTTCGGCAGTATCTCCCCACCACCAGTCATCGCATGCATACAGGTGGGCGCCCAGGTCCCAGTTGCCCGCGCCCTTGCTCCCGCAGTTGCCGATGTAGACATAGACGTGGTCGCTATCGGGCGTGCCGCCCTCCGGCGTGACCGTCACCCGGGCCTCGTCGTTGCATTGCAGCCCGCTCAGGTTGAATTCGACGTATCCGCTCTCGGTCTCGCCCGCCGAGTAGGCGAGGATTCCCTCGCCGGGCCGATAGAGCGTGACGCCGATGGCCGCTCCGTCCAACGCAACGCCTTCGCAATCGGTCACCATCAGGTTCAAGGGGACTTGCGGCGCGTCCATCTCGGGCGCGCCCGCCAGGGCGCCGGCCAGGCAGGCGAGTGCCGCGAGGGGTGTGAGGGCCACGATGCGCTTCATCCGATTCGTCCTCCTTCGGCGAGAGCCGCGCCCTGCTGCGCTGACCTCCATGTCGGGTGGCCCTCACGATTCACGAGTCGCCGGCCCTTCCGGAAACTCGATTCCGTACTTCTTGATGCGCCGGTTCAGGGAGTTGCGGTGCATGTGCATCATGTGCGCCGCCTGCGTGCGGTTGCCTTTCGTCAGGCGCAGCGCTTCCGCGATCGCCTCGCGTTCGCGGATCCCGAAGGTCTCGCGGAGATTGCGCGTCGCCGGCGCGGGAGCCGCCGGTGCCGTCGTTCCCGCCGGAGGAGGGGCCGGCAACTCGCGCGCGAGCGCGCGCGCCTGGTCCTCATCGAGCGTGCCCTGGCAGAGCGCGAGGGCGCGGCGGACCATGTTCTCCAGCGCGCGCACGTTGCCGCGCCATGGAAGCGTCTGCAGGCAGGCGATCGCGTCCGGCGTGAAGCGCACCCGTTTCTTGGCCGGGGCGGCCGCGCCGTACTTCTGCATGAAATGATCGATCAGGATCGGAATGTCCTCGGGACGCTGCCGCAGCGGAGGCAGATCGAGCTCGAACACGGTGAGGCGGTAGTAGAGCTCCTCGCGGAAACGGCCGGTGCGGAGGGCCGCGCCCAGATCGCGGCTGGTCGCGGCCATGATCCGCACGTCGACCTGCGTCTCCTCGTGGCCGCCGAGCGGGCGGACGAGGCCGTCTTCGATGACGCGCAGGAGCTTCACCTGCACCTCGGGGCTCAACTCGCCGATTTCGTCGAGGAAGAGCGTGCCCTTGTCGGCTTCCCGGAAGAGGCCGCTGCGGTCGCGGGTCGCTCCTGTGAACGCGCCCTTCACGTGCCCGAAGAACGTGCTTTCCGCCAGATCGCTCGGCACCGCTCCGCAGTTCACGGCGACGAAGGGGCGCAGCGCGCGAGTCCCCGCCTCGTGGATCGCCCGCGCCAGCAGTTCCTTGCCGGTCCCGCTCTCGCCGAGGATCATGACCGGTTCGTCCCCGCCGGCGACGCGGGCGGCCTGTTGCAGCACTTCGATCATCGTCCCGCTGATCGTGCGCAGCCGGCCGAACTTGTCGAGCGTCCCGACCTGCTTGCGCAACCGCGCGCTCTCCCGCATCGCTTCGCCGTGCAGGCGCGCGTTCTCGAGCGCCACCGCGGCCAGGCTGGCGAGACCGCGCAGGAATTCCTCGGTGTAGGAGGGAAATGGTTCCTCCGCGCCCGGAGCGTCGATGTAGAGCACTCCGACCGGACGCTCGCGCAGCATCATCGGCAGGCAGGCGACCGCGCGGATGTCCTGGATCCGCACGCTGGGCGCGTCCCCGAAACGCGGGTCGCTGCGGGCGTCGGTGGTCACGACCGCCCGGCCGCGCAGGCTCTCGGCGAGCACCGTGCGGCTCACGCGTTCGAGCTGATCGATTTCGCCGCCGTCGATCCGGCGGGTGAGCATGGGGATCAAGTCGTCGGTGCCGCCGTTCAGGAAGAGGATGCCCCGTGTGGCGCGCGCCGCTTCGATCGCGGTGTCGAGGATCTGGGCCACCAGCGAGGGAAGGTCGAGGTTGCCGCTCACCGCGCAGGCCGTCTCGAGCAGGGCGCGGAACGCCTGCGCGGCCGTCCACTCCTCCGCGCGCAGGCGGAGAGCGCGATCGGCGGCCGGGGGAGGATCGATCGCGAGTCCCGCGCGCAGGGCCGCCTCCTCGTCGAGATCGCGCAGCGGGTCGGGCCGTCCGCCGGGGGAGACTGCTCTGCTCGAACTCCCGCGCGAGAACCGCTCTGCGTTCCGTCGAATCATGTCCGCAACCCTTCCCGTCGCCGGCCTGTGGGGCGGCTCAGCTCATGCGCCGCGCGGTAGTGCAGGGCATCGGCCAGAAGGCCGTGGCATTCGCTCCGCCGGGCGGAGGCGATCACCTCGGCCAGCATCTCCCCGGCCGCGGGCCGGTCACCGACGAGGTCGAGCGCCTGCGCCCGGGCGAAGCGCATGCGCCCGCGCTCGTACGCATACGCGCCCTCGGGCAGCAGCGCCTCGGCCTCGCGCAGACGGACGATCGCCTGTCCCGCAGCCCGCGCTCGCCCGTCGTCGTCATCGCCCGCCGTCGCGAGGCAGGCGATTCCCCAGTGGTAGTAGTAGCGCGCGCGATCGACGACGACCGACTCCCGGCCCGCCTCTGCGGCCCGGCTCTCGAGGAAGGCGACCGCTTCGGCGAAGCGGTCCTCGGATTGCGCCCGCAGCGCGCACAGCCGCGCCATGAGCGCGCTGCCCGCGGCCTGGCGATCCTCCAGCGCGCCGATCAGCGTGGCTCCCTGGTCGCGGACGAGATCCCAGGCGCGATCGTCGAGCAGCGCGTCGACGAGCACGAGGAGCGCGTCCATCTGGATCTGCGGGGAGCACGAGTCGCGCGCGTCTTCCCAAGCGCGGGCGGCTTCGGCGACCGCGAGACGAGATGCGCCGCGCTGCAGATGGCCGGTGCTCAGGAGCAACGTGAGGATGACTCTCTGCGCCGGGTTCTCCTTGACGCGATGCTGGTCGAGGAGACTGCGCGCTTCGGCCATCGCCGCGGCCCGGCCGTCCAGATGCATCCAGGCCCAGGTGCGTCCCATCCGCAGGAGATTCAGGCGGGGCGAGGGTCCGCGGCCTTCGAGCGCTTTGATGCCTGCGGACGAGATTCGCGCACAGGCCTCGAGATCCCCGATGTAGTT